>MDTD01055476.1_pt1 | contig 28449 bp, 22 predicted proteins | sample 811221 | NCBI WGS metagenome assembly MDTD01 (sample SAMN05326646, study PRJNA326480) | marine metagenome | isolation source: seawater | place: Pacific Ocean: South West | collected 2011 | reverse complement strand
TTTCTACATTAAGACAACTTTACATAGTCATATTTTTAATGTCTTTAGTGAAATTAAAGAAAGCAACGAAAGCGAAATAAAAATAGACTTAAAACAATTTAATAAAAAAGACTATCAAGACTCTTCTTTTGCTGATGTCTTAAGTGTCCAAGAAATTTTAAAAAAATCAAAAGAAGACTTTGCTCATTTTTTAATTCATGGCTCAACATCTGATCTTAGAATATCAGAAGGTTGGAGCGATTTCGATTCAATAGCAGTCATAAAAGACAGACATAGAAATGCTAAACAAGTATGTCATCTTTTAGATATATGCATGCTTTTAGACAAAGAAATGAGAAAGATAGACAAGCTTCAACATCACGGAATACATTTTATCCACGAAAAAGAGTTAAAGTCGTATCCTCAGCTTTATTTACCTTACCAACTTTTTTCTGATTCTAAATGTCTACTAGGGACAAAAAAAATATCGATAAACCCGATCTGTTCCAGAAGTTTAGAGTTAAAAAGATTTAAAGGGATAGTAAAGACTTTTAAAGATGCAAAAGAGCTGGGCTTTTTAAATCATCACCCGTTAGATGGTGTATATCTACAAGAAGACTTTCAAAATGAAAGGACAATGTACCAGTTAAAATATTTTCTGTCTGTTATTATGCTTTTGCCAACGCTGTGGTTTAATTTGAAAGATGTGTATTGCAAAAAGTCTGATTCTTTTAAAATGCTAGAAAAACATTACAATAAAGAAGAATTAGAGATTTTAGAAAAGTCTTCTTTGATAAGAAGCAAATGGGACGACTCAGACATATCAGAAAACAAAATTCCAACTTGGGTCCAAGAAGAGTTAGGACTTCACTATCTAAGAAGAGGATATAAGTTTGCTAAAATGTTGGAAGATAGTCTGTAGAGAAAGTAATACACTTTTTTGTACCTGCTTATACTTTCATGTCTAACTTAGAAAGTATAAAATTTTTAATACAAGCATGCCTAATAAAGAAACAAAAATAAAAAAAAGTCTAATAACTTTTAGCACCCTAGAAAATTTTATAGGTTTTGAGCTTGTAGAAAAAAATACCATTATGGTTTTTTTTAGAAAGAAAGTAGTAGATCCTAACTTAAAGCTTTATACTGAAAGTTTTAGTGGTTCTAAGACCCATATTGATTTAGGCAAGCAGCTGGAGTGGGTCGGAGAATGTCCGTATTATTTACAAAGATGCTTTGTTGAGTTTGATAAAACCGTGAATAAATTGACAATAGAATACACATCGAAGAACAACAAAAAAAGATCAAAATCTCTTTACCTTTCAAGAGACGTGAGTTAATCTAAAATGTCAATCAAAGAAATGAAAAGAGAAGATTATGAAAGAGCGATCAAAAAGTTTTGTGCAGATAATAGCAGCTCTACAGTATATCTTGCAGGAGAAATAAGTCATCCTGGCATTTCTGACTTAGACTTTTTAATAGTAGAAGATATCCCTATTGTCGACCGATCTGTTATGCCATTTTTAATGGGTGGAAATGTTCTAATAGTGCCAGAAAAGAGTATCGAAAACGTAAAGATTTTAGAAGATATAAACCTCAACAAGATTCAGGGGCATGATTACGTCTTAAATGAGCCACCAGATGAACATAGTTTAATAGAACTTCTAGAATGGCTTCCTGAAAGGATCTTAAAGTGCAAGTTTTCTTTAAGATCAGATTTGAAAAAAGACGAAGTTCTTCTACTTCATAAGTCAATTAATAGAAGCATACAAAAAGTTGAAAAACTATTAGATAGATCATATGAGAACATAAGCACAAACTACGCAAGATCTAATGAAAGCTTAGACAAAGAAGTGATTTTAGAAACATCAATAAAAGCAGGACTACAAGCTTGGAAAGACTTCTCAAATTTTCTGCAAGATAATAGACTTATAACAGGAAAAGCAGTAGGAGAAGTTAATTTAAGTAGCTACTATAATTTTGAAAATAATTTTCAAAGCTTACTTCTGTATTTTCACTTTTTAAAAAATCAAAATCTATCAATAAGTAATGCGCTAAGTACAAGAATTATTTCAGTATCAAATGAGCTCTATATTGATCCAGGCTTAGAGAGATATATTTTAAAAAGATGGAACGTAATGGATGATGTTTACAACTGGTTCGTAGAAAACAGAGTCAAAAGTGGAATGATTAAATACGGGTGGCTTTTATCTAATGTTAAGTAAAAGTTTCATTAAAGAGTGTTTCGAGACAAAAAAGTCTCTAATAGGAAACAATGAATTTGTAAATTTTCTTAAGAAAAATTTTCCTGTAAAAATTCACAAGTTTAAGAGTGGTACTAGTGTTTACGATTGGAAAATTCCAAAAAAATGGTTAGTAAAAAAAGGTCAACTTAAGAGCTTAGAGGGTGAAGTACTATTAGACTATGAAACTAACTGTCTAAGTCTACTAACACACAGTAGATCCTTTCAAGGAGTTATAACAAAAAAAGACTTAGATAAACATTTGCACTTTAAAGAAGATGACTTAGAAGCAATCCCATGGATGCATAGTTACTATTCTGAAAACTGGGGATTTTGCCTTAGTAAAAAGCAGTACGAAAAACTCTTAGACGAAAAATACGAAGTAGATATTCAGACAGAGTTTGTAGACGATTTTTTAAATATTGTTGAGCTTGTAATACCTGGCAATACAGAAAGAGAAGTAATTTTAACTTCTTATACATGTCACCCCCAAATGGCTTCAGACAATATTTCTGGAATAGTTTTACTACTACAGCTATACAAAGAGTTGAAGAAAACAGACAATAAATTTACATATAGATTTTTCTTTTTTCCCGAAACCATCGGAAGCTTGACATTACTATCTAGCGGTCTAATTAATCCTAAAAATATTGAGTATGCATTAGTAGGAACTTGCGTAGGAACAGGAGACATCATTCACTATAAAAGGACACATGAAGGAAATCACTCTGTTGATTTTATTGTAGAAGATACCTTACCGAACAATTCAAAGATAAGAAATTATTGGCCTACTGGAGGAAGTGATGAAAGACAACTTAGCAGTCCTAAAGTAAGAATTCCTACCGGGACAATTATGAGATCACCTTACGGTGAGTACAAAGAGTATCATACATCATTAGATAATTTAGAATTAATTTCAATCAATAAAATTAAAGAAATTGTTGACATTCACAAGAAAGTCATTTTAAAGTATGAATCTTATGAAAAGTACATAGTCACACATGAAGGCGGCGAACCCTTTTTGTCGAAATACAATCTCTACAGAACCATCGGGGGTACTCATAAAAATTATGACCATGAAAAAATAAGAAGTTGGGTACTTTTTCTTTCAGATGGTAAGAATAACATAAAAGACATGTCTAAGAAGTCAGGATTTTCAGAAGAAAAAATTCAAAAGTGCATTGATATGCTGACTGACAAAAAAATAATATCGGTGGTATAATGAAAATAATAGCAGAGACTGCGTTCAATCATAATGGAGACGTTGATTATTTAATTAATCTAGTAAGAGAAGCTAGCAAAGCTAACGCTGATTATGTAACAGTCCAGATCATGGATACTAAAAGTTTTTGTGTCAAAGACTATGAGAGATATGAGACTTATATCAATACAGAGATTACTCAAAGAGACTGGATCCGAGTTTTTGAGGCAGCATCAGAATCAGGAATAGATCTGATACCTTGCGTCCTCGAAGAAGAATCTTTTAAATTTTGCTACGACTATGGGTTTGAATTTTTTAAAATACACGCAACAGACATTACAAACAAGCATTTTCTAGAAAAAATAGCTGATAAAAATTGTAAAGTAATTTTAGAAACTCAGTGTGCTTCTAATTTTGACATTAATTTTGCTTTAGAAATATTGGGAAAACGTGTAGTATGCTTAATTCACGGATTTAGTGACTACCCGACGGAATTGGAAAATTTAAATCTAAATGCTCTCGATCATATGAAGAAAGAATTTAATCTTCCGGTAGGGCTAGCAGATCACACGCTGGATACAACAGAAATTCCTTTAATCGCACTTTCTAAGGGATGCAAATTTTTAGAAAAGCACATAACATTGTCGAGAGATAATAGAAATTTTGATTGGCAAGTTTCTCTATATCCAGAAGAATTTTTGATGATGACATCAAAAATAAAGCACTATTCAAAAAGCTTAGGTATAGGAGTAAAGCACCCAACTGAAAGAGAGCTTTCTTACAGGTCTGTTCTTTATAAAAAGTTTATCTCCGGCAAAGATCAAATGCTCCGATCAGATTCGGGATATGACTTTATTACAGAAAGTTTTAGAAAATTTAAAAAACAAGATGCAGGCATAGCAGTTATTGCGAGACTTAAATCAAAAAGATTGAAAGAAAAAGTCTTAAAACATTTTTGTGAGAATGCTTTGATCGTTGATCTTTGCAATCGGGTATCTCTGTCACAGTTTCCTTTATATCTAGCAACTTCTGACTTAAAAGAAGATAAAAGTCTTGTAAGTACATGCGAAGCAAAAAACATACAGGTGTTTAAAGGACATCCGAAGTCTGTCCTAGATAGAATGCTTTGGCTAGCTTATAAGCATGAATGGGGTAGTATTTTTAGAGTTACGGGAGATAATCCGTTTACAGATCCTGAATTGATGAAGAAAATGCACACAATTTTAGTAGAAAAAGACTTAGACTATGTTAGAGTCAACGGAGCCCCTTTCGGCCTAACAGCAGAACTATTTTCTACTTCTTATTTGTGGTCGCTTTATCTAAAAATGAAAAATCCAATGACATCTGAATATTTGTCTTGGTTTGTTTTAAATGATGAAAATGCAAAAATGGGTTCACTAAATTTATCCGATTTAGACGAAAATATAAAGTTTGTCAATCTTTCTGTTGACTACGAAGAAGACTTGACGAGGTGTTTAAATATTTTAAAAAGTCTTCCAAACAAACCTTACATTCAAATAACTTTTAGTGATGTAATAGAGAACATAGATGTCAGTGATATCATGGAAAAAGACAAAGAAGTAAAGCTTCCTGAGAACAAAGCAATTACCTTGAAAGAATACGTCAGCTTAATTGATAGCAGAGAATATCACTATTCTGAGGACTTATAAACAAATACTAAGCTATTTTTAGACTTAAATAGCTTGATAAAAGGAATATTCTAGAATGAAAGTAAGTGTAATTATTACTTGTTTTAATTTAGAAAAGTATGTCTCCAGAGCCATTAATAGCTGTATCCATCAGACACTAGAAGATGACCAGTATGAAATTATTGTTGTAGATGACGCGTCATCAGATAAGTCTTGGGAAGTCATAGGATCATTCGGAACGCTAGTCAAAGCACACAGGCACGATGATAATTTAGGGGTGGCAGCTGCTTCTAACACCGGTATTAGGAATGCAAGAGGAAAGTATATCGTTAGAGTTGATGGAGATGATTTTATTAACAAACATTTTTTACACACTCTTACACAGTTTTTAGACTGGAACGAAGACATGGGATTTGTATATTGTGATCACATAGTTGTCAATGAAAGCCTTGAAAGAAAACAAAGCATGAATACACTGGAAAAACTATTGGATCACGGGGCTGGTGTGATGTTTAGGAAAAAACATCTGCAAGAAATAGGTTTGTATGACGAGACATTAAGAAATAGAGAAGACTACGACTTAATTTTGCGTCACATCAAAAAATTTAAAAACTTAGATAGACATCATGTAAGATTGCCGTACTACAGATATTTCAAACGAGAAGGATCACTCTCAACTGATTTTGAAGCTAGAGAAGAAATAAAAAATAAAATAGATGAAAGAGAAAATGTCAAAAATTAACGATCTTTGGAAAATTTTAAAAAGTGGTAAGCCTTTTTTTATAGCTGAAGCAGGCGTCAATCACTTAGGATCTTTAGAGCTAGGGGAAAGGCTAATTAAAGAAGCAGCTGAGGCAGGAGCCCAAGCAATAAAATTTCAGTCTTATAAAGCTAAAAATTTATGCACAAAAGATGCACCTAGATTTTGGGACTGGGATGGAGAGCTTGAAGAAAAGGGATCCCAGTTTGATTCGTATTCTCATCTAGACTCTTTTGGCGAAGAAGAACATGCAGAACTGAAGCGAATGTGTGACAGCTACAATATAGAATTCATGTCAACACCATTCGACGATGAAGCTACAGACTATTTAGACAGAGTTGGCATAAGGGCATATAAAATAGCATCTTGTGATGTGACAAACCATCCCCTTCTAAAACACGTAGGATCAAAGAAAAAGATTGTAATGCTATCTACAGGGGCTGCCTCTTTAGATGAAATACAACAGGCAGTTAATGTCTTAGAGGCCGCAGGAACTGATAAGATTGTGATAATGCACTGCAATCTTAAGTACCCGACAGATGCGCAGGATATTAACCTGTCTATGATTTCGTCAATTCGCGAAAGATTTGGCAACAAATATATAATGGGACTTTCAGACCACACACGACAAGTAGAAACTCCTTCTTTTGCCGTAGTTCTCGGAGCGAACGTAGTAGAAAAACACTATACTGTAGATAAGACATTGGGTAAAAGCGCAGATCACTGGCTATCAGTTGATCCTGAAGAAGTAAAAGAAATAGTGCGTCTAATGGATCTATCTAGTCAGATGATAGGGACAGGTAAAGAAAAATCGTGTACTCAAAGTGAGCAAAGGGCCCGCCTCTACGCTAGAAGAAGTATAGTAACTTTAAGAAAAGTTGAAAAGGGAGAACCCTATACAAGAGAAAATATCGGTTGCAAAAGACCTGGAACAGGTATATCACCTGCTAGGTTTGATGAAATTTTAGGAAAGACAGCTAAGAATGATTTAGAAGAAGATGTGCTGTTAAGTGAGAGTGATATATGAGCAAAATATTTGAAATAGGTGTTGTAGGGCAAGGATTTGTAGGATCTGCGATTTTTGAGGGTCTAAGAAACTTCTATAATGTTAGAACCTTTGATATCGATGATAGTAAGTGCAACAGCACTCACAAAGAAGTTTGTCTAGAATCTGACATCATATTTGTTTGCATACCAACACCTATGAGGGCTTCGGGAGAATGTGACACCCGAATACTTGAGAGCGTTGTTGAAAAAATACACTATGAATGCAGAGGAAAAAATAAGCCAGTTCTAGTTTTGAAATCAACTATTCCGCCAGGAACAACAGAGAGAATAGGTAAAAACAATGCACCAAACCTTAAAGTATGCTTTAGTCCGGAGTTTCTAACTGAAGCGAATTCTTTTGAAGACTTTAAGAATCAAACAAGAATCATAGTCGGTGGACCACGGCCTGCAACGGGCCTGATTAAGCAAATGTTCAGAAAAGCTTTTCCGACGATTCCCATTATTAAGACAGGAACAAGAACAGCTGAAATGGTGAAGTACTTTACTAATTGCTTTTTAGCATCAAAGGTGACTTTTGCCAACCAAATGTTTGATATATGCAAAGCATCAGAGATAGACTACGATAAAGTTTGTGAATATGCTCTTTATGATACTAGAATAGGAAAGAGTCATTTAGCTGTGCCTGGTCCTGACGGTGACCGAGGCTTTGGAGGTCACTGTTTTCCAAAAGATTTAGCTGCTATGGTGCACTTCGCTCAACAAAATGACGTGAATCCTGACTTTCTTAATCAAGTCACTGAATCTAATGAGCTATATAGGTCAGAAAAAGATTGGCTAAGCATGAAAGGAAGAGCTGTAAGTGACGATTAGCTTAGTGACAGGAGGGGGTGGATTTATTGGAAGTCATATTGTTGATCGCCTTGTCGGGTTGGGCCACAAAGTAATCGTTATCGATGATCTTTCAGCACCTGAAAATGAAGAATTCTATTTTAATGAAAAAGCTCATTATTGGGAGAAAGATATTTCTAAAGAAGATTGCGAAAGTATTTTCTCAGGTGTTGACTATGTTTTCCATCTAGCTGCTAGAAGTAGAATACAGCCAACAATAGGAAATCCGGGAGAATGTTTCGAAGTAAACACAGTGGGCACACAGAGGGTTCTAGAATGGTCCAGAATGCATTCTGTTAAGAAAATCATATATTCCAGCACATCTTCTTTGTACGGCCATCAGAATTCAATTCCGTTCCAGCCAAATATGCCTTCTGACTGTCTGAACCCATATTCGATGTCAAAGTGGATGGGAGAACAGATATGCAAGCTATACAATCAGATGTACGATGTAAGTTCTGTTGTTTTAAGATACTTTAACGTTTATGGCCCAAGAGAGCCCATCAAGGGAGAGTACGCACCCGTAATCGGTCTCTTTAAGCGTCAAAAAGCAGCAGGAACACCCATGACAATTGTGGGTGATGGATCACAAAAAAGAGACTTCACTTACATAGATGATGTAGTCGATGCCAATATATGCGCGATGAATTCAGATATTGATCACGGAATATACAATATAGGCACCGGAAAGAATTACACGATATCAGAAATATCTAGAATGATAAAAGGAGAAACAGTTAACATCCCCAGTAGGCCTGCAGAAGTCTATGAAACGTTAGCTGATATATCTAAAACCATTAGAGACTTAAAGTGGAAACCAAAGTACGATCTTTCTGATAAAATAAACGAATATTAGGAGAAGAAATGAGAAGCGCATTAGTAACAGGCGGTTGTGGTTTTATCGGATCTAATTTATCTTTAGCTCTGAAAAACGAAGGTTATAAAGTCACAATAGTTGACGATCTTTCTAGCGCAAGAAAAGACTGGAAAGACGCAATAAACACTGCAGAAATAGAAGTAATAACAAATTGCTTTTCCTCTAAAGAAGTTATACAGAGGATAGAGACAAAAGATTTTGATATTATTTTTCACAATGCAGCAATTCCAAGAGTTAGCTATTCTGTTGAAAATCCTGCAATAACAACAGATGTCAATATCAACAAATCTGTCAAGCTTTTAGAAGCCTCTGTTGGCAATATTGATAGATTTATTTTTGCCTCTTCTTCTTCGGTGTATGGAGGTGCAGACATTTTACCCACCTCAATTGATCACCCAAAAGACCCTAAGTCACCTTACGCATGGCAAAAGAGTGCTCTCGAAGACCTCATTAAAATATTCGTATCTCTATACGATTTCGATGCTGTTTCTTTGAGATACTTTAACGTATTCGGACCTGGCCAGTTTGGAGGTTCTGCTTACTCAACAGCTGTATCAGCTTGGTGTCATGCTATAAAGCATGGAGAGACCCTAAGAAGTGACGGAACAGGAGAACAGACTAGAGACATGTGCTATGTTGGTAATGTAGTGTCTGCTAATATACTTGCAGCAAAGTATGACAAAAAATTCACAGGTAATGTGTACAATGTGGCATGCGGAGACAGAGTTTCTAATAATGATATTTTGAATTTCTTAAAAGAAAATTACAAAAATGTAGTTATAAAAAATGCACCTCCCAGGGCTGGGGATGTGATGCACACAAAAGCAGACATATCAGAAACTGTAAAAGATTTAAACTATAATCCTGATGTTAGATTCTGGGAAGGATTACAGAAAACTCTTGAATGGTGGAAGTTGAACTCTTGAAAAAGTATTACTATACTTTTAAGAACAAATAAGAGCGCAAAAATGTCAATGTTAGAAAAAGACAAAGTTTTATTACCAACGGGAAAGCCCCATGTGTCTTTTTCTGAAGTAAAAATGTGGAAAGAGTGCCCTTGGAGGCACAAATTAGTTCATATAGATAAACTTTCTGAATTTGAACCAAGCCCGCACTTAGACTACGGAACAATAGTACATGAAGGTATTGAAAATTTTCTTAAGACAAGAAAAATGGACATTGACACAGTTCTAGAAAATATTGAAATAGCTTGGGAAAAGAATGGGTTTGACACACCTGAGTTTATAGAAAAACAGACAGCTGCAGCTAGATTGCAAGGGTGGAAATACAGACACAACACACTTTCTGACTGGAAGAAGTCTGCCTCAAACAGCCTTAAGCGTCTTCCTAGTTTTATGGACGAAAATTTTGGAAAATGGAAGACTATAGAGGCAGAGCACCAGCTTTATGAAGACATTCAAGGTGTATCAGGCGAAAAATTCAAAGGCTTTATAGACGCAATAATTCTTTCAGAAAAAGATGGTAAGAAAAAAGCATGGATAATTGATTGGAAAACTTCAAGCGCACGAGGCTGGAACAAACAAAAAAGACAAGACTTTTTAATGCAAGCACAGCTAATGTTGTACAAGTCATTCTGGTCAGAAAAAATGATGTTACAAAGCCGCGATATTTCTTGCGGATTCGTATTGCTAAAAAAGAATACAGCAACAGAAAAGTCAGTACAGCTAATTCCTATCTCTGCAGGTCCCACTTCGATGGATAAGTCTCAAAAACTTGTTAGAAGTGCTATTAAAGGAATAAAGTCTGGCTTAAAGCTTAAAAATAGAGAATCATGCAAATTCTGTGAATTTAAAGACACACCTCACTGTACTTGATTTACTGTTGTGAACCAAGGAGTAATATTGGTCATATGAGTGAAAAATATAAAATACTATTACTTTCAGATCACGCACTTAGCACTTCAGGTGTTGGGTGTCAAAGCCGATTTTTAGTAGACGGACTAATCCAAAAGGGTAATTGGTCAGTTAGACAATTCGGTGCAGCAATTAAGCATACTTCTTACGATGTGGTAAAAGTTTCAGATGACTTTATCATTAAGCCTATTGACGGCTTCGGAAATCGTGAATTGATAATGCAAGCACTTGTTACTGAAAAACCAGACGTAGTTCTTTTGTTTACCGATCCGAGATTTTTTCTCTGGTTTTTCGAAATAGAAGATGAAGTCCGACAAGTTTGTCCAGTCGCTTACTGGCATGTATGGGACAACTACCCTTTTCCAGAATTTAATAGTCCTGTGTATGATGCAACTGATTTAATAAACTGCCACTCACATCTAACTTACGAAATGGTTTCAGAGCACTATCCGGATAAAACTTTCTTCATACCGCACGCTCTACCAGACAAACTTTTTTACCCACTGCCAGAGCAAGATGTTAAAAGATTTAAATCACAAATGTTGGGCAAGGATAATGAAGATGCATTTGTTCTATTTTGGGTAAATAGAAACGCTCGAAGAAAACGTCCGGGAGACTTGCTATGGGCTTGGAGTAAATTTATTGACAGGATAAAGAAAGAAGGCGTAATAGACAGGAATCCTGTACTTCTTTTACACACAGACCCAAATGATCCCGAAGGTCCTAACTTACTGGCAGTTTCAGAAGAGTACGGAATATCTGAATATTGTTACTTTTCAAATCAAAGAGTAGAATTCGAAAAAATGAATGTCCTGCACAACGTTTCTGATGCATGCATAAACATTAGTTACGCTGAAGGATTCGGCCTGGCCACTCTCGAAGCTATGCAATGTGCCAAGCCGGTCATTGCTGTTAAAACAGGAGGTCTTACTAGACAAGTAGTTGACCATAGAGATGGAACTGAAAACGGAATAGCGCTTGATGTAGACTATAAAACATGCGTAGGGTCTCAGAATGTTCCGTACATTTATGAAGACTACGCCTCGGTAGACAAAATAGCTGATGCCATCTATGACATGTATATGATGGAAGATACCAAGAGAAAAGAGCTAGGTAAAAAAGCTAAGAAATACGTTACTGAAGAATTTTCTTATCAAAAAACAATTGATATGTGGCATGATTCACTCCTTAAGCTTGTCGAAGGCTCAAAGAAAAATCCAGCTAAGCGGTGGACCATGGAAGAAGTATCGGGGGCAACCAGATGAAAAAAGTATTGTTAAGAGGACCCATTCTTAGCAGGTCTGGATATGGTGAACATGCTAGGCAGGTTTACTCTTATCTAGAAAAATTACCAAATGTTGATTTAAAAGTTCAAGCACTACCTTGGGGAATTACACCATGGTACTTAAATTCTAATGATTTAGACGGTATGGTTGGTAGAATATTAAGCAAGACTATAACTGGCAATCCCGCGGGATACGATGTATCAGTCCAAATTCAACTTCCAAATGAATGGGACACATCGATAGCTAAAAAAAATATCGGTATAACAGCTGCTATCGAGACAACTTTTGCAAATCCAACGTGGGTTAATCCTCATTGTGAAAAGATGGATCTAGTGATTGTTCCTTCTGAACATGCAAAAAAGTCTTTGACAACATCCGGCGTATGCTCAACTCCTCTAGAAGTTGTTCCAGAGTGTTATTACAGAGAATTGACTGACCCTGGAGATTCAATAAACTTAAGTCTTTCAACCTCATTTAACTTCTTAACAGTTGGTGTTTTGACTGGAATGACACCCGAGACTGATAGGAAAAATCTCTTTTTTCTAATGAAGTGGTTTGTTGAAGAGTTTAAAAATGATCCAGACGTAGGTTTAGTTATAAAAACTAACCGCGGTAGAGAGACTTCAATTGACAGAAAAGGCACAGCTTCACTCATACATAAAATTCTTAATGAGTTAGGTCATAAAGGAACACCAAAAATACATCTATTGCACGGATCGATGAGCAGAAATGAAATGAACTCACTCTACAAAGATGAAAGAATCAAAGCGTTCATATCAGCAACAAGAGGTGAAGGCTTTGGTTTACCCCACATTGAAGCAGCTGCTTCTGGACTCCCGGTTATCGCTACTAATTGGTCTGCTCACAAAGAGTTTCTAGACAAAGGAAAGTGGATTAGGGTAGATTACGATCTTGTAAACGTGCCAAAAGAAAAAATTGACAATCAAATATTTGTTGAAGGAATGCAATGGGCTAACCCTAGAGAAAACAGTTTTAAAAGTTCTTTAAGAAAGTTTTATCAAAAACCAGATCTTCCTAAAAAATGGGCTCAAGAATTAAGTAAGACAATTCTAGAAGAGTATAGCTTGCAAGTTGCACAGACAAAGTATGAAGCTTGTATAGGGGAATTCTTCCGTGATACTTGAAATATCACTTTGCATTGTCAGCTTTCTCTTTTTAGTAGCTTCGTATTATGCAATTAAATTTGCACTGACAATACTTAAGATACAAGAATCGATTGAAGATTCGTTAGATATCATAGAACAAAAACACAACAGCATAACAGAAATATTAAAGCGACCACTTTTTTTTGAGAATTCTGAAGTAAGACAAGTTTTAAAAGACATTGAAGGGACTAGATCAGCGATTCACCAAATAGCGTATGCGCTTTCAGAAAATTTCGATGCCAGTCTGGAGCAAGAATGAAAGGAAGAAGAAAGATAAGGCGTAGGCCCGGTCAAAAAAGAAATATGTATTTTACTAAAGATACACAAGCTGCAATTGAACGCTATAAAGATGCAGACCCTGAAGATCTTAGCACTAGAAGAGAAATTTATCAAAAAGAAATACTTCCAGCTTTTGACAAACTTGCAGAAAATTTAATTTATGTGTATGGATTTAATTCTCCATATGCAGGTACTAACGAGCTTAAAACTGACTGTGTGACTTTTCTTTATGAAACAATTCATAAGTGGGATCCAGCTAGAGGTACCAAAGCTTTTTCTTACTTTAATGTCGTTGCAAAAAACTGGTTAATAATAAACACTAGAAAGCATCAAAAAACTAGAAATAGGCATGTTTCTCTTGATGATCCACATGGTATGACAAACGCACAAAAAGAGCAATTTAGTCAGTATGATTATGTCGCACCTCCAGATGTTCAAATGGCAAAACAACAACAAAAAGTTGAAATTTTATCCTTGTTAGAAGACATGAAAGTTAAACTAACAAATGAGAATGAGATGAGATGCTTACATGCTGTAGAGACACTTTTTGATTCGATAGAAGATTTAGAACTCCTCAACAAAAGAGCAGTTCTGGTTTACATTAGAGAAATTAGCGGTCTAGACAAAAAACACATGTCCAAAGCAATGTCTGTAATAAGAAGACATTACAGATCTATGGTTTCTGATCCTAACAAATATGATATTTTTTAAATGACTACAAAATCTACACCAGAAAAAATTGACAAGCTTTTAGATCAAGCACGTGCCTCAGAAGAAAAGATAAAAAACTTTTCAGACTTATTAGATGATTTAGCTACAACTGAAGAAAAGAAAAAAGCTTTGTGGAGAGAAATATATGAGAATGCTGTTTCTGACCGTGAAAGAGCTTCAATTCTTTTCACAGAAGCATACAAATCAATGGGAATGAGCACTACAGATCATGCTACACTTGGGACGACAATGTCAAAGTATCTTGAGAGAATGTGCAAATCAAACGATCAAATTCTTCAGTTAGCTGATCTAATCAACAAGGCTGAAGAAAAGTCTGCCAAAATAGACCCTGATGATCTATTCGATAAAATTTTGACGTAAGAAGGGGCATCCGATGGCTTTTACCAAAGTACTAGTTGAAGAAGTTATTAATGATGTTTCTTACTACACGAAAGAAATTTTATCTGCCGTGGCACCTAGAATTATAAATAAAAGATCGTTCTGTGATGAGCCCCCAGAGCAACCAGAGCCTCCAGCAGGAGAAGAATTTTCACCAGACGCAACTTATTATTTAAGAGCTCCTCGAGGCTCTATTTTAGGTCGCCCATATGATGATGCAGCATCAACTAGTCGTCACGAAAAAAATTCATTAACTGTCTATTATCCTTTTTTTGCATCACATTTTTGTCTACCAGTCAAGCCGGGAGAACACGTTTGGACATTCATGGACGGAGACACCGGGTATTGGGTGACTAGAGTGTGCGAACCTGACAATGTTGAAGATCCAAATTTTACACACGGAGACAGAATACTTCCTGTAGTCTCACCTCCGGTAAAATTTTCAGATCAAAACGTAAAGCCTGAGTCTCCTACTAACGATATCAACAGAATTCCTGCTTTTCCTAATGGTAAAAGTTTTCAAAACAGAGACTCTGAATATGCCATAACAGCAGAACTACTAAAAGAATACGGAGACCAAGCCGGAAAGTGGACTCTTAAAGGACTTCAAGATTATCAATTTATACACGACGAAAACGTTGAGAGTCAACGAATTGTTTATGAGCCTGTGCCCCGTCTTACAAAGCGCCCAGGTGACTTAGTCTTGCAGGGGTCTAATAACACAAGCATAACTTTAGGAACAGAAAGAGGATATACATCTAACGAATCGCTTCCAACAGACAGGGTCGGCACCGCAACAATTGCACCTGCCAGACCTACTGGAACAGCAACAAATGCTGACCCATCCCACGATTTAAACTCTAATACTATGCTAACACCAGGAATGGGTGCAATTGATATCGTAGCAGGTCGAGGAAGAATACAGCCTAGCCAAGAGGCTACTTATCTAGCCGATGGCCAAGACATGGCTCCCCCAACATCAGATACAACAAGGCCTCGAATTGTTAAAAACATTAGAGAAAACTTTGAAACTGATAAAAATATAGGATTGGATAATCCGGAATCTCCAAACAACATAACAGACGTTTCAGAGGGAGATCCAGACTTTAGAGATGATGCATCTCGCCTGTACATCTCTATGAAGTCTAGCCCGGATGATATGCTTAATTTGACGTACCCATCAGTACCGTCTTTTCCTGCACTTGATCCAACAAACCCTAATGCAGGAGGCATCATAGAACCAGCCATAGATTCTGCGTCGATCATCGTTAAGTCAGACGAGGTCAGAATAGTGGCTAGGATGGATGATCCTAACACAATCAATGGAAGTATCAAGCTTGTCAAAGAAGGGCTTCCAGATGATGAAACAGGGAAAGGAAGAGCTGTTATAGCACTACAACCTGATGGTACAATTGTTATTGACGGTCCAAAAGTAGTGATCGGTAGCGGTGTACCTGTCAAAGACAACGGATCGGGAACACAAGTTACATTAGGCGTCGGAGCTGTTGAGTCCTTAGTGCTGGGAGAACAATTACAGGGAATCTTGTCTGCTATTATCAAAGTTCTAGACAATCACATTCACCCAACAGGAACAGGGCCTTCTGGGCCTCGCGTCCCAGGAGCGGACGAGGCTTTAACAGGAACCTTTCTTAATACTACAGACGACATAACAGATCTTAAGCTTATGCTGAGCACCCTAGGTAAGACTCTGTAATGTCACTATCTGTAGCCTTACCCATTCTTCAAGAAGCACTCGAAGACATTTTTGATGTAAATGGTAACCCTGCTGATGATGCTGAAGATTTTGCCAATAAGGTCTGCGATGCTATCGACATCTATCTTCAAGCAGTATCTACTGGTGGTTTTACTGGCGGCTCGATCCATTCAAGCGGTACAGGTGCTGGATTCGAATCCGGTGACTTGACACCGGTGCCGTTTTTAATTACAGAAGCAAATTTTAGACCAAAGTTGATCGAGCGTTGTGTTGCACATGAAAACGGAGAAGATAAAGATTTTTCTGAATGCAACGCTGCCTACAAAGAAGACATGGCTTTGTTTGTGGCATCGGTAGACGAAGCAGGCTTCGATGGAGTTGGTACAACTGTGTGTGCCATTAATGTTGACTTAGATGATGCATTTGACACCGGTGTACCAGATGGAGGATCATCAGCAGATGTAGCTGAAGCTGTTGCTAACGCAATTCACGCAGCAACTATAGGAACAGTACACACAGTGGTTTCCTTTACTGGCGCTGACGCATCTGGAACATATAGTAGCATCCCAGCCACAGCGGGAGGCGGTGGGAATCTTAAATAGCTTAAAGAGAAAGACTTTCTAAGACTTTCTGCAGCAAACAAGACAACCCTAATTTTGAATAGATTAAAAAGCTAGTTACAAGACACTCACTTTATACCATAATTAACTCAGAGGTGTGATGTGTCTGAAGAAAGAAAGGTGTATGATTTCGTTGGGGTGGGAATAAAAGCGTCAGACCGAGAAGAGTCAAGGATAATAACGAAAAAACATGATCCTATAGCTATAGCAACCCCCATAAGATTCAGTCAAGACAACGCAACATTCTTTGCAATGCACGATAATATGACTGACACTATTAAAGACAACTTAAGAAATCTAATTGCAACGAATCATGGTGAAAGACTAATGCTTCCTGACTTTGGAGCTAATCTTTTACCTCTTGCATTCGAATTAGGGAACGAAGACGCAGACACCGCCGCGATCGGAAGAATAACAAGAGCAGTTAACAAATACATGCCTTATGTGACTCTCAAAACTTTTGAACCGATAAGGGAAGCAGGACCTAATGGGGCTGTTGCAAAAGTGGGCGTAAAAATATTTTTTTCCGTACCACAGCTATCGATAACTGATCAGTCAGTTGAAGCAGTAGTACTAGCAGTGAGTTAATATGACAGTAAAAATTAAGCAAAAATTAAGAGCAGGAAGTAATAGGTCTTTCTTGGCGAGAGACTTTGAAGGCTTCAGGCTTCAGCTAATCGAACAGGCGAGAATATTCTTTCCTGATAAGATCAAAGACTTCTCAGAGCCATCAGTTGCAGGTCTCTTAGTTGACTTAGCAGCTTCTGTTGGTGATACAATGTCTTTCTATCTGGATCATCAATTTAAAGAATTAGATCCACAGACAGCTGTAGAATTAGGTAGCATTGAGACACACTTGAGAAATGCAGGTATAGAACCTTCAGGAGCATCACCTGCCGTAGCTGAAGTCAGGTTGTCAATTAAAGTACCAGCTGCTTTAGACCCTGGAACCGGTCAATACCTACCAAAAACTAGTACTTTACCGGTGATACTAGCAGGATCTTCTTTTGAGTCGACGAACGGAATTATTTATAACTTGACGGAAGACTTAGATTTTGCTGAAAGGGACCCATTAGGGAACATAGTGCCTGACTATGTGACCTCCATCTCTTCTGCGGGAATACCACAAGAATTTCAGATGTCACTGACAGGTATAGCAATATCCGGCACACAAACTGTAGAAACTGTCGCAATTCCTGATATACATGTACCCTTTAGAGAAATAAAGCTAGCTAATGCAAATGTTTCTGATATTTTGTCGGTAAAAGATTCCGACGGCAACACATATTACGAGGTTAATTCTTTAAGTCAAGATACAGTTTACATTCCTGTAGATAACACTTCTACTGATGATTTTGATCTTGTTTCAAAAACTTTAGAAATAGTGCCTGCCACAAGAAGATTTGTGAAAAGAACAACACTAGCTGGAAGAACCACTGCTATTCGATTCGGATCAGGAGATGCTAATGTGCTAGATGACGATATCATTCCAGATCCTAGTGAGCTGTCTTTAGAGCTTTACGGAAAGAAAACTTTTTCTAAGTTTTCAATAGACCCAGGAGCTCTAATAGGATCTCAAACTTTAGGAATGTCTCCAAGAAACACGACGTTAACAATAAATTATCGTCACGGGGGAGGTCAACAGCACAATACAGATGCTAATACTATTACAACAATAGCCAACCTCTCTATAGAGTTTAGAAAAAGCCCAACTGCAGCTGAGGCTCTATCTGTCAGACAATCTGCTTCTGTAACAAATCCAAGACAAGCCACCGGGGGAATGAATGCTCCTGAAATTGATTTCTTGAGGTCACTGATTCAGTCTTCAAGAAATTCACAAGCAAGAACAGTTACAAGAGAAGACTTGTTGTCTAGAATATACTCACTACCTGCAGAATTTGGAAGAGTTTTTAGAGTAGGTTTGGCTGACAACCCAACTAACCCGTTAGCTTTACTAATGTATGTTACAAGCCTTGATAGAAACGGTAATCTTGCACCTGCGCCTGACACTTTAAAAGAGAATTTAAGTACGTACTTAAATGAATTTCGTTTAATCTCAGACGCAATTGATGTTCTAGACTGCAGTATTATTAATTACGGCATTTCTTATGAAGTAATGTTAGATAAAACTGCAAACAAGCAATTAACTCTACAGAATATTAACAGAAGAATATCAGATTCACTGAGAATAAAGTTTTTTCAAATAGATCAACCTCTAATAATAGATGATATACTAAATTTGATAATCAACACAGAAGGCGTAATATCTCTTGTAGATCTCCAAGTTTACCCTCTAACTGGTGAAAAAGATACACGTGCATATTCAGTTTTCTCATTTCCATTTGAGTCAAGCTTAAAAAATGGAATATTGAGAGGACCTTTAGGGTCGATATTTGAGCTAAAATTTCCAGAAAATGATATAGTCGGGCACGCAATTTAAAATGAAACTATTTTGTACAGCAAGTAAAGACACTTATATAACAAATAAAATAATCAATGGTCGACTCGTCGCTGATGATGCAAACGTTGGCCGAGCAGGAACCTTAGATCTTTTTAGGCTTTTTAGTGAGACGCTTTTAAGAGGATCAGGGACTCAAGACGAAGTATCTAGACTTTTGATAAAGTTCGATTATTCAAATATCAAAGCGCTCACAGGCACAAAGTGTGACTTAAATTCATCTAACTTCTCTGCCACACTCAAGCTTTTTGATATTCAAAGCGGCCATGCAGTACCTTCAAACTTCAATGTTGTTGTTTTTCCTTTAAGTAAATCTTTTGACGAAGGGGTCGGTAGAGACGTTGGATCTTTTGGTGATCTAGACGTTGCAAACTTTTTAACTGCAGCGTATTCTAACGGCACAAATTCACTATGGAATGTGTCAGGAGCAAACAAAGCAGGTGTCTTAGGGTCTGACGATATTGACATCATTGAATCAGGTAATCTCAATGACGGGAATGGCTTAGTTGATCTTTATAGCTCCAGTCTTTTTAAAGTAGGCACAGAAGATCTCGAAGTTGATGTTACAACAGTAGTTTCAGCTACAATTGCAGGACTAATACCAGATTGCGGATTTAGAATATCTTTTAGCGGCACACAAGAAACAGATTCTAAGTCAAGATTTGTCAAGAGATTTGCATCTCGACACACAGTGAATCCTCATATACGACCTCGTATTGAGGTGTCTTTTGACGATAGCATACATGATAATCATGGAGACTTTTTGTTCGACGTATCAGGGTCTCTCTTTCTTCAAAATTATGTGAGGTCTTCTAAGGCAAACATAGTGTCAGGATCAGACTTGTCAGAAATTACAGGAGACGATTGCATGAAGCTTCGTCTCAAAAAAGGTCAATTCAATTTTGATGCAGACGTTTCACAACACACTCAGGGCACCGGAAACAACCAGGCATCTGGCCTCTATTCAGCATCTTTTGCTATTCCTTCTAATGTCACAACAAAATACGATGGAAAAAATACGCTAGCAAGCCTAATAGCCTCAGAAAAAGAAATTACTTTCGATGAGTTTTGGTACAGCTCTGATGGTACTGTTGGATATCACACAGGATCAGTAACGTTAAAGATGCCTACCAGAAGTTCTTCTAACCTATCTCTTAGTGATCCTGAGATATATGCAACTAACTTAATGCACGAATACACTTTTAATGCGAAAGAAAGAATAAGAATCTTTGGTGTAAGCCACGTGAATGACAATAATAAGTCTTCGAAAAAATCAATTTCTAGAAAATCAGAAATTTTTAGCAAAGTGTTTTACAGAGTCAAAGATCATGATAGTGGAAAAATAATTTTAGACTTTGGAGAAAGTAATAATTCAACTAGAGTCTCAACAGATGAACAAGGTATGTTTTTTGACTTTCACTTTGAAGTTCTACCAAGAGGAAGAACTTATAAATTTGAGTATTTAATTGTCGAGCGCGGCACTCGATTAATAATTTCTGATGAAAGAACACACTTTAGAGTAGACTAAAATGGCTAGAAAATCGAATATGTTCGAAAGGCTTCTTTTTAAGCCGAGCAAAATTAGAAATTTAGATGGCACTTCAAAAGTAACCAATGTAAGCCTTGCAGAGTCTGCTCAAGATTCTTTTGGTGTTATGAGCCCAACAAGTTCTTTTAGATTCGATCCTGCAGGAACAGGCCTAAAAAATACTCAGCAATTAAACATTGATTTTTCTAAATTTGAAAATCACACATTTTTTAACTCAGCAAGGAATAAAGTCCACGTCGGGTTTGATAAAATAATCAATACTTTTCCTTTCGATGGGACAAGGGCAGAACACGAAGAGTTCTTAAATAAAATATCGGGCTTTGAAAAACATCTTTTAGACAGATTTCCGAAGAATGTAGGTTTTCTAATTCTTACAAGAACCTTGGACGAAACCGGGGCAGACTCTAGTGAAAATGAAATAGGCAGTTTAGGAAACTATCTATCTGTTGTTGATCATGAAGGATCAGGAATATTTGATGATCTAGACTTGAGCTCCGGTCAACCAAAGTTGGACTTCAAGAATGGCCCCTTTACAGTAGAGTTTTCTTTATTCATACCCAGTTTAGCGAATGATTGTGAAGTAGTTGCTCAGAGGCTTGAAACAGAAAAGAGAGGATTTACAATAGCACTTTCCCATTCTGCTAATACCTCAAATACTGATTTGCTTTTCGCTTTGAGTGACGACAATAAATCAACATCTCTCTATACAAACATAGAAAAAGGGAAGTTTAACCATGTTGCTGCTGTTTATGATCGAGAAGATTCAGAAGCTCTTAAACTGTATATTAACGGAAATTTTGTCACTCAATCGAATCCAGCTGCAATTGGAGGTTTTAACTTTGTAGACACTAAGTTCAATATCGGGTCGGGATCAACACACACATTTGGAACTTCAGTTTTTGATTCTTTTGTACCTAAAAACACACTTTCAGGTGCCCTAGATGAATTTAGGTACTTTAATTCTGCTAGAAAACAAAGTGATATTGAAAAGTACAAGTCCAGAGAATTGTATGCTCAGAGCGATTTAGATCTATATTTTAGGTTTAATGAGCCGAGCGGAACGTTTGATAAAAACGGCACAGGAAATTCATCGCTAGTTCTTGACTATTCTGGCAATGGAATGCACACTTCTATTGAAAACTTCAATATGTCACAAAGAGCAACCGGAGCCTTGGCGTCTACTGTAGATAATATGATATCAGAAGACCCAAGCTTGTCACCTGTACTTTTTCCTTCTTTTCAAAATGTTCAAACTCTAGCGACTGAATTGATATCTTCAGCATCACAATATGATGCCGCAAATCCAAACTTAATAACTAGAATGGTCCCGCAACACTATTTGACAGATGCAGCCGCTGCTTTAGGAAGACCTACCAAAGATGGACAACTCTCATCTTCCCCCGGTATGCTAACAGACCAGCCTGGAGGAAATAGGTTAAATCAAGCACAACTAATATCCTCTGTTCTGTTCATGTGGGCTGACACTTTTGACAATATAAAAATGTTTATAGATGAAGTTTCAAGACTTCAGAAAGTTGACTATGTTTCTGATAGAACTATTTCAAACCACCTATTACCGTTTTTAGCAAACTATCATGGATTTTCTCTACCGTCTCAGTTTAACTCGACTACACAGGATCAGTATTTTAGAGGAAGAAATCTAAACGCACAAGACATGCTTAACAACTTAAGCTTACAGAATATTCAAAATGAAATCTGGAGAAGAATCTTAACAGACCTACCAGAAATTAGAAGAACAAAAGGTACGAGGGCAGCTTTTAGATCAGTTTTAAGAAGTATGGGAATCAACCCAGATGGTGCATTTAGAATTAGAGAATACGGCGGGTCACCAACTAGAAAGATATCAGACAGTTTTGAGTCTAGAACTGAAATAGCTGCAATGATGAATTTTTCTGGAACACTTTCAGCTCAAGGTACACTAGAAAGGACAGGCGAAGATCCTAACAGGCCTCTTCTTAGAAGTGCATTTCTTTCAGGTGCCAGAGTAGAACCAGGTTATCCTGAGATGAGAGGAAACTTTACTTTACAGCAAGTAACAGAGTTAGGCCAGACAAAGTTCGTTCACGCATCTAACAATAAAAATGACGGTCTTTTTACTAGCGGATCTTGGACTGCAGAGGGTATTTATAAGTTTGATGGAAAAATCAACCATCCAAGAAATCAAAGCCTTCTTCGGATGCAGACAACAGGATCAGGCCAAGCCGGACCCCAATCAGCAAATAGCTGGCTTCTCTTCAACGTAGTAGCCACAGCAGAAAACAAGAGAACGTCATCAACTGGTTCTGTTTCTTTATACGGTCGCCCAAGAAATGGTGCAAGTGATCAAGAGTTAAAAATAACAGTCCCAGGCGTAAACATCTTTGATGGAAGTAAATGGCATGTATCTTTTGGACGTTCTAGAGCAGATAAAAATAATCATTTAAGCTCTTCGTATTTCTTAAGAGTAGGAAAAAACAGAATTTCTGGTGAGCCTATTTTTCACACAGCTTCTGATTTTTATATCGATGGAGTCGACACTCCTTTGACTGTTTTGAATGCATTCAACAATGCTTCAGGTGCTATGTTAGTTGTAGGAAGTCAGAGTTTGGTATATGACTCTGATGCTTCTTTTAAGTACTTAAACAGATCTTCTCACAGTTTAGCAAATTATGTTGATTTTACCGGTCGAGTTTGCGGAATTAGATTTTTTAGTAAAGACTTGACTGAAAAAGAAACCAAAACACATATTAGAAACTTTAAGTCTGTCGGTGTTGAAGATCCGACAGTAAATTTCAGCTTTTCTTCAAAGCTTTCGGGGTCTTTCGAGAGGCTTAGGCTTGATATGTCTTTGGACCAGTTAATAACAAAGTCAGACTCGTTTGGCGCAATCAGCGGGTTTGATTTTAGTCAAAATAGACTCTTCGGAACCGGAAGTGGATTCGAACCGAATAAACAAATTATCGATCCAGAAAGATTTGATTATAGAATTTTCTCGCCTAAGTTTGAGCTATCCTCTGCTGACAACAAAATCAGAATAAGAAGCTTTATAAATGCTGATAAGGCAGAAACAAAAGGTGTTTCAGTAGCACCACTTGTAGAAATACCTCAAGGTGATCGTCCGTTTGATGATAGAAGGTTTGAAATTGAAATATCTTCTGTCCAAGCTCTTAATGAAGACATCATGAATATTTTTGCAACTTTAGACTTTTTTGACAACGCCATTGGTGATCCTGAACTAGTCTTTGCCGTTGAGTATCGAGACTTAAGACACCTTAGAAGAATTTACTTTAACAGGCTTCAAGATAAAGTTTCTTATAAGAAATTCTTTGATTTTTTCAAGTGGTTTGACAACACAGTCGGTGATATTTTTGAAGAATTAGTACCAAGAACTTCCAGATATTTAGGCACTAATTTTGTAATAGAAAGCCATGCACTCGAACGTCCAAAATTCACTTACAATTATACAGACATGTATCTTGGTGAGCTTGATCGAAGAGCAGCTAGCTTAATATTTTTACAACAATTTGTAGGAAGTTTAAAGAAGTTTTAAATGGGTTCATCAGATAGAGTATTAAACGGGTCAAAAATAAAAGGATCAACAGCAATATTGTTGGGATCTGAGTATACACAAGAACTTGCAGACGGTTACGCTCAGGGTTACAATGTTCAAGACTTTGGATTGCTTTCAGATTCAATGACCTTTAAAATAAGGTCAAATGCAGGTGTTGTGAGAACACTCGAAGGTGTCGACATGGACACCAGTAAATTTAATGACGATTATTCTCCTATTAACCACACAGCTTTTAGTCTACCAACAGTCAAAGCAACTAAAACGCTCACAGTTGTCAGTAGAACAGCATCTGCAGGTGATACACTGGCAATTTCCGATGGCCACGGCAATACTTTGACAATTACGATCGGCGGTTCCTCATTCGATCCTAACTTTTCTGATAGTGATTATACCGGCTCCGGATCCACAACTGTGGCAGTTACTTACAATACAAACGGAGTCAGTTCGAATACTCTTTTTACAAAAGGGCTCATCAATGCTGTTCGAGGTGCCTTTAGACACGCAGATTCTACATACAAAATAGACGCTACTGAGTACTCCGGAACAACTACTGATCTTGTCCTTACTAATACCGCCCCCGGATTAATCGGAAATGATAGTAACATTCAAACCGGAGCAGGTGATGATATCGCAGACGATCTTGGAATATCGGCCGGTGAACCTGGTGTAAATCTCTCCGGTGGGAAAGCCGAACCTGCTGGGTCTGTAAGAATTCCATCACCTAATCTTAAAGGTCGAGAGTCAGAAAGAATAAATCATTCTAGAGAGCAAAGAGACTTAGGGCAGACCCACTTATATGATGATGGATACGCCTTTTTTGAGGCTGTCAACACAACAAATGGTGTAGAAATAATCAATGCTGTAGGGCCACAAGCTCTGCCTGCAAGCCTTGTAGACCACTCTTCAGTGAGCGCTCTAGATGGTAAAATCGAACCGCTAGAAACAATAAGTCAGATTGATCGAAGCACAATCGATCATCCATTCAATGCTAGGGGAATAAAAGGCTCTATGGGTATTGGGTCCGATGCGTTTCTTAGAAGCTATCAGATTGATGAAGGTTTCCATCTACCAATACCGGGTTCTGGTTCTTTAGGCTTTAACCCAGCTACTCCCTTTCTTGACAGCGTAGAACATATGGGCACTCAAGTTAATGATACAACTAGAGTAGACATCGATCTTCCTGGTGCTTTTTACCAAGACACGTCAAAGATAAAGCCATATTCAGATGTATCTAGTGATAGAGAAAACTTTATGATTTTTGGTCCAGGAAAAGTTTTAACAAACGATACAGGGACACCTGACAGAGACATATCAAAAATACTTGTTGAGAATTCAAAATTTACAGTAGATAACACTTTGCAAAATTTTGATAAACTTACCAACGGAGGTTTCGATTTCTCAAATGATTTAGGAACTGACTCTTTAGTCTACGGAGGCCTGTTAAAGGGATGAGTAAGTTAAAAAAAGGTAATGGTGCTTATAGCCTTCTTAGGCCTATAGGCGACAAGAGAGGCGCTCATGTATACGAAAAGCACGAACACTTGGTGGCATGGTATCAGTTCGACACAGACATATCAACAGTAGGAGACCTTCCTGATAAGTCAGGCAACGGCTTCACACTGAGCGTTTCAGGATCAACTCGACCGAGTGCTCCTACTAATATTAACAGTATGGCCCGTGTTTCATCCGATCAATTTCCATCTGGCTGGCCATCAAAGCAGGTGACCTTCAACAGCAACGGCGGCCTATTTACGCTCTTTGACGGTGACCTTGGAGATATTCCATCAACTACTCAAAAGCTTTCTTTTGGTGATGGGACGAATGATAGTCCGTTTTCTATTCATGTATGGATTAATCCAACCACCCAAGGCACCGATTTTCTAGTTGGCAAGTTCGGCGATCCCGGAAAAAATGGCGACGGAACTGATGACGGCGAGTACCAATTAATGACCCTTACAGGCGGTAGAGTCAGGTTTTTCTTGCGAGATGAATCTCTCGAGATCAGGAACGTCACCGCAACAACCGAGAACGGCTCAATCGCCAACGACGGTGGATGGTATCATATTGTCGCTACATACGACGGCCGCGGAGGTCTGCAGGCCTCTGATGGGATGAAGATTTACATCAATGGCAAAGAGGCTGTAACTACAAAAACATACTCGAGCGGTTATGTAGCAATGGAGAATACTAGCGAGCCTTTTGCTATAGGAAACCATGAAAACCATGCCGGTATCGGTGGGCCCGACAGAGATTTCGAAGGAAAAATAGCAGAAGTTGCTGTTTGGAACACACGTTTAACTTCAGCTGATGTTAAAGTGCTCTATAATGCTAGGCAGGGTGTTTCAAGTTACACATCAGGTATTGTATCTAATCCTGTTAGAGTCCTTATCAGAGAGCACGACCAAGTTCAGGGAAGATATCCAGTCACCACTAGAACTTCCCCAGCTGTAAAGAAACCTTCCTACAAGCCTTTTAACGATCAAAATACTTTTAATTTTACTTCACCCTTTGCATCAGCAGAGATACAGTTTTTTGATGTGCCACTCAGCGGTCAGTTTATAGACTTGACAGGAAGTCACCCCTCCGTTGGCGGAGTTCCCGTTAGAAAAAGGTTCGTTTTTTGGACCAATCAAGCCCATTCTTCATCGTATGTTGAATTCAAGCAGATAAAAGAGCCGTCTTATCCTTTTGATAAAATCACGCCCATCTTATTAAACACTCCAGATAGAACGACGAGCACAACTCAACAAGCCGCTTTATTACTGATGAGAGAAATTAACTCATCTTCCTTAGACATAAGGGCTACTTATGAACCCGAAGTTGTTGAGAAGCTTGAGAACAATCCATTAGATGCTGATTCTTTAGGAAGCTTCGTAAGACCTGAGCCTGTACTTAGAGTCAAATTAAGACTAGAGTACATGTCTTCTTCTGTGAACTATTCAGACTCGATTACTGCAATACACGGACCTAGACACGCATCTGAGGGAAGATCAGTCGGTAGCATTATATCAGACTCTAGACAGACAAGAATAGAGCTGTCAGACTTTACGATAAACGAACCTCCAGGAAAAAAGACCAGATATCCAAGTCTCATAGGAACTAGCAGAGTTCGAACTGGTAGTTCTAGAAAACCAGGTTTAGACGGTACTGCAACCCCTCATATTTCTCCTGACATAGAAACAAAAGCGAAGCAAAGGCCAGGTATTACAGACGCACATTATATACCAGACTTTGGAGATCATCATACACCTTTTGATGATGCCAGAATAAGCCTTGGAGACAGTCCATTCTTCAAAGAGGGCACACCCGAAACTACTCTTCCTGGCTTCTCTTCACCGTTAGGCTCTAAGACACAAATCGTACTAACACTCAGCTCATCAGATGCATTGAAAAATAGAATATTTTTTAATTCTTCCATCGACCCCTCTCAGGCTGGGGGTCTACTGGGCAAAGCTGATGGACACGTCCGGACTGACCACGGCCCTTCCGGAACTTTCCACCAGGGTATCAGTGGAGTATCCGGATCAGGTATGGCATATTGGAGTCCAGTCAACAGTGAGTGGCAAATGCTGTTCCGAAAGTCCTACCCCTTCATAGAAGGCAAGACCGATGTAGGCATAAATGCCGAAATACCCGGTTTTGATGGGAGACGTATATCTGGATTTCCGCATGCGATGAGCGCGTTTTCTGAAATAACACAGTCTTCTTACTCACCTTTTGATTGGTGGGCCAACAGCATCCCCGGTGCACCTGGATTTCCTCTATTTTCAAAAAGAAACGCATGTTTAGGGTTCGCTCTCCAGGGATCAGGGTCTGGAACCGGCCAAGCTACACGACTGGACACCATTGCCGTTCACACGAAGCAGGATTTCTTTTCGGTCAACAATGCAGAGCACAATCTTACCAAAGCCAGAGCCTTAGACGGATATGCGTCTCCAGTCATTCAATGGTATTTTCCATTAGGGGACCAGTACAATGCAACGAGCTCTCAAGTTTACCGCATGTCTGATCACATATCTTCTCCTTTTTTACTAGAGAAAATGCACGTAGAAATAGACGGAGTTCTTGGAACCCACCGAGGTGTCGGTCCGTCTTCTCTTCCGCTAACAAAAGTCTTGTTCATCTTGAACCAGACGACTAATCCTAACAGCCCACACTTAAACTACCCACTTCCTGCACACGATTCGCTTTTCTTGACAAAGTCTGAAAGAAAACACGCA
>MDTD01013694.1_pt1 | contig 28468 bp, 33 predicted proteins | sample 811221 | NCBI WGS metagenome assembly MDTD01 (sample SAMN05326646, study PRJNA326480) | marine metagenome | isolation source: seawater | place: Pacific Ocean: South West | collected 2011 | reverse complement strand
ATTCCATTCGTTATCATTTTTAAATATTCCCCACATAGTTTTTATTTTATTATACATATGTAAAAATTCTACGAGGTAAATATTTTTTTCTTACCTCCATCGTATATGTAAGCATGTCCCTCAGAAATTAATGTTTGATTAACATTCCATTGTTTACCATTTTTATCTTCTATAAACACATCAGCTATTACTCTACCATATTTTCCTAATCCATATGATTTAATTCTAAAATATCCCGATTTTGAAGATACTTCTTCTAGTAATTCTTTAGTTCTAGCTTTAGCTTTTAATCCTAAAGCTTTTTCCTCTAAATTTCTAGTTCTTGATTCCCAAGTATCTACACCCTTAAATCTAATTCTTTTTTTGAACCAAATATTAAACCCCACGTCTATTAGAGCGTCTACTGTATCACCATCTACTACTCTATCTAATTTTGCTCTATAAATGTATTTTTGCATAATATATTTTATTATAAATATTCAGAAAATTTAGCATCTGTGGATAAGGGGTCTTGTTCTAAATATTTATTTAGTTTTATTTTTTTATTTTTTACTATTGCTCTTCCTTCTAATTTTTCCCAATCACGTTCAGGTCTTACATTTAAATTAGTTTCCCATGCTCCCTCTATTGTAGGTACTTTAACACCTAATTGATTAGCGTAACTTATAAATGCATTTATATCTTTTGGAAAACAAGACCCACCAAATCCCATTTTACCATCTGGTCCAGGAACATGTAAATGTGAATCTCCTATTCTCTGATCTGATGCAAATCCTTTTAATGCTTGTTCCCAATTACCTCCTACAGCATCACACATCATTTTCATTTCATTCATAATAGATACTTTACTAGCAAAAAATACATTATTCATATATTTTACCATTTCTGCCGTAATAGTATCAGTTTCAATTATATATGTATGCATAAATCTTTCTTCAAATATTTTAGCTACTCTTTTAGTTAATCTTTTAGTCCCCCCTAAAATTATTCTAGCCTGAGTTAAAAAATCTAGTTTAGCAGTTCTTTCTGTTAAAAATTCAGGATTAAATACTATATTTAATTTTGGAAATTGTTTAATAAAATTATTAGTAGAACCTGGTACCATAGTAGATTTTAAAATAATAATATTATTTTTATTATTTTTTTCAGATATTTCTTGTAGGGCCTTTTCTACTATACTTAAGCTTATAGAACCATCCTCATTCATTGGTGTTGGTACTGCAACAAATATAAAATCAGATTCTAATACTTCTTCAATTGTATTTAAATTTCTTTTTATATCTTTATCATGTATTCTAATTTCATGTGTAGGACTAAACCCAAACGCTATAGAGTTACCTACAAATCCATTTCCTATTATTCCTATTTTTTTCATTTTATTATATTTTTAATGTAATCTTCTAAATTTTTTACTGGTATCCAATTTAATAATTCCTTAGCCTTATTATCAGTACATAAAGTTGTAGGGTATTCTCCCTTTCTAGCTGGTATATATTTAGTTTTAGTATTAAACATACCTGCTACTTCGTTTATAGAAAAATTTTTACCCCTACCCAATTCAAATATTTCTCCTTTAAAACTACCTTTTGAACATTTATATAATCCATCTACTATATCATCTACATGTGTAAAATCTCTTTTCTGTTCTCCGGTGCCTGTAATAGTTAATGATTCATTATTTCTATATTGTCTTTCAAAAATACCTAGTACTGTTGAATATTCTCCTTCTTCCAATTGATATGGACCATATACATTATAAAAACGACATATAGATGTATTTAAATTAAATACTTTTGAATACAATTCACAAGCTTCTTCTCCTACATATTTTGACCAAGCATATGGGCTTTTATTTACACCATGATGAAATGAACTTGATCCAGCATATACTACTGGTATATTATACTTTCTTGCTATTTCTAAAATAGTTAAAGTACCATTTACATTTGCATTAATTGATTCTAAAGGTCTTTTTAATGAAGGTTGTATTCTAGCTAGTGCTGCCATATGAAAAATTACACTGGTATTTTTAAATATACGTCTCATTAGGGATAATTCTTTAAAAGGCTTGGAAATATCTATATTATAATATGTACATCCTTTTATTTCATTTTCTTTTTTACCTGTTGAATAATTATCCAAAGATATTACTTCATATCCTTCGGACAATAATCTTTTAATTAGGTTAGTTCCTATAAAACCAACTCCTCCTGTTACTATTGCTTTTTGCATTGTTATAATTTTATTAATTGTTTTTCATATGTATTCATTACTTTAAATATTTCAACTGTGATATTTCCTAATTCACCATGAAATGCAGGTTCACCACTATCCTCTAATATTTCAGATAATTGTTGTATATATTGAAAATCTTGTTGGGTAAAAATATTACCTATAGATACTAAAATCTCATTATTCTTTTCATTACTAAATGGTAATACTCTTTTACTTAAATTAAAATTTGTATTAGGTTGTTCTTTTGTAATGTAATTTTGTCTTAAATCAACTCCTACACCACAATATATATTACTACACCATGGTTCTAAAGCATATAATAAATCAGTATTATTATTATCTAAAATAATACCTATATCATATTTAGGAGGTATTATAGGTTTCATCAATGAATCGTGTTTACAATAATGACCCCATTTACGTATAAATTCTCTAGTTGATTTTTGATTTTGTTTTAACCACTCATCCGTTTCTCTATTTTTCATAAATACTTCACCATTAGGATTTCTTTTTGCTCCGTCAGCAAATCTACTACCTCTACAAGTCATATGGTAAACACATCCTTCCCATGTTTGAATAAATTTAATACCATTTAACTGGAAACGATTAAATATATCTGTATCCTCTTTTGATTGTGGTGCAAATATAGGGTCATGTCCACCTATTTCTTGAAAGTCTTTTTTATAAAATGCCCAAGGTGCAAATATACCTTCAGTAGTTTTTATTTCTCGTTCACTATCAGTTGCTTGAAGGTAAGCAAATAAACCATCTTCATTAAATTCTTCAGGTTCAATTCCAAAATCCTGTAGTATTTTTTCTGGACCATCAGGATGTAACGGTGGTTCAATTCTAGTAAGTGATACTATAGTTTTATCTGTAAGATATTTTTCAACTGCATTTAATGCCTCTGGACATAAATACATGTCTGCATGGTAAATCATACAAATATCATTTGTAGCTACTTCATTAACTAATCTATCATATAGTATAGTATGTCCTAATCTAGTTGGGCCTTCGTTTTTAATTGCTTTAAATAATGGATCTTTATCCATCATTTCTAGACACCAATTCCAAGTTCCGTCATTTGAAAAATCATCTGCAACACATATTTCTACTTCATGGTTGCCCTGATTTTTTCTAATAGAATCATAAGACCATTTTAAGTACTTAAGATTATTTCTACCTGGTTGTATTAAACTTATTTTCATATATTATAAATCTTGAACAAATGGTCTAGCTAAAATATTAAATGGTGTATCTACTGTTTTTATTCTATCTACAGTCATCCAATCATTCATAGGATTATCTGGCCAATCTTTATAAAATTCATTAGAAACACATCTATTCATCCATAAGTGTATACAATAGGATTCTGATAAATCCTCATTTGCTTTTAAAGTTCCTCCTATTTCACAAATAACATCCTCAGACTGATTCCATCCTTCACCTCTATAAAACCATTTCATTACTGGAGTATGATATAAAGGCCAAGTAAATTTTTTATAATGTTCTATTGTTATTAAATGGGGATATTTTCTGGATAAAATAAAAGGCATTTTTACTCCATGCCCACCCCAATGATCATCATTAAATGATTTAAAAGATTCTAACCATATTCTACAAAATTCGGAGTTAGGTTCAGCCATTAGTATAGCATTAGTTAATTTTCCATCATTTTCCCAATATAATCCTTCCTGACCAATTACACAACCACCTTGAGATCCCTCTAAATTTAAAAATGGAGTAAAAGGTTTTACACAAAGAACATCCGAATCCAGATATATTCCACCTTCCTCAATTAATGCCTGTAGTCTTATAATATCTGCTTTATGAGCGTAACGGTTAACAGGATTCCCAAAAATTTCATTTGGTGCTTCTATTTGTATGGGAGTAATATATTGTTTAGCTTTTTCCCATAGTTCACCTGTAGGTTCATATTGATAGTAAAAATAAAAGTTATCTGGTTTATTTACTTCATATGCAGATTTAACTGCTAGGTATCTTATAAGGTTAAATGGGTCTGCACCTGGTCTTGGGATTCCATCATCATTTTGATAGGGTTGCCACCCAAAATCTTTAGCTAAACCATAAACCATATGTATATTATTAGGTATTCTTGACATGTTATTTAAATTTTTTTATTGTTTCTATTATATAGGATACATCATCTTGTTTTAAACCTTGATGTAGTGGTATACACAATGTGTTAAAAGCTGCTTTTTCAGTATTAGGTAATTTTATATTAGATTTAAAATATTTTACCCAGTGTAAAGGATAATATCTAAATGTTGTATATATATTTTTATTACGCAAATACTTAGCTAATTTATCTCTATCTTTTTTATTTTTAGTTTGAATATGGTACATGTAATAAGAACTAGTAGTACCTAATTTTAAATCTAGGGGTACATTTAACCAACCTAAACTTTTTAGTTCATTAGTATATGTATCATGTATTATTTTCCTTTTTGCTATTTGGGTATCAATTTTTTTTAGTTGTTCTATACCCATAGCTGCTTGTATGTCATTAGTAATAGATCTTCTAGATGGAGATGATATATTAAATTCCCACCACTTATTATCTACTGAATTAGAAAACCCACTTTTAGATTCTAAACCTAAGTAAGTTAATTTATCTAATTTTTCCTTATCGCTTAAATTATTACAATAAATCATACCTCCATCTCCTATAACTAATTGCTTCATAGAATCAAATGACCATAAACCTATATCACCAAAAGTTCCTGTATTTTTTACATTAACTTTACTAAAGGGACTATTAGCATTATCTTCTATTAATTTAATATTTTTTGATTTACATAAACTAACTATGTTTTCTATATCACAAGGTACACCTGCATAGTGTATTACTATTACTGCTTTAGTTTTAGGTGTTATTTTTTTATCTATATGCTTTAATTCCACATTTAAGGTTCTATCATTTACATCACAAAAAATAGGAATGGCTTTTTTAGCCAAAACTGCATTTATGGCTCCAATAAAACTAATTGAAGGTAATATAACTTCATCTCCCTCATTAACATATAAATCAATGGCCTGAAATAATCCTTCAGTACAACTGGATATAGTTAATAAATTATTAGGTGATGCAATTGAAAAACCTACTCCATGAAAATTATCTGTAACTAGTTTAGATGAAAATTCTTTTATAAATTGTTCTGTTTTAGGTCCTTTACCTAACCAATTAGAATTAAATACTTCTTTTATAGCTTTTAATTCTTCTTTTCCTAATGACGGTTGATATATATTAATCATAATTAATCTATTCCTCTTTCTAATTCGTAAAGGTATTCGGAATTTCTATATTGTTTAGATAACCATGTTATGGATTCTTTTCCAAATAACTTATTTATTTTATAAATTGATAAACATGGAAATAAATTTCCAAAACTGGACATACCTCCTAGTCTAGTATCAGCTTCTTTTTCCTTACCTCTATAATAAGGTTTTCCATTTTTATTTATATGAATTGGAGTATGAGCCTCTTTTCTTGGTTCAAAACCTCCTACTGCTTCTAAAGTGGAATATTGTATACTTAAGAAACTACCTCTGGCCATATTCATTTCTAATGGACCATCAAAAAAATGTTGATTTTCATCTTTAGCATAATCTACACTTTGTTTACCATCAAATTCTTCAGTTATTCCAATAGGTATAGTAACTAATGGATTATATGCTTTAAAACCGGGATTATATCCATTACCTACTACTTTATAGCCTTGTTGTAGTTTATTTATACATTTTTCAATAAAGATCCAATTTTTTACTACTATATCATCATTCATAAAAAAACAATAAGTATTACTTTCTAAGTTTAAATATTCAAGGGCTTGTTGGTATGCTACTATTTCCTCTCCTAGATTAGGAAATAATTTCCATTCAAAATTATCTTTAATAAATTGAGTTGGTTCTTTATGGCAAGAATAAAAAACATTAATATTATCATTATTTTCATTTAATTCTTTAAGACCATTTTGTAATGAGTCTTGATTATAATACCACCCTACTACTATAAATTGTATTTTCATATTTTAAAATTATTTTCTTGATAATATTGTTTATAATTAAATTTAGCCATTTCAGAACATTCTTTATAATATTCCTTACTAGTTTTAAGTAATATAAGTTTTTCTTTTGCCATAGCCAAATCTCCTAACTTTACTGTTAAGTTTGGATGGCATTTTTCTTGTGTATCTAATCCTTCATATCCAATACAAGGAATACCTAAATAAGCACAGTTTAAAGCAAATGTACCCGCTGCATGTGTACGCATTAGATGAACACCATATTTAAAGTTATTAAGTGTTTTAATCCATTCTACCCAATTCATGTAGGGTAAATGATTTAAATTAGGCATTTCTTCCTCGCCCTTAATTTTTCTTCCCATACTAGGGATATAAATGGGACAATCTGCTTCTTGAGCAACTATATATGAATCAAACCCTCCATACCAACTACAAAAGTTACCTCCTATAATAATATTTTTTCTTTCTACTTGAGGAATATTTTTAACTGAATCTTCAATCATTAAACTAGGTAAAATTTTACATTCTTTACCTGTTAATCCCTCATAATATTTTTTATCTGACATATTGTGAACAAACATAAAATCAGCCTCTTGTATAGTATTAAAATACCATATTTGTTGTTGTAATGGATAATCTTGCCAATACCAATTAGGTCCTTCCTGCATTACTGATATTTTATTACAATATTGTTTTAATTTATTTATATCAAATTGAGGATTTTTTTTAGGTATTATAATAATCCCTAAATCATATTTTTTATTAGGTATAGAATTTATATTCCAATGATCCGCCTTTAAAGAACATATCCATGCTAAATCTGTTCTCATATTATCGTTATCTCTAGATACCTTACCTTGATATTTACCTTCTGTAAAAAATGCTATTTCCATACGTCTTCCCAAGTATAAGATTTAAATTGTGGGTTAAATAAATTTATATAATTTTGTTCACACATTTTATTAGCCTTAACATACCAATCATTACTTCTTCTTTTTTCATTCATAGTACCATCTTTACGTTCGCCTTTTATATATCTTCTTTTTTTAGGGTGATTTCTATTATGTACTAATAATATGTTTTTTATAACATATTGGGGTATATTACCTAATACTTTATTAGTCATCCACATAAATGCCGAATCCTCATGAACAAAAAATACAGACTTAGGTATATTAACTCCTGATTTTATAACTTCTGATGATATAACTAACCCACAACCATTAAATTTATGTTGGGGTAGTATTTTTACATCTACATTTTCAGTTTTATTATTAATTTTATCCATTTCGGCTTTAGTCATGGTATATTTTAAACTCCACCAATTATCATAGTCATTTTCAATAAAAGGTTTATCCGTAAAATCTGGATGTTCTAAAGACTTCCAACTTTCATCCCACATTTTACACATTCCAAAAAATGTTAGATATTTAGGATTATTATTTTGAATTGATGTTTTATGTAAATTATCCAATACAGTAAACATAGGTTTAGGTAAAATAGCATCCGATTCACCCCATACTAATACATCCACTTTATCACAATATCTTTCATTAAATTTTCTTCTATAGTCCGCTATTGTATGTAGTTCTTGAATATGCCTTACATTATCAAAATCTAGTAATATGCTTCCTATTTTATCTATACATTTATTTTTTTGCTCTGCATTAATACATTTTTCAAGATCTTCATTAGTAACTATAGTAAAATCAACTATAACTTCACCATCATAATTATTTATAGAATCTTTTAATGATTCCACATATTCTTCTATAATATCACATTCGTACCACTGTACTAGACATCCTATTGCAAATTTAGTTTTCATATAAGTGTTTATAAGTTTTTTCCATCCAATAATAGGTGGCTTGATTATTTTTATTATTTGGTATACAATTGAAATGATATATCCAACCTATATTAGTCATAATTAAATCATTATTTAATATTTCTTTACGAGGCATATCAGTCATATTAAATTCATATGGTAAAATTTTAGTATCAATATTATTATTTTGTAACATAAAATTTAATGGGGTTTGATCTGTACCAGTATGGAATTTATTTTGCATTTCTATTAGTAATTCTTTATTATTATTATAAAAATTAATCATTGATTTAAAAAAATCTTTATGTTTTTTATTAACTATTTGAAACCCACCATTAATATATTCCCACCATTTAATTTCCCTACCTTGAAAAACGTACTCAGAATAATTTTCAATACTTCTAAAAATCCAATCATAACTTCCCTCATTATGTACTCCAGTATATTTGTGTTCAGTTAAATTAAAAAAATTAGGACAATTAGGATGTACTATTGTGTCGGAATCTACCATTAATATTTGGTCATAATTTATTTCATTTGCCTCTAAAATATCAAATAAATAATATCTTTGCCAACAGATAGCTGTATCCTCTTTAGGTAAAAGTAAATCCTCTAAAACAAATAATTCTGCATCATTTTTACTGCACCAATTTTTCCAACTACTAATAGAAAAATCATATGGTAAACTTCTACTAGAGGTGTATCTACCACTAGTATCATTTAACTTTATATTCATTAAAAAAACTATATTCTTCATACTTTATTTTAAATTACAAATACACCCTTCCATATCAATAAACTTAGTTCCACCTGCATGTATTAAAGTATCGGGAGATTCTCCAATAAATTTATTTAACTTTAATGTACCATCATTTATCTTATCATTAATTGCTTTTTTTACTTCTCCAGGTGGTAAACCGTAATCATCAAATATAAAAATAGGATCATTAAAATGTTTAATACAGTTTTCAATATCTGATACTACATTTTCATATGTGTGACCTGCATCAATAAAAACTATATCAGGTTTAGGTAAATCCCATTCTTTACCATATAAATCTGTTTTAATAAACGTTATATTATTACTATCTTTACATCTTTCTTTAGCCTGTTCTATATTCCAATCATCCCATTCTACAGTGTATACATGTTTAAAAACACGACTTAACATTTTAGTACTTTGTCCTTGAGATGTTCCTAACTCTAAAATAATTAAATTTTTATACTTATCATTATAAAAAATATCTAATAAATCCTTTTTAAATTTTTTACTAGTAGTATATTTAGCAGTATCTTTATGGCTTACTTCATTTAATATTTTATCTACTTTAGTATATTTTTCATTATAGTTTTCTTTTATTAAATCCCAGGTTTGACTCATTAACTGTGATCTTTGATCTTTAGGTGTACCATTAAAAAACCAAATATAACCATACTTAATAAAAAAAGGTATTTTGTCTTTATTTAATTGCCAATTATAGCTAAACATTTCTTTTCTATGTAAATGAGTTAACTTATAAGGTAAAGGTAAATCCGTTTTTAAGTCTATATTATTCATTTGTATCCAATAATTCATAGGGGTTTGTTCAGTACCTTTTTTTACTGTTTTATCTTGAAAATTCATAAAATTATCTATATTTTCATAGTAAAAATCCTTAAATGAGTTAAATAAATCTTTATGGTCTTCATTAAAAACCATAAAACCCGAATTTACATACTTAGTAGTATCTAACTTAAAATTAAAAAATGATTCATATCCTTTTATGCTTTGATAAGTCCAATTCATATTATCCACGTCACGTAATGCACAAAACTTTCTTTCAGTAAGAGCAAAAAAATTAGGAGTATTCCACTTTATAATGGATGAACTATCCACTAAACATATTTGGTCATAATTAATTCCTCTTTTATCTAATTCATCAAAAACAAATATGGCTTTTTGCCAATTTACTCTAAATCTTTTTAAATCATTTTCAACAGGATTTGTAAAAGCTACAAATTCACAATTATTTCTTTTACACCAAAATTCCCATGATTTTTTAGAGTATTCAAAAAATTTAAAACCTCCATATTTTTCATTATGATCAGGATTAGTTATACCTGTCCACCAAACTACATTTTTTTTATTTATTGACATTAATACTTTTATGTTTAAATATATAATCAGGGTCAGTAGTATGACATAACTCATACTCTCCCGTGTTTATTAAAAAATCATGAACTCTATTATCTAAATTATAACCTCTACCACTATGTTCCGTTATTATTACTTTTGGAGTATATTTTTTATAATTAAATGAATTCCAAACTACCCAATCATAACTTCTACAGGATATATCTAAAATATCTATTGAAGTAATATTATATTTTTGTAATATTGTTTCTAAAGTAAAACATTCAATATCATAACTTGCTGTACTATCAGAACCAAAAAATTCAGCTGTCCAAACTTGTGATAAACATTTTCTATCTCTTGTAGTAAATGATATTTTACCATCATAATCTGCTATAGCAACATTTATTGATTGTTTTCTAAATTTAGGTAAAGGATTATTAGGGCCTTCACTATCTTTACCATCTGAAAAATAAAATTTATCTGGTTCAATACATAATCCTGTCCAACCATTCATTTCAAAATGGTATGTGTTAGATCTATTTATAGCGTCACATGCACCTACATCTACAAAAACTCCTTTTTCTGGTAGTTGTAAATTATTTGCTATCCACTGATCCTCTAAATAATTACTATGGAAATTATTGTATGTCTTCATATAATGTTAAATATTTTTTTACATCCAAATAACTTAGTTCATCAAGAAACATATTTCCTATCCCTTTAGTTAATACACATTTTAAATTTGAATTAATATTTTTTTTATCCTTTTTTAATGCTTTTATCATACTTTCAATATTTGGTAATTTTAAATCTCCATAAATATTTTTTAAAGTATTATGTATTTCTTTATATTCATTTTCACTAATATAACATTTTTTAAATGAAATATAATTAGCTATATCCATACCTAAACTTATTGCTATTCCATGAGGTGAAGAATAATTATTAGCTGCCTCTATGGCATGTCCAAATGTATGGCCATAATTTAGGATTAGTCTTTCATTTTTATCAAATTCATCTATTTCAACAAATAATTTTTTTATTTCTAAACATCTTCTAATTAAAATTTTAATATTATTTATATTATTTTTAAAAAAGGAATAATCTTTTTTACTAGATACTAAATAAAAATGTAACATTTCTCCTAAACCGGATTTAATATCTAATTTAGATAAAGTATTTAAAAAACTATTACATATTATTATGTTATTAGGTGGGTTAAAATTTCCTAATTGATTTTTAAAATTTCTATAATTTATTGATGTTTTTCCTCCTATACAACTATCTCCCTGGGCTAATAAAGTAGTAGGAAAAAATATCCAATCCACACCCCTAAATAAAATAGAAGCTATGAATGATACTATATCCTGAGTAATACCTCCCCCTATTGCTATTAATTTATTTGTTTTATTAAAATCTCCTAATATCATATCCAATAAAGTAGGAACATATTCAAAGGATTTAGTTTTTTCAGATACATCTAATATTATATGTTTCATATCTGATAATAAAGGGGTAAAAACGTTTTTATCTACAAGTATAATGTCTCCTTCATTATATACTTCTTTTAAAGAATCTATAAAGTTATCACTAAAATTTACATTATAGTTTTTTATTGATGATTTTATTTTCATGTTATTGTAAAACCTCCATCCACTATAATATTTTGACCAGTAATATAAGTATTTAAATTACTACATAAAAATGCTACTATATTAGCTATCTCTTTAGGTTTAGCCATTCTTTTAAGTGGTACCTTATTTATTAATTCTTTCCTATCCTTTTTTGATAATATTTTTGATGTTAATTCTGTATTTGTAAAACCGGGAGATACTGAATTAACTAATATATTATGTTTTGCTCCTTCTATAGCAAATGTTTTTGTCATACCAATTAATGCTGCTTTAGAAGTAGTATAACTGGTTCTTTTTTCTATAGATTTTGTACCCCATATTGAAGATATATTTATTATTCTTCCCCAATTATTTTTTTTCATATCTTCTATTACATGTTTAGATATAATAAAGGGAGCTTTAACATTAACTTTCATTATACTATCAAAATCTTTATCGTTTATTTCTTCAATATAGTTTATTTTATTTATACCTGCATTGTTAATTAGTATGTCTATATTAGATAATGAATTAGTAACTTCTTTAAGTTGATGTTCATTTTCAAAATTACATAATGAACTATTTAGTGTACATACATTACCACCAAGACTCCTAAATAAATTAGATATTTCTAAACCTATTCCTCTAGAACCCCCTGTAATTAAAATATTTTTATTTTTAAAATTAACCTCCATTTAGGGGATTTCTACTTAATGGTACGGCTGTTCCTTTTCTAATTACTTCATCTGATATTGAAGGACATTCAGCACCACAAGCATGTATTAAATCATAAAATAATATTAATGTAAGTACTTCTACAGTATGAAAATATTTACAATTTAATACTACATTATTAATATCATCACCTAACACGTTTCTATCCTGACCTGCTATCATAGCTGTTTTATAACCATGTTTTTTAGCCCAATGACAACATGAAACTACATTTTTAGAGCCTCCAGAACATGATAAAGCTATAATCATTGCATCATCCTTCATTTTACCAGTTTTTCTTTGTAGTTCTAACCATCTTAAAAATAGATTATTATAGCCATAGTCATTTGCAATACTAGTAATTAAACACTGGCTTTCTAAAGCATTAATAGATTTTTTAATATTAGCTTTTGCAAATAATCTAGTGCAATCATCTGCTGCATGGTTAGCTACTGCCCAAAGACCTCCATTGGCAACTAAATAAATATCACTACTTGAATTAAAGTCTTTAACTAATTTTTTCCACTCTAAAGTAGATAATGTTTTATCAAATTTTTCTTCTATATTTTCAAAATCAATATGTCTCATTTTATTATTTTTTATTTTTTATATATAATATTTTTTCTACTAAGCCAAAATCTTCCTCATAACTTATTTTTAAGGATTTTAAAAAAGAAACTGGATATAAATTTAAATTACCCCCAAAAACTGCATGTCCAACTTTTTCATAGTTTTTTATAAATTCATTTACTTTCCATACACATACAGGCCAAGCACATATTTGTATAGGATTTATATCTTGAGTACGAGGTAGTTTTTCATTAGGATCAAAATTTATAGGTTTATTATTACAAAATGCCTGTAGTCTTTCTTCCCTTACTGTTACTAATGAATCTAGATTATTGTCTAAAAAATATTTTATTATTTTATCTATATCCTCTCCAGTTATTAAAGGACAAACAGGATTAACTTGTACCAGTATATCCGGTTTTAGGTTATTTATAAAATCATAATTATATTCGTCAGAAGATATATTATCTCCTCCCAGGTATTTTTTTCTTTTATAATACTTTATTCCTAATTTTTTACCATAGTTACCTATTTCATCACTATCAGAATTTACATAAATATCACTTAAATATTTTGATTTTTTTGATGCTTCAATAGCATAACTAATCATAGGTTTTCCATTAAGTAATCTTAGATTTTTCTTTTTAACTCTTTTACTTCCTTCTCTAGCAGGAATAGAAGCAATTATTTTGAAATTCATATAACTATTTTTTTATAACTTCATTTAGTAGTTTATATTCTAATTCTTTAAAATTATTTGTAGGACTACAATTATAAATATTAATATTATTAGAATTCAGTAGTTCTTTTATCATAATAAAATTATGCCCTGGTCTACTTTCACCATACCTACCTATCCATTTTTTTACTGAACCATTTTCTCCAAAATCATTAGCATAAAAATGGGAATATCCACCATCTACTCCTATTAAATATATTTCCTTAAAACCTAAATAAACTGCAGTGGGGATAGCTAAATCCTGTACCACACTACCTCCATATGAACTATATGATTCTAGTTTGGGGTCTATAAAGTATCTTTCCTTATCTATTTCATAATTTCTTTCATGTGGTGATAACATATTACTACCTGCCCATTCCTGTTTTTTTTCCTTATTATAAACTATTCTACATATTTTACTAAAATATGGATGTTTAATTTTATTAATAGTACCTGGGCCTAGTTTATTACTTGGTGATTCACCAAATATAAAGTGTTTAATTTTTTTATTACTAGAAAATATATATGCCTTTTCACGTTCTAATGTTTCTGCATCACTAACTACTATATAGTTTGGTATAAAGTTACTTTTTTGTATATCATTTACACCAATAGTTATTTCATTTTCTAATAATGTTAAATCTATTTTAGAAGTACTGGGACCCGTAGCTATTATAAAACAACGTTTACCTTTATATTTATCTTTTTGTAACATATTATTTTCTACAATTTTCATAATTTTCAATAAACCATAATACGGTTTCTTTTATTCCTTCTTCAAAAGGAGTATATTTAAAATCTGGCATTAAAGCCTTTATTTTACTATTATCAGAAGGTTTTTTAAATTGTCCGTCCGGTTTAGATTTATCAAATATAACTTTACCTTTAAAATTAAATTCTTGTACTAATATATCTACTAAATCTTTTATACTCACTTCTTCATTACCACTAAGAATTAATGGATCAGTATCATTATAATTTTTCAATACCCATTTAGATATTTTAGCTATATCCTTAGAGTAAATAAACTCCCTTAAAGGCTTTCCACTTCCCCACACTATAAAATCAGTGTTATTTCTTTTAGCTAAGTATAATTTATGTATTAACATAGGCATAACATGACCATGTACTAATGAAAAGTTATCATTAGGCCCATAAATATTAGAAGGTATTACGGATGTGTAATTTATATTATATTGTTCTCTATAGGCTCTTATTTGTATATCAGCCATTCTTTTAGAATAGGAATATGGGTAATTTGAATTATGAGGTTCTCCTTTATGTATTTGATCTATAGTTAGGGGATAAGTAACATTATCTGGAAACACACAAGTAGATAAAAATGATACTAATTTTTTTACCCCTACTAAACGTGCGGCCTCAATTACATTAGTATTTATCATTAAATTTTGATAAAAATATTCTCCTTTATGGTTCATGTTACCCCCTAAACCTCCTACTTTACCAGCACAGTGTATAATACCTTCGGGGTTTAATAATTTAAATGTATTTAATGTATCTTTAAAATTTATTAAATCACAATCATTTCTTGTTAACTTAATAGGTGCTTCAATAGAACTTCCTACTAAACCACCTCCTCCTGTTACTAATATGTTTTTCATTTTGTAAGTTTATTTTTAAATTCTATAATCATTTCATCTAACATACTTTCAAAAGTATAATTATGTTTCCATTTTAATATAGCTTTAGCTTTTGAACAATCTCCTTTTAAATGTTCAAGTTCTTCCGGTCTTAAATATTTTTTATCAGTACTTACATACTTATTCCAATCTAAGTTAAGTTTAGTAAATACATATTTTACTAAATCTTTTACTGTATGTGATATACCTGTTGAACATACAAAATCTCCGGGATTATCTTGTTGTAACATTAACCACATTGCTTTTACATAGTCTTTAGCGTGTCCCCAGTCCCTACTAGCATTTAAATTTCCAAGTTTTAATTCCTTAGCCAAACCTAATTTAATTTTTACTGCTTCCTTAACTACTTTATTAGTTACAAAATTAGATCCTCTTCTAGGGGATTCATGGTTAAATAATATACCATTAGATATAAACATGTTATATGCGTTCCTATAATTTCTACAAATATTATAAGCATATAATTTAGCACAACCATAGGGACTAACTGGATCCATAGGAGTAGTTTCTCTTTGAAATCCATCCTTATCTATATTATTACCAAACATTTCAGAACTACTTGCCTGATATATTTTTATTTTAGGGTTTATCAATCTAATGGCTTCTAATAAATTTAAAGTACCTATAGCAATAGATTCAGTAGTGTATATAGGCATATCAAAACTAATTCTTACATGTGATTGAGCTGCCAGGTTATATACTTCACTAGGTTTACACAGTTGTAATACCCTTATTATAGATGACATATCTAACATATCGGCATATTCTAAATTTACTTCATTAAATACATCTTCCGATAATCTAGATGTTTGGTTTTCCGCTACAGAATTACGTTTAAGTATACCCCAAACTTCATAACCTTTTTCTAATAATAGTTCTGCTAAGTAACTACCATCTTGTCCATTTATACCTGTTATTAAAGCAGTCTTTTTTGATATTTTTTTATCCATAAATTATTAGGTTCATTATCATCTTTTTCTAAATGTTCAGCTGAGACTTTTTTACTTTTTAGCATATTGACTATAGAATGAACATTCATTTTATAGTTATATTTTTCTCTAACTTGAAATGACCATTCAATATCTTCTCCATCTCCCCAAACCAACTTTTCATTTAAAGGTTCTTTTAACATTAAAACCTTTTTTGCTACCCACCAAAACCCAGATATAGCCATATATTCTGGTTTATCATATTCATATGGGGGTAACATTAATCTATGACCGGGATTTTTAATAGTAGAAGGATAACCTCCACCAGGAAAATTAATATCTGGATCATCCCATGTACACCAGTCTCTAAATCTATAGCCTTCTATTGCTTGATGTACACACATGCATATATCCCAATCATCACCAAATTTTAAAAATCCATTATACCAATCTTTATCATATTTAATGTAATCATGAGAATATACTATATTACTATATTTAGCATTTTCAGTGATAATATTTTTTTTCTTAGTTATCCAACCAGGTTTAGTTATATCATCAAATTCAATATGTTTTACGTTATTAAAATCTTTATATATATTATTACCACCTACTACTATTATTTCATAACAATCACTAGGGATATTATTCATTTTAATAGATTCTATAATTTCAAACATATAATTTTTTCCATTATATTCATGTGTTTGATTTTCGTTAGAAGTAATTATACCAAAAGTAAATTTCATTATAAAATATCTATTAAATTATTACAAATATCTATTAATTGGGGTTTTCTATTAGCTACCCTAATTGCTTCACAAGCTATTAAGGTATTTAATGTTTTTTTATCTATATTTAATTCATTAATATATCTATTATAACACTGATTATATAAATCATAATTTAAATCATAATAAAGTATACTAAATAAATGTTTAGCTGTATCTAAAACATAGGATTGAAATATACTATCTTCCATTATAGGGTCTATCAAAAATAATTTTCCATTACTTTCTATTAAATTATTAACAGAAAAATCGCCATGATTAAAAGTATTAGGTACATTAAGTATATTTAATGAATTTATTAGTTTTTTCTTACCTATAATTGTAGGATTATTAGCTAAATGATTTTTTATTCTTTGTATATAGGCACCAAAACCTATATTATTTATAGAAGGTGTAGATTGAAATATTTTAAGTACTTCAATAAATAAATTTATATTACTACATGATTTTCCATCTATAAAACTAGTAGTAATGGTATCACTATCATAACTTAATACACTAGGGATATTAATATCTAATTCCAATGCTTTATTATACCATTTTACTTCATTTATACTAGAAATACTTTTTTTTATTACAAAATTATTAATTCTTCTTACCTTATTATTAGTAAATTTAGAATCTAATTTATCATAATAAATAGTATTTTTTATATTTATACCTCTATCATCAATATAGATATCTGCTCCCTCTTTAAAAAATGATAATTCATGGTATTTAACATTATTATTTGATAACCAGTTAGTTATTATATCAAAATATTTTAGAGATCTTTCTTCAAATGTAACGCAGGATTTACAACCTCTAGCTGTTACTATTTTTATAGTATTACCATCATCATACAATGAATTTATTAATGAAACTAATTTTAGATTAGGTACCATTAAACTAATATCCTTAGTATCTCCTAATGCTAAAGTACCATCAAAATCTATTACAATAACCATAAATTTTCTATATATGAATTAATATCTCCTAAATTTATGTGATTTTCTGAATACACCACATCCGTATTTTTACATTGATTATAATAATCCAGCATGCTTTCTTTACTAGCCCATGATAAATAATTATTATATTCCTTAACATTTACACAGTAAGCACCTATAGTAATATGTCCGGTTTCTTCTTTTTTTTCATTACCATGTAAAAATTTAAAGTTATTATCCAAACTAACAAAACCATATTTTAAACCATCCAATTTATAATTTGTAATAGCTATACTATTATTGTTTAAATTTTTTAATACTTTAGATTCTATAATAGTATCACAATCATGAATTATAACTGAATCATATTCATTTAAGTAAGGGAAACATTGTTTTAAAGTTTCTAATCTAGTATCTGTTTGATCACAGTAAATTAAATTTATATTTTTAGTATTAAAATTTAAAGTATGTTTTTTCCTTACTGCAACATAAACATTATTAGTTACTAATAATGCATTTTGAATTATGGTTTCAATTATTCTTGCATTTTTATAGTATAATTCATATTTAGGTTGTTTAAAAAATTTACCTAATCTTAAATTATTACCATTTGCTTGTATGAGAATACATTTACTCATTTTTTCTTTTAGGTAACTTAATTTGTTTTTTATCCCAATCTTCTTCAGCCCAATATACAAATGGATCCTTTTTTTTTATGTTTTCCATTTTTTTCTTAAAACTTTTATTTTTTGTAAAAATATTTTTAAAATAAAGTATTATATTTTTTATCATGATCTTTTAATTAAAATATTAACGTCTCTAAAGTATAAATAATCTATATTAGTACCAAGAAAACAATTAATAGCATGTTCTGGTGTTTCAACTATGGGTTCCCTATCATTAAAACTAGTATTTAATACAATAGGTACTCCCGTTTTTTCTTTAAATTTTTTAATAAAACTATAATACCATTTATTATCATTTTCTGTTACTGTTTGTAATCTGGCACTTCCATCAAAATGTACTACTGCAGGTACTTTTTCCCTAACTTCTTTTTTAAATTTAATTACTGCAGTCATATAAGGACTATTAATATCATATTCAAACCAATCTTTGACATCTTCTTTTAAAGCAGATGGAGCAAAAGGTCTAAACCATTGTCTATGTTTTACTTTTTCGTTAATAATATCCTTCATTTTAGGGTTTCTAGGATCCGCTAAAATACTTCTATTTCCCAGAGCTCTTCTACCCGATTCTGAACCTTCACCAAATATGGATATTACATTATCATCTTTTGATAATAAATCAACTACATAATCATCATCAACCTTTTCAATACTAATTTTATCTTTATTTTTTTCTAACTCTTCAAAAATAGAATCTTCATGGTAAGTATAACCCAAATAAGTAGGACTATTATCATTCCATTTTACTCTTGGTTGATTCATAAATTTTTCATCATGCCATAATATTTGACAAACCCCTATAGATAATCCTGCATCATATGGTACAGGAGGGACATATACATTTTCTACTATTCCTTCATACCATTCATATAATTTTCCTATTAAAACTGAATTTAAGGATACACCACCTGCTAAACATAAATTTTTGGGTTTATATTCCTGTATATATGAATCTATTTGTTCCTTAATTTTTTCTTCAGATGCCCTTTGTATAGCAGCTGCTATATCAAATTTATCCTGTTCAGTTCCATTTTTTACTATTTGTTTAAATTTATCTACATTAATACTTTTTTTATGAATACCTTCTCTAAAATCATTAATATATTTACTACTATCTCCCATACACGCCATTGCCATAACAGTACCTGCCTGATTACCATAGGGATACCCTGTAGATAAATTAAATATTTCTTCTAAACATAAATTCCATGTTGCACCTATATTAAAATCATTTATGTCCTTTATATGCAACCTATTTATCTTAGTTCCCTTACCTATGGAAATAGTAAATGTAGTGGGCATTATGTTTTCTTTACTATACTCTAAATATGTTTCTGGGTTATTTGAAATAAAATCCCAACCACCTGCATCAATAGTAATTATTAAAGCATCATCAAAATTACTAGAATAGAAAGCATTAGCGGCATGTGTTTGGTGATGACCAAAATAGTAAAAATTTCCTCCATTATTTTTAACCATGCTAAACATTTTATTAGCAGTATCTGGGTATCTTTCTACAAATCCTCCCTTCCAATTATCTATTACTTGACTAAAATATTTAACATCTTTATATTTATCATAACTTTGAAATAAAAATTCTAGAGCATCTCCTAAATGTTCTTTTTTTCTAGAAAATCTTTCCAATTCATTATGAATAATAGGTATTCCATTCTCAAGTACACAATAGGAACAATCATGTCCTGAATGAAATCCTATAATCTTTTCTGTTTTTTCCATATTAGTTTTATTTATTTAAATGTAATAATTATTTTTTAGTATACCAAATTAGGTAACATTAATCTCGTTTAAGTTCATCAATTAAAGGTATAATGACTTCTTTAGTAAATTTTTCATGTGCACTATATGAGGGATGAAGATCGTCTTGATACCAATTATTTTTATCTAAATTATAATGTGTCCATTCTGTAATCCCTCCATATTTTATTTTTTCATTTTCAAAAAACCACCAATTATCCCAATCAATTAAACCCCATAATTGAGGAATTCCAAAGTCTGATGTAGCTCTTCCATGAGAATTATTGGGATAAGCTTCACAATGATTAAATTTATCCTTAAGTAGGATATTATTTATATTTTCATATTTATTTGTTTTACTAAAAATTTCCTTACCTGAGGAATCAGTAAATAAATCCCAACCACAAAACATTTTATATTTAATGTTATTTAATTTTAAGTAATTTTGTACTGTAAATATATTTTCTAGTAAATTAAAAAAATGTAATTCATCGGAGTGGATGTTTTTCCAATATGTTTTCCAAAAATCTATATTATTAGAAAACCCTTCATTTAAGGGCATAAACCAAGAATTCCAAGATGATTTTAAAAAGTTCTGGGCTGGAGGGGACATCTCCCAATAACCCTTATTAATCATAAATTTACGTTCCATTGTAGTGAGTTGTATTAATACACAATCAATATTTTTTCCTTCTTTTAACAACTTATCTACATATGTAATAATACCTCTTAAAATAATATCATTAGAGTTACCCTTATGACCTATATTATGTATTTTTTCGTTTTTATATTTAACTAATAACTTATCTAAATAATCCGACCATGTAGTTCCAAAGTTTGTAAAACTACAACCAGTAGTAATTATATGGTGATTATATTCATCTATCATAATTTTATTTTATTAATTTCATTATTATTTCTTCACAAAACATCTTTTGAGCTATATTAGATGGGTGTCTATCATCCCTCATATGACCTACATTATGTCTACTCCATAATTTTTCGTCTATATTTTTTCTTACCCATTCATTCATACCACCATATTTTTTTATAGGAGGTGTTTTATATTTGTTTGAGGGATATAAACAATTTCTATCTTTTATTATGTTTAATTCAAAAGAATTCCAATGTTCAGATTTATAAAACCAGAACTTAGATTCATCTATATTATAATCAGATAATATTAATGTATCTTCAAAAATATTCCAACCAGTAAACATAAAATATTTTATTCCATGTGATGATAAAAATTCTTGTGCTTTACGAATATTTTCTAAAGTATTATTAAGCACATTTTTATCATTATGTTCATTTTTATAATAATTAATCCATAGAGGTGTATTTAAATCACTTTGTGTTGATAAAACCCATTTTTTTTCTTCTTCAGAATATAAAGAATGTCTATCAATACCACTCCATTGTACTATACAAAATATATCCTTAACTAATATTTTTTGATCTAATAATTTTTCAACTATGGATACTAAATTCCTATAAATTGTTCCGTTATCTAAAGCAGATTTACTTACATTATGTATATCAAATAATTTTTTTTCTTTTATGTATGAAGGGTAAGATCTATAATTCTTAATTACTGAGTTACTAGATTCATGAGAATCTATACAAGTGCTATCAGTGGACATACTACATCCTGATATAACTAATTTTTTCATATTTTGTATATTTGTTTAAGTATATTTTGTTCTTCTTCTGTTAAAAATTTAGGTTTAATTCCTTCAGTTGAATAATTCCAATCTGCTCTTAAGCCTCCTCCTTTATATAAATGTGTATAGTCTAGAGGGGCGGGTTCCGTTCCTATAATTCTCCAACCATCATTTATGGATTTTTTAGAACCGTTAATTTCCCAATCCCATAAATTTTCGGATTCCATTAAATATTTTAAAAAATATTCCCTATTAAAAATTGAATATACAATAGATAATTTATACGGAACCCCTTCATGGTTTTCAAAGATTCTAATTTTTTCTTTATTTATATTAATAGTATCAATAGTACTATTTATTCTTTTAGCATTAGATAAAGTAATACTACATCTTCCTATGTCTGAATTAATTTTAAAAACTTCTTCTAAATAATTGATTATATCTTGGTTTACTTTAGATACTAAAGGTTGATCATCAACTCCTATAATAAAATGTTGGTCTTTTATTTTACTAAAATAATTAAATAATTGTTTACATACATCATTTGGACCTGTGTCTTTTCCCAATGAAATAAATTTTGCAAATTTATAATTATAAGTGGGTTTTTTATAACCTAATACTATTAAATCGGATTCTGGCCAATATTTAGGAAAAAAATAATCTACCATTTCCATTGTTTCATTTATTAATTTATCACAAGTACAAATATAGGTTTTCATATTATTTTAATTTATTTAAAATATATTCTAAACTTTCGGATATTTGTTTTTCATAGGTAGTCATAGTACTTCTAGTATTAATAACATTAATTAATTCTGTATTAGCTATAAACATATCTACTACGGAACCTATATCTAATACTATTTTATTAATACCTAAATCCCATAATCGGGATGCTAAAACTCTAGAACTAAAACCTGTTGCTAATATTACCATATCTACATCATCTATAATTTCTAAAAGTTGTGGATACCATTCGTTAATATTTTTGTAACTATTTGTACTTGGTGTTTGTATATGATGTTCTATATTACCTAATATAGTTTCTATATTATCATGCCATAATTGATTTACCCAAACCTTTTTATAATTATTCACTAAATTACAAAATTCTATAAATTTATCAGGTTTAAATATAAAATTTGATTCAAAAGTAGGATGGCTATAAAAATTACTTCTTTCTATTATTTTACCTGATGATATTAATTCTTTTACTTTATTATGCATTTCAATACCATGATCAGTACTAAACGGACTAGATAAATTTAATGAACCAGCTACCATGTATCTATCATCTTGTATGTTCCATGTTCTATATAATTCCGTTTGTATTTCTTTTGTTGTATCAAACTGGTTAGCTCTTCCTATGATTTTTCCTTCAGATTCAGGATACATCATAATTAAATCCCCATCACCAAAACGTACATAATATAATTTTTCTCCTTTTTTATAATTTTTAATTTTATCTAAAATTATATCAAAAGTTTGAAAATCATCATAAGTTATAAAATTTTCCATATTTAATTCTCTTCAAAAATTTCTATCATTAAAACATTAGCATCATTTATCATTACCATTGCTCCATTTTTACATTTAAATTTAGTAAACTGACCTTGCCTAATACTATCTACTATAATACCATCATATGTTCTTTTTACTCCTCCCACAAAATGAAATATTTGTGTAACATATTTACCTTGTTCTCTAACTGATGATTTTAAATCTATATCTGTTGTTTTCATTTTATTTTCCATTTATTAAGTTTTTCATATTCGTAAGTATACATTTTACCTCCAAATTTAAAGATATTTTCATTCCAAAAACTGGATGATGAGGATGGTAATTTTAACACTTCATTAGAAGCTACAATGTGAACATCCTTTCCTAACATTGGGGGGATATATGTATGGCTTCTAAAATCACCTTCTGTTGTAAATATACAATAAGAAGATAATAAAATCAAGCAAGCTTGTTCATTAAAATTATTACATGAATAGGATTCCATTTTAAAATTAGAAGTACTATCAAAATACCTACCTGAATTAAAGTTTAAGTATAATATAGGGATATTTAGCTGTAGATTATTAAAAATTTTATCATGGTCTATTTTTACACTTGATTTTTGAGTGTAATGGCCTCCTCTATATCCCGTTTGACATAATATAAATGGTTTATCTAAATCTAAATCTATTTTACTTTGAAGTTCTTTTTTAATATCTAAAAAGTTAGGGATACTAATTTTAGTAAATTTATTATTATCTAAAAATTTACCATTTGAATATATACTTCCCCCTCCAGGCCCCCAATGACCAAAATAAAAATTATCTAATTGACTATTATCACTACTCCAAATCCATTTATTTTCTTTATTATTAGTAAAAGGTAAAACTAATTCTTTTATATCATTTTTTATATTGTTTATTAAATCATTATATAATGGTCCACTTCCTATTATAGGCCACTCCTCAAAAGGTTTATCTTTTAATTCCTGCCAAATGTAAGCTCTATAACAATCAGCAACTGTATTATTATAAGAATCTAACTGAGATATGTTAATATAATGATCCGTAAATTCGTATATGTTTTCTAAGCCTTGTCTACTACAGATTATTATTTTATCTTTGGGTTTTTTATTTTCCTGAGCCCACTTTCTAATTACTCCTTGCCAATTAAATAACTCATAACCAAACTCTCCTATAAATGTAAAAATGTAATTCATTATATTTCTATTCCATTAAATGTTGATATGATATTATACCAATGTAAAAGTAAATTTTCTGTAGTATAGGATTTTTCAAAAATATGTCTAGCATTTTCAGTTATTTCTTTACATTGTTTGGGGTTATTTTTTACCCATTCTATTTTTTCAATTAAATCAGACCAATCTAATTTACATGGAATATATGTTTCATAAGGAATATATATATTAGGATGTGTAATAACTTTACTCATATCGGGTTTTATCATTACACTACCAAATTGTATTATTTCAAAATCTCTAAAACATATTTCTCCCATACCAAACGGAGATAAAGTGCATTTACTTTTTCTCATTATGTTTGCAAATTCGGGAAATGGTCTTTTGTCTTTTTCATATGAAATATTATTTGATGATTCTAATATTTCCCATGCTTTAGTTCTATGGTTTGTATATAATATATCATTACGAGTTCCATGATCACCGTTTTCTTTATGAAAACCCTGATATATAGCACATACATCTATTATACGTTCTAAATTAGAATTATCAAAATTTAAATAATTTGGGTTATAATATCCTAAATTCCACCCATTTAATTTTACTCTATCATACATTTCAGAAGTCATATTGTATGCTAAATCTAAATCACTACCATTTCCAAAAAACCATTTATTAAAAGCTGTAGGAGTGGAATATTGTTCTCTAGTTGATTTTGCTGATTTAAACAAGTATTTTGCATTTGATTTTTCAAATACTTCATATGATGCCATTAGGGATGTTGAATCTGACCCATCAAATAAACAATAATTATCATCCTTACCCTCCAAAAACCTTAATCCATTATTAATACTTTCTTGAATGGGTATTTTTTTATTTAAAATATCTTCAGTACCTATAAACTCGTAATCATAACTTCCATCTTCTACAAATTGTACCCCTATTTGATTAAAATATTGTGCATTTAATAATAAAGGTCTAAAAGTGGGTTCATTTCTACCTTTATTCCAGTTTGTTAATTTAATTTTTATCATATTGAATCGTAAAAACTATTTTGTGCTTCCTGTCTTAAAATATGTTTATGGTGGTATATACACCATTCTTCTTCTTGAGGTAAAGGTGAATATGAATCATGACCTAATAATACTTCATGTACTTTACCACCCCATTTAATTTTAGAATTATTTTGTAAAATTCTTGTTTGGTAATCAGGCCAATTAACCCAACCTTTTTCGTTTATATTCCAACGCCATTTATTAATATGTTCTCGAGTTATATCTTTTACAGTATTAACCCTAGGAACCATAAATATTTCTATTGTAGGATTTAATTTTAATACTTCTTTAAGATTTTCAATTAAAAATTTATTAGGCAACTCATCCGCATCTATTTGAAATATCCATTCTTTAGTACAGTGAGATTTTAAGTTATTTTTAAACGAAGAAAAATCTCCCCTTAAAGGAAACTCTATAACTTTTAATGGGTTTTTTAATCCCACGGGTGCTCTAAAGGAATCTAATACTTTATATACTTCAGGTGTAGTATTCCCTTTATCACATTGAACTATTATTTCATCGTTTTTATCTATATATTTTACTAAAAATAATAATAATTTTTCTAATTCAATATGTTCATTACAAACTGGTATTGCATAACTAATTCTCATTTAGGGATTCTTTAGAAAACATACCTAATTCTTCAGCAGCATCCATAAAACATAATTTATCATAACGTTTTAAATTTTTCATATCCATTTTATTTTTATAAAAAGTACCCGGGTTAGTTGCATCTGGATATTTATGTTGTTCCTCCACAGGAATAGGAATAGCTTTTACCACTGTCCACCCCCAATCAGGTTTTTCAGTTTCCTCACCAGTTGTTAAATTTTTTGTTACTAATGTTCTTTTATTAGGTTCTGGAAAAATCATACCTTTGTTAGGCATAGTAATTGCTGTAGGGAACCAGGCTAATTTTTCTCCGCCTCCAGGAGGTACATGGTCCTGTCTTAAATCCTTGATTAATTCAGCAGTAAGTTCTAATGTTTTATTTAGAGCCTCACTATTTAAGGTCATAGTAGTATTTGAAGTGTAACCACTAGTCATACAAAGCCATGTTTTTATAGTCCCATTTTCCGTTTTAAATTCTGACTCGTAACATGCATTACTATTACAAATAGGACTATTTACTAATTTATCTTTTGTTAATTCCATTATGATTTTATTTTTTTAAGTTTAGGTAATTTTATTTTAGGTAATTCTGGTTTTGAGTCACTAACTTTTTTAAGTTTAGGTAAATTTAATTGTTGCATTTGTGGTGCAGGACTTACTTTAGGTAATAATAAACCCAGTTTTTCTGTCATTTTATCAAAACTAAAATTATCTTTTAAATGTTGAGTTTGTTTTCTAGATTTTTCTAAATATGTTTTATATTTTTTATATAAAGCTTTCATAGCTCTACTTGCTATTTCAGTATCAATACTAAACCACTGAGATTCCTTAAGTAAAAATTTATTAGCAGAAGATTTATGTACATTTGTAAGTTTTCCTCCTATTAACATAGTATACTCAGGGTGTAAAAAATCAATATGCCCACTCCAATTAGTTGTTAATATAGGTTTTCCTGTTATAGCAGCTTCGGCTAGTGGTCTACCATATCCTTCACCCTTAGTAAAGGATAAAAATGCTTTTACTTTTGGGTCATTATTTAATCTATTCATTTCTTCATCAGTCATTTCACCATGTAAAAGATATATATTAGGTAAAGAACCCTTAACCATATCCCTTATTTTATTTATATTTGATATAATATCCTCTCTATCTAGTAAAGAATAATTTATTCTATTTGTTTTTAATATTAATGCTGGTTTTTTATTTCCTAAACCCTTAAAAGTTTCTAAGAATGTTTTAATTAATAAACCGGTATTTTTTCTATCTTCTCCTAAATCACCGTGTATCCAATGCCCTGTGTATAAAAAACAAAATTCTTCAGGTATATCCTTTAATATAGATGAATTAGCTGGATCTTTATAATATTTTTCTAAATCTAAACCCTCAAATAAAACTTCTATGGGTTTCTCCAATTTTATAACTCTTTTAACTTGATTATTTTCTTTTTGTTCGTATTGGGATGCTAAGGCAACTTTCTTAGAATGTTCAGAAGAAACTATATTTAGATCCATTCTATTACTACCTTCAATAAAATCCACAGGATAAATTGTAGTTTCTATACCAGCAGAAACTCCTATATTAAATTTACCTACTCTTTGAAATTCGTTAGGAACTGTTATTTGGATCCATATATCAGGTTGTTTAGGTAAATTATTAGCTACAAATCTTTGTCTAAGAGGATCATCAAGGGATAAAAAATTCCAAGGACAATCACCCCATCTTTGGGGAACAATTAATATATCCCATTCTTCTCCTTTTGATTTAATTAATGATTTTACAAAATCTCTTGATCTTGCTCCGTAACCGGAAAAAGTGTCAATTGGACACGATACTACACATAATGGT
>MDTD01153062.1_pt1 | contig 28487 bp, 26 predicted proteins | sample 811221 | NCBI WGS metagenome assembly MDTD01 (sample SAMN05326646, study PRJNA326480) | marine metagenome | isolation source: seawater | place: Pacific Ocean: South West | collected 2011 | reverse complement strand
TGCCGTGGTGGATCAGGATCGCCCGCTCCAATTCCGGGAACAGCAGAAGGGTATCGGCATGCAGCGGCACTTCCTCGAACGGCGGGGCCGTCCCGGCCGGTTCGCCTGCCGCCTTCCGCTCCACGAAACAGCGGGCGCGCAGGCCCGGCAGTTGGCCGGCAAGCACCGGATGCCGCGGATGCATGCCCTCCAGCCGGAACCGCTCGCGCCCCTCGAGGAAACCCGGCAGCACCTGGTCCGGCGCCGCGGTCAGGAAGAACTCGGGTCGGATGTCCTGCGGGTATCCCGGATGATGGTGCCGGAACCAATGATCGTCATAGGTGCCGGCCAGCTTCTGCCGCGCGGGCAGGGTCAGGGGCCGCGGCGTCAGGGCGGCCGGCCGGATCCTGTCGTCCGGCAGGGACATGGGCTCGTCGGGATATTCGATGCAGGGCAGGGGAAACCGTTCCCGCCCGTCGGGCCGGCCCCAATGGCCGATGCCGTCCGGATTGTCGGGACAGTCCGGCCCGCCATAGGCATGCGCCCAGTCCAGCTCCAGGCGGGTGAACGGCACCGGCGCGCTGGCATGCAGCCGTCCGGTGGGCCCGCGCAGCCATTCCCGGCGCCCGGTGACCCGCAGCCGCTTGTCGATCGCATCTGATACCTGCAGCCGCACCTGTGCCGATCCGGCCGGCGCCCCGCCGGGGACATGGCAGGTGCCGTAGACCAGGACCTCGCCGCGCGGCTTCGCATCGCAGGGATCCAGGATACGGTTGCCCAGAACCGGCATGATCTCCTGCCACATGTCCTGCTCCAGGCCGATCCGGCGCGGCGCCTCGAACGGGAAATAGCTGAGCAGCGCGACGGACAGCCGGGGCCGTCCGGCATGGACCGTAACGCGCGACAGATAGCCCAGCCGCAGCGGCTTGTAGACCTTCATCCCCGCCTCCGTCCGCCGTCTGCAGTCAGACCGATGCCTTCATGCCCTTGGTGCCGCAATACATGCTCACCGTGCCGGCCTTCACACCCTTCTGCACCGCCTGGGCGATCGTATCGATCGTGGCCTGCGCGCTGACCGCCGCGCCGATCCCCTTGGCCTCGATGACGGTGTGAATATCCTCCTTCAGCACGGTGTAGAGGCCGGCTTCCGTCGAATAGGCCACGAACTTGTCATAGAACTTCGGCGCCATGGTGACGTTGATCGCGCCGGCATAGACCTTGAGCCCGACCACCGCCTTCTGCTTGCTGTCCTTCATCACGCCCAGATAGGGGGTGAGGGTCATGCCGAGGTTGATCGCCGTCGCGGGGCCCTCGTATTTGGTCATCGCGACGCCGAAGTTGAGCCAGGACCATTCCTGCGTTCCACTCGAACTGTGCGGACCGGACGTGCTGCTGCTGCTGCTGCTGCTGCTGCTGCCGCCGGTACCGCTGTCCTGATCCTGCGTCATCGCCGTTCTCCTGCCGGCCGGTCCATCGCCAGGCGCATGCTTCAGCTCCCCTTGGTCGCGAAGAGGTGCGCGGACCGCGCCGCCGACGTCTCCGACAGCGCATCGGTGCTCGCGCCGGCCGGCCGCCTGTTCAGGGCGGCCTTCGCATCGGCCAGCGCCGTGGGTATGTCCCGCGCCGCCTCGGTGGATCGATCCCGCGCGCCCTTGCCGGTGAAGCGGGGCAGCGAGGGGACCGCCGCATTGACGGTGGCGGGGGGCCCGGGGCTGTCGTGCCGGCCGGCCTCCTCGGCCTCCTCGGCCTCCTCCTCCAGCCGCTCGACGACCAGCGGTTCGAAGTCGAGGCGCTTGACGATGTCGACGTCCAGGCCGGCCAGGGTCTGGATCACCGCCGTGCCGATCGTGCGCTCCACCTGCATGATCGCCCGCTCTGCGGCCTGCGCGGCGGCCGCCTCGCCCGCCTTCGCGGCATCCTTCGCCGCCGTTTCGGCCGCCTGGCGGATCAGCCGCTCGATCTCATCCTGCTCCGCCTTGGCGATCTTGTCGGCTATGTTCTTCGCGACGTCATGCTCTGCGGCCGCGGCCGCCTCCTCCGCCGCCTTCTGCTCGGCCTCGTGCTCGGCGGCCTTCGCTTGCGCGTCCTTCGCGGCCTTGGCGGCATCTTCCGCCGCCTGCTTCGCCGCAGCGGATTCGCCCGCCTTCTTCTCGGCGGTCCTGCCGGCCTCGCTGGCGGCTTCGTCGGCCGCCCGCTTTGCCGCCTGGGCCTCCGCCGCCTCGTCGGCCGCCTGCTTCGCCGCCTTCTCGGCGCCGTCCGCGGCGATCTTCTTCTCGCTGCTCTTTGCCGCGGCGGCAATCGCCTCGCGCTCCGCCTGCTCCGCCGCCTCAGCCGCCGCCCGCTGACGGGTCTCGGCGGCCGCCAGCTTCGCCGCCGCTTCCCGGACCGCCGCCGCGCTGCCCGATTTCGCCGCCGCTGCGGCCTCCTTTTCCGCCTCCTGCACAGCCTCGCGCTCGGCCTGTTCGCGTGCCTGCGCAGCCGTCTCCCTGTCCGCCGCGCTGCGGGCCGCGGTCTCGGCGGTCTTGGCTTCCTCCTCGGCAAGCTTCCTGGCGGCGGCCGTCTCCTCCTTGCGGGCGGCCATTGCCGCTTCCTTCGCGGCCGCCTGCCGTGCATCGGCGGCCAGCTTTTCGGCGGCGTCCTTGGCGCTCTGGGCCGCCGTCTCGGCAGCGCTGGCCTCGGCCTCCTTGCCGGCCACCTTGGCCGCCAGGTCCTTTGCCTTGGCGGCGGCCTCCTCCGCCGCCTTTTTCAGCCCCTTCGCTGCGTCCTTGAGCCGCTCCAGGCCTTCCTTCGCGGCCGCCTTTGCCTCCTCGGCGATCTTGCCGGCCGCTTCCTCGGCGACCTTCCTGGCCTGGGCGATCGCATCGGACAGCGCCTTCTTTGCCGCGTCCCTGGCCGCGGTGACCGCGCCGTCCTTGGCGGCATCGCCGGCCGCCTTGCCGGCGGCGTCCTTGGCGATCCGCTCGGCAGCGGATTTCGCGGCATCGCGGGCGGCACCGGCGGCCTGGTGCTTCACCTCCTTCTCGGCGGCATCCGACGCCGCCTTCTTCGCGACATCGGCCACCGCCTTCTCGCCGGCCTCCTTGGCGATGGCGGCCAGCGGTCCCGGCAGCGGCAGGTCGGGGCCCGGCGCCGCGGCGTCGATCGACGGCCCGCCGCCGCCCGGATCGTTCTGCTGATTGGCATCGACATTGACGTCGGCGCCGTTGACCTGGGTGTCGGTTGCCAGGGTCTCGGCGATACCGGCGAAGATCTGGCTGCGCAGGCCCTCGGCGGCAATCTTCTTCTGGTTGACGCTGTCCTTGCTCAGCAGGGCGCGCAGCACCGCGCCCTTGGCGCCCGTCTCCCCGGTGGTGTCGGTGTGGGTGACGGTCATCAGGTTGACCTTCAGCGATGGCACGGTGAAATCGGCGCTGGTCATGGCAATCAGATAGAAGCTGCCGAAGACCCCGACATTCACGCTGATCGACCGCTGGTAGTAGTGCTTGAAGGAAGCACCCAGGCTCATGTCGAACAGCAGGGCGCGGGAGCAGGTGAATTCGCCGCTGTTCCAGGTCGAGTTCCAGACCGGCTGTGCCATCCCGTCCTTCCTGTGCTCGGCCCGGCGGCGTAAGGGCCGGGGCGCCGCAGCGCGGCCTTAGCCGTTGATCTCGATGCCGGGAATCTTCGACTGGATCGCGGCCTTGGACTGGAAGGTGCCGATCACCAGGGTGTCCACGCCGACCGGTCCGGTCTTCATGTCGACCTTGCTGGTGCTGCTGGCGGTCACGTCCGCCCCGGCGCCCGTGATCTTCATGGCGTGATGCCCGTTCTTGATGTTCGCGCCGCCATCGAGGGTGAAATCCAGGGTGGCGTTCAGCACCTGGTCCATCTGGCCGACCGCGAAGGCGACCGCGATGCCGCAATAGATCGTCAGGGTGAAGGCATGCTGGCTGCTATCCGCGATCTGGCCGACGCTGCCGGAGATGCCGGCACTCACCGCCAGGGTGCTGCTTGCCTGCTTCGTCTCCGATTTCGGCTGTGCGCAATGCCAGGCCTGCGCCATAGCACCGTCCCCCTCTCCTGCCGCGTCCCGCTGCGATGTCCGTCCTGACGCAGGATAGCAGCGCCGGCCGGGCGGAAGCATGTCATTATATGTACGGCATGAACGGTCCGGCTGCGCGCCGGCGGCGAACGGGAGGGACGGGCGATGACGATCGAGCTGCAGGTCCTGGGCTGGGCGGGCCTGCTGGCCGCCGTGCAGCTGCTGCTGATGGCGGTGCCGGCGAACCTGCAGCTCGGCTCCGGCTATCTGGCATCGGCGCGGGACGAGCAGCGCAGCCTGCACGGCGCGGCCGCCCGGCTGGAACGGGCCTTCCGCAACCATCTGGAAGGGCTAGCTATGTTCACGGACGCCGCGGTGGTGGTGAGCGTCGGCGCTGCCTCCACGCCGTTCACGGAAGGCTGTGCGCTGGCCTATCTGGCGGCACGCATCGTCTACATCCCGCTTTACGGCTTCGGCGTGAAATGGTGGCGGACCGTCGTGTGGACAGTCGGCTTTGCGGCCACCGTGCTGATGCTGCTCGCCGCCCTGTTCTGACGGGGGCGGGTGCAGGTGACGGCCGACGTCCACGTAACGGCGCAGCATTTCGTCCTGGCGGTGCCGGACGTCCGCGAAACCGCGCGCTGGTGGATCGACGTGATGGGCTTCGAAATCTGGGCGGACCCGCCGGGCTGGGTCTTCCTGCGCCGCGGCGCCTGCTCCCTGATGCTGGGCGAATGCCCGGATGCGCTCCCGCCAAGCGATCTCGGCGACCACCAGTATTTCGCCTATGTCGTGCTGGACGACCTGGACGCCTTCCATGCGGAGATCGCCGCCCGCGGGGCCGATGTCCGGCCGCCGCAGGACCGGCCCTGGGGCATGCGGGAGATGCCGGTCGCCACCCCGGACGGCCATCGCATCATGTTCGGCCAGGATCTCGGCTGAAGGATTGGCCGCGCAGCCGTCTTGTGCCAGCCGCGGCACTGCCTATGCTTGCCCGCCGGAACCGCCGGCCGGGCTGCCGGTCGAGCTGCGAGGGGGACGACATGGACTTCGAGGACATCACGATCGAGCGCCGCGACACCGTGGCGATCATCACCCTGAACCGGCCGAACGAGGCGAATGCCCTGACCCTGCGCATGGCGACGGAGCTGCATGACGCGGCGCTCGCCTGCGATGCCGACCCGACCGTTCGTGCGGTGGTGATCACCGGCGCGGGGGAGAAGATGTTCTGCGCCGGCGGCGACCTGAAGGGCTTCCTGGACAATGCCGCCGACCTGCCCAGCTTCATGATGCGGATCACCAGCCAGCTGCACCGCGCCATCTCCGTTTTCAACCGGATGGAGGCGCCGGTGATCATGGCGGTCAACGGCACCGCGGCCGGCGGCGGCTTCAGCTTCGCGATGACCGGCGACCTGATCCTGGCCGCCGACAAGGCGAAATTCACCATGGCCTATACCGCCGCCGGGCTGTCGCCGGACGGCTCCTCCACCCATTTCCTGCCGCGGCTGATCGGCGTGCACCGGGCGAAGGAACTGCTGTTCACCAACCGGGTGCTGTCGGCGGAAGAGGCGCAGGCCTGGGGCCTGGTCAACCGGGTGGTGCCGGCGGCGGAGCTGATGGACACCGCGCTTGGCCTGGCGGAGGATCTGGCCCGCGGGCCGACCATGGCGTTCGGCGTGGTGAAGGCGCTCTTGCTGGATTCGCAGAACGCGCCGCTGGACACGCAGATGGAATACGAGGCGCGTGGCATGGCCAATATCGTCCGCACCCAGGACGCGCAGGAGGGGATCGCCGCCTTCGTGGAGAAGCGCAAGCCGAACTTCGTCGGCGGCTGACGGCCCGGGCCGTCGCGGGCTGTTTACATTTGCATATGAAGGCGCTTCGCTGAGGCGGCAGCGCAGAATCCGGATCTTGTTTGAGGAGCGGGTGCCATGGGGACGATGATCGACATCCAGGCCGCTGACGGCGGCAGCTTCAAGGGCTATCTGGCCCTGCCGGAGAAGGGCTCGGGACCCGGCATCGTGGTCCTGCAGGAGATCTTCGGCGTCAACGCCAATATCCGCGGCGTCTGCGACTATTATGCCGAGGAAGGCTATGTCGCCGTCGCGCCGGACCTGTTCTGGCGCATGGAGCCCGGTGTCGACCTGGGCTATGGCGAGGAGGACTTCAAGAAGGCCTTCGGCTTCCTGGAGCGCTTCGACCGGCCGCAGGCGGTGGCGGATATCGCCGCCACCATCGCGAGCTTGCGCGCCCATCCGGCCTGCAAGGGCAAGGTCGGTGCGATCGGCTTCTGCCTGGGCGGCACCCTGGCCTACCTGACCGCGGCGAAGACCGACGTGGACTGCGCCGTCGGCTATTACGGCGTCGGCATCGAAACCCTGCTGGACGAGGCGAAGCACATTTCCTGCCCGTTGCAGCTGCATCTGGGCGAGCTGGACAAGTACACCCCGCCGGAGGTGGTGGAGAAGATCCGCGACGGCCTGAAGGAGGTGCCGGACGCCGAGGTCTTCGTCTATCCCGGCGCCGACCACGGCTTTTCCGCCAAGGGGCGGGCGCAGTACGACAAGCCGGCGACCACCATGGCCCATTCCCGCGCGATCGCCCTGTTCCGCCGGGTAATGGGGCCGCATTACGACCTGTCGGCCCTGTGGGACATGCACTGCTATTACGAGTTCGCCACCCGCGACGTGCCGGCGACGATGTCGACGATGGTGGCGGAGCCCTATGTCAACCACATCCCGACGATGACCGGCGGGGTGGGGCAGAAGCATCTGGCGCGCTTCTACCAGCACCATTTCGTGAACAGCAATCCGGCCGACACCAAGCTGATCCCGGTCAGCCGCACCATCGGCGCCGACCGGGTGGTGGACGAGCTGCTGTTCTGCTTCACCCACGATACCGAGATCGACTGGATGCTGCCCGGCGTGAAGCCGACGGGGAAGTATGTCGAGATCCCGCTGGTCGCCATCGTCTGCTTCCGCGGCGACAAGCTGTATCACGAGCATATCTACTGGGATCAGGCATCGGTGCTGGTGCAGATCGGCCTGCTGGACCCGGCGAACCTGCCGGTGGCCGGTGTCGAGACCGCGAAGAAGCTGATCGACGAGACCCTGCCTTCCAACACCTTGATGAAGCGCTGGGCGGAGAGCGAAAACCAGGCGGCAGACTAGAACCGCCGGACTTTCGGGACGGAAAGCCGGCCGGCGCGGCCCCTGCCGCGCCGGGACTGAGCCGAACGACGGGGAGTGTGAGGACCATGAAGAAGCTGTTGCGGACCGCGCTGGCGGCGGCCCTGCTGGCCGGCGGGCTGGCGGTCGCGGCGGTGCCGGGGGATGCCCGCGCCGCCGACGACAAGACCCTGACCATCGCCTACAACGTCAACCTGCCGTCCTGGGACCCGACGGTCGGGCTGTCGGCCGTGAACCCGACCATCCAGTCGATCTACAAGTCGGTCTTCGACACCTATATCGACCAGAACCCGGACCTGAGCTTCAAGCCCGGCATCCTGACCGAATGGGGCTGGAACGCGGACAAGACGAAGGTCCAGATGACCGTGCGCGACGATGCCTACTGGCATGACGGGTCCAAGGTCACGCCCGAGGACGTGGTCTGGTCGCTGCAGCGCGCCGGCAATCCGGACACCGGCAACCCGATCCAGTTCGTCTGGGGCAAGATCGGCAACTTCCAGATCGACGGCAACACCATCACCGCCGACGTGAAGGAGTTCGAGCCGACCCTGTTCAAGTGGATGGCCTTCCTGACCGGCTTCGTGCTGCCCAAGGCCTATTACGAGAAGGTCGGCGCGGAAGGCTTCGAGAAGGCGCCCATCGGCTCCGGCCCCTACATGGTGGAAGAGTTCCAGCCCAACGGCTTCGTGCGGCTGAAGCGCTTCGACAAGTACTGGGGCCCGAAGCCGGACTTCGAGACCGTGGTCTTCAAGTTCGTGCCCGACGCCACCTCCCGCGTGGCGGAGGTGGAGAGCGGCGCCGCCGACATCACCCTGGAAATCCCATACGAGCAGTTCGACCGCCTGAAGGAGAAGGACGGACTGGAAGGCGTCTCCACCCCGGTCTCCGACATCGGCATGATCTTCCTGAACGATGTGGGCCCGATGGAGGATCCGAACGTCCGCAAGGCGGCCGCCCTGGCAATCAACAAGAAGGCGATCGTCGACCGGCTGCTGCGCGGCTATGGCGTGCCGATCGACACCCTGCAGGCGCCCGAATATGCCGCCTTCGACGCCAGCACCAAGGTGCCCTACGACCCGGAGAAGGCGAAGGAACTGCTCGCCGCCTCCGGCTATTCGAAGGACAATCCGGTCAAGTTCACGATCCAGACCACCCGCGGCTTCAAGCCGAAGGACTACGAGATGATCCAGGCGATCGTCGGCATGTGGCGCAATGTCGGGATCGAGGCGGATATCGAGGTCTATGAGATCGCCAAGCATTACGAGCTGCGCGCGCAGGACACCCTGGCGCCGGCCGCCTTCTACAACTGGGGCAATGCGATCGGCGACCCGGCGACCTCCACCGGCTTTGCGATGTTCGGGCCCTCGCCGCATTCCACCTGGGACACCGACGACCTGGACGCCATGATCGGCCCGCTCTGGGGCGAGACGGACGAGGCGAAGCGGATCGACGGCTACAAGGCGGTGGACAAGTACATCGCGGAGAACGCCTACGTGATCCCGCTGCTGCAGTACGTGCAGCCGATCATCCATCGCGACGGGATCACGGTGACGCCGCATGTCGCCAACTTCGTCCTGCCGCAGAACGTGAAGCTGGACATGTGAGGCTGCGGCCTCCCAGGTCCATGTTCGGAACAGGGGGCGGCCGGCGGGGTCCGGCCGCCCCTCTGCGTTCGGCCCCCCTGCGTTCCACCTGAACCATGCCCGCCGCCTTTGTCCTGAAACGCCTGGCGCTCGCCGTGCCGACCCTGATCGGCGTCGCGGTGATCGTCTTCGTGCTGCTGCGCGTCGTCCCCGGCGATCCGATCGCGATGATGATCCCGCCCGGCGCGTCGGAAGCCGATATCGCGAACCTGCGCCGGCTCTACGGCCTGGACGCGCCGATCTGGCAGCAGTTCATCCGCTGGGCGGGGGAGATCCTGCAGGGCGAGTTCGGCACCTCGATCAGCATGCGCCGCGACGTGGTGGAGCTGATCCTGGGCCGCCTGCCGGCGACCCTGGAGCTGGCACTCGCCGCCATCGTCCTGGCCGTGGCACTGGGCGTTGCGCTGGCGCTGGTCGGCACCTGGGGGCAGGGCGGCCCGGCGGAGGTGCTGGTCGACGGCTTCACCGGCCTGACCCTGGCGATCCCCGACTTCCTGTGGGGCCTGATCTTCATCCTGCTGCTGGGGGTCGCGATCCCCCTGCTGCCGATCTCCGGCCGCATCGACCCGCGGACAGGGTTCGAGTTCGCCACCGGTTTCTACCTGGCGGAAAGCCTGGTTCGCGGCGAATGGCGAATCTTCGGCGATATCGTCGCGCATCTGGTGCTGCCGGCGGTGGCGCTGGCCTTGCCGCTGGTGGCTGCGGTGGCGCGGCTCCTGAAATCCTCCCTGCAGGGGGTTCTGCAGGAGGATTATATCGCCATGGCGAAGGCCCGCGGCATGGGCCGCTGGCGGATCATCCTGCACCAGGCCCTGCAGAACGCCGCGATCCCCACCGTCACCCTGGGCGGGGTGCAGTTCACCTTCCTGATCGGCGGCACCGTGCTGATCGAGCGCATCTTCTCCTATCCCGGCATCGGCAACATGGCGATCGGCGCGGTGATCCAGCGCGACCTGCCGCTGATCCAGGGCCTGGTGCTGACCTTCGCCGTGATCTTCATCGTCGTGAACCTTCTGGTCGACATGAGCTATGCCGCCCTGAACCCGCGGCTGCGGCGATGAGCGGGGCAACTGCATCCGCTGCGGCGCCGGGCGAGCGGCCGCGCACCGGTGCCCTGGCCGCCGCCGCCCGGAACCCGCGGGTCTGGTTCGGCGGCACCGTCGCGGCGCTGTTGCTGCTGGCCGCGATCTTCGCGCCGCTGCTGGCGCCGCACGACCCGCTGCAGCAGGACCTGATGCTGGGCCAGCTGCCGCCGTTCTGGGTGGAGGGCGCGGAGCCCGGCTATCCGCTGGGCACCGACAGCCTGGGCCGGGACCTGGCGTCGCGCCTGATCTACGGCGCCCGGGTGGCGGTGATCGTGGCGGTGGTGGCGGCTTTGGCTGCCGCAATCATGGGCACCGTGCTGGGCCTGCTGGCCGGCTTTTTCGGCGGCTGGGTCGATGCCGTGATCAGCCGCCTGGTCGACATCTGGATGGCCTTCCCCGCGGTGCTGCTGGCGATCGTCCTGGTCGCGGTGATCGGCACCGGGCTGGAGGCGGTGATCATCGCCATCGCGGTGATCGACTGGACCCGCTTCTGCCGGGTCGTCCGGGCGGAGACCCTGGTGCAGAAGGAACAGGACTACGTCCTGGCGGCCCGGACCCTGGGCCTGGCATCGTTCCGCACCCTGCGCACCGAAGTGCTGCCCAACGTGATGCCGCTGCTGATCACCCTGCTGACCCTGGAGATGGGGATTGCGGTGATCGTGGAGGCGATCCTCAGCTTCGTCGGGCTTTCCATCTCCTCCGACGAGCCGACCTGGGGCGGCCTGATCGCGGAAGGCCGGCAGTACATCCACGACGCCTGGTGGATCATGACCTTCCCCATCCTCTGCCTGATCGTGGTGGTGCTGGGCTTCAACGCGCTGGGCGACGGGCTGCGGCGGGTGCTCGACCCCGTCATGCGGCGATAGGGGGCGGCGATGACGGAGCCGACCCTGGAGGTTGCGAACCTGCACATGTCCGTCGGCCGCGGCCGGGCGGCGGTGCCGATCCTGCGCGGCGTCGACCTGTCGGTTGCCCCGGGCGAGGTGCTGGGCCTGGTGGGGGAGAGCGGCGCCGGCAAGTCGATGGTCGGCCGCACTGTGCTGGACCTGCTGCCCGGTTCGGCGCGGGTGACCGCCGGCACGGTCCGCTATCGCGGCCGCGACCTGCTGGCGATGCCGGTGGCGGAGCGGCGCCGGCTGCTGGGCGCGAAGATCGCGCTGATCCCGCAGGACCCGATGACCGCGCTGAACCCGGTGCACCGGATCGGCCGCCAGGTGACCGACGTGCTGCGCCTGCACCTGGCGCTGTCGAAGGCGGCGGCGATGGACCGGGCGGAGGCGCTGCTGGATGCGGTGCATATCCGCAATCCAGGCCGGGTGCTGCGGCAATATCCGCACGAACTGTCCGGCGGCATGCGCCAGCGGGTGCTGATCGCCATTGCCTTCGCCTGCGATCCGGACCTGATTGTCGCCGACGAGCCGACCACGGCCCTGGACGTGACCGTGCAGCGCCAGATCCTGCGCCTGCTGAAGGAGATGCAGGGCCGCGCCGGTACCGCGATCCTGTTCGTCACCCACGACCTGGGGGTGGTGGCGAAGATCTGCGACCGGGTCACCGTCATCCATGCCGGCCGCATCCTGGAGGCGGGGACAGCTGCCGACCTGTTCGCTGCGCCGCAGCACCCCTATACCCAGGCGCTGTTCGCCGCCACCCCGCGCTACGACCAGCCGGCCGATGCGCTGCACCCGATCCCGCCGGACCTGCTGGCCCGCCTCTGGGCGGAGGCGCATGCGCAGGACCGAGAGGGCAGGGCGGAAGAGGGCAGGGCGGAATGAGTACCGAACCGCTGATCCGTGCCGATGGTCTCGGCCTCAGCCTGCCCGACCGCGGCGCCCGCGCCGGCCGGCTCGGTTTCGGCAAGCCCCCCCTGCTCGACATCCTGCAGGACATCGACCTGAGCCTGGGGGCGGGGGAAAGCGTCGGCCTGGTGGGGGAGAGCGGGTCGGGCAAGACCAGCCTGGGCCGCACCCTGATGCGGCTCTACCGGCCGACGGCCGGGCGCCTGACCTTCGAGGGGCGCGACATCACCGGGCTGGAGGAGGGCGCCTTGCGACCGCTGCGGGCGGACATGCAGTTCATCTTCCAGGATCCGCAATCCTCCCTGAACCCGCGGGCGCGGATCGGCGACATCCTGTCCCAGCCGCTGCATGCCTTCGGCCGCGCGAAGGGGCGCCGCGACGCCTGGTCCCAGGCGTCCGCCCTGCTGGAGCGGGTCGGCCTGCCGCCGTCCTTTGCCGGGCGTTATCCGCACGAACTGTCGGGCGGCCAGCGGCAGCGGGTCGGCATCGCCCGTGCGATCGCGCTGAAGCCACGCCTGGTGGTCGCCGACGAGGTGGTTTCCGGCCTCGACGTCTCCAGCCAGGCGCAGATCCTGGCGCTGCTGAACGAGCTGAAGCGCGACCTGGGCCTGGCCCTGGTCTTCATCAGCCACGATCTGTCGGTCGTGCGGGTCCTTTGCGACCGGGTCGTCGTGCTGCGCCACGGCCGCATCGTGGAGGAGGGGAGCTGCGAAAGCGTCTTCGCCGCGCCCCGCGATCCCTATACGCAGGAACTGCTGGCGGCGATCCCGCTGCCGGAGGTGCAGCCGGGCTGGATCTTCGACGATGGCCGGGCCGCACCCGATCAGGTCGACGGCGCTTCCTGGGGCGGTTCCGGCGGCGCGCGGTAGGCGACATGCCGGCCCACGGCGGCCGCCTTCTGCAGGTGCCGGCTCCAGTCCGGGCTGACTGAGTCCGCATGGTACCAGAGCAGGTCCGGGCCATAGCTGCGACCGTCGATCCGGGCGGTGACATAGGGGTCGAAATGGTCGTGGATCATCACGGCGGCATTGGCGACCGCATCGCGCCAGGCGTCGGGCTCCCGCACCAGGTCGGTGCGTCCGTCATCGGTCCATGAGAACTGCGCGCGGCCCTTGGCCCGCCGATGCCAGACCACCTCGCAGATGCGGTCGGGGAAGGCCGGGCTGGCGACCCGGTTCATCGTCACCTTGCCCACCAGCCGCATGCCGTCGCGGCCCTCCGACCGCGCCTCGTGATAGAGGTTGCAGGCCAGGCAGGCGAGGTGCTCCGTGCGCAGCCTGTCACAATCCGGTTCGGCCAGGGCGAGGAGCCGGGCCTGTGCGGCCGGACTGGCGAGCCGCTGGGCGGTGGCGGGATCGGCCTGCGCCGCTGCCGGAAGGCAGAGCAGCGCGGCCAGAGCGATGATCGACAATGTCTTCATGCCGGCCAGATGCCGCAGGATTGCGGCGGCAATCGGGCCGCTTCGTGGCGGTCCTGGCCGGCGTTCCGGCTATTCCCGGGCTCCGTCCGGGGCGGTGGCGGCGGCGACCTCCGCCGCGACCGGATCCGCGCCGGCGGCCGGCGCGGTCACCTGCGTCTCCGCCGGGCCGTCGATCATCACGGCGAGCCGCGGCAGGCCGAGCGCCAGGGCAACGCTGATCGCCAGGCCCACCAGCGCCTTGCCGGCATCCATGCCGGCGCTCTTCAGTGCCAGGCTGACCGGGTGGGGGCGCAGCAGGTAGGTGATCGCCACTTCTCGGCCGGCCAGCAGGCCGAGGAACACCCAGGTCGTCGACATCGGCAGGTTCGACATCTCCTTGAAGAAGACCAGGATGAACCCGAAGATGAAGTCGATCACCGTCGCCGAGCGGATGTCCTGGGTGTTGGTCTTGGAATTGACGATGCCCTGGATCTCGCCGCCGCGCCGCATGAAGATGATCGCGTGCAGGCCCAGCATCAGGACCACCGCGAAGATCAGCAGCTCGACGCCGAGCTGCCGCGGCAGGTAGACGAAGATGTTGGCCAGGTCCTGGATCAGCCACTGGCTCCACAGGAAGCCGGTGGAGATCCACTGCAGCGCCACCCAGTGCCAGCCCGGCCGGGTGCCGTCGCTGTCCATGAAGCGCTTTTCCATCACCCGCGACACGGCGATATAGACCGCCAGGCCGACCACCAGCGCGACGACATAGCCCATCGCCGATTTCAGGATGATCGCCTCCATGTTCGTCGGCGCGAACACGGTGAGGATCAGGAAGGTGGTGGAGACAGGCACGCCGAAGCGGGTCAGCAGCAGGATGAAGATCGGCGGCACGGCATGCAGCCAGGTGATGCCGCCCGGCGGTTCCGGGAACTTCTCCAGCCGGCCATAGGCGACATCGCCGTAGTTCACCACCCAGCCGTAGATCAGCACCGCCGTCAGGATCGAGCAGGCATAGAGCCACAGCACCCACCAGGGCCGGTGGGCGTTGGAGCTGATGAAGGTGCCCAGGGTCTGGATCGCGTCGTTGGCCACCACCGAATAGGCCGCCAGGATGAACCCGAAGAACATGAACAGTTCGGCTGCGGTCAGGGCCATGCGCGGATGCTCCGGGTTGCCGTGCGGGATGGGCCGGGAAGGGGCGGGTCAGTTCCAGGGAAGCCAGGAACCGGGCGGGCGGTAGCCGGGGTCGAGCTTCGCGGCCTGCGCGGCGGCGCGGGCGGCCGGCAGCGGCACGAAGCCTGCCGCTTCCACCAGCGCCTGCCCTTCCGCGGAGAGGGCGAAGTCGAGGAAACCTGCCAGGGCCGGCGGCAGCGCCGCGCCCTCCGCCCTGTCGATGTAGAGCCGCAGCGGCCGCGCCAGCGGATAGCGGCCGTCGAAGATGTAGGCGTACTTGCGCTCCGGATCGTCGGAGTCCCGGAACCGCTCCACCACGAAGGGGAAGAATCGCGCCGTCTCCCGGTCCGGGCCGGTGCCCAGCGCCAGGGGCCGCACCGCGCCGCTGCCATAGCCCAGCCCGACATAGCCGATGGCGAACGGGTCGGCGGCAACGGCATCCACCACGCCCTGGCTGTCCGCATGACGCGCCAGGTCCTGCCGGAAGGTGCCGCCGCACAGGGCGCGCTCGCGGAAGGTGGCCTGGGTGCCCGACCGGTCGTTCCGGCCGTGCAGGACGATCGGTGCGTCGGCCGCCCCCACCGCCAGCTGCCGCCAGACCGTCACCGGCGGGCCGCCGCAGGCCCGGTCGGCGGAAAATATTCCGTCGACCTGCGTCATGGTCAGGCCCTGCACCGGATTGTCGGGATGCACGATCACGGCGATCGCATCCATCGCCACGGTCAGGTCCAGTGGCGCGCGGTCCCGCCCGGCGCGGACCGCCGCGACCTCGTCCTTCGTCATCGGCCGGCTCATCGCTGCCAGGTCGGCCGATCCCCCGGCAAGGGCGGCCGGCGCGGTCGCGGACCCGTCGCTGCGGATCTCCACCTGCCAGCCGGGGGTGCGCGCCGCATAGGCCTCCGCCCAGGCTTCCAGGACAGGCCGCAGGGTGTCGGAGCCGGCGATCCGGAGGACGGCGCCGGCGGCCTGTTCCTGGGCCAGCGCCGGCAGGGCGGCGAGGCAGAGCGCCATGATCAGGGGAATCGCACGCATCGGCCTGCCTCCGCGCTGCGCCGGTTATCGGATACCCGGAGGCGCAGGGCCGGAGCCGGGCGGGGGCACCGGCGGAACCGCCGTCGCCCGACGAAGCGGTCCGCACTATGACGGCGGTCTGTGACAGAACGGCGTGAGGGCCGGGACAATAGCGGGGCAGATGCGCCGGCCGGGCCGGGAAACCGTTTTCGGTACCGGTGGCGCGGTGCCGTGCGTGCGCCAGCCGTGGACCGGGAGAACCGGACTTTCGACCGGCGACGGCTGGCTTGCGGCATGGGCGAATAGCAGGCGGGCGCATGCGACATGCAGGCCTCGCCCGATCGGCCATCGAGAAGCAAGCGAGGTGACATGCCTGAGGCGGACAGCCATCCCGTGATACGGGACCTTCCCATCGGCCTGAGTGCTGACGGGCAGCGCGAGGAGTTCGACAGCATGGGCCGGGTGGCGGTGCCGGCCGACCGCTACTGGGGGGCGCAGACGCAGCGCTCACTGCAGCATTTCTCGATCGGCAGCGACCTGATGCCGAAGCCGGTCTATCACGCCTATGGCATTGTCAAGAAAGCCTGCGCCCTGGTGAACCATGCGGCCGGCCGCCTGCCGGACTGGAAGAAGGAGGCGATCGTCCGTGCGGCGGACGAGACGATCTCCGGCGCGCTCGACGGCCACTACCCGCTGTTCGTCTGGCAGACCGGGTCGGGCACCCAGTCGAACATGAACGTCAACGAGGTGATCTCCAACCGGGCGATCCAGCTGCTGGGCGGCACCCTGGGCACGCAGTCGCCGGTCGGGCCGAACGACGACGTGAACATGGGGCAATCGTCGAACGACACCTTTCCGACCGCCATGCATGTCGCCGCGGTGGATGCCATCGACAGCCTGCTGCTGCCCCAGGTGACGCGGCTCGCCGACCTGATCGAGAAGAAGGCGGACGGCTGGATGGACGTGGTCAAGATCGGCCGCACCCATCTGGAGGATGCCGTCCCCCTGACGGTGGGGCAGGAATGGCATGGCTGGGCGGGTCAGATCCGCGCCGCGATCGCGGAGATCGAGGGCAGCCGCAGGGGGCTTTACGAGCTGGCCGTCGGCGGTACGGCCGTCGGCACCGGCCTGAACGCGCCGAAGGGCTTTTCCGTCGACGTCGCGGCGAAGATCGCCGAACTGACCGGCAAGCCGTTCGTCACCGCGCCGAACAAGTTCGCGGCGCAGGGTTCGCTGGACGCGATGGTGCGGGCGCATGCCGCGCTGCGCGGCCTGGCGGTCGCCCTGATGAAGATCGCCAACGACATGCGCTGGCTGGCCTCCGGCCCGCGCTGCGGCTTCGCGGAGCTGAAGCTGCCCGACAACGAGCCCGGCTCGTCGATCATGCCGGGCAAGGTGAACCCCACCCAGTGCGAGGCGATGGTGATGATCGCCATCCAGGTCATGGGCAACGATTCCGCCGTCGCGATCGCTGGCAGCCAGGGCAATTTCGAGCTGAACGCGATGCGGCCGGTGATCATCAACAACTTCCTGCACTCCGCACGCATCCTGGCCGATGGCTGCGAGAAGTTCCGCACCTACTCGGTGGAGGGCACCGACCTCAACCGGGCCAGGATCCAGGACTATGTCGACGGCAGCGTGATGCTGGTGACCGCCCTGTCGCCGGTGATCGGCTACCAGAACGCCGCCCATATCGCGGAGAAGGCGATCGCCGACGGCACCACCCTGAAGGCGGCGGCGCTGGCCTCCGGCAAGGTGACCGAGGCGCAGTTCGACGCGATCGTGAAGCCGCTCGACATGATCGGCAGCGGCCTGGCCGGCGCCTGACGGCGCGCCGAGAGACGGAGATTCCGATGATCAGATGCGTGCGGATCTGGACCGGCGCCGACGGCGATTCCCAATTCGAGGAAGGCATCATCGACCTGCCCAGGGGCGAGCGCGGCGACGTGCTGAGCGGCACCGTCGACACGACCACCATCTCGTTCCGCGAGACCAAGGCCGGCGGCGCCTTCGAATGGCATGACGCGCCGGTGCGGCAGCTCGTCGTCACCTTGAGCGGCACCCTGCGCTTCGAGACCCGCTCGGGCGCGCATTTCACCCTTCGCCCCGGCGACATCCTGCTGGCGGAGGACACCACCGGCAGCGGGCATTCCTGGCAGCTGGTCGACCAGGAGCCCTGGCGCCGCGCCTACATCATCCTGACGCCTGGGGCCGAAGTCCCGTTCGTCCGCAGCCCGGCCCCCGCCTGAGAGGTTTCCATGCCGCAGCAGAATCCGCCCGCCAGCGCCGACATCGTCCTGATCGGCGCGGGCATCATGAGCGCGACCCTTGGCACCGTGCTGAAGGAACTGGAGCCATCGCTCTCCGTCGCGATGTTCGAAGTGCTGGGCGATTGCGGGCAGGAAAGCTCCGATTCCTGGAACAATGCCGGCACCGGCCATGCGGCGAACTGCGAGATGAACTACACCCCGCAGCGGCCCGACGGCAGCGTCGACATCGCCAAGGCGCTGGAGGTGAACACCGAGTTCGACCTGTCGCGCCAGCTCTGGAGCCACCTGGTGCGCAAGGGCGCGATCCCCGATCCGCGGCGCTTCATCCACCCGGTGCCGCATATGAGCTTCGTCTGGGGGCGGGACAATACCGCCTTCCTGAAGAAGCGCTTCGCGGAGATGTCGGCCCACCACTGCTATCACGGCATGGAATACAGCGAGGATCGCGCGACGATCGCCGACTGGGCGCCGTTGATCATCGAGGGCCGCGATCCGGCGGAACCGATCGCCGCGACCCGGATCGTCACCGGCGCCGATGTCGACTATGGCGCGCTGACCCACCTGCTGGTGGCGCAGCTGACCGCGCAGGACGGCTTTTCCGTCCACTACAGGCACAAGGTCGTTTATCTGGAGCGCGAGACGGACGGCCGCTGGCGGGTGGAGGTCGAGGATGCGGCGAGCGGCGAGATCCGCACCACCATGGCGAAGTTCGTCTTCATCGGCGCCGGCGGCGCGTCGATCACCCTGCTGCAGAAGTCCGGCATACCGGAAGGCCATGGCTATGGCGGCTTCCCGGTCAGCGGCATCTGGCTGCGCTGCGACGTGGACGCGGTGGCCGCCCGTCATCACGCCAAGGTCTATGGCAAGGCCGGGCACGGTTCGCCGCCGATGTCGGTGCCGCATCTGGACACCCGAATCGTCGGCGGCAAGCGCTCCCTGCTGTTCGGGCCCTATGCCGGATTCTCCAGCAAGTTCCTGAAGCACGGTTCGCTGAGCGACCTCTTCATGTCGATCCGGCCCGGCAATATCGTGCCGCTGCTGGCGGTCGCAAAGGACGATTGGCAGCTCACCGAATATCTCGTCGGCCAGGTCCTGCAGACCTCGGCTCATATGTTCGCCACCCTGCAGGACTTCTATCCCACCGCGCGGCGCCACGACTGGGCGGAAGCGGTCGCAGGCCAGCGCGTGCAGATCATCAAGCCGGACGACAGCCGCGGCGGCGAGCTGGAGTTCGGTACCGAACTGGTGGCGGCCGCCGACAAGTCGCTGGTCGCCCTGCTCGGCGCCTCGCCGGGGGCTTCGACCGCGGCCTTCATCGCGATGGAAGTGCTGCAGACATGCTTCGCGTCGGAACTGACCGACAGCGCCTGGCTGCCGCAGCTGAAGAAGGTGATTCCGACCTACGGCATAGACCTGAAGCAGGATGCGGATGCCTGCCGCCGGATCCGTGCGGAGACGGCGCAGGTGCTGCAGCTGGAGAACGTCTGACCGGGACCGGCGCCGCTTAGGGGGCAGGAGACGGCGCCGCCTATCGCGCGCAGAATGGGCATGCCGGCGGCGCGTCTCCGCCTGCCGGAGCCATGCCAGCCGAAATCCCGGACCACCGAACCTTGCCTGAGATCCATTCCGCCCCGCCGCCGGAGGCCGCCCCCGAGGCCGCCCCCGAGGCCGCTGCGCCCGATGCCGCAAGGACCGCCCTGCTGGAGACGGCCGCGCGGCTGCTGTTCGTCAACGGACAGACGTCGGAGGCTCTGAGCGCCAATATCGCCCGCCTGGGTGCGGCGCTGGGCCTGCGGGCCGACCTGCTGGTCCAGTGGGGCGAACTGACCCTGCTGGTCGACGGGCGTTCCCTGCCGATGGTGGTGCGGGCACGGCCGGTGGGCGCCGACATGAACCGGATCGCGGAAGGCCTGCGCGCCGTCGATGCCGTCTGTACCGGCCGGCTGCCGGTATCGGCGGCGGCAGCCGAATTCGAGCGGATCGGCCGCTTGCGGCCATCCTCCACCCTGCGCTTCGCGGCGATGGCGGCTGTCGGCGCCGCGGCGCTGGGCGTGATCTTCGGCGCCGCCGACCCGGGCACCCTGGCGGCGATCATGGTCAGCGCGGGCCTTGGCGCCTGGCTGCGGCGGGGGCTGGCGCGGGCCAGCGACAATCCGCTGCTGCAGCCGCTCGGCGCCGCGCTGCTGGCGGGACTGCTGGGCGCCGCCGCGATCGACGCCGCGATGGCCTTTGGATCCGCCGCCGGTCTGGCGGTCGACCCGCGCCTGGTGCTGGTCTGCCCCTGCATGATCCTGGTGCCCGGCGCGCATCTGCTGAACGGCGGGGTGGACCTGGCGCGGCTGCGGGTGGCGATCGGCCTGGCGCGGGTGACCTATGCGCTGCTGATCGTGGCGATGATCTGTGCCGGCCTGCTGCTGGGCCTGTCGATCGGCGGCACGGCGCTGCCGATCGGTGCGCCGGCGGTGCGGGTGCCCTGGCTGCACGACATGATCGCGGCGGGGCTGGCGGTCGCCGCCTTCGGCAGCTTCTTCAGCATGCCCTGGCGGGCGCTGCCGGTGCCGATGGCGATCGGCATGGCCGCCCATGTCTTTCGCTGGTGGCTGCTGGAATGGGGGCTGAGCCTGGAGGCCGGCACCTTCCTGGCCTGCCTGCTGGCCGGCACCGCGGCGACGGTGCTGGCGGACCGGCTGCGCTTTCCGTTCGCCGCCTTCGCCTTCGTTTCCACGGTCTCGATGATGCCGGGGCTCTACCTGTTCGAGACGGCGGCGGCCCTGGTGGATATCGCGCATCTGGGGGCCGCGGCGCCGCCGCGGCTGCTGATGGCGGCGGTGTCCAGCGGCACCCTGGCCCTGCTGATCGTCTTCGTGATGTGCGCCGGGGTGATCCTGCCCCGGCTGGCGCTGGAAAGCCGCCTGCCGGGCCTGCGCCGCCCCAATGCGGGAGCAGGCCGAAGGCCCGGCTGAGCGGTTGGGATCACTCCATGAACCAGCCGTGGCTGACGATCAGCGACTGGCCGGTCAGCGCGTTGGTCTCGAAGCCGGCCAGAAAGACCGCGCACTGCGCGACGTCCTGCACCGTGGTGAATTCGCCGTCCACGGTGTTCTTCAGCATGACGTTCTTGACCACCTCCTCCTCGGAGATGCCCAGGTCGCGGGCCTGCTCCGGGATCTGCTTGTCGACCAGCGGGGTGCGGACGAAGCCCGGACAGATCAGGTTGGCGCGGACCTTGTGCTGTGCGCCCTCCTTGGCCACGACCCGGCACAGTCCTTCCAGGCCGTGCTTGGCGGTGACATAGGGGGCCTTCAGGACGGAGGCCTCCTTGGAGTGGACGGAGCCCATATAGATCACGCTGCCGCCGCGGCCTTGGGCGTACATGTGCTTCAGGCAGGCCTTGGTGGTCAGGAAGGCGCCGTCCAGATGGATCGCCAGCATCTTCTTCCACCAGGAATATTCCAGCTCGTCGACCGCCGCGATGTGCTGGATGCCGGCATTGCTGACCAGCACGTCGATGCCGCCGAACTCGGACGCGGCCTTGTCGATGCCGGCATTCACCTGGTCCTCGTTGGTGACGTCCATCGCCACCGCCATCGCCTGGCCGCCGGCGTCGCGCAGCTCCTTCGCCGCGGCCTCGGCGCCGTCCAGGTTCAGGTCGGCGATCACCACCTTGGCGCCGCCGTTGGCGAACTCCTTCGCGATCTCCTTGCCGATGCCGGAAGCGGCACCGGTGACGACGGAAACCTTGTCTTTCACGGACATGATCTTCCTCTCCTCTGTCAGGCGAGATAGTCGTGGACGACGCGGCCATAGGGCAGCGTCAGGTCGGTGTTGATGTGGATCGCGTCGATCACTTCCAGCACCGGCAGGTCGGCGACCGGCGCCATCGCGTTGTGGAACAGTTCCAGCCGGGCGGGGCCGCGCCAGGCGCCCTTCACCGTGATGTCGGTGAGGTTGTAGCCCACCAGCTCGCAGACCCTGGGCGTGCCGTCGACATGCGGCAGGATCTTCAGCATGTAGTTGTCGCCTTCCAGCGCGGTCTTCACCTCGGCCGCGTCCAGGCTCTGGTACTTGTAGCCCATCGTCGCGGTGGCGACCCGCTGGCCGTTATAGTCCAGGGTGCCGATCAGGCTGTCGCGCACCACCCCGAATGTCGGGTCGGCGAGTTTCTTGGGGAAGCCCCACAGCTCCCGACCGCCGGCGATCGGCGGATGGTCGTTCAGGAACATCATGTGGACATAGCCGCCGGGCCTGCCCTTGTAGGTCACCGGGATCACCTGGCCGGATTCCACATAGTTCCCGAAGCCGGCGGAGTCCGGCATGTTGATCACCTCGAACTTCACATGCGGCGCCGCCACCTCCAGCGGCGCCGGTACGATCCGGCGCAGCAGCTCCGGATCGGTGCGGTAGGTGATGATGAAGAACTCGCGGTTGATGAACCGGTACGGCCCCGGCGGATAGGACGGGCAGTAGAACGGCATCGCGAACGCACTAGCGCGCACTTCGTCTTCGGTCACGGCTGGCCTCTTTCCTGGTTGCGGCGGGCTGTGTGGCTGCGGTCCGGCCGGCTGTTCAGGTCCGGGCGGTGAGGTCGTAGGTGGCGACGCCCTCGTTCTCCGGCAGGGCCGTCAGCCAGCCCTTGTTGCGCAGGCCGTAGCGGGTGTCGTAGCGCCCCCGGCGCCAGCGCGAGAGCATGGTGGTGCGCGAGAACTCGTAGTCCTTCGAGGCCTGCTCGCCCGGCCGCGGGCGGTAGATCAGCTGCGCGATGTGCATCTGCGCCGCGCAGCTCTCGTCCCACAAAGCCTGCATTTCCTTGGACTGCAGCTTCTCCTTCGGCAGTTGCTGCAGCGCGAAGTGCAGCTTGCGGCGCAGGTCCTGCATCCTGCGCACCCGGTCGGTATTGGCGCGGGTGCGGCTGGAATACTGGATGTCCTTCTGCCGCGCCTCGACCTCAGGCAGGGTGCGGGGCAGCACGCCGCGGGCGGAGAACAGGTCGATCTGGAAGCAGAGGGTGGAGATCCGCGGTTCCTCGTCCAGCACGATCTGCAGCGGGTTGTTGGAGACGATGCCGCCGTCCCACCAGAACTCGCCGTCGATCATCACCGCCGGGAAGCCCGGCGGCAGCGCGCCGGAGGCCATGATGTGCTCGACCCGGATCTCCATCTGCGAATTGTCGAAAAAGACCTGGTTGCCGGTCTGCACGTTCACGGCGCCGACGCTCAGGCGCACCGGGCCGTTGTTCAGCAGGTCGAAGTCGACGAACTCCAGCAGCGTCTCCCGCAGCGCGGAGGTGTCATAGTAGCTGGTGGCCGCCGGCGTGCCGACCGGCTGGAAGAAGGGGGCGGGCAGGCGCGGCGAGAAGAAGCCGGGCACGCCGCGCAGGGCGGTGAAGTTGGCCGACCAGGCATTGATCAGGTGAGCGGTCGCGTCGGAATTGATCGCGTCCAGCAGCGGATGCACGGCCGTCATCCGCTCCCAGAACGCCCGCAGCCGCAGGACCCGGTCCTCCGGCCGGTTGCCGACGATGATCGCGGTGTTGATCGCGCCGATGGAGATGCCGGCCACCCAGTCCGGCAGGTAGCCCGCATCCTGCAGCGCCTCGTAGGCGCCGGCCTGGTAGGAGCCCAGCGCACCGCCGCCCTGGAGGATGAGCGCCACCCGCTGGCAGGGCCCGCGCAGCGACGTCGGCGTCTGGCTGGCGAACTCTGCGGGCAGGTCGCCCGATCGGTTGGGCTTCCGCGAATCCGGTACGTTCATGGCTTCCGCTCCCGCGGCTTCAGGGTCTGTTGTGCGGTGCAATATGAGCGGGTCGCCACCGCTTGGCAATGCGGGAGCGGGTCGCGACACGCATCGACATCCGCGGCCGCGGAATCGGCATCATCGCCCTGCTGGATTGCGTCAGCGCGGGCAGGCGAAGGAAGCTGTCAGATCTGCCGCCCTGTCTTCTCCCAGTAGGGCGCGCGCAGGCGCTGCTTGAAGATCTTCCCGCTATCCTCGCGCGGCAGGGTGTCGTGGATGTCGACCACCCGCGGCAGCTTGTAGCGGGCCATGCGCTCCGACAGGTAGGCGGTGAGCGCGGCGGGCGACAGCTCGGATCCCGCCTGCAGGCAGATCGCAGCGGCGATCGCCTCGCCGAACTCGTCGTCGGGGATGCCGAACACCGCGCAGTCGGCGATGTCGGGATGGGTCATGATCTCCGCCTCGATTTCCGCCGGGTAGATGTTCACCCCGCCAGAGATGATCATGTCGCGCTTGCGGTCGCACAGGAACAGATAGCCGTCCCGGTTCAGGAAGCCGACATCGCCGTTGGTGACCATGCCGTCGCGGTCGATCTCCGCGCGCTTCTCGTCCATGCGGTTGTAGGTGAAGTCCGACAGCCCCTCCAAACCGACGAAGATCTCCCCGGTCTCGCCCGGCGGCAGCACACGGCCGTCATCGCCGACAATGGCGAAGCGGCGCTCCGGATCGGGGCGGCCGACCGTGCCGGGATGCTTCAGCCAGTCTTCGCTGGAGGCGACGGTGACGATGCTCGCCTCGGTGGAGCCGTAATATTCGTGGATCACCGGCCCCCACCAGTCGATCATCGCCCGCTTCACCTCCGGCGGGCAGGGCGCGGCGCCGTGCACCACGAATTCCAGGGAGGAGAGGTCGTATTTCCGCTTCACCTCCTCGGGCAGGCGCAGCAGGCGGACGAACATGGTCGGCACCATGTGCATGCGGCCCAGCCGGTGCCGTTCGATCAGCGCCAGCAGCGCTTCCGGATCGAAGCGCGGCATCAGGACGAAGCTTTCCGCCTGCTGGCTGGCGCCGCGGGCATAGGACACGGTGGCGCTGTGATAGAGCGGCCCGGTCATTACCGTGCGCATCCCCGGCACCACCCCGAAGCCGCGCGCCAGCAGGGCGAGGCCCGCCTGCGCGGTGGCGGCATCGGCGGGCCTGCGGCGCACGCCCTTGGGCACCCCGGTGGTGCCGGAGGTGTAGATCATGGAACCGCGCGCCGCCGGCGGCGGCGCGGTCCAGGGCGCATGGCCGGCGACCCAGCCGCTCCACTCCGCGGCGCTCGCCGGCACCGCCAGCGGCTCCGCCGGGGCCCGATAGGCGGCGCGGATCTCTGGCGGAGTCGGCACCACCAGCACTTTCAGGTCTGGGAAGTCCTGCAGCGGGATCTGCGGCAGCAGGTCCTCGTGCACCACCAGCGCCTTCGCCGCGCAGTCGCGCAGCACATGGCCGGCCTCGCGCCGGCCGAAATGCCAGTTCATCGGCACCGCCAGGGCGCCGATATGGTTGGTGGCGTTCAGGACCTCCAGGGCGGCGAAGTCGTTGCGCAGCATGTAGGCGACGCAGTCGTCGGGCCCGATGCCAAGGGCGTCGAAGCCGGTGGCGGCGCATGCGGCATTCTCCAGCATCTGCGCGCGCGACAGCCGGCGCTCCCCCGAAAGCAGGAACGGCTCCATTCTTCCTCCCATAAGCAATTGCGACGGCACGCCATGGCCCGATTGCCGTCGTTCACATGGCGCGGCAGTCTGCCGCCGGCGGCAGGCGCCCGCAATCGGCGGAACGGACGGCATGATGGCGAAAGGGATCGGCGGCATTGCCGCCTTCAAGGCGGAAGGCAGCGGGCCGCTGCTGCTGTTCCTGCACGGTATCGGCGGCAACCGGAACCTGTTCGACCCGCAGCTCGCCCATTTCGGCGCCCGCGGCTGGCGGGCGATGGCCTGGGACGGGCCGGGCTATGGCGACAGCCCCGCGCCGCCGCGCTTCGACTGGGCGGACCTGGCGGCGGCAGTGCCGCGCCTGCTGGATTCGCTGAAGGTGGCGCAGGCGGTGCTGGTCGGCCATTCCATGGGCGGCATGCTGGCGCAGGAGGTGGCGGCCCGGCATGGCGACCGGCTGCGCGCCCTTGTCCTGTCGGGCACCAGCCCGTCCTTCGGGCCGGCCACCGGCGACTGGCAGGCGAAGTTCCTGGCGGAACGCCTGGCGCCGCTCGATGCCGGGCGCAGCATGGCCGACCTTGCGCCGGACCTGATGCGCAACATGGTGGCGCCCGGCGCCGATCCGGCGGCGGCGGCGGTGGCGACCGCCGCGATGGCGGCGGTGCCGGAAGCCACCTATCGCGGCATGCTCGCGGCGCTCGCCGCCTTCGACCGGCGGGACGCGCTGGCCGCGCTGTCGATGCCGGTGCTGCTGCTGGCCGGCAGCGCCGACCGGGTGGCGCCGCCGGTTGTGATGAAGCGCATGGCCGCGGCGATTCCCGGCAGCCGCTACCAGGTGATCGAGGGCGCCGGGCATATCGCCAACCTGGAACGGCCGGCCGCCTTCAACGCGGCACTGGAGTCGTTCCTGGCCGGCCTGCCGCCGGATCGGCGCTAGCGGCCGCCGCCGGCGTCGTTCAGGCGCCAGTCGTAGGCGGTATCGGCGATCCCGGTGACGCCATCCAGCTGAGCCAGCAGCGCCGGTGCCGCATGGCGCCGCAGATGCGCCAGCACGCCGGCGGCGCCGTTGCCGAAATCCACCGCATACCAGTCGTAGAGGCTGGAGACCGTCAGCGCTCCGTCCGCGTCGAACCGGGCTCCGCGCGGGCTGTTCACATAGGCTTCTGCGCCGGCCCGCAGCAGGGCCTCGGCATTGGCGGCAGTGAACGCCCGGCCCTGCAGGGCCGGGCAGCCGATGGAGGCGCAGTTGACCGCATAGTGGATGCGCGGGTCCTGCCAGATCGGGCGCAGGATACCGTGCTCGATATCGTCCAGGGAGAGTGCGCGCCCCTCCACCGTCACCAGCGTCCGGCCCCAGGGGCCGTCGGCGAAGAGGCCCGGCGAGATGTCGATGTCGCGGATCGTGGCGACCGGATAGTGCGACAGCACCAGGTCGACGGTCAGGGCATTGTAGAGGTTGACCCAGTAGGCGAACTGGTCCGCCCGGGTCAGCGCCGTGACGGGCAGGCCGGCGAGGCCGTCGATATAGCGCCGCAGGGCCTCCCTGTCCGTCGGCGTGACGGCGCCGTAGGCGACCAGCGACGGCCCGCCCGGCGCCGGGTTCGGCCGCAGGTAGCGGTCCAGGAAGCGCTGCCACGGCGCATGGTCGACCGTGACGGCGGAGTCGGGGTCCTGCGCCTGCCAGTGGGGCAGGAGGTCGGCATCCGGGCCGGCATTGAAGGCCAGGCCGCCGAAGCCCGCCAGCAGCGGCAGCGCCAGCAGCAGGAAAAGGACTCGCCGCGCCGGCCCTGCGGCACCTCCGGCACGGCATCCCGGCCGCGTCGCCAATCCCGTCATCGCACCCTCGCAACCAACTGAGGCATACCCATATCCAACAGGTAGCAGGCGGCGCCGAAAAGCGGGGTCACGCCTGCGTGCACGGCAGGGAGCTGCAAGTGGAAACCGCAGCGGGGAGCCGTTTCGCGCCCCGGCATCGTTGCTCGCGAGCGGCGCGTTAACCTGCGTCGTCTTGCCACGCTGCCGGGGTGGGTCCACACTTTCCGGCAAGGTCGGCGCTGCAACGCGCGGCCGTGCAAGAGACGAGGGAGGTCGCCCCATGCTTGTGGAGCATATCCTGCGTGCCAAGGGTGCCGCGGTGGTCACCGCGCGGCCCGACGACAGCCTGCTTCAGGTCGCGCGCGTGCTGGCGGCGGAGAAGATCGGCGCGGTGCTGATCCTCGACGGTCCCGACCGGATCGTCGGCGTGCTGTCGGAACGTGACATCGTGCGCTGCCTGGCCCGTGACGGCGCCTCCGCCATGGAACTGCCGGTCAGCGCGGCGATGACCAGGGACGTCGTGTTCTGCGCGCCGGAGGACAATGTCGACCAGGTCATGGACGTCATGACCGAGCGACGGTTCCGGCACCTGCCGGTGCGGCGCAACGGCAAGCTGATCGGCCTGATCTCGATCGGCGATGTGGTGAAGAGCCGGATGGCGGAGCAGCAGGCCGAGGCCGATGCGCTGAAAGCCTATATCGCCTCCGGCTGAGGCGCGGCCTCGGAAAACCGCGGCAGGACAGGGCCGGGAAGGGCTGGCCCAGCGGCCCGGGGGCGGCAGCAGGGCGATCGCGATCGCGAAACCGGTTGACAGGATGGGGATGATCACCCATCTTGGTTTCTTGTGACGCGGCGCTGCAGTTTCCTGTTGGCGCCGTTTTTGCCGGCAGCTGCCGATCGGAAAAAAAGCGTTTGACACGCTGTTCCGGCCTCGGTAAGAAGCCGGCCTCTCGCGGGGCGGCGATGCCCGGCGGTCGCGCAAGGCGGCAGCCGGCGTCGCGGACGAAAGTCCCGCGGGGCCCTCGATTAGGATCGCATTCGGGTCACTACCGGCACTTCGCCGGCGGCCTCTTGCGCGCTGAAATCGGGGAGATGACAGTTTCGGGTCACCCGGTCCTGTCACGCGCTATTGGACATTGTTGGAAGTGTGGAAGGATTTTTGTGGGCGGCGGTGCTCTGACGAGTACTTGTCTGCTTAGGGAAATCTTTCGCTAAGAAGCCAAGTGCGAGTTCGGGTCTTTGGGATGTTTTCGGACATTCCGGGACGGATCCAGGCTGGTGGGTAATTCCTTTCCCGCTGGTTTGGAGAGATCAACCTGAGAGTTTGATCCTGGCTCAGAACGAACGCTGGCGGCAGGCTTAACACATGCAAGTCGAACGGTAGGTATCCCTTCGGGGGTACTGAGAGTGGCGCACGGGTGAGTAACGCGTGGACACCTACCTTCCGGTGCGGAATAACCGAGGGAAACTTCGGCTAATACCGCATACGCTCGCGAGAGGAAAGATTCATCGCCGGAAGACGGGTCCGCGTCGGATTAGCTAGTTGGTGGGGTAAAGGCCTACCAAGGCGACGATCCGTAGCTGGTCTGAGAGGATGATCAGCCACACTGGGACTGAGACACGGCCCAGACTCCTACGGGAGGCAGCAGTGGGGAATATTGGACAATGGGCGCAAGC
>MDTD01183632.1_pt1 | contig 28490 bp, 26 predicted proteins | sample 811221 | NCBI WGS metagenome assembly MDTD01 (sample SAMN05326646, study PRJNA326480) | marine metagenome | isolation source: seawater | place: Pacific Ocean: South West | collected 2011 | reverse complement strand
GGCGGTACCCAAACCCGCAGTGTGACTTGTGAACGTGACCAAGACGGGGCTACTGTGGCCAATAGCAACTGTGATGCGGCTACTCAGCCGTCGTCTTCCCGCGCCTGTAATACGGATGCCTGTGCGCCGCCACCACCGGACTGCCCGTCTGTTACTATCTCAGCTAGTTGCGGTACCTGCAGTGTGACCCTGCCGGATGGGAATATTGGTGATACCGTTGCTGAAGGTAGTTTTCCTGGGGGGTCATGTTTTGATGCCTCTATAAACCAAACAACCGCAGGGTGGGAGTGTATGCCAGCTGGTTGGACAGAGACTAGTTGCACCTACATACCGTTTGCGGCCTGTCCGCCGCCACCGGCATTGTGCTTGTAAAAGGCTTGTAGAGGGAGAAGATATAACCAATGCAACATAATCAAAAAAATAAGCTATGGCTGGCCAGTTTGGCTTTGCTTCTGGTTGGTTTTATGCCTTTTGCAGCTTTGGCCCAACAGCGGGCGATTGTGACCGACCCGGGCTCCCAGAAAATCAATATTGACAGCCACTTGGAATCTCAAGCGCCATTGATGGATGAAATTGATAAACTTTTGAATGAGCTTTCGGACAAGGTGGATAATATTATTGCTTGTAACAGCGTGGATATGCTTTCCAACATTCAAGGCGACGGGTGTGTAGATATGCCGGAGGTGGCGGTGAATGAGTGCCCGGCTGCGACCCTTAGCCGGTGTGATGTCAGCCGGTCGTTAACCGCGGCGTCCAACACCGAAGTGCAAACACTGGTGTTTAATGCTGATTATTCGGCTGACTTTACCTGTTCCAACGGTGGATGGGTGGAAACCGGTGAAACCGGTAGTTGCGAAACCACCAACGAAGGAGCCAATTGCCCCAACCAGGATGAAACATTCTGTTCGGAAACCCGCACCTTAAACAGTGCGTCGGCGGGGTCAACGGCTTCGTTAAGTTTTGATAGCGGCCTGTATCAGCGCGATTACCAGTGTAATTTGGGCGCGTGGGAGCTGACCGCCCAAAGCGGGGCGTGCGGGCCGCAACCATGTCCAGATACCAATGTCACCATTTGTTCGGTCATCCAGACCCTGACAGCCGCTAATGACAGTGAAACTCGCACCGTTACGGCTGGTTTTAGCCGCAGTGAGACCTATACCTGTAACGACGGAACATTTACGGGGCCAACGTCAACTTCCGGCGTGTGTAATGCGACCTACAGTTGGCAGACCGGTAGCTGGGGCACATGTAGCGTGACCTGCGGCGGCGGTACCCAAACCCGTAGTGTGACCTGTGTGCGTGACCAGGATGGTGCGGTTGTGGCAGATGGCAATTGTACTGCCCCGAAACCAGCCACATCACAAGCTTGTAATACAACAGCTTGCGCGCCACCGCCGCCAAGTTTTGATTGCCCAGCCGAATTTGTCTCGCCCACGTGCCATACGTGCAGTGTAAGTTTACCGGATGCGGATATACCCGCTACAGAATCTAGAACCTGCTTTGATTTTGCCGAAGCGGATGAAATCCATTCCACCTGGGAGTGTACAGCGTCTGGTTGGGCACAGACAGGTTGTTTTGTAGTAGATTGTGGTGCCTCATGGTGTTAATAAGGGTTTTAATAAAACGATGAAAAGCAGAGTAATGAAGCAAATAAAAAAATGGTTTTTGATGGTGATGGCCGCGGCCTGTCTGGGCCTGATGGCCCCGCAGCCCGTGGCGATGGCACAAGAAGTAACCGCCGGGGCGGCCCAACCCAACAGTTATAAAAGCCGCCTGCAGGTGGCCGCGGTGGATGCCATGCTGGAAGCCATTATTGACCAGTTGGATAGTTTGTTGGCACGTTTGAACAACATTTTGGCGTGTAATTCATTAGGGATGATTTCGAATGCCGCTGGAGATGGCTGTGAGGAGTTAGATGTGGTTGAACGTAATTGCCAAGATTTGAATGTTAATGCTTGTAGTGAGCAGCAAACCCTTACGGCTGGACCTGAGTTTACTGTACGTACGGTCAACTTTGATGGTGGTGCGGTGGCCAAAGAATACACGTGTTTGAATGGAGGCTGGACGGAGACATCTTCCACCGGCACTTGTTCGGTCAGTAACCCATCGTGTTCATCAGCGACGGTAACCCATTGCGCTGAAAACCGCACCCTGCCAAACTCACCGGCAGGTTCCACGTCAACGTTAAGTTTTAACGGTGGGGCCTACACAGCGGATTATTACTGCACCAACAGCGGTACATGGCAGTTGGTGGCCAGTTCCGGTACCTGTGGCGGGGCAGCATGTGCGGCCTCTATTGTAACTGTGTGCAGTGGGTCACAAACCTTGCCGGCTTCTCCGGATAGCACCACCTACACCTTAAATGGTGGATATGATTATTCTGTAACCTATACCTGTAACAATGGCAGTTGGACGGCCACCAGTACCAGTGGCTATTGTAACGCGACCTACAGCTGGCAGACCAGCAGCTGGGGGGCTTGTAGTGCCAGTTGTGGGCCGGGCACCCAAACCCGTACCGTACAATGTGTGCGCAATGAAACTGGCGCGGTGGTTCCAGACGCTAACTGTGGCGCCACACCTAAACCGGCCTCTTCACAGGCCTGTAATAATGGCGCCTGTGCTACGTGCCCAGCCGGAACAATGAATTTATCCTGTGGTGCTCAATGCTCTTATAGTTTGCCAGAAGGGCAAGAAGGCGACACAGAAGCAACTTTTTGTAGTAGTACTTCAAGTATAACTACAGGAGGGTGGGAGTGTACATCCAGTACATGGACAGAAACCGGCTGTACGGTTACTCCTTTGAGTATTAACGTACGCGGTGCTACAGCTGGTTAATAGCAAATCAAAAAGCATCCTTAAGCTGGCGGAGTTCCGCCAGCTTTTGGTATGTGGGGGCTTGCAGGAAGATGTTGGCTTTCAGCTCTTGCTCCAAAGTTCCCGGTATGGTTGGTGTATTGGCGGCGCGGGTGGCTTTGACCTGCTCCATACGGTCTTTAAAGGCCGTATTTTCTGGTTCTACCGACAGGGCAAAAGCCATGTTGTTTTGGGTGTATTCATGGGCGCAGTAAACGCGGGTATTTTGGGGCAGGTTTTTAAGTTTGTTTAAGGAGGTAAACATATCTTGCGGCGTGCCTTCAAACAGCTTGCCGCAGCCGCCCAAAAACAGGGTGTCGCCGCAGAAAAGCTTTTTATCATCCGCAAAGTGGTAGCAAATGTGCCCCAGCGTGTGCCCGGGGGTGAACAGAATGTTTGCGGTATGGTCGCCCACATTTATGGTGTCGCTTTCATCCAAAGGTTGAGCATGAGGAATGCGGCCGTGTTCTACGTCATAACCGCTGGCGTACACGGGGCAGCTGTAGGTGTTGACCAGCTCCTTGACCCCGCCAATGTGGTCGGCGTGGTGGTGGGTGCATAAAATCATATCCAGATTTCGTTCACCTAAAGCTTTTTTAATGGCGCTGGCGTCGCCGGGGTCCACCACGGCGGTGGTGCCAGTTTCTTCACAGGTGAGGATAAACAGATAATTATCATTAAAAGCCGGAACCAGTTCTACATTCAGCGCCATGTCGTTTTGCTTTTTGGTTTGGGTTTAAACTTGCTACCATAGGCTACCATGTATGTAGATGTTTTAAAATTGCGGGATTGGTACTTTACCCCGGTGGGGCACACGGTGCGCCGGGTGGTGCAGGCGTATTTAAACGAAATGTGGCCAACCTTAAAAGGCGAGCGGGTATTGGTGGTGGGCTATGGCATTCCGTATATCAATTTATGGCTGAAAGAGTCGCAGGTATTTTGCGCTATGCCCGCCGGCCAGGGCGTGGTGCATTGGCCGCAGGACGGCGACAACCGTACGACCTTGGTGTGGGACAGCCACTTACCTTTCGCCGATTTGTTTTTTGATAAGATTTTACTGATTCATGAGCTTGAATTCGCCAACGAAGCGCCGCTTTTGGATGAATGTGAGCGGGTGCTCAAGCCGGATGGGCGGTTGTTAAGTGTGGTGCCTAACCGCACCGGCGCGTGGTGCCGCCGGGAGGAGGTCTCCCCCTTTGGGCGCGGGCGGCCGTTCAGCGGAATGCAAATGAATAAATTAATGCGCAAAAACGGCTTTTTAACCACCCAGAGCTGTTACGGCTTGTTTATACCGCCCACACGCAAGGAATGGATTTTAAAATACTATGACACGGCGGAGAAAATCGGCCAGCGCTGGCGCGCGCCGTTGGGCGGGGTACTGTTGACGGAGGCCAAAAAAGACCACTTTGGCGGTAAGGCCGTACGGGTGGAAGACGGTGAGGCCGCGGTGCGTCGCCCGTGCTTTAACGCGGCCGGGGCCACCATGCAGAACAAGGGTAATAATTAAGGTTTAGTTGTCTTTGTGTCCGGCGTGGCCGACCTGTTCAATCACCTTGAAATTCTGCCCCGATGGGCCTTGTACAAACCGCTCGTTTTCTTTGAGCTCTTCAATTTTATTGAGCGGTTTTTCCAGCATCCGGCGACGGGTGGAGGTTAAATCATCAAAGGCTTTTTGACTGCTCTCAATGTGGCGCCCTACTTTGTCCATCGCTTCTACAAACTTCTCCCACTGTTTATGGAAGGTAGACAAAAGTCCCAGAATTTCACCTGCGGTGCGCTCCAGATGAAAGTTGTCCACCGCTTGGCGGATAACCGCCAAAATGGCGTAGAGGGTGATGGGGGAGCACAAAATCACCTTTTGCTTCATGGCCTCATCCAGCAGGGAGTGGTCATGTTCGTTAATAAAGGCATAGACCTGTTCATTAGGGATGAACACCAGCACATAGTCCAGCGTGTCGTCATTGACGTACCCACGCTTGGAAACTTCCACAATGCGGTTTTTAGCGTCTTTTAAGAACTGTTGGCGGTATTTGTCGCGCTCGGTATCGTTGGCGGCTTCCAAGAAGTTCAGGTAGTTTTCCAGCGGGAATTTTACATCCATGTGCACTTTGCGGCCCTGTGGCATGTAAAAGGTATAGTCGGGGCGGCTTTGCTGGCTTTCTTCGGTAATGGTACCTTGTTTAATGTAGTTGGTGCCCTCTAAGAATCCGGCGAGACGCAGCACGTCTTCGGCCATGCGTTCGCCCCATTGGCCGCGCACGCGGCTGTTGGTCAGGGCGGCTTTTAAGGTCTGGGTGGATTCCCGCAGTTCTTTGGTTTCCGCCGCCGCACGGGAGAGTTCTTTAGAGAGCACGTCAAACTTGGCTTTGCGGTCTTTCTCAATGCCCTGCACCATGGTTTGCACCTTGTCCAATTCAGTCTTCATGGACTTGAAGGTCTGGTCAATCAGGGATTTTTTGCCTTCCAGATCTTTATTGGATGATTGCGCCTGCTTGGATAAGGATTCGTTAGCGACTTTCAGGAATTCTTCCGTGTTTTTAGAGAGCGCCTCAAGGGACAAGTTCCCGAACGCTTCTTTCATGTTGGCGACCAGCTTTTCGGTTTCGGCGGTTTTGTCCTGCATAATGCGGTTGGTGACCGCCTGAATATCCTTCACTCGCCACCAGGCAAATACCAGCCCCAGGCCCAGCCCTGCGGCAAAGCCCCCTAACGCCATATATATCAACTGTACATCCATAGGGGCGAGTATAGCATAAAATTGCTATTTGCGGGAGGTTGGCAGGCCGGCATCCATCCACGCGTCAATGCCGCCGTCTAAGTTATAGACCTCTACGTTTTTCAACTCTTCCAGCTTTTGCGCGGCCAGTGAACTGCGCCCGCCAGATTTGCAGTGCACCACCAGTTTTTTGCCTTCGGGTGCGGTGAGTTTGTCAGCATCAAACTGGGACAGGGGTACCAGCTTGGCCCCATTGATGTGTGCCACGTCCCACTCGCCCGGCTCGCGAACATCATACAGCTCGGCCTGGTTGTGGTTCATCCAGTCCAATAGGGTGTGAATATCAACATTTTTCATATGCTTGGCCTCCTGTGGCCCTGGTTACTAATTTAATATGTTTTGTGGCCGTGGGTGTGCTCGGGCAAAACTTCAATTGGCCCGCCGGCTTTGACGGGGCGCGGCGCAAAGCGGCCCAGCGTCATTACCCGGTCATACATTACCAGCGCACCCGCCAGCCCCACGTTAATGCAAAACCGTGTTGGTATTTTAACAACAAACTCGCATTTATCCAGCGTTTCTTGGGATAAAGAGCCTTTTTCCGGCCCCAGAACGTACGCCGCGTTATGCGGGTGGCGGAAGGACGGCAGGTCAATGGCATCATCGGTCAGTTCAATGCCCACCAGGCGGCAGTCTTTGGGCAATTGGAAGTCGGCTGTGGAGTCAAATTCATACAGCGGCAGCATATTGGCGGCTTTGGAGGTATCCACCATGTTGCCTTCCCTTTTGAGGTAATCAGCCCCAATTGTAAAAGCAAAGCTGGCACCAAAGGCATGGGCGGTGCGCATGAGGGCCCCCATGTTGTGGGGCTTACTTATTTTTTCGGCCCCGATACCAAAATAGCCGCGCATGGTTGGTTACTCCCTAAATTGTGTGTCTTTCCATTCAATAAAGAGAGGTTTTAACTTATTTCGCTGATATTTACCAGTCGCCGTTACGGGAAAGTCCTGCCCAAACACCACTACCTTGGGGCGTTTGGTAAAAGGCAGGTGCTTAAGGGCGCTCAAAACTTGCTCTTCGGTAAGGTCAGTGTTTGCCTCTGGTTGAATATAGGCACCGATTTCCTCGCCATAGGCATTGTTTTCAAACCCTACAGCCATACCAGCCTTAACACCGGGAATACGGCTGATGGCTTCATCAATTTCCAGCGGTGAGTAATTCACCCCGCCGCGGATGATAAGTTCTTTTAAGCGGCCGGTAATAAAAAAGAAAGTACGGCCCTTGTCGTCACGTTTATAAAACCCTTCATCACCGGTACGGAACCACTCGTTTTTAAAGGCGTCTTCGTTGGCTTCCGGCCGCAAGAAGTAACCTTTCATCACATTGTGTCCGCGCACAACAATTTCGCCTTTTTCGCCTTCGGCTACGCTCTCGCCGCTGTCGGTCTGGATGTCCATTTCATTGCACGGCAGGGGTACACCAATGGCGGGGTAACCGTCATCACGCATCCAGCGGTTGTGTTCATTCTCCGTCAGGTCATAGGGCAAATAACAGCTGTAGCAGGTGGTTTCACTCAACCCGTAACCATGGTTAATGCGGATTTTAAACTGCTCTTCAAAACGTTCACCCAGTTCTACCGTTAATGGCCCGGCCCCGCAAATAAGGAAGAAGCGGGCCGACAGGTTATACTGGGTGCGGTCTTCGCCTTTTTCGCATAGAAAGGCCAGAATAGTCGGAACAACCGAGCCAAAGGTACAGTGCTCTTCCGCCGCGATGCGCCAGTAATTGCTGGCGGAAAATTTACGGTTGAGCACCGTTGACCCGCCAAACCACAGCGGGGTCAGCAGCGTCACCACTATACCGTTGACATGGTGAATAGGCAGGATGAGCATGGCGCGGTCGTTGCTGTTAAATCCGTACCAGTCGCTGATGCATTTGATATCCACCAGCAAATTGTATTGTTCCAGAATTACTCCTTTTGGTGTGCCGGTGGTACCGGAGGTGTACACCAGCAGAGCTTCGCTGTCTAAGGTGGCGAGGGCGTCATAATTTTCCACTTCATCGGCCATGGTTTTGACCTCATCGGGCAGGTAAATAAAACTGCCCTGCGGGTCACCGTTGATTTGAATGAAATATTCAGCGGTGAGGTTGTCTTTGAGCGACTCTATGCGTTCCAGAAGGTCGGGCATGCCAAATACGGCTTTGGCCTCGGCGTTGTTCAGGATAAATTCAATCCGTTCATCGTCATCGCCAATATTAATGGGGACATAGGTGGCCCCCACCAGCCAACAGGCAAACATCAATACGACGGTGTCGGGGTGGTTGTAGGTGACCGCTCCAACCCGCTGGCCGGGCTGGATGCCGAGTGTGCCCAGCATGAAATTGGCGGTGCGGTTGACCTTTTTGGTAAAGGAGGCGTATGAAATTTCAACCCGTTCATCCCCGTCGCGGTAAATCAGGTACGGGGCGTCCGGCTGGGCGTCACGGCGGTCATATAACAACTGGGCAATGTTGGGGACGTCGACCATTTTGTCGTTATACGGGATATCCGTTACTTGCCGGGCGGCCAATATTTTTTTGGCGGTTTTATTGTCGTATGAAGGGTTGGTCATACGGGGTGCATCCTTTGTTCTGTTCTTTTTAGCCCGGTTATTTTACGCAAATTTATCTAAGCTATCAATTTATCTCATACTTTAAAGACCCTGCTGGATGATATCCGCCAGCAGTTCCAGCTCCCGCCGGTTGGCGGCCGAGGTGCGCCACGCCATAACAATGTTGGCGGTATGGCTGCCGTTTAATGGCTTCAGCTGGCAGTTTAAAGGGACGTCGGTGCAGGAAAAATCCGGAACAATGGCGATACGTTTTTCGCCGCTGGTCATGAGTTTGATGTTTTCAATACGGCCGCGGTATTTGGCCTGATGAAACAACGGGCGCAGGGCGGGGGCCAGCAGTTCTTCGTCTTCCGGCACCAGCAGGTCATAGCTGTGCAGCTGGTCATGGTTAATGGTGTCTTTTTCAATCAATGGGCAGCTTTCGGGGACCAAAGCCATGTATGAAAAGGAAAACAGCGGAGTGATAAGGTGGGGTGTATCGTCATGCAGGGTGAAGTCCGGCACCACGGCCACATCAATATCACCGCTTTCCAATTGGTTGCACGTCGTGGCGACGTCATTTTCGTGCAGGATGGGGCTGAATTTGGGCAGGCGAGGCTTTAAGGCCCCAAGCATTTTTTCGAATATCCAGGGGGTGAAGACTTCCGGTCCGCCGAACGAAACGGTAGAAGACAGGGCCGAGCTGGGCAAGGCAATGATTTTGGAAATTTCACCGGAGAGCTGCACGATGCGTTTGGCGCGCTCCACCACTTCCTGGCCAATGGCGGTGAGCAATACCTTATGCCCGGCGCGCTCGACCAAATCCTGGCCTAGGTTCTTTTCCATTTGCTTTAGCTGGAAGGACAGCGTGGGCTGGCTCACGCCGCAACGCCTTGCCGCGCGCCCAAAATGACGCTCGTCAGCAAGGGCGACAAGGTACTCCAACTGCTTTATCGAAAACATAGAATTATTTTATAGATATTTTCTATTAAATATAAAATTATGATTGAATTTATCTATAAAATAGTGTTTAGTACTATGGTGTTGATGACACAACGATTGAGTGAGACACAATCATGCCGGGTCTAGCGATTGGACCCGGCAACAAAAAGGCCCCCGCCTGCAACCCGGGGGCTTTTTTTATGTATGTATAGGCAACAAAAAGCCCCCAAAATGGGGGCTTGAGATGGCTTGTTAAGTTGCGCTTAGTACTTCACTGCACAGCCATAGGAACGGGTGCGTTCCGGGTCAACGGCCTCACCGGCCATCAGGTTCTGGATGGCGCTGGCCACATAATTAGTGGCTTGCGGGATATCGCTGACTTTGGTGGAGGGGATGGAGTCAATCGCCCCCATATACGCCAACCGTCCTTCAGGGTTAATGACGTACATGTGCGGGGTGGTTTCCGCGCCGTACATTTGGCCAACTTCACCGCTGGGATCCATCAGAACAGCGGTGGCATTCACCTGTTGGGCTTGAATATCTTCCGCGGCGCTTTCCGGATTTAAATAGCCTTGCTTGTTGGGGGCGGATGAAATAACTGACAGCCAAGTAATGTCCATATCGGTATAGGTATCCTGAAGGGTTTGCATGTTCTGGCTGTCATAGTGTTTGCGTACAAACGGGCATTGGTAGTTGGTCCATTCCAGCACCACAGTCTTGCCTTTATAATCAGACAAGGTGTGTTGGGTGCCGTTTTGGTCGGTCAGGGTAAAGTTGGGGGCCATATCGCCCACAGAAATAGCGGCGTGGCTAAGCACCGGCAAGGCAACAACGGCAAAAAAACTTTTCATAAATAACGTTGGCATTGATTTACTCCTTAATTTTAAGGTTGGGTGTGTATAGATTTTAAACATAGGTCGCTGGGTTTAAAAATCTTAAAAATTTAGTGGTTTATAAAAACAAAAAAGCCCCCGGAGAGGGGGCTTGCGAAATCGCAAACAGGGTAAAGGTCAGAAGCGGGCAATGATGTGCCATACCTCAATCACAGCCTTAATGGACTTCACACGGGCAAAAATGCGCCCGCGAAACGTGCCGTAAGGCGTGCCGGGGTATTGCTTCAACAGGTTTCCTTTTAATTGAGAAGCGTTAGGGATGTCCGGCTCAGCGGTAAAGGCATCTTTGGTGGGACAACGTTGAGAGTCTTCCACCACCGGTTCAGTCTTTCCTTGCAGATTGCTGGGATCAAACCAAACCATTTGCACTTTACGCAACTTGTTGGATATATAACAAAGCTGAAAGCCCGGATGGCCATCCGCGAAGGCACAGATGATTTTTACATCAATGTTGTGGATACGCGGCAGAAAGTAGCTGAAGAACCATTCCCACTTATGGGCATGGCTTTTCGGGTTGATAACATTGGAGCCAAAGCCAAAATCCTGCGGATTCGGCAGCAGACCCATGTACGTCCCGTTCAGCCACCAGTGACCATTGTCTTTGCTGGTTGAAAAGCCGCGGCACGCGTACTCACCGTTGGAGCTGAGGACCGTCAAAATGGCGCTATCCATTTCTTTTGACGCCTCACCCAAAGCGGCCCCCATACCGGCGACCTCTTTTTCGAACGGCCCCATACTGCCGGAGTTGTCAATGATGTTGGCCACCGCGATGGGTGCCAGCGTCGGTCGACGGGCCGGGGTTGGGTCACGGAAGGTCAGAACACGTCGGATGAGCTCCTTTTTGTTCCACCGCGGCAGGCGCGACGGATCATCAGGGTCGTTCGTCATCATGACGCTCTGGCAACGGATAATCTCCGCCACATCTTCCGGGTCGGCTTCATGCTCGTTGATGTTGTACACGCCGGGCGGCGGAACAGGCGGAGCTTCCAGGCCATCAGCCGGGGCATCGCCGTCATCACCATCTTCGCCGTCATCGCCGGCGCCTTCCTCAGCGTCAGCCAGGTCATCGGCTTCGTCATCGCCGTCACCGTCACCATCGCCGTCGCTGCCTTCCTCAAAGTCGCTGCCGTTGTCCTCATCCGACTCATTGCTTTCGTTGCCTTTGCCGTCCTCATCGTTTTGGTCGGCTTCGGCACCCTTGTCCCGGTCTTCCAGGTTGTCGGGAGAGCTTTTATCGTCTTCGGAGTTTTTCGGGTCAGTCGGGTCGGTTCCAGACGAAGATTTGGACGACTTTTTGCCGCCCTCACTATCGCTGTTTTCCGAGCCGCTTTCATCGTCCCCGTCGGCTTCGTCGCCTTGCTCGTCACCCTCATCACCAGACTCATCACCGTCTTGCTGGTCATCACTCTGGTCATCCTGCTGTTCGTCCTGCTCCTGCTGCTCTTGCAGCATGTCGCGGTAGGCGTTCATCAGGTGGGTGGTCAGGCTCTGCCGGGCCTCTTTGAGATCCTGCAAGGCTTTACGCAAGGGTTTGGAAAGGTTGCGGGTGTCGATATCTTTACCGCGCCCCAGCTCTTTCAGCAGTTCGTTGAGCTGGCCCGCTTCTTCGGTACTCAGGCGTTCATAGACTTTGTCTGTTTCAGCCTGATAGTCCCGCAGAATGCGTTCCCAGCCGTCCGGCAGCTTTTGATGGTGCGCCATAATTTCTTTGAGCGCCTCCATCACTTCTTCCGGCACATCCACCGGGCGGGAATAGCGGTTGGTTGGGGCCTTTTCACCCGTTTTGGGGTCCACACTTTCAGTGGACTTAGGGCCTTTGTTGATATACTCGCGGAGAATCTGTCGCAATTCTCTAAGGCGTTGTTTCTGTTCGTCAGTCAGCTTAGGGCCTTTTTTCTTACCCATAAGCACCTCCAGGTCAAAAGAGAAAATTAGAAAAGGTTAAAGATACAGAAAGTGCCCATAGTTTGGCACTTTAGACATGATTGGGCAAGAAACTTTTGAATTTTGTACACAAAAAAAGAGGTGGGTTGCCCCACCTCATCGCGAATAGAAAAATCCTGACCCTACTCTTTAATACACACAAGCCACAGCATGAGCCGCGGCCAGGTGTACCAGCGCTCAGTCAGGAACGCGTGCCAAATACCTGTTTAAGACACAAAAGCTCCACTCAATCCCTCCGGTCTTGCGACGTTCAGAATCGGCTTTGCTTAAGCCCCCATAACAGGCATTTAGAGCCTGGCCCTCGAAGGGACCTAGCACCACGCAATTTATAAGCGCCTTTACGATATGCAGAGTGGTAGTAGTTCCACATGTTTGCACACGATCCATTAACAGAAATATGTGTGGAGCTTCAGACCCCCCTGTACCACATGGCGGCACAGAGAGACCCTCACCAGGATGGGTGGCCCACACACCGGCACGGCATCCACTGGCCCCCGAAGGGGGCGCATACCCAGAAAAGGTCAGACACCTCAAGGCCCGGAGGCCGAAGAGGGCTGCCTTTCCTGGAAGCGAGCTACGTGCTCGGAAAAAAGGTTAAAGCTTCAGATATCAGCGGCCGGCAGCATCTTCCGTGAGATAACGGAACTTGGGACGCGGCGAGCCGTCGTCTTGCTGCGCTCCGTAGATGTCATCGTACACCTTGCTCAGCAGCTGGGTACCGGCGCTTTTGTTTTTGATGGCGTTCATGGCGATGGCCTGTTCCGATTTTTTCGGGGCCAGGTCGCTCAAAAGCCGGTAATTCAGCACCTTTTTGGGAACGGCGCAGAAAATCCGGTCTTCAACCACAACGCCTTGCTGGCCTTTCTGGATCCGCATCGAAACCACGCGGCAGTCATGCTGCACAGTGTGAACAAAGTTGAGCAGAATGGTCATCAGCTCTGGCAGGCTGGGCTTTTTACGCACACCGGCTTCGCGGCGTACACGGTTGGCCCAGGCCACAAGTGCCTTGACGGCTTCGGTCAGCTCATACCCCGTGGTTTTCTTCAGGCTTTGCAGTAGCATTTCACGTTCCACCGCGGGCGGCGGATACTTGATAACCACGTTGTAGCAACGCCGAAACAGGGCTTCTTCCAGATCACGCTGGTCGTTTTTGGCGATAACAACCAGAAGGTTGCGGCGGTCGGCGCGAATCACGCCCACGTCACCATTTTCGCCAAGACCCTGCACGTAAAGCTCACCTTCCTGCAGGGCGGTGAGCAGCGTAGCATCTACCGCGTAGCGGCCTTTGTCCAGCTCGTCAATCAGCAGAACCGTATAGATTCCTTTGGACGAACGCATAAAGGCTTCCAACAGCGCACCGAACGAGTACAGAAGCTCGTTGCTTTGCGTGACCTCTTTAAGATCAATGGTGTTGGCCGGCGTTTGACCTGACTGATTTTGAGTGTCAGCGGGCTTGAGAGCCTGCGCCATTTTTTCGGCGATGAGCTCGGCCGGGCCGCCGGGGTTGATCTGGTGAACCAGCTCTTCCTGCGACGAGTCCGGGTGACAGTTGTAGATGAGGAAGTCGTGTTCCTGACCCAGCAGTTTCTGCACACAGCGCGCCAGATAAGACTTACCCGTTCCCGGAGGACCTTCCAGCTGCATGGCGGCAATATTGCCATATTCACCACCGCTGGCCTGATCACGCAGGGTGTCATGCACAGCTTTAATCAGGGTGAGGTCCAGGGTGAAGTAGCCAACATCCTCAAGGGCTTTGGCAAACTTTTCCAGGTTCATGTTCAGGATGTTTTGTTGAGTAATCATAGGGTTTACCCCCGCAAAAGAAAAAAGAAAAGAAGAAAAAGTGAAAACGTTAAGTAAAGATAAGGTTTGCCCAATTAACAGGCAATTTGGATTCATACTAGACGGAAAATATACAAAGTAAAAGTAAAAATTTAAAAAATCGGTATGGTTTCAGGGTTTGGCCGGTGTGCAGAAAAACATTTAACCATTGCCATGTGGTGATAACAGCTTGTAAACTTTGAATTCATCAAGAACAACAAGAAATACATAGAAAGTCTTATGACCTCACCTGTTACCGCTAAAGTGCAAGATCAGTATGAAGATTTACCTTATCCGTTCCGTGACCCGCAAGACGAAAAAACACGTCTGTTTAAACCCAGTCGGGACTTTTTTGAGCCGATAAACCATTACTGCTTTGGCGGACGGCAGAGTTTTGGCGGCGACTTTCGTGTGCTGGTGGCTGGCGGCGGCACAGGCGATGCCACCATCTTTTTGGCTGAACAGCTGCGCAAAAGCGGCGGGCAGGTGGTGCACCTGGATTTGAGTGAAGCGAGCATTGCTGTGGCCAAAGAGCGGGCTGACCTGCGCCAGTTGGAGAACATTGAATTCAAAAAAGGCTCTATTTTAGATGTGGCCGATATGGACTATGCTCCGTTTGACTTTATTGACTGTACGGGCGTGCTGCACCATATGGAAGACCCGTTAGCGGGCTTGAAAGCGCTTAAAAGTGTGTTGGCCAAAGGCGGGGCTATGAACATTATGGTGTATGCTTATTATGGCCGTGCGGCGGTATATATGGTGCAGGATATGATGAAAGTGGCCAACCGGAATGCCGCCAGTAAGGATGAAGAGTTGCATAACCTAAAATCGCTTTTGAATAGTCTGCACAATAAGCACTGGATGGTGCTATCGCATAAAGTACACCCGATTCTGGAGATGGTAGAACAAAACGACAATGGCCTGTATGACCTGTTCCTGCACCCGCAAGACAGGGCCTATACGGTGCCGCAGCTGTATGAATGGATTAATGATGCCGGGCTGAATATTGTGACCTCCCCGGGCATTGGGACGCCGGGCGCGCAGGATTATAAAGTGGAACGCTATATTCAGGACCCGGCCATGCTGGCTAAACTGCAAAAGTTGCCGCTGCCTGACCAGCAGGCGGTGGCCGAGGTGTTACACGGCTTTATTCGCCGTCATGAGGTCTATGTGACCCAAGAGGACAATATCGCCGCATTTGAAGATGATGATATGGTGCCGTATTTTATCCGCAGCTTTCCTGCCGACCATAAACAGCTGGCGCAAAAAATGAAGGAGTTTAAAGGCGCGACGTGGCGCCATCCTATTAAACTGGCTGACCGTAAAGGCGAGCTGGTGGTGGACTGTACACCGACTAAAATCAAACTGATGGAAAATCTGGACGGGCAAAAAACCATCCGTCAATTGGTGAACCTGGCCAAAGGTGAAGGTAGTAATACAGAGCAGGAACTGCGGGAGCTGTTTGACGTATTCCATGACAGCAGTTTAATGTTCCTGCGTCATAAAGATGCCAAAGCTTTGCCAAAGTTTAAGGAAACAGCTTGAGTCAAAGTGGTGACCGGTACTGGGTTTGAACCAGTGACCTCTACCATGTCAAGGTAGCGCTCTACCGCTGAGCTAACCGGTCACATGCGGTAAATGATGCCGTATATTATTGAGGATTTTTAGCACCAATCTGGTTTTGAAGCAAGATGTTTGGGGATATAAAACCCGGCCCGCTAGGAGTCGGGCCGGGCGCACATTTTTTCTCAGGCATGTTGGTAGGTTGGGAAAGGGACCTGAGATGGGCTTAACTATCGGGACTTAACGGTGATTTTGCGTACACTGTTGTCCTCTTTCACTTTGGGAAGGGTAATGTGCAGAACACCTTTCTCAAAGTTGGCCTCTACCTGGGATTCGTCAACCTTCCCAGGCAGGGTTACAGCGCGCTTAAAGCTGCCGTAACTGCTTTCCATGCGGTGGTAGTTTTTCTCTTTCTTTTCATCTGTGAAAGAGCGCTCCCCGCTGATGGTCAAGATGTCGTCTTTCATGCTGACATCTATCTTGTTTTCATCCACACCGGGCAATTCCACTTCCACTTCATAGGTTTTGTCGGTTTCGGCCACGTTCATTTTGGCGCGAAACGCGGATAAACCTTCCTGACGCGCGGTGGTTGGTGCATTGAAGAATGATTCAAACACATCTTCCAAATCGTGCCCCAGTGGGTTCAGTTCTGTTTGGAATAAGCGTCCAAATGGTGTTAACTGTCGACTCATGGTTGTTTTTACCTCCTTTTGGTATCGCTAAATTTATTTAGCACTCTATACCTTATAGTGCTAATATAGGGGTTGGAAAATAGGATGTCAATACTTTTTTGGCACTCTGTATAATTAAGTGCTAAATATTTATACTAAGTATTTGTTAATTATAGTATTAAAACAGGTTTATATAAGGTTATATGAAGCGATTTATACTTTGTACTATGGTGGGAATGGCTCCTGTACTGACTCTGGCAGAGGAGGAACAGCCAACCTATGAGGAATGTTTTCAATTTATAAACGACGAAATGCAGGCGGAAATGGATGCTGTCGCGCAGCAGCAAAAAGATATTGAAAGCGCTGGCGTAACTTTGCCAGCCGAGACGAATGATTCGCCTGATTTGAACCCGGAAAACTTCCGGGTAGAAGTTACGCCGGGCAGTGACAGCCCCACCATTACGTTTGATGCGGATATAGACAGTCTGGTCAATAAAAACGCCGCCCCCGCAAGCGAGGACGACGCATCGTTAAAAGACCAGTGCCAAAGACTCTACGGCCTGTCGTATTAAGTTAAGTCTATTGTCCCTGGCTGCCTGGCACGGTCATGCTGGGCATGACGGGTACCGGGTTCAATTCATTCGGCATCAGCTGCAGCAACAAGCCAATCGGCGGAATAGGGAACAGTGGGCGGCCGTTCAGGCTTAAGGTGCCGTCAGCGGCTTGGACGCTCACTTGCAAATCACCGGTTTGCAACCATTCTTTAATAATCATTTGTTGCGGGCTTAGCCCCGGCGCGGGGCGGGCCGCGGCCATGGGGTCTTTTTTGTCCACTTTGGGCGGTTCCGGCATGTTGGGCAAGGGCAGGTTGCGTTTCTGCATAAATTCTTTCAATCCGCTGATTTGTACAGAGACATTGCCCACAGGCTTTAACTCACTGTCAAAACGCAATTCGCCAGACATTTGTGTGGCTAGATCTCCCGCTGTCAGGTTCAAGTCGTTCAGGTACAAGCGGGTGTTGTTGGCGGCCATTTGCTGGATAAAGTCCATCAGCCCTTTTTTAAGCTTAACAATATTGACCGGCTTGGTCTGGTCATAGTTGTTATATTCTTTAAACAGGCTGCGCAGGCGGGCATCAGCGGTTAAGGGGTAGGCCTCCACGCCGCCTTGCAGGCTATAACTTTCTACACGAAATATATCCGGGTCACCTTCTTCGCGCGCGTCTTCAGGGATATGGATGACAATATCATTAATATCCACAGAGGTATAAGCGTCCAGAATATCCGGTGTAACCTGACTGCGGCGTTGCAGGGTGACAACCTTGCCAATATCGGCAACTTTACCGCTTAGTTTCGGGGTGTCGGCCGACAGGGTAATATCGTTGACGGTGGCTTCAAACGTGACTTCATCTTCCACCTTTTGGGCGGTACCTTTATAGCTTTTGGCCAAAACAGATACTTTGGTGTTGGGTTGGTCAGCGGAGGTCACATGCATGGAAAAGCTGGTGTTCTGGCCGTGGTACTTAAATGACAAAGGGTTGAAAATATTGGCGTAAAGCTTTGTTGTGCCGTCCATAGCCAACCGCACGATACCTTCGCTGCCCGGGTCGCTGACCGTGGTTTCCCAATCAGAAATTTCAAAACCGATTTTAAAGGGATAGCCGTAGGTTTTGATGGTGTAGGTGGTTTCGGCATCAGCCCGGTGGGCGGCTTCCTGCAGTTGTTCGTTAATGAAGGTTTCTCCTACATTCGCGCCATAATACCATAGCCCGCCGTGGGCCAGTACCAATACAACTGCCAGCCCAATTATAAACTTTACCGTGTTCCCCATTGCCTAAAAACCTGAATTTATTGTTATAATTTGTCGGCCGTCATTATTTCATATCCACAAGGCTTTGGGAAGGTGCAAAAGGTTATATTCCACTGGGTTTTGTTGGACAGATGTGGGAATATTACCGCAATAAAAAATGAGGTTCATATGCCAAAATCAATGCCTGAAACACCACAACAACCCACGAACATCATACATATGATAAACGTGGAAGATAAAGGGTTTGATACCTTGGCCAGCTATGCCCCCAAGGCGGCTATGGCGGTTCTGAACGGTGTGCGTGATTCTCGTGGAAAAATGGCGCTGGCGCTGGACGAACGGCTGTCTCGGCGGTGGTTGAAAAACAGTCTGTATCAGCACGAAGTGGAAAATATCCACAGCCTTTTAAACCAGCCGGGCCTGTGGGATTTAAACTTCAGCCGCCACTGGTGCTGCACCACGGCGGTGGATAACAATATGACCCTGTACCGCACGCTGGATTGGCCAATTGACGGCATGGGCGAAAATACGGTGGTGGCTAAAAAAGAAGGTTACGCTGGCAATTATTACAACATTACCTGGCCGGGGTTTGTGGGGGTAGCAACCGCCATTGCGCCGCTCAGGTTCGCCGCGGCGCTGAATCAGGCGCCGGCTTTGCACCGCTGGTGGCTGGGGAAAGTGTGGCGATTGCTGCGTTATACCTTTAACAAAGGCCAGCCGCCCATGCACCTGCTGCGTAAAGTATTTGAAGAAGCGGCTAATTTTGATGAGGCGTTAGACATGCTGCAGTCCATGCCGGTTAAAGTGCCGGTTATTTTTACCTTGGTGGGGATGAAGCCTGGGGAGGCCGCGGTTATTGAGCGTGTCCCGGCCAAAGCCCATATCCAGCGGGGGGAACCGCTGGCCGCTGCCAACCACTGGCAAGGGCCCTGGAAGGGGGTGCCGCGCGGCGAAACCTCTTACCAGCGGCAGCAAACTTTGCAAAAAAACATGGGGCAAAAAAATCTGGGCTGGGCCAAAGCACCCGTGCACAACGACGGCACCCGTCAGGTGTGTGAATTGAACGTAAAACAAGGGTTTTTGAAGGTTAAAGGCGTGGAAGCCAATGATAAGGAAACCGATATTCTGGACCTTACCTTTTAAAATCCTTTTCCCGGCCCCTTGATTTTGTCAGCCCCGCTTCTTATAACACAGGCACGTAATTCCCGTTTTTAAGGAGAAACCTGTATGTCTGTCGCAGCACAGCAAACTTATACCAAGCAGGCAGAGCGGCTGATGAACACCACCCTTACCGCTAACTATGCGCCGACCTTTTACACGAGGGTTCTGGCGTCGCAGTTCGGGGATGAGGTCCTGTTCTTGCGCAATGAGCAGGATTCGTTCCAGCGCTTCAACACCGGTCTGCACCTGAGGTTCGGCCGGCGCCACAGCGGCGAGTATGTGGTAAGCATCCGCTGGCAGCGGGTGGGGGATAACCTGCTGTCCCTCGGCGCGATTTATCGCACCCTGACCTTTCAGGAGGCCTTCGCTACGTTTGACCAGCTCATCAGCTGGGCCAAAGGGGAGCGGGACGATCCGCCGGAGGACTTCATCAACAGCCCCCACATTGCCCATGTGGTGCGCAAGCACGCTTTTGAGTGTCTGCCGACACTAGAGGCGATTCGCACTTTTTTTCGCCGCAGCCTGTTCAAGGTTGTGTAGCCTGAAAAGCGAAGCCCCCTTAACCGGGGGCTTTTTTATGTGAAGATAAGCTTTAGTGGGCGTAATATTTGCGCAAAAAGGTTGTTAGCACAATAAATGGCCGTCCGGTGGCCATGGCCATGTGGCTGGTGCCGCCCATAATATGGCCGGTTCCGTCCGGGCCGCCTTTGGCGACGTTACTCATGTCAATATGCGCCCAGTCAGAATCTTCCGGCACAAAATGGCTGAGGAAATAAGCCGCTGTGCCCACGCCCGCCGCTGGGGTGGCGGAAGAGTTACGGGTGTCCGCAACCGCCGAATGGAGCAGATCTTTATAGGACTTTCTAAGCGGCAGACGCCAGATACCGTCATGAATTTGTTCATCCAGTTTGGACAGCCGCTCGGCAATTTGGTCTGAGGTGGTGATAAGGGCAGCGTCCTCAAAGCCCAGTGCCACACGGCTGGCGCCGGTCAAGGTGGCGATATCCATCACCATTTTGGGCTTGTAATCGGCGATTTTCAGCATGCAGTCGGCCATCACCAAGCGGCCTTCGGCATCGGTGTTTTCAATTTCCACCGTGGTACCGTTTTTGGTGGTGAAGACATCGCCAGGGCGCATAGCGGTGGAGGATACCAGATTGTCCGCCAGGCCAATGATGGCCACCATATTGATGGGCCATTCTTCTTCGGCGGCAGTGGCCATAAGACCCAGCACACAGCCAGCACCGCCCATGTCCATTTTCATCAGGCGCATACCGGCATCTACCTTCATGTTGTTGCCGCCGCTGTCAAAAGTTACGCCTTTGCCGACCAGGCCCACGTCCCAGTCGTTATTGCGCTTGTCGCCGTTGTATTCCAAAATGGCCATAATCGGGGGGTTTTTAGGGTTGCTTTTCCCCACGGCCCATAACAAATTGTAACCCTCTTTTTGCAGGGCTTCGCCTTCAATAAAGCGGATTTTAAATTTGGATGACGTTTTGGTCAGGTTCTTCATAATAAGGGCAAATTCTTTTGGCCCTAACAGGTTGGACGGCAGGTTGACCAGGTTGCGGTATAAGGCCATACCGCGGACTTCGGCCTGTACACGCTGGTTCAGGTGGTTAAAGTCGGCCTTGTTAATATCAGCCCCTACAAAACGTATGGTGCGCAGGGCTGGTTTGGGGGCCTTGTGTTTTAAAGAAAAGGTGTAAGACCCAATTGCCGCGCCGACCATCAGCGGGCGCAGAATTTTGGCCACATCCTGACGGGTGTGGAGCTCGGGCTCAAATAGAATATTAATGGAACGCACCCGTTCAGGTGCCGCGCGGCGCACAATACTGCCGGTGATTTTTCTAAGTGAGGCGGCGGTCAGGTTCTTACTGCCCGCCCCGACCACAAAATAGGTACTGCCCTGATGGCCCACCACTTTGACCTGGCCAACTTCGCCGGTAAAACCGGCGGCGAGGATGTCTTGAAAGTTTGGCGTGTTTTCAGCGGCTTCGGCTTGCGGCAGATAGCCTTCCTGACGGGCGAAAAGCACATTGACTTCCGCTTTATCCGGCGTGGGGCCGGACAGGATGAATTCTAAAGAAGCCGGCGGGAAAAGGGCATCAAAATCAAGGTCAAAGATTGGGTTCATAGCTTTTTCTGTTCTTAAAATTTTATTCAAAGTTAATTATGCCAAGCCCACCCTAAAAAGGGAAGGGGGGCTTGAGCGGCTCATTAAGGGTTCTGTGCCTTTCACGTCACTAGAGTTGGGCGATTTAGGCTTCGCCGAGGTTTTCAAAATAGCGGACAGTATCCAGCGCGGCCATGCAACCCAGACCGGCAGCAGTAACGGCTTGGCGGTAGACCGGGTCGCACACATCCCCGGCAGCGAATACGCCGTCAACATTGGTGGAGACTTTTCCTGGCGGGACAGTTAAATAGCCGTAGTCGTCCATGTCCAGTTTGCCTTTGAATAGATCCGTGTTGGGTTTGTGGCCAATGGCAATAAACACACCGGTGGCGGGCAGGGTTTCTTTTTCCCCGTTTTTGACGTTTTCAATCACCGCGCTGTTGACACCGCCCAATGGGCCTTCATCGCCTTCCATATCTACAAGGACGCTGTCCCACTTAATTTCAATTTTTTCATTTTTAGACACCCGGTCGCGCAGGATTTTTTCACCGCGGAATTCATCCCGGCGGTGCACCATGGTCACTTTGTTGCAAATGGTGGACAGAAACAGGGCTTCTTCCATGGCGGTGTTACCGCCGCCGACCACGACGACATCCTGATTGCGGAAAAACGGTCCGTCGCAGGTAGCACAGGCGGAAACACCCTTGCCGGCGAATTTTTCTTCCGCATCCAGCCCCAGCCATTTGGCGCTGGCACCAGTGGCGACAATTAAGGCATCGCAGGTGTAAGTATTTTTGTCGCCTTTTAAGGTAAAGGGCTTTTGGGAGACATCTACATCCATAATTTGGTCGCTGATAAACGTTGCGCCGCAGTGTTCGGCCTGTTGGTGCATTTGTTCCATCATCCATGGGCCTTGTACCACATCGGCATAGCCGGGGTAGTTTTCTACATCGGTGGTGATGGTCAGTTGGCCGCCGGGCTGCATACCGTGAACAATGGTGGTTTGTAAACCGGCCCGGGCGGTGTAAATAGCGGCAGCACAGCCCGCTGGGCCAGAGCCGAGGATAATCACTTTAGAATGCTGTGTGGTCATGGTTTTGCCTGTATCCTTTTTATCTAAAATCTCTTGTTCAAGGCCGGGGAATTAGAAGTTTGTCACCCACGGCTTAAGTGTTATACTCCCCATAATTTGAGCTTACTATAACACGAACGAAACGTAAGAAAAGAGGCATATGATGACATTTATGGTTGGTGAAAAATTCCCGAATGTCCGTGTCCCTGCCGTATTGGCAAACGGTGACATTGATGAGGACTTTTCCATTACGGAATACGGCAAAGGCAAAATGACGGTGGTGTTCTTTTACCCGCTGGACTTTACCTTTGTGTGCCCAACGGAAATTGTCGCTTTTGATAAAGCGGTAAAAGAATTTGAAAAACGTGGCTGCAAAGTGGTGGCGGCTTCAGTTGACAGCCAGTTTTCCCACGCGGCGTGGCGCCGCACACCATTAAACGAAGGCGGCATTGGCCCGGTTCAATTCCCGATGGTGAGTGACCTGGAGCGCAAGCTGTCGTCTGAGTTGGGTATTCTGGCCCCTGGCGGCGTGACGTACCGCGCGTCTTACCTGATTGATGCCGAAGGCAACGTGCGCCACATGGTGGTAAACGACCTGCCACTGGGCCGCAGTGTGAGCGAAATGCTGCGTATGGTGGACGCTCTGGACTTCCATGAAAAGCACGGCGAAGTTTGCCCGGCTAACTGGAAAGAAGGCGAAGATGCCATCCAGCCCACCAAAGACAGCACAGGTGCCTACCTGGCCAAGAAACACGGCCAAGGGAGCTCTTCAGCTGCCTGATATGGTTGAAAAGTTGGAAAAGCCGCGGTAATCGACCGCGGCTTTTTTATGCACCTTTTTCGTTACTGGCCAACGGTACCGAGATGGTCACCCGGGTGCCAAAGTTACTATCGCTTTTGACTTGAATATCCCCGCCGATTTCATGGATCAGCTTTTGAGTGGTGGGCAGGCCTAACCCTGTGCCGCCGGATTTGGTGGTGAAAAAAGGCTCAAACAAGCGCGCTTGTACATCTTCAGGGATAGGTTCACCTTGGTTCATAACGCTGATGAGTAGCTTGCCGTCGGCTTTTTTGGTTTTAATGCGGACTTTTTCGGCGTTGGGGCTGGCCTCACAGGCGTTAATCACAATGTTGATCAGGGCTTGGAGGAGCTTATCTTTATCGGTATATAGGTGGTAAGAAATATTGGGAACGTCCAGATACACACCGGCCTTTTGCGCGGCGGCCTCAAAGGTAGGCATGGCTTGTTCCATTACTTCAGCTAAAGATATATTACGCAGGCTGGGGCGACTGGTTTTGGCAAAATGCAAGGTGTCGTTCAGCAGGGTTTCCAGACGCTTAATTTCATTACGGGTGAGCTCCAGGCGGCGCTTGTCTTTTTCATCCAGGTTGTCGGCGTTTTGAATTTTTTCCACGCCCAGTTTAATGGCGCTTAATGGGTTGCGCAGTTCATGCACGGCGCTGGAGGCAAACTCCCCAATCGCTGCTAAACGCTCTTGTTTTACCAATTGAGACTGGGCCTCTTCCAGGTCTTTGGTGCGCTCGGTCACCATGTCTTCCAGCTTGTTGGTATATTGCTGCAAGCTGTGGTCGCGTTCGCGTACGTGGTTGAGCATAGTATTGAATTGATATGCCAGGTTGGACAATTCCAGCGAGCCGTCTTCCGGCACATTTTTGTTAAAGTCGTCGCTTGTAGTGATGGCCTGCATGGCATTGTTAATGCGGCGCAAGGGTACCAAAACCGAAAAGCGCAGCAGTAAAATGGTGATGGTTAAAATCATCAACGCGCCAAAGGAAAACAGAATAATCATCAAATTGGTCAACTGGTCAGAAAACGGTACGGAGGATATCAGGTTGTCAAAGGCAATAATGTGGATATCTAAGTTTTCATCGTAATAACTGACCAGCAGCACGCCGGATGGGTCCAATCGGCTTTCAAAGAAAGGCTCTTTATATTTTAACAAGGGACCATAGGCCTGCGGCGGCGGGCGGCGTTCATAACTGGGTTGGATTAAAATTTCCCGACCGCTGGAGGTTTGGATAATCATAATGCCGCGGCCAGAGGTCAGGCCCAGCACGTCGGACTTGTCCTCTAACGCGCGCTCAATTAGCGCCTTGGTGGCCTGAAAATTGTTGGGTTTTTTGATTTGCGCTTCAGCGATAAGGTTGCGGACCGAGTGCACATGGGTTTTAAGGGATTCAATGGTTAAATGCCGGTAAATGGCTTGACCGTTATAGTGTGCAAACAGGGTGGCAGATGCCATAATCACCCCGGTGATAACAATCATGGGGAAAATAAAGCGCAGGGCGATGCTATCCACGCGGTGTTTGTTTTTATTGGTCATTTGCACCCGGTTGTTTTTTTTGTACTCTATAAAATACCGCAATTGAAGGGTTAAGTGAATAAAAGCTTGAATGATGGGCAAACCACTCTTTCGGATTTATAAAGATATTGTCTGTGTGGAGACTGAGTCTCCTCACGGTCGCAAATGGTGGGATCACGGCCACGGCCTGGCCTTTATGCCTATTCATATTGACCAAATCCACAAAGCCCAGTTTGGGCGGTTGAAGCAAAGCGGACGGCGGGTGATTGCGGCCAAAGTCGGGTTTGATTGGGTGGCGGTGAATACCCCGCGCAGTGATGTGGCCGCGCTTCAGCGCCGTGGCTTGTGGCCAGAAGGCTGGGAACCACCTTATACAGAAGTGGTCTATACCCCATGGCCGGATACGGATATTTAGTTCAGGCGGTTTATCTTTGCATTGCGCCCCGTGCGCCAGTATAATGCCCGCGGCCAGGGGCGGACACGTAACCGCGCTAACCCCGCCAGGCCCGGAAGGGAGCAACGGTACCGTGGCAAGTGGGTCGCCCCTGGCTTTGTCTTGAATATCTTTTAAGTTTCCCGCATAAAAAAGAGGGGGCTTCAGCCCCCTTAATTTCGTTGAATAATGCGCAACCAGCGGCGGCGGCTGGTCTGGCTTTTTTGCAGGTCATCCGCGTAATTGATCATACTTTGCACAATGCGGCGGGCGGAATCACGCCCGGCTTTGTATAAAAGTGCAATCATTTTGCGGTCAATGCGGGAAGTCCGCAGGTTGTGCTGTTGATGCAGTTCTTCCAAATCCACCGTAATCATATGCACATGGCGGCCATGTTGTTTCAGCCATGAGGCCATGCGCAGTTTTTCTTCACGGTAGGTATTGAAGTAATGGTTATCAGCCGTGATATCACCCAACAAAATGGTTACGATGACATCCGCGCGGGCTTCTGCCACCAAGGGCAAAAGCGGCGGGTTGGAAACATCACCACCATCCACATAGGGTTCACCGTCAATGTCCACCGGGGCGAACATTTCTTTAAGCGAACAGCTGGCCACTACCGCGTCCAACGTGACATCTTCGTTGGTGAAAATGCGGCCCTGGCCGTGGCTCCAGTCCTCCGGGTGGGAGGTGGAAATATACAGTCGCGGTTCTTTGGTGCGGTTGATGCGCTCAAAATCCACAGCGGTATATTCAAATTCATCCTTGGTGCCTTTGCGCTTTAGCGGGACACGGTTAATCGCCATTTCCACAGGGCAGCGCATGCGGTGTTTGGCCGGAAGGTAGCTTTGGCCGGTAACCAGAATATCACCGAGCCACGCCAGCATGGAGGAGCGACTCATCACCGACCACACACGGTTCAGCTTGCGGCGGGCCCCTTTCAGACCGCCTTCGGCATAGCCATCCATAAAAACAGCGGCATTCAGCGCGCCGATGCTGGCACCGCTGATGGCGACCAATTCAAAATCGCCAAGCGCCTTGTTGCGCTCTAAATGGCGCAGCACACCAGTTAGCACGCCCCAGGCGTAACCGCCGCGGGCACCGCCGCCCTGGATGGCAATCGCCAGCCGAATTTTGCGTTTTTGGTAAAGGGCTTTAGGTTGATGGGGCATAAAAAGCTCCAGAAAAGAGATAGAGGAACAGATAAAAAACGGGAAAAGTTAAAGACAGTTTACTCCTTTGACTCTAATAGAGCAAGTATACAGTTATATTCGTGGAATCGGGCGTGCATTTTAAGGCAAGTTGATGTATAAATAGCGACCATGACAATGCTAAATTCAGATACAGGCTATTTGGTACTGGCGCGGAAATACCGCCCCCAGACTTTTGCCGATTTAAAAGGTCAGGACGCCTTGGTCCAAACGCTCAGCAACGCCATTGCAAGCGGTCGTATTCACCATGCTTACGTGCTCACCGGTATTCGCGGCTGCGGTAAAACCACTACCGCGCGCATTATTGCCAAAGCCCTTAATTGCGAGAACGGCCCGTCCACCACGTGGAATGAAAACGACCCGCAAGTGCAGGCCATTGCCCACGGCAACCATGTGGATGTATTGGAATTTGACGCCGCGTCCCACACCGGTATTGAGGATATTAAAGATTTGTTTGAAGGGGTATCCTATGCCCCGGTGCAGGGCAAATACAAAGTGTACATCATTGATGAGGTGCACATGCTCTCTACCAAAGCGTTTAATGCGTTGCTTAAAACGCTGGAAGAGCCGCCGGAGCATATAAAATTCATTTTCGCCACCACTGAAGTGCACAAAATTCCGGTAACGGTGCTTTCTCGCTGTCAGCGGTTTGACCTGCGGCGTATTCCCTCAGAAACCCTGAATGAACTATACATCGATATTCTTAATAAAGAAGGCATCAAAGCTGCTCCGGCCGCTATTCAGATGATTGCACGCGCGGCGGATGGGTCCGCTCGTGATGGTTTAAGCCTGTTGGATCAAGCCATTGCCCTGGCCGCTGGGGATGAAATTAGCGAAGATTTGGTGGCCCATATGCTGGGTCATGTGGACAGCAGCAAGTTGTTGGGCTTGCTGGAAAGCTTGCTGAAAGGCGAAGCACCTCAAGCCTTGGAAAAATTCGCGGATTTACATGCGCTGGGGATGGATCCACTGTTGGTGCTGAAAGGTTTGCTGCAGGCCACCCACCAGTTAACCCGCCTTAAAATTGTGCCGGATTTGGACAAAAGCGAAACCCTGACCGAGGCCGAGAAGCAAACTCTTCTGCCCATGGCAAAGGAGTTAGGGCTGGAAAGCTTATCCCGTGCTTATCAAATGTTATTGACTGGGTATCAGGAGGCTAAAACATCCGAAACCCCACATGAAACCACAGAAATGGCATTTGTCCGTGTGGCGCACCTGGCGCCGCTGCCGGCCATTGAAACTCTTTTGAAAGGTCGCTCGGTTAGCACAACTGAGCAGGGGCAGGCGACAACCTCAGATGAAGTTAAACAGCCGGAATCTCCTAAAAAGGAAGAGCCAAAACAAGAAGAAACCAAGGCAAACACCGCTACACCTCCGTGGGAAGAGGAGGAACCCACAGCCCCGGCAAAAAAGCCTCAGCCTGAGGCGGAAGCTTCTTCGTCGCCCCCTCAAAAAACCGTTGTTAACAACTGGCGAGAACTGGTTGCCCATATTCGTCAGCAAAAAGGCGCGCTGGGGGCCATGCTGGAACAACAGGTGGCCGCCCATGATTTTGGGGAGGGTGAACTGACCTTAGAAGTCCGAAATTCTTTGCTCAGCGAGCGCGAACTGGTAGGCAAATTACGGGAAACTCTGCACGAACTTACGGGTAAATCATGGAAAATAAACTTGGTTTATCCTAAAAAATCTGGCAAAACATTGGCAGATATTAAAGAGTTTGAAGCCAAACAACGGGTGGATATTGCCTTAAAAGATCCGGGAGTAAAAAAGTTGATGGAAGCCTTCCCCGGTGCCCAGGTTGAAGGTGTGGATATAATTGAAAACCAACAGGAAGATGAATAGATGAAAAACTTTGCCAACATGATGAAGCAGGCCCGTGAAATGCAAAAAAACATGCAGGCTATGCAGGAAAAAATGGCCGATATGGAAATTGAAGGCTCAGCCGCCAATGGCGCGGTGAAAGTGGTATTAAACGGTAAAAACGAGGCTAAAAAAATCACGATTGACCCAGCCATTGTAGATGCGGACGATGTAGAAACGTTGGAAGATGTCCTGCTGGCTGCCTTTAATGATGCGGCTGCCAATGTAGCCAAAACAGTGGAAACCGAGGTGAACCAGATTACCGGTGGTATGAACATTCCCGGCTTGGGTTAGAGCTATGGTCACTATTTACCACAACCCCCGTTGTTCCAAGTCTCGTCAGACTTTGGCGTTGCTTGAAGAAAAAGGTGTTATCCCTATCGTTCACTTATACCTGGAAGAGCCAATGCCGCAACAGGTGCTTGAAAAAGCTTTGACTACTTTGGGTGACCAAGCAGTTCGCAAAGGTGAAACGGAGTATAAAGAGCATATCAAAGGTAAAGGATTGGAAGG
>MDTD01177356.1_pt1 | contig 28496 bp, 30 predicted proteins | sample 811221 | NCBI WGS metagenome assembly MDTD01 (sample SAMN05326646, study PRJNA326480) | marine metagenome | isolation source: seawater | place: Pacific Ocean: South West | collected 2011 | reverse complement strand
GACCTTTTCGCCTCGGCCGAGGTTGCCAGTGGGCCCCGGGTCGCGGGCTTGCGCCCTTGCCCGGGGGGACGGTGGAGGATGGGGGGGTGTTGGAGTGCGTGGGCTGGCGATATGCTGAGGTGGCGCGATCCTCCTTCGGCGTCACCCCGGACGAGCCCCGCAGGGGTGATGATCCGGGGCCCAATCCACGTATCCAGGCGCGACACCGGCCCTTGGGACGGCGGTGCCTCTGCCGCACCCTCCGGGGCCTCGCCGCCTCGGCCGGGGTTGCCAATGGGCCCCGGGTCGCGGGCCGCTGCCCTTGCCCGGGGTGGCGGTGGAGGGTGAGGTGATGGCGGAGTGGGCGGGCTGGTGATGTGCTGAGGTGGTGCGATCCTCCTTCGGCGTCACCCCGGACGAGCCCCGCAGGGGCGACGATCCGGGGCCCAATCCACGTATCCAGGCGCGACGCCGGTGCTTGGGAAGGTGGTGCCTCTGCCGCACCCTCCGGGACCTTTCCGCCTCGGCCGAGGTTGCCAATGGGCCCCGGGTCGCGGGCTTGCGCCCTTGCCCGGGGTGACGGCGGAGAGTGGGGTGACGGCGGAGAGTGGGCGAGCGGACAGTCACGCAAAAGGAGATCCGTATGACCGGGGCAAGCGGGCAACCGGACGGGCAAGCCCTGTCCGGGGCGCGGGCCGTGCCGGCGCGCAAGCAGCCGGTCCATCTGGGGACCGATGCCTGGCGCGAGGCGCGTCACCTGTATGAGGAAGGGGGCTGCGGGGCGGAGGAACTCGGTCAGCGGTTCGGCGTCACGCGCCAGACCGTCGAACGGCGCATCCGCGTCGAGGGCTGGGTCCGTCAGGGGCATCTGCGCGAGCTGATGGAAAAGGGCGACACGCGCGGCCTCGCCCGCATGGTCGCCCGGCTGATCGCCGCCTTCGAGGCGCAGATCCGTGCGGTCGAGGCCCAGTTTCTCGGCGGCGACGCGGTGGAAATCGCCACCGATCCCACGTCGGTGGAGCGCAACGCGCGAACCCTCGGCAGCCTGGCAAAGACGCTCGACATTCTCATCGAGCTGCGGGGCGGACTTTCGGGCAGCGAGACACAGGCGGAAAGGGATGCCGATGGCCTCAGGCGAGAGCTTGAAAAGCGCCTTGAGCGCCTGTGCCGGGAAGCACCTGCTGCCGCAGTTCCTGGCGGCACTCGGCCCGGGCGAACTTGAATTCCTGCGTCACGACTGGGACCTGTGGGCCCACGATCACCAGCGCCCGCCGCCCGGCGACTGGCGCGTATGGATGCTGCTCGGCGGACGCGGCGCGGGAAAGACGCGGGCGGGCTCCGAATGGCTGCGGGCCCGCGCCGGCGGACAAGGACCACGGGCCGGGCGCATCGCGCTGGTGGGCGAGACGCTGCAGGACGCGCGCGAGGTGATGGTGGAGGGCGTTTCGGGCCTGCTGGCGGTGCATCCGCCACGCGACAGGCCCCAGTGGCTGCCCTCGCGGCGGCGGCTGGAATGGCAGAACGGCGCGGTGGCGCAGGTGTTCTCCTCCGAGGACCCGGATGCGCTGCGCGGCCCCCAGTTCGATCTCGCCTGGTGCGACGAACTCGCCAAATGGCGGCACCCGCAGGAGACCTGGGACATGCTGCAGTTCGCGCTGCGCCTGGGCGACAGTCCGCGCCAGCTCGTGACAACGACACCGCGCCCGATCCCGCTGGTGAAACGCCTGCTCGCGGACCCGGAAACGCGCGTCGTTCGCGCGGCGACGGAGGCCAACGCCGCTCACCTGGCCAGGGGTTTCGTCAGCGCGATCCGCGCCCGCTACGCGGGAACGCGGCTCGGACGGCAGGAACTCGACGGCGAACTCGTCGACGACCGGCCGGGCGCGCTGTGGACCCGCGAGATGATCGAGAGCGCCAGGGCGGAGCGGGTGCCGGACCTTGAGCGCATCGTCATCGCGATCGATCCGCCGGCCTCCTCCGGCAGGCGGTCCGACGCCTGCGGCATCGTCGTGGCGGGGCTCTCGGGCGAGGGCATCGCCTATGTGCTCGCCGACGCGAGCATGGAACGGGCCCGTCCGGCGGACTGGGCGGCGCGGGCGGCGCGTCTCTGGCACACCCACGAGGCCGACTGCCTGGTGGCGGAGGTGAACCAGGGCGGCGAGATGGTCAGCGCGGTGATCGGCGGCGTCGATCCCGGCATTCCGGTGAAGGCGGTGCACGCATCGCGCGGCAAGCTCGCCCGCGCCGAGCCGGTGGCGCTTTTCTACGAGCAAGGCCGGGTACGGCACGCGGGCGCGTTTCCGGAACTCGAGGACGAGATGGCCGACTTCGGCCCCGGCGGACTTTCGAGCGGCCGGTCGCCTGACCGGCTCGACGCGCTGGTCTGGGCGTTGGGCGAACTGCTTCTGGCCCGGCGCGGCGAGCCGCGACTGCGCAACCTGTGAGGCGGTGACCCCCGCGCGGAGCGCTTCCGGCGGCGCGGGATGATTCAGCGTGTGAAGAGCTTGAATCACTGTCTCAAGACGGACGAAAAGGTGTTTCCGATCATGGCATTGAGAGGGTTTCTCGAATCGGTTCGCAAGGGCTTTCGCCCGGCCGAGGCGAAGGCGTCGCGCACCGGTCCGCTGATCGCGCTGTCGGGCAGCGGGCGCCCGGTCTGGACCCCGCGCGACTATGCGGCCCTGGCCCGCGAGGGCTATGCACGCAATCCGGTGGTGCACCGGGCGGTGCGCATGATCGCGGAAGCGGCGGCAAGCGTTCCCTTCACCCTGTTCGACGGCGAACGCGAGCTCGACCGCCATCCGCTGCTCGCGCTTCTGGCGCGGCCCAATCCCGGGGCTTCGGGCAAGGGCTTCCTGGAAGAGGTCTACGGTCACCTTCTGGTGGCGGGAAACGCCTATGTGGAGATGGTGTCGATCGAGGGCGAGCCGCGCGAGCTGTTCGCCCTGCGGCCCGATCGGGTCCGGGTGGTGCCGGGCCGTGACGGCTGGCCCGAGGCGCATGACTACACCGTCGCCGGGCGCACGGTGCGCCTTGCCGCGCGCGAACCCGGCGGTCGCCCGCCCGTGCTGCATCTGAAGATCTTCCACCCGCTCGACGACCACTACGGCTTCGCCCCGATCGAGGCGGCGCAGGTGAGCCTCGACCTGCACAATGCGGCGGGCGCCTGGAACAAGGCCCTGCTCGACAACTCCGCAAGGCCCTCCGGCGCGCTGGTTTATGGCGCCGACGGGGCGAACCTGTCGGAAGAGCAGTTCGACCGGCTGAAGGCCGAACTCGAGGAGGGATACCAGGGCGCGCGCAACGCCGGGCGACCGCTGCTTCTGGAAGGCGGGCTCGACTGGAAGCCCATGGGGCTAACCCCGAAGGACATGGATTTCGTCGGTGCGAAGAACCAGGCGGCGCGCGAGATCGCGCTCGCCTTCGGCGTGCCGCCCATGCTGCTGGCGATCCCCGGCGACAACACTTTTGCCAACTATCAGGAAGCGAACCGGGCCTTCTGGAGCCAGACCGTGCTGCCGCTGGCCGCGCGCACGGGAGAGGCTCTGGCGCGCTTCCTCGCGCCCGGTTTCGCGACGGAGGGGCGGGAGGCATCCCTGCGGCTCGAGCCCGACGGCGATGCGGTCGAGGCGCTGTCGAGCGAGCGTGCCGCCCTCTGGCAGCGGGTCGAGGGGGCGAGCTTCCTGACGCGGGACGAAAAGCGTGCCGCCGTCGGCTATGGCGCGGGCGACGACGCCGGGGAGGGGGCGGCCTCGTGATGGTCGAGCCACACATGCTGGAGCCTCGAATGCTCGAACCCATGGCCCGCATCCTCGGCGGCGCGGGCGATCTTGCCCATCTCGTGCTCTTTCTCTGGGCGAGTTCCGCGACCAGCCTGCTTGTCTGGTCCCTGCGCGAGATGGCGCGCGCCAACAGGCGCTTCGACGACTTCGTCGCGGCCATCGCCCGGCTGAACCGCATCTTCGCGGATTTCGACGACGACTGACCGCTTTCCGGTCCGCTTCCACAAGGCAACGGAGACCTTCATGACGCGATCCCGACATCCGGGCCCGTGCGCGACCGCGCGCGCGTGGCCACCCCGTTCGTCCGGCGGCGGGCGTGCCGCGCAGGGCTGCCACCGCGTGGTGTTCCGCCATTTCGCGAACCGCCTCGGGCATCTGCTCACGCGCCGGCGCGCGGCGGACGCGCCCGCATGAGCGCGGTGACCCTGGCCCCCGGGCGCAATCCGGGCGAGGGCGCGCGCATCTCTGGCTACGCCAGTGTGTTCGGCATTCCCGACGAGGCGCATGACGTGGTGGTGCGCGGCGCCTTCCGCCGCTCGCTGAAGGAGCGCGGCGCGGCAGGTATCCGGATGCTCTGGCAGCACGACCCGGGAAAGCCCATCGGTATCTGGGACGAAGCGCATGAGGACCGGCTGGGCCTGCGGCTCGCCGGACGGTTGCTGACCGCCACGGCGGCGGGGCGCGAGGCCGCACTTCTGGTCGCCGCCGGGGCGCTCGACGGCCTCTCCATCGGCTTTCGCGCCCGTTCCGCCCGTCGCGATCCGGCAAGCGGCATGAGGCGGATCTTCGACATCGACCTCTGGGAGGTCTCCCTGGTGACCTTCCCCCTGCATCCCGCCGCCCGCCTCGACGCCCTCGCCGGGGCCGCGCCGCGCGCGACGTCTCGCTGAGGCGTTCCCTCCCTTCCCACGACGGCCCGAGGGCCGAAACCCTGGAGACTGCCCATGACCCGATCCGCCCGCGAACTGCGTTCCGCCGCCGATCCGCGCGAGCGTGCCGCCCCGGCCAGCGGGGTGCCCGAAACCAAGGCGCCGGCTCCCCCCGCCACGCCGAGGCCCGCGCCCGAAACCAAGTCCGGGTCCGCCGGCGAGGGCCATGCCGACACCCGGCGCGAGCTCGACGACATGCGCGCCACCTTCGCCGCCTACCGGGAGGTGAACGAGGAGCGGCTTGGCGAACTGGAAACGCGCGGCAACGCCGATCCGCTGGTGTCGGAGAAGCTGGCGCGCATCGATGCCGCCCTCGATCGCCAGCAGGCGCGTCTCGACCAGATGGCGCTCAAGGCGGCCCGTCCGGCACGCGAGCCCGCCGCGTCGGGCCGTCACGGGACGGGGGCGGCCGATCCGGCGGTGCTCGAGCACCGCGAGGCGTTTTCCGGCTACATGCGCAAGGGCCATGAGGAGGGCCTGCGCACCATCGAGCAGAAGGCGCTTTCGGTCGGGTCCGACCCCGACGGCGGCTATCTGGTGCCCGAGCAGACCGAGAGCGAAATCCTGACCCGCATGGCGTCCGTCTCGCCGATCCGTGCCATCGCCGGATCGCGCCAGGTCACGGCGAGCGTCTTCAAGAAGCCGTTCTCCGTGACCGGTCCGCAGTCGGGCTGGGTGGCGGAGACTTCGGCGCGCCCGCAGACCGGCGCGCCGACGCTGGCCGAACTCGCCTTCCCGACCATGGAGCTCTACGCCATGCCGGCGGCGACGCCCTCGCTTCTGGAGGATGCCGCCGTCGACGTGGAGGCATGGATCGCCGGCGAGGTGGAGATGGCCTTCGCCGAGCAGGAGGGCGCGGCCTTCGTCAACGGCGACGGGACCAACCGGCCGCGCGGGTTCCTCGACTATCCGCGGGTGGCCGAAGCCTCGTGGAGCTGGGGCAGCCTCGGCAAGCTGGCGAGTGGCGTCGACGGGGCCTTTCCGGCGAGCGCGCCCGCCGACGTGCTGATCGATCTCGTCCATGCGCTGAAGGCCGGCTATCGCCAGAACGCCCGCTTCGTCATGAACCGGCGCACGCAGGCGGTGGTGCGCAAGATGAAGGACGCGGACGGCAACTACCTCTGGCAGCCGCCGGCCTCCGTCGGCGCGCCGGCGACCCTGATGAGCTTCCCGCTCACCGAGGCCGAGGACATGCCCGACATCGGCATCGAGGCGGCGGCGATCGCCTTCGGCGACTTCCGCCGGGGCTACCTCGTGGTCGACCGGGCCGGCGTGCGCATCCTGCGCGATCCCTATTCCGCCAAGCCCTACGTGCTCTTCTACACCACCAAGCGCGTCGGCGGTGGGGTGCAGGATTTCGACGCGATCAAGCTGCTCTCCTTCGAGGCCTGACGGCTGGACAGCCGGTCGGCGGCGCGGGCAGGACCGCGCCGCCGGAACGCCTCTTCCCGACAAGGAAAACCGCATGACCGCACTCGTGACCTCGCCGCCGGCGCTGGAGCCGGTGACGCTGGCGGAGGCGCGCGCCCACCTGCGCGTGACCGCGACCGCCGAGGATGCCCTGATCGAACGCCTTGTCGCCGCAGCGCGCGCCGAGGTGGAACGCCTGACCCGCCGTGCGCTGATCCGCCAGGGCTGGCGGCTGTATCTCGACGGATGGCCGCCGGGCCGGGCGGTGCGCTTTCCCGTCGCGCCCGTGGTCTCGGTGGAAAGTCTCACCGTCTACGACGACGACGGGATGCCCGTCTTGCTACCCGTGGGCGCCTACACGCCGCGCCTGAACAGCGAGCCGCCCGGCCTTTCGGTCGCGGTGGGTGCCGGCGGTCTCGCGCCCAACGGCATCGAGATCGATTTCACTGCCGGCTATGGCGCGGCGGCGGACGACGTGCCGGAGCCCTTGCGCCAGGCGGTGCTGCTGCTTGCCGGCTTCTGGTTCGAGCGTCGCGAGGGGCTGGCGGAGGCGGGATCGCCGCAAGGGCTCGGCCTGCCGGGCGCGCTTGCCGCGCTGATTTCCGGATACCGCAGGGTGCGGCTGTGACGGGCGGCGGAGCGGGTGGGCTCGACCACGTGATGCGGCTCGAACGGCCCGACCGGATCGTTGCCGTCAACGGCGAGACGGTCACGCAGTTCGCCGACGAGGGAGCCCATTTCGTGGCGCTCGCGCCCGCTTCCCTGGCCGAACGGGTGGCGGGCGAACGCCTGGGCGGCACGGCCACCCACAAGGCGCGGCTGCGTGCGCCGAACCCGGTTCGCGCGGGCTTCCGCCTCGTGGACGAGGACGAGCGCGTCTTCCGCGTGCTCGGTGTCGATGACAGCGCCAGGCGGAGCGGCTTTCTCACCTGCCTGCTGGAGGAGGAGGCATGACGGACGCGAGTCTTGCCCTGCGCGGAGCGGCATTCGCCCTTCTGTCCGGCGATGCGGACCTTGTCGCGCTGACCGGAGCGCAACGGATCCACGACGGCGCCCCGCGCGGCGCGGCGTTCCCCCACCTCGTCATCGGGGCGATCGAAAGCCGCCCGCTCCTCGCTCTGGCGGAGGACGGCGAGGAGCACCGGCTGGACCTGGCGGTTTTCTCGCGCGCGGATTCCCGTGACGAGGCGAGCCGGATCCTGTCGCGCGCCGTCTCCCTGCTTGCCGACAGGGCGGGCGTCGCGGCCGCGTTGGCCACACAGGCGTCCGGCCACGCTCTCGTCGCAACGCGTCTCGTCGAGCGGCGAATCGAACGGCTGCCGCAGGCGCGCCTGTGGCGGGCACGCGCAAGGCTGCGGCTCGTCACCGAACCGCTCGGCTGACGGTCGAACCTTCTGAAACCCAAGGAGACCCGAAATGGCGGCCCAGGCTGGCAAGGACCTTCTTCTCAAGTGCGACACCGCCGGAGCGGGCAGCTTCGTCACCGTGGCGGGCCTGCGCGCCCGGCGCATCGCCCTCAATCAGGCAAGTGTCGATGTGACCGACGCGGAGAGCGTCGGGCGCTGGCGCGAGCTGCTGGAGGGCGCGGGTACCCGTTCGGCCAGCCTGTCCGGCAGCGGCCTTTTCAAGGACGCGGTGGCGGACGAAAGCGTGCGCGGGCTGTTCTTCGACGGGCTGATCCGGCCCTGGCAGGTGGTGATTCCCGATTTCGGCACGATCACCGGGCCGTTCCAGATCACCGGCCTCGACTATGCGGGCAATCACGATGGCGAGGTGACCTACGAGCTGGCGCTGGAATCGGCCGGCGCGCTCGTCTTCGCCGCAAGCTGAGGAGAAACGGCATGGTCAACCGGCATCGTGGCGAAGTGGGTGCGGTCCTGGATGGCAGGCCGCGCGTTCTGGTGTTGACGCTGGGAGCGCTCGCCGAGCTGGAGGCGGCCTTCGGCGTGGGGGATCTCGCGGGGCTCGCCGCGCGCTTCGAGCGCGGACGGCTGTCGGCCCATGACCTGTCGCGCATTCTGGGCGCCGGGCTGCGCGGGGCGGGCGAAACGGTCTCGGACGCGGAGGTCGCGCGTTTCGCGATGGAAGGCGGGGTGCCGGCCATGGCCCGGCTCGTCGCCGACCTGCTGGCCGTGACCTTCGCACCGGAGACAGGCGATGAGCACGGGGAGGGCGCGGGCGAACCGGCCGGCCCTTTCCCTGGCGGCTCGTGATTCACCTCTGCCTTGCCCGGCTCGGGTGGTCGCCGGAAGCCCTGTGGCGGGCGACCCCCCGGGAGGTCGCGCTTGCCCTTGGTCCGCCACCGGGCACCGGCCCGGCCGGACCGCTTGGCCGTGAACGGCTGGGCGAGCTGATGCGCCGGTTTCCCGATTGAACCCATGACAGGAGATGCAAGGCATGGCGGATGAACGCGGTGGCGAGACGGCCGGCGGGCTGGACGGCAGGCTGGACGGGGGACTGGGAGACGCACGCGCGGAGGCGGCCGAACTGGACCGGCTGATGCGCGGCGTCGGCGTGAGTGCGCGGGCGGTCTCCTCCTCCCTTTCGGGAGGCCTGAAACGCGCGCTGGTCGACGGGCGTTCCCTGGAGCAGGTGTTTCGCCAGATCGCCCTGTCGCTGTCGAGCCGGGCGCTTTCGGCAGCGCTTGCCCCGCTGGAAGCGGGCATTGCCGGCGGGATCACGCAGCTTTTCGGCGGCCTGACGACCGGTTTGGCATCCGGTCTGTCGGGAGGTCTTGGCGGCGGGCCGGTGAGGGCCTTCGCCAAGGGGGGCGTCGTGGCATCGCCGAGCTATTTTCCGCTTGGCGGCGGCACGGGACTGATGGGGGAGGCGGGGGCGGAAGCGATCCTGCCGCTTGCACGCGATGCACGCGGGCGGCTCGGCGTTGCCGCAGGCAGCATGGGCGAGGCGGGTGTCCCGGCGGTCGTCTTCAATGTGCAGGCGAGGGATGCGGAAAGTTTCGCCCGATCCGAAACCCAGATCGCGACGATGGTAGCCCGCGCCGTCGGACGGGGACGGCGCGGGCTCTGACGTCGGGCCTGAAGAGGAGGGGCTCAGGCACCGGCGCTTCTGTCTCCGGCGGGCCGGAGAAGCAGGTCAGGCGGCTACGAGAAGGGCCGCGATCTGGTCCTTGAGCTGGAGCCGGGTCTTCTTGAGCTCTTCCAGCGCCTCGTCGGAAGCGGGGGCGACCTCGGTCTCGATGCGGTGAATCTCGCGGTTCACCTCGTGATACTCGTCTGCAAGCTTTGCGAAGTGGGCATTGCCGGTCTTCAGCGCGTGCAGCGCGTCCGCCTTCCCGGGGAATTCCTCGTGAAGCTCGTGCGGAACATGGCTCATGTCTTGGCGTCCTCCGTTTGTTGTCCCGACCATGCGCGAGGCCGGAGCGTCGCGCCTTGAGGGAAATCAAACCGACGGCGTCTTCGCGTCTCCCGCGTCGCTTTTTCACCTCTCCCTGTCGATGTCCTGTTCTGGAGGCCCGCATGGCGGCAAGCTTCATCGAGGAGCGGTTTCCGCTCTCCGTTTCCTTCGGCGCCAGCGGAGGCCCCGAGTGGCGGACGGAAGTCGTCACGCTCGCCTCCGGCGCCGAGGCGCGAAACGCGCGCTGGGCGCGGGCGCGCCGCCGCTATGACGCGGGAACGGGTGTGCGCTCGCTGGCCGATCTCGCCGCCGTCGCCGCCTTCTTCGAACGCATGGGCGGACGGCTCACGGGGTTCCGCTTCCGCGACCCCTTCGACAACACGTCGGCCCCGCCCGGCGCGGAGGTGTCCCCGCTCGACCGGGAAATCGGCGAGGGCGACGGGACACGCACGGCCTTCCGTCTCGTTCGTGCCGCCGGCGCAGGGCACCCGCGTGAGATCACCAAGCCTGTGGCCGGAACGGTGCGAATTGCCGTCGGCGGCGAGGAACAGGATGAAGGGGCGGGCTTTTCGCTCGATGCGACGACCGGGCTCGTGACCCTGGCCGCGCCGCCCGGCCCGGGCGTTCCGGTCACGGCGGGCTTTCGCTTCGACGTGCCCGTGCGCTTCGACACCGACCGGCTCGACATGAGCCTGACCCACTTCGAGGCCGGGCGTGTGCCGACGATCCCGCTCATTGAGATCGATCCGGCCACATGACGGGCAGGCCGGCCGCTTGCGGAGGTTTTCATGAAGACAATCGATCCGGATACGCTGGCGCGTCTTGGCGCGCCGGCGGCGACCCGTGCGACCTGCTGGAAGGTGACCCGCCGCGATGGGGCCGTCTTCGGCTTCACGGATCACGATTGCGCGCTTGCCTTCGATGGCGTCACCTTCGCCCCCGACCTGGGACTGGAGACCAGTGTCACCACGCTGGAGCCGGAGTTCGCCTCGGGAAGCGCCGAGACCGCCGGTATCCTGTCCTCGAAGGCGGTCGCGGAGGCGGACCTCGCGGCGGGGCTTTGGGACGGCGCCGAGGTCGAGATCCATGTGGTGGACTGGGAGGACCCGGCCCACCGGGTGCTGATGCGGCGTGCGGTCATCGGCGAGGTCACGCGGGCGGGCGCGGCCTTTCGCGCGGAACTGCGCGGGCTCGCCCATCTGCTCGACGTGCCGCAGGGGCGCGTCTTCTCCCACCTGTGTGACGCCGTGCTCGGCGACGCGCGCTGCCGGGTCGATCTCGTCGCTGGCGGCTTTCAGGCAAGTGCGAGCGTGGTCGAGGCGGGCGCCGCCGACCGTCTTGTCGTGGACGGCGTGCCGGACCACCCGGCGGAATGGTTCTCCGGCGGCCGGCTCGAGGTGCTTTCGGGGCCCTTGTCGGGGGCGGTTGGCGACATCGTCTCGGACCGCAAGGATCGGGACATGCGCCGCCTTGCCCTGCGCGACCCGCTGGGCGGCGTTCTGGTGGCGGAAACGGTGCTGCGCCTGTCGGCGGGATGCGACAAGCGGTTTGCGACCTGCCGGGCGAAATTTGCCAACGCGCTGAACTTCCAGGGCTTCCCGCACATGCCGGGCGCGGATCACGCGCTTGCCTACCCGAGCCGCGGGGCCGCCGAGAACGACGGCGGCGCGCTGGTCGGCTGAGGCGGGCTTCGAAGAGGAACTCCATGGTCACGCGAAACGACATTCTCGCCGAGGCGCGGGGCTGGATCGGCACGCCCTATCGCCATCAGGCAAGCTGCAGGGGCGCGGGCGCCGATTGCTTGGGCCTGGTGCGCGGCGTCTGGCGCGCGCTTTACGGCGCCGAGCCCGAACCCCTGCCGCCCTACACCCGCGACTGGGCGGAAGCCGGGGCCGGCGAGACGCTGCTCTCCGCCGCGCGACGGCACATGCGCGAGGTCGCCCCCGAGCGGGCCGGGCCGGGCGATCTGCTGCTCTTTCGCTGGCGGGACGGCGCGCCGGTCAAGCACGCGGGGCTTCTCGGAACGGTCTTTGCCGAGCGCTGCCCGAGTTTCATTCATGCCTATGAGGGGGTGTCGGTCACCGAAAGCCCGCTCATCGCGCCCTGGCGCCGCCGGATCGCGGCGGCCTTCCTCTTTCCCGGGATCGATCCATGGCAACCCTGATCCTCGCCGCCGCCGGAAAGGCGCTCGGCGCGGCCGCCTTCGGCGGGTTCGGCGCGATTTTCGGTCAGGCCGCCGGCGCCATCGCGGGCTCGCTCGTCGACCAGCGGCTCTTCGGCGGCAGCCGGACCGTGGAGGGGCGCCGGCTCGGCGACCTCTCCGTCCAGTCCTCGACGGAAGGCGCCGCGTTGCCACGGGTCTACGGACGCGTGCGCCTTGCCGGCCAGGTCATCTGGGCGACCCGCTTCGAGGAGGAGGTGCGCGAGGAAAGCGCCGGCGGCAAGGGCGGCGGGGGCGGCGGCACCACCGTGCGCAGCTATGCCTATTTCGCCAGCTTCGCCGTGGCGCTGGCCGAGGGGCCGGTCGCGCGCATCGGCGCGGTCTGGGCGGACGGCAAGCCGATGGATCTCGACGGTGTCACCTGGCGCATTCACCACGGCACCGCCGACCAGCTTCCCGACCCGCTGATCCTCGCGCGCCAGGACGATGCGCCCGCCTATCGTGGCACGGCCTATGTCGTTTTCGAGCGCCTGCCGCTGGCCGCGTTCGGCGATCGCCTGCCGCAGCTCACCTTCGAGGTGATCCGCCCGGTCGAGCCGCTGGAGGAAATGGTGCGCGCGGTGACCGTCATTCCGGGCGCGGGGGAGTTCGTCTACCACACCCGCCCGGTCACCTGGACTGTGCGCCCGGGGGTCTCCGAGACGGCGAACCGGCAGGTCTCCCATGCGGCCAGCAATTTCACCGCCGCGATGGACGAATTGCAGGCGCTGTGCCCGAACCTGGAACAGGTGGCGCTCGTCGTCGGCTGGTTCGGTGACAGTCTCGACTGTTCGGCGTGCACGATCCGGCCGAAGGTGGAAACGCGTGGCCGGCAGACCGCCGGCGCGCAATGGGCCGTGTCGGGTCTGAACGTCTCCAGCGCCGGGGAGGTCTCTCGCCACGAGGGGCGTCCAGCCTACGGCGGCACACCGTCCGACGAGAGCGTGCTCGCCGCCATCGCCGACCTCAAGGCGCGAGGTCTCAAGGTTGCGCTCTATCCCTTTCTCATGATGGACGTTCCGGCGGACAATACCCTCGTCGATCCGCATTCTGGCGCGACCGGCCAGCCGCCCTATCCCTGGCGCGGGCGCATCACGGCATCGCGTGCACCGGGTGTTCCCGGGTCGCCCGACGGAACGGTGGCGGCGACGGCCGAGATCGCTTCATTCCTCGGCGCGGCGGTGCCGGCGCAGTTCGTCACCTTCGGGACCAGAATTCTCTACACCGGCCCGTCCGAGTGGAGCTATCGCCGCTTCATCCTTCATCATGCAAGGCTTGCCGAGGCTGCCGGCGGGGTGGACGCGTTTCTCCTCGGCTCGGAGATGCGCGGGCTGACGCGCCTTTATGACGAGACGGCGGCCGCGCCCTTCGTCGCGGGGCTGAGGCAACTGGCGGGCGAGGTGCGCGCGATGCTGCCGGACGCGGCACTCACCTATGCCGCCGACTGGTCCGAATATGGCGCGCATCAGCGCGGGGAGGGCGAGTTGCGCTTTCCCCTCGATCCGCTGTGGGCCGATCCGGCCATCGATGCGGTGGGGATCGACGCGTATTTTCCGCTCGCCGACCAGCGCGAGGACGGCGATCCGGACGGCAACGCCAATCCCTACGCGCTTGCTCCCCTGGCAAAGGCCGTCGCCGGCGGGGAGGATTTCGACTGGTACTACGCGAGCGAGGAGGACCGGCGCGCGGGTCTTCGCACGCCGATCACTGATGGCGCATATGCCAAGCCTTTCGTCTACCGCGCCAAGGATCTTGCCGGATGGTGGGGCAATGTCCATGTGGAACGCGTCGGTGGGGTGGAGCTTGAGGTGCAAAGCCCCTGGATGCCGGCGTCAAAGCCTGTCTGGCTGACCGAGCTCGGGGTTCCGGCGGTCACGTTCGGGGCCAACGAGCCCAATGTCTTCGTGGACGCGAAGTCGGCTGAAAGTCGCATTCCGCGTTTTTCGGACGGCGCGCGCGACGATCTGGTCCAGCGGCGCGCGCTGGAGGCGGTGCTTGGCTACTGGTCGGGCGAACATCCGCATCTGGAGCAGGGGGAAAACCCGGTCTCGCCGGTCTATGGCGGGCCGATGCTCGACCCCGGCCGCGTTCATCTGTGGGCGTGGGACGCGCGGCCGTTTCCGGCCTTTCCCGCTCATGAGGACCTTTGGTCGGATGGGGCCAACTGGCACAGGGGGCACTGGCTGAACGGCCGGCTGGGCAGCGTTTCGCTTGCCGGCCTCGTTGACGCGCTTGCCCGCGACTTCGGCCTTCCCGAGGGCGTGCTCGAGCGCGCGGAGTTCGGCGGCATGTTGGACGGGATCGCTCTTGGCGGGCCAATCACGCTGCGTGCGGTGCTGGAGCCCCTGCTTGCCGCGCACGGCATTGTCGCCGTGGACCGGGGAACGGCGGTCGCGCTTTGCCCCGCTTGGTCGGAACCGGTCGCCGATCTCGATGCGGACGCCATCGCCGTTTCCGCGCCCGAACAGGCCGCCGTTTCGATCCGCCGGACGCAGGAGGCCGACCTTCCAGCCGAGGTGCGCATCGCCGTGCGGGACACCATGCGCGATCACCGGCGCACGCTCGCCGCCGCGCGCCTTTCGTCTCCCTCCGCCGGCAACCGGGTGGAAGAGCTGGACCTGGGAGCGAGCCTCGATCCCTCCCTCGCGGCGGTGCTTGCGGACCGGCTTCTGCTCAGGCGCTGGAACGAGCGCGAGGAGGCAGGCTTCGAGCTTCCCGCCGGGCGGCTGGAACTGGAGGCGGGCGATGTGTTGCGGCTTCGCGCCGACGTGCGCATCGGCGGTGAGGAGGAGCGCTTTTGCCGTATCGAAGCGATCGAGGACGGCGAGACCCGCCGTATCACTGGCCGTCTTCTGCGCCGGCCGGTGCCGGTCGCGGCGCGCATGTCCGGTGGCGGGGCACGCCCGCGCGCGGTGACCGGGGCGACGGGTGCCCCGGACGCGATCCTTCTCGACCTGCCGCCCTTGCCCGGCCTCGATGAGCCCGAGCGGCCGCGCCTTGCCGCCTTCGCACGTCCCTGGCCGGGCGCGTTCCAGATCTACCGGGCGCGCGAGGGGGGAGGCCTCGCGGCCCTCGCGCTGGTGGAAAGCCCGGCGCTCCTTGGCACGCTGACCGCGCCGCTTGCCGCCGGTCCGGCGGCGGTGTGGGACCGGGGTGGACGGCTTTCGGTGGAGATTTCCGGCGGCACGCTGTCGTCAGCCGCAGAGGCGGACGTTCTGGCCGGCGCCAACGCGCTCTGCCTTCTTGCGCCCGGAGGCACGCTGGAGATCGTCCAGTTCGCGCGGGCGGAGCTGACCGGACCGCGCCGCTACGATCTCACCATGCTGTTGCGCGGCCTGGGCGGAACGGAAGCCGCCGCCGTTCGGGAAACACCGGCGGGATCCCGCATGGTGGTGCTCGACCGGAGCCTGGTTCCCCTGCCGCTGGCGCTGGACGAGATCGGCACGGCCTTCACCCATGCGCTGGTGCCGGCCGGCGCGCCGCTCGACAGTCCCGCCCGAGTTGACCTCGACCATGTGGCGAGCGCGCGCGGGCTGATGCCTTTCGCGCCGGTGCACCTGCGGCTTTCGCGCCCGCCATCGGGCGACTTCGCCTTCACCTGGATCCGCCGCACCCGCATCGGCGGCGATGTCTGGCGGGAAACCGAGGTGCCGCTTTCCGAGGAGCGGGAGGCCTATCTCGCCGAACTGCTGGACGAGGAGGGCGAGGTGCGGCTGTCCCGCGAGACGGAGACGCCCGCGCTCGTCGTGAGTGCGGGCGAGGTGCTCGCCGCCTTCGGGTCGCCGTCAACGCACATGCGCCTGCGGGTGCGCCAGATCTCGGCCATCGCGGGCGCGGGCCTTGCCGGCGAGGCGACCTTCGCCCTGTGAACCTTCCTGTCATTTCACGGCACCTTGAGGAGAGACCCATGCGGCTCAGCGAAAGGGGGGCGGCGTTCATCGCCCGCCACGAAGGCTTTGTCGATCATGCCTATCGCGATCCGGTCGGCGTGCTGACCATCGGCTTCGGCTTCACCATGCGCTCGGCGGTCTTCGCCGGGAGATGGCGGGCCCGGCACGGTCGCGATCTCTCCCCCGGCGACCGGATTTCCCGTGCCGAGGCGGAAACGCTTCTTCGCGAACTGGTCGACCGGGAATACGGCGCAGCCGTCACGCGCGAACTCGGCCCCATGCCGCAGCACCGGCATGATGCCTGCTGCTCGGCGGTTTTCAACCTGGGACCGCGTGCGCTCGTCTGGCGCTGGGCACGCGCGCTGAAGGACGGGGACGTGGCGCGTGCCGCCGACATTCTCGCCGCCAACTACAACACGGCCGGCGGCCGCAGGCTCAAGGGGCTGGTGCGGCGACGCGAGGAGGAGGCGCGCCTGCTGCGTTCGGGCGACTACGGCGACGGCCGTCCGCCCGCGCTCGATGCGCGTGGCCCGGACGAGGCAGCGGAGCCGGAGGGGCTTCTGAAGATGCTCGTCGCCTTCCTGAAGCGGCTCCTCGACCGCTGAGGACCCGGATTTTCCAACCAACGACACAGGAGTGGCTCATGCAGGGCTGGCGGACCTTCTTGCTCAACGCGCTCGCGGCGGCGAGCATCATCGTGCTGGAAATCGTGACGATGCTGGCCGGTGTCGACTGGCAGGCGCATCTGCCGCGCGAGGTGGCCATCTGGATCGTGGTGGCGGTCAACATCGCCAACATCGTGCTGAGGCATGTCACGAGCGGACCCGCCGGCTGGCGCAACGCTGCGGCGCCTGGAAAGGAGCCGTCATGAGCGCACTCCTGTCCTTCCTCGCGGGGCCGCTTCTGGCCGCGCTCCTGCGGCTGGCCGAGGCGCGGCTGAAGAACACGGGTGCGCGCGAGAGCGAGGCGGCCGGACTTGCCCGCGAGGCGATCCGCGCCGAGGTCGCCGCCCGGGCGGAGGCCCGTGCGCTGCTCGTTGCCGAGGGGGAGCATTTTTTCTCCGCCGCCCGGCTGGGACGGCTCCTGTTCGTCTTGCCGCTGGGGCTGTGGTGGGGCGCCGTGATGGCGGATTCCGTCTTCGCCTTCTCCTGGAACGTGGCGGCGCTTCCCGCTCCGCTCGACGACTGGGCCGGAGCCATTCTGGCCTCGCTGTTCCTCGTCGACGGCATGAAGGGGGTGGCGCGGGCATGGCGCGTGCCGGGCGCGCGGGAGAACGGCGGATAAGCGTCATATTCATGTGCCATTCAGCCGGGGCGCGCTAGTGTGGCCCACATGAGCAGGGACCATATTCGATTCACCAGCGGGGCACGTCGCCGGCAGCGGCGAGGGCGGTGGCTTGCGGCCGGATGTCTGGCCGTGGCGCTTGCCTTCTCCGCGACCACCGGAGCCGAGGCGGCCTGCCTCAGCCAGAGCGAGGCCCGCGCGGCTGTGAGTTCCGGCGAGGCCAGACCGCTCGGCAGCATTGCCGGAGCCGTGTCCGGCGAGATCGTTCGCGCCGACCTGTGTCGGGAGGGCGGGCGGCTCGTCTACGTGCTCTCCGTGTTGACCGGCGGGCGTGTCGCCAACATGGTGGTCGATGCCCGCAGCGGGCGCGTGCTGCGCTAGGGTGTGGATCCACCTCGTTTATGGGGCCACACCCTGGGGCTTGCCCCCTCATTTCAGGACCGAATGATTCCATGCGACTTCTTGTTGTCGAAGACGATGCAGACCTGAACCGCCAGCTCAAGGAGGCACTCGGCGAGGCGGGCTATGTGGTCGATACCGCCTTTGATGGCGAGGAAGGACATTTTCTCGGCGATACAGAGCCCTATGACGCGGTGGTGCTCGACATCGGCCTGCCGCTGATGGACGGGCTCAGCGTGCTGGAGCGCTGGCGCCGCGACGGGCGGGCCATGCCGGTGCTCATCCTCACCGCCCGTGACCGCTGGTCGGACAAGGTGGCCGGCATCGACGCCGGCGCCGACGACTATGTGGCCAAACCCTTCCACATGGAGGAAGTGGTGGCCCGCATTCGCGCGCTGCTGCGTCGCGCGGCCGGACACGCCAGCAACGAGATTTCGGTTGGGGACCTGCGCCTCGACATTCGCGCCGGCAAGGTGACCCAGGACGGGACCGCGGTGAAGCTCACCTCGCACGAGTTCCGCCTGCTGTCCTATCTCATGCACCACAAGGGACGCATCGTCTCGCGCACGGAACTGATCGAGCATCTGTACGATCAGGACTTCGACCGTGATTCCAACACCATCGAGGTTTTCGTGGGACGCCTGCGCAAGAAGCTCGACGGCGACCTGATCGAGACCGTGCGCGGTCTCGGCTACCGGCTCGGCGAGAGCGAGGCGTGAGCAGCGACAGCACGGACGAGAAGGAGGCCGCGCCGGCTCGCCATCGGGCGAAACGGTCTTTGTCCAGACGACTCGTCATCGTCGCCGCCGTGTGGTCCACCGTGGCACTGGTGGCCGCGGCCCTCGTTCTCGTGGCGTTGTACCGGGAGGCGGCCGAACGCGAGTTCGACGCCCGGCTGGATGTCTACCTGCGGGCGATCATCGGCGAGATGGCCGGTGGGACGCCCGAGGAGCCGGCCGCTCCGGGAAATCTCGGCGAACCGCGCTTCGACCTGCCCGCTTCGGGGTGGTACTGGATGGTCACCCGCGAGACGACCGGCAAGGTGGTCTTTGCCTCCGCCTCCCTTTTCGGCGACCAGCTCGCCCTGCCCGCACCCGCTCCCGGGGCGGTGATGCGATCCTCGATCACCGGACCGCGCGGTCTGGAATTGCGCGTGGTGCAAAGGACCATCATCTTCGGCGAGGCGGCCGCCTACCGCATCGCGGTTGCCGGAGCGACGGACGAATTGCGCTCCCGCGAGGCCGACTTCGCGGGGCAGGTCGCGCTCACGCTCATCGTGCTGGGGCTGGGGCTGGTCGGCGCGATCGTGCTGCAGGTGAGGATCGGCATGAAGCCGCTGGTCGCGTTGCGCGCTTCCCTTTCCGACGTGCGTCGTGGGGACGCCGAGGCCGTCGACGAGGACCTTCCCCCCGAACTGGCCCCGCTTGCCCAGGAGCTCAACGCGCTGGTGCGCTCCAATCGCGAGGTGGTCGAGCGAGCGCGCACCGATGTCGGCAATCTCGCACATGCACTCAAGACCCCGCTCAGCGTGATCCTGAACGAATTGCGCGGTCGCGACGATCCGGTCGCCGCCAAGGTCAGCGAACAGGCGGAACTGATGCGCTCGCAGGTCCAGCACCATCTGGAACGCGCCCGCATGGCGGCACAGCGGCGGGTGATCGGTGTCTCGAGCGATGTGGAGCCGGTGCTCGACCGTCTCGTGCGGGCCATGGCCAAGATCCATCGCGGCCGGGGCATCGACGTGGCCTTCGAGGGCGGCGAGGGCATCCGCTTTCGAGGCGAGGCGCAGGATCTGGAGGAAATGGCCGGAAACCTGCTCGACAATGCCTGCAAGTGGGCGCGCTCCAGCGTCGATGTACGCGTAGCCCGCATGGAAAGTGACCGGGGCGGGCCACGCTTCACGGTGACCGTCACGGACGATGGCCCTGGCCTCTCCCCCGACGAGATGGACGAGGCGGTCAAGCGCGGTCGCCGTCTCGACGAGACCGTGCCCGGCACCGGGCTGGGGCTTTCGATCGTCGTCGATCTCGCGAAACTCTATGGCGGAGACCTCAAGCTCGCCCGCGATTCGGGCGGCGGTCTGTCGGCCCGCCTGACCTTGCCCTGCCTTTGACGGGCATCCTCCCGAACTGTCGAAAGTGCCTAGGCCGCTCGCGATCGTCCCACGATTCCGGCTAGGGGACGTCGCGAGGAGGCGGCATTTTGTCGGGCTTTGTCTTGTGTGTGTGGAACCGGAAGCCCATCCTCGCGTTCTGAACAATGTGCCGTGCCGTGGCCTTGGCGCGGTCCTGCCGCCCCCGGGTGGCAACGCGACAGGCTTCTGACACGCAAGGGGGGCGTTTCATGCAATTCATCGAGAGCTTCTTCGCCGTCATCGGCGATCTCACCTGGGGATGGGCGCTTATCCCGATCCTCGTCGTGCTGGGCGTGTTCATCACGCTGCTCACCGGGTTCGTGCAGCTTCGCTACTTCAAGCGCATGTTCCGTGTCCTGTCGTCGAGCAACCAGTCCGGCGACCCGAATGCGATTTCCGCGCGCGCGGCGCTTCTGGTGTCCGTCGGCGGACGGGTCGGCGGTGGCAACATCGCCGGTGTCGCCGTGGCGATCACGCTCGGCGGGCCCGGTGCGGTCTTCTGGATGTGGATGGTGGCGCTGCTCGGCATGGCGACCAGCCTCGTGGAATGTTCGCTCGCACAGCTCTACAAGCGGCGCGAGGAGGACGGCACCTTCCGCGGCGGTCCCGCCTATTCGATCATCCACGGGCTCGGCACCGATTTCCGCTGGCTCGCCGTGCTCTATGCGCTGTGCCTGATCGCGGCCTTCGGCCTGGGGTTCAACGCCTTCCAGGGCAACACGGTCGCCGGCGCGGCGGAGGAAAGCCTCGGCATTTCGCGCCTTTGGTCGGGCCTTGGCCTGACGATCGTCGCCGGCTTCATCGTCTTTGGCGGCATTCACCGTATCGCCAAGGCGGCCGATGTGGTGGTGCCGGTCATGGCCACCGCCTATCTGCTCATGGCGATTGTCGTGATCGTGCTGCACGCTGCGGAGCTCCCGGGCGTTCTGGCCTCCATCGTGCGCAACGCCTTCGGCTTCGAGCAGGCGGTCGGTGGCGGCATGGGCGCCGCCCTGGCGCAAGGGCTGCGGCGCGGGCTGTTTTCCAATGAGGCCGGGCTCGGCTCGGCCCCCAACGTGGCGGCGACGGCGGACGTGCGTCATCCGATCAGCCAGGGTATCACCCAGTCGTTCTCCGTTTTCATCGACACGATGGTGATCTGCACCTGCACGGCGTTCATCATCCTGCTCGGCAACGTCTACCAGCCGGGAGCTGAGAACATCGACGGCGTGGTGCTGACCCAGCTTTCGCTGGCCTCGCACCTGGGTGATTGGACGCAGTATTTCCTCACCTTCATCCTGCTGCTCTTCGCCTTCTCGTCGATCATCTACAACTACTATCTCGGCGAGAACGCATTGGCGGTGATGACGGAAAACCCCATCGCCATCAACGTGTTCCGGATTGTCGTCATGGCGATTGTCTTCGCCGGCGCCGCGGCGCCGGGGGCGACGGCGGTGTTCTTCTTCTCCGACCCGCTGATGGGCCTGCTGGCGCTGGTCAACCTGATCGCCATCATGATGCTGCTGCCGGTGTGTCTGCGGCTGCTGCGCGACTTCCGTGGCCAGCTTGCCGCCGGCGTCGAGCGTCCGGTGCTCAACCCCGACGACTATCCCGATCTCGACCTCGACCGCACGGCCTGGACGGGCAAGGTCGGCGAGGAAAGCGCGCGCTGACGTGCCGGCTTGCAACAGGTGTGGCCGGGATGCACAACCGACGCAATCCGGCCACAAATCCGTGGCGAGATCGGCTACAAGGGACGGGGGAACCGATGGCAGGGTCGAAGGACCCGGATCCCCTTGCGGACTTCGCGGGTGGCGTGGCGCATGGCGCTGCTCCTCGCGGAAAAATCGGCGGGCGGCCCGGGGGCGGGGACGCGAAACGCCTGAACTTTCGGGACGTATTGGCGGTATGAAGCGAATGACGAGCCTCGGTCGCAATCTTGCCTGCGGGCTGGCACTGCTTGCGGGAGCGTGCAGCACCGGCGGAACGGTGGACACCGGACCTGTCGTGGTCGGGGGAAGCCTGTTCGGCAGCGCGTTCAGCTCAAGCGCGGTGCCCCAGTCGGAAGCCGACGTGGTGCTGGCGGATCTCCTGCGCACCGATGCGGGCAAGGACCTGTCCACCGGCGACCGCCGTGCGGCGGCGACGGCCCTTCGCGATGCGTTGGCGGCGGACCGCACCGGCACGACCGTGCGCTGGGAGAACCGCTCCAGCGGCAGCCAGGGGCGGGTCGTCACCGGCCCCGCCTATCAGGTCAACAACATCGTCTGCCGCGATTACACCCACGTCATCGAGGCGGGGAACGGGGAGCGGTCCATGCGCGGTTCCGCCTGCCGTTCGGCCGAAGGCGCCTGGCAGCCGATCGTCTGACCCGGCTGGCGGCCTCGCGCGGCTGCGGCTGCGCCGTCCGCCAACCTTCGATTAAGTGTTTTCTGGCAAGGTCATTGGGTTCGAAACGCCCGATGAAGCCGAGCTCACAAAGATGACGGACAGGCGATTCCTGACCGCCAAGATCAGAAGCTACCTCGACGAGTTGTCTCCGCGCGCCGTGCAGACCCTTCTGCGCAGCCTCGAGACCGCGCGCGACCGTGGCTCGGACGATCCCAACCTGGATCTGATTCTCGACGCCTGCCTGCGCGTCGTGCGTCGCTCCGACAGCCTCGTGGCCGAGATCGAGCCGCGCGACAACTGGCTGCAGCGGCTGTTCTTCACGCCCGTGGAGGACCTGCTCGTCGACGAGATCCTGCCCGGGCCGGACCGGGGCCGCATCAAGCGCACGAGCCTGGACCTCATCTGGAGCTGGCTGCATCGCGATGTCGCGCCCGACCGGGTTCGCGAGGCGATGGAGATCGCGCAGCGGCTCGAGACCGATCCCGACGACATCGCCCGCCTCGCCAACGATCTGCGCGACGAGGTCGAACCCATCGTGCGCAACTTCATCGGCGATGCGCATGAGAACGACCGGGCCCGCCAGAAGCTCGTCATGCTGGTGGGCGGCGAGCGGGCCATGCGCGATCTGGAGACGGTGTTCGACGCGTTCCGCGCCCGAAGCTGGCTCGACGGTCTGCGTGAGAGCCTGCCCGAACGGCTGACCGAATGGGATTTCAAGGCCGGAAGCCCGTCGCTGAAACGCATCAAGTCGGTGACCGACCGGCACGCGGACATGGCCCATCTGGTCGCGGCGGTGGTCGTGCGCCGGGTGGATGCGGCCGAGTCCATGATGTCGCTCGCCTGCGGGCTCGCCGGTGCGGCGACCATCAAGAAGATCGCGGCGTCTCCCTATGCCGCCTTCGCCGAAATGGCGCTGTCCGAGGCCGAACGCTATGCCGTGATCGCCTGCGGCGACTGCCCGACCTCCGTCCTGTCCGATGCGCTCAACGCCTATTGCAGTCTGGTGCGGGTGCTCGACCGGCAGTTCGAGCTTCCGGACAAGCCCGACTGGTTGCGCCGCATCGCCCAGACCCGGCGGATGCTGTCCGGTCTCGTCACGCGTGAGCTCGAAGCCACGCTTGGCCATATCCGCCGACTGCTGAGCGTGCCGCAGTCCCGCGACGGCATGGAGCCCATGCTCGAACCCGGTCTGATGGCCGAGGGATTGCGCGGTGTCATGCTCGTCATCAAGATGCGCGACTTCGCCGAAAGCCTTGCCGTCAACGAGATCACGGCGCGCACCCGCCAGGCGCTGGAGCAGTCGCTGGAGATCAAGACGCGCGCGCTCCTGTCCCGTCTCGCGGAGGCAAAGGGGGGAGAATCGCGCAAGGCGCACCTGGTGGCGGTGGATGCCGCCATCGAGTTGTGCGAGGCCTACTTCGGGAAGGATTACGCCGACCAGCTCCGTCGCAGCCGCAAGGCGGCGTTGACCGCCAATGCGCCTCTCGCGGAGAAGATCGCGCTGTAGGCCTTGTTTGTGAGGACTGCATCCCGGCACCCGCATAGGGCTTCCACCTTACGGGATTTCGCGACGCGCGACCCCCTGTCACACCGGTCGAAATCACGCCGGTTTTCCTTGCGAAAGCCCTAAAGTCACGGTCTATATGCCCCATGAGCATATGGATCGTCTTTGCCGTGCTGACCGCGCTTGCCGCGCTCGCCGTGCTGGTGCCCCTGATGCGCGCGCGACGGCGCGCCGCCTCCGCCGCGCTTCACGACGTGGAGGTCTACAAGGCACAGCTTGGCGAGGTGGAGCGCGATCTCGAGCGTGGCCTGGTGACGCCCGAGGCCGCCGAGGCCGCGCGCACGGAAATCGCCCGCCGCCTGCTTGCCGCGAACCGCGAGGCGGAGCGCGGCGCGTCCGGAACCGTTTCGGTCAGTGGCTCCGGTCCCTTGCGGGCGGTGCAACTGGTGGCGATTGTCGGCGTGCCCGCCCTTGCGCTGGGAGCCTATCTGGCCACCGGCTCGCCCGATCTTCCCGACCAGCCGCTGCAGGCGCGCCTCGAGGCACCCGCGACCGGGCGCTCGCTTGAGGAACTGGTGGCGCGCGTCGAGCATCAGCTTTCGCGCAACCCGTCCGACGGGCGCGGCTGGGCGGTGCTTGCTCCGGTCTACATGCGCATGGGCCGCGCCGAGGATGCGGCTGCGGCCTATGCCTCCGCGATCCGCCTGCTCGGGTCCTCGCCCGAGCGCGAGACGGACATGGGCGAGGCTCTGGTCATCGCCAACAAGGGCATCGTGAGCGCCGAGGCGCGCGCCGCCTTCGAGCGGGCCGTGAAGCTCGACCCCGAAGCGGTCAAGCCACGCTTCTTCCTGGCGCTTGCGCTCACGCAGGAAAACCGCAAGGACGAGGCCATCGACGCATGGCAGGCACTGCTTGCCGAAGCGAAGGGAGACGAGCCCTGGGCCGAGGCCGTGCGTGGCCAGCTTGCCGGCCTTGGGGTCGAAACCCGGGTCGCGAGCGCGCCGCCCGGACCGACCCGTGAGGATGTCGAGGCGGCGGCCGGGCTTTCGGATGCCGGGCGTGCGCAGATGATCCGTGGCATGGTCGACCAGCTCGATACCCGTCTCTCGGAGGAGGGGGGCTCGCCGGAAGAGTGGCTGCGGCTGATGCAGGCGCTTTCGGTGCTTGGCGACACGCAGCGTCTGGACGCGGCCGTAAAGCGGGCGCGCCTTGCCTTGAAGGACGACCCGGAAGGGCTCGCGCGCATCGATGCGGCGGCGCGTGATCTGGGCGCGGGCTCTTGAACGCGGGTTGGGGAAATCGGGGCAGGGGGCTGCCGCAGCGGGGGAACGCCCCCGACCGGAATGGTGACGTGAGGACGAAATGACCCGGAAACAGAGGCGCATGACCATGATCGCAGCCGCCGGCGGCGTGCTTGCCGTGGCGCTGGGCCTGATCCTGTTCGCGCTCAACGACCAGATCGCCTTCTTCCAGAGCCCGAGCGATATCGCCGGAAAGCAGTTGCCCGATGGCCAGCGCATCCGCCTCGGCGGACTGGTCGAGGAGGGAACGGTGGAGCGCGGCCGCGATGCGGAAGTGCGCTTTCAGGTCACGGACACGGTGGAGAGCGTCAAGGTCGTTTACGTCGGCCTGTTGCCCGACCTGTTCCGGGAAGGGCAGGGTGTGGTCGCGGAAGGCGTGATGCGCCCGGACGGATGGTTTCATGCCGACAAGGTGCTCGCCAAGCATGACGAGAACTACATGCCCAAGGAAGTCGCGGACGCGCTGAAGGACAAGGGCGTCTGGCAGGGCCAGGAAACGAACTGAGCCGCCGGACCGGGTCCGGCACGACCCGGAAGTCTGTCGTCCGGGCGAAGGAGGGAAGCCCCAAATGATCGTCGAGATCGGCCATTTCGCACTGATTCTGGCGCTCGTCCTGTCGCTGGTGCAGTCGGTCGTGCCCGTGTGGGGCGCCATGACCCGCGATACGCGCCTGATGGCGGTGGCGCCGCCCGTCGCCGGTGTCATGTTCCTGTTCGTGGGCATCGCCTTTGCCGCGCTGACCCATGCCTACATGACCTCGGACTTCTCGGTTCTCAACGTCATCGAGAACTCCCATTCCGCCAAGCCGCTGCTCTACAAGCTCACCGGCGTATGGGGCAATCACGAGGGCTCGGTGCTCCTGTGGGTGCTGATCCTGGTGCTTTTCGGTGCATTGGTCGCGGCGTTCGGACGCAACATTCCCGCCGAGTTGCGTGCGGCCACGCTGGGTGTGCAGGGCTGGGTGACAGCCGCCTTCCTCATCTTCATCCTGGCGACGTCCAATCCCTTTCTGCGCGTTTCGCCCGCACCGATGGAGGGGCAGGACCTCAATCCGATCCTGCAGGACGTCGGTCTGGCGATCCATCCCCCGCTTCTCTACGTGGGCTACGTCGGGTTCTCGATCGTCTTTTCCTTCGCCATCGCGGCCCTGCTGCTCGGGCGCGTCGACGCCGCCTGGGCGCGCTGGGTTCGGCCCTGGACGCTGCTTGCCTGGATGTTCCTGACCCTTGGCATCGCCATGGGATCCTACTGGGCCTACTACGAGCTCGGGTGGGGCGGGTACTGGTTCTGGGATCCGGTCGAGAACGCCTCCTTCATGCCCTGGCTGACGGGCACGGCGCTCCTGCATTCGGCCATCGTGATGGAAAAGCGCGGCGCGCTGAAGGTCTGGACGGTGCTGCTCGCCATCCTGACGTTCTCCCTCTCGCTGCTTGGTACCTTCCTGGTGCGTTCCGGCGTGCTCACCAGCGTGCACGCCTTTGCGACGGACCCCCTGCGCGGCACGTTCATCCTCGGCATCCTGGTCGTCTTCATCGGCGGGTCCCTGGCGCTCTACGCGTGGCGGGCGCCGATGCTCAAGCAGGGCGGCCTGTTCGCCCCGGTCAGCCGGGAGGGCGCGCTCGTCCTCAACAACCTGCTGCTGACGGTCGCGGCCGCGGCGGTCTTCGTCGGCACGCTCTATCCGCTGGCCCTCGAGGCCCTTGGCGGCGACAAGATCTCCGTCGGTCCGCCGTTCTTCAACCTGACGTTCGGTCCGCTGATGATCCCGCTTCTGGTGGCGATGCCCTTCGGTCCGCTCCTGGCGTGGAAGCGCGGTGATCTGGCCGGCGTCTCCCAGCGCCTCTATGCGGCGCTCGGCCTGTCGGTCGCGGCGACCCTGGTGGTGGCCTGGATGCAGGGCACGCAGAGCATTCTCGCCGCCCTCGGCTTCGGCCTCGCCGTGTGGGTCATCGCCGGTGCGATTTCCGAGATCGTGTCCCGGGCCCGTTTCACGGACGTGGGGCTGTCCAGGGGCATTTCACGCCTCGTCGGCCTTCCGGGCTCGGCCTGGGGCACCGCGCTCGGGCATCTGGGCATCGGCGTGACGCTGCTCGGCATCGTTGCCGTGACCGCCCTGCAGGAAGAACGGGTGCTGACGGTGCACCCGGGCGAGCAGTTCGAGATCGGCGGATACGAACTGACCTTCGGCGGGCTCGCGCGCCGCACCGGTCCGAACTACGTCGATGACGTCGGTCATTTCGACATTTCCCGTGGCGGGGTGAAGGTGGCCGAGGCCGATCCGGCCAAGCGTCTCTACCTCGCCCGGCGGATGCCGACGACCGAGGCCGGTATCGTCACCTTCGGTCTGTCGCAGGTGTATATCTCCATCGGCGAGGTCCATGGCGACGGTTCGGCGGACGTGCGCACCTTCTACAAGCCTCTGGTGACGCTGATCTGGATCGGCTGCCTGGTCATGGCGCTGGGGGCTACCCTGTCACTGGCCGATCGCCGGCTTCGTGTCGGCGCACCCAAGCCCGCGCGCGGGCGCATGGTGGCGGCCGAATGACCCGGCTGGATCTCATGATTGCAAATCTGGCCTCGCGCGTCGGGCGGCTTGCCGCCGTTCTGGCGCTCGTCGTGGCAACGGCTCTTCCCGCGCTGGCGGTGGCGCCGGACGAGGTCCTCGACGATCCGAAACTGGAGGCACGTGCCCGGGATCTGTCCGCCGGCCTGCGCTGCATGGTCTGCCAGAACCAGTCCATCGACGACAGCGACGCGCCGCTTGCCAAGGATTTGCGCATTCTCGTGCGTGAGCGGCTCAAGGCGGGCGACAGCGACGAGGAGGTGATTGCATTCCTTGTCGATCGCTATGGCGAGTTCGTCCTGCTCAAGCCGCGCCTGTCCCTGCATACCATCGTGCTCTGGGGGCTGGCGCCCGCGGTCCTGCTGATCGGCGGCGCGGTGCTCCTGTTCAACGCGCGCGGAAGGGCCGGCCGGGAGAAGGTGGCGGCCGCCGCGCCCGAGGCCCGGTTGAGCACGGATGAAAAGGCGGAGCTCGACCGCATTCTGGCAAGCGAGGCCGCCGGCGGACCGGAAACGGACGCGGACACGCCAAGGGGCTGACCCCGGGTCGGGTCCGTTCGCGCCGAAAGGACGAACCACGTGAGGCCCGCACGGGTGGACGAGAGGGGCGAGGGATGGCGCAACCGGTCAGGCTGAACTTCAAGGGGCACGATGGCGCGGAGCTTGCCGCGCGGCTGGACGTTCCCGCCGGCGAGGTGCGGGCCTATGCGCTTTTTGCCCACTGCTTCACCTGCTCCAAGGACGTCACGGCGGCGCGGCGGCTCGCCGAGGCGCTGACGGGAGCGGGCATCGCGGTGCTGCGCTTCGATTTTACAGGCCTTGGCGGATCGGGCGGCGATTTCGCCTCGACGAACTTTTCCTCGAACATCGCCGATCTTGTGAAGGCGGCCGATTTCATGCGCGCGCACTACGAGGCGCCGAGGATCCTCATCGGCCATTCGCTGGGTGGCGCCGCGGTCCTGGCCGCAGCCCACGACGTTCCCGAGGCCGTGGCGGTGGCGACCATCGGCGCGCCGGCGGACGCGGAGCATGTGGTGAGAAATTTCGAGGCTGACCTGGACACCATCCGCGAGGACGGGCGCGCGCGGGTCACGCTGGCCGGACGCGAGTTCACCATCGAGCGGCAGTTTCTGGAGGATGTGGAGGGCCACACGCTTTCCGACCGCATCGGCCATCTGAAGAAGGCGCTGCTCGTGCTTCACGCTCCGCGTGACGAGGTGGTTGGCATCGACAACGCCACGCGGCTCTTCGTGGCCGCGCGTCATCCCAAGAGCTTCGTGTCGCTGGACGACGCGGATCACCTGTTATCCGATCCGCGCGATGCGGCCTACGCGGCGCAGGTGATCGCGGCGTGGGCCGGGCGCTATCTGGACGAGGCGCGCCCGCGGGAGCCG
>MDTD01093908.1_pt1 | contig 28497 bp, 22 predicted proteins | sample 811221 | NCBI WGS metagenome assembly MDTD01 (sample SAMN05326646, study PRJNA326480) | marine metagenome | isolation source: seawater | place: Pacific Ocean: South West | collected 2011 | reverse complement strand
GTTTTTGAGGATAAAAAGGTACCGGGCAATATCAACAAGATACGACAAGCTAGCTCGAAACTATAGCAGTACAGTCGCATTGGCATTCATGATGATGTGCCTACCAATGTACTGCTGAATAAATAATGTTCAAAGATCAACAGCCTCTAGGATTAATTAAAATAAATGCTGAAATTCGCGCCTCTGCAGCTACGCCAATGCTTTCCAGCACACTCGCGAAACCCAGACCATGTATGAGTCCATTTAAACAATGATAAAGTTCATTGTTAATTGACTGCCTATTTTTTCCTGTATCACTTGGCTTTCAGTAGATTCCTACATCCATGCTTCTCTACCCATTATTACGTTTGAGAAAAGGTTAATGGCGCCATATGGCTCGCGTTAGGCGGGCTGCGTGTATTTCAGACCCAGTGATAAACGTGGTTATGGCGCCGTGATTTGGTCATGGGTGACTAAAGCAAAGATTGTTGCGGGGTTTGGCGATGAATTTTACGCGCGGACACAGCTATGAGTAAAAGAAAGCTGGCCGTTTGAAGAAGTTGCCTATCCGGTGCAACCCATTGTGTGGACCGCCCGGGATAAGCTATGTCACTGGTAGATTATAATTTCATCAGACCGTTGGGAGTGTCAGGTAAGCGATATCTTCATCGCACGCCAGAATACCTCGGTGCACAACGAAACCAACTACCTCATCACTGCTCTGGGCTGGCAGGTAATAAAGCTGCTCTACCGTCAGTGATGGAGGCAGACCGTATCACTGAGCGTCCTCCGGAAGAGGTGGCACGCCGGGAAAGTCCGGGCTTGCGACAAAGGCTTTGTAACCGGCGGTCATGGCGCGTGAGCACTCCACGGGTGTGCCTTCCAGCGTTCCCCGGTTCTTGCAGGGGCCTTCCATCACTTCAGGCATATTCTCGCGCACCCACACTGCGGCCTGGCGATAGATGTCCTGATCATTTGAACTGGTCGTAACCTTTACGAGCACACCGTCTTCGAAGGTGAGGTGGAAGGTATCGGTAACGTCAAAGCCCGTACCGAGTGCCTGCACACGGTCGTCCCTGACCTTCACGGGGCAGTTTATGATCCCCTCTTCGTCACGGGAACAGGGTGTGCGCAGCAGTACCTCGTAGTTCCCGCCCTTCGCCGAGCCCTGGTAGTAAAGCAGACGTGGGGCGGTCTCCGGTGCCGCTGCCATGATCGGCGCCAGCCTGTCGGGTTCAAAAGAATAAAAAGCGTCTATAAAAGATTCAGCGATCTCCAGTTCCGGATCGGCGGCTGTCTCAGCACCGTTCTCAGAGGTTGCGCTTTCCGAGCAGGCGCCCAGCAAGGCGGCGAGACATGCCATAGTAGCGAACGTGATTGAGCGGTAAAAAATGTTCATAGTATCTCCGGGTATAGGGATTAAATTGGATCAGTTAAAAACAATGGCGAGTTCCAGATTTGCGTACTGCCATTTACTGCCAGAGTGGCCCGCCCCCCTTGATAGGTTGTAAGGCGTCCATCTTTTTTATTCTTCTTCCTGCTCTGCGCCATCTCCTTCCTCATCGTCCTTCGCGCGGCTGCACGTCTCCGGCAAGTACCGCCCCTTCAGGGCGTCAACGGTGACTTCGTCCGCAACACAGTCCCATTTGATCGTGTCGTCGTCCTGTGCTCGCGCAATGAGCAGGAAGCCAGATTCAATATCTTTAAATCGTCCACCAAATTCTCTCATATCTACCAGCGCCCTGAACGTTCCGGTGCGTAACTTATCGGCAGCAGGTACACCCAACTCACCTGCCCGGTACTCTATACCGGTAAGAATGCCTTGTGGAGTGAAATTGCTCAGGTTGATGTCCTCTTCTGACTGCGGCATCTCGCCGTGGGTATCGAAGTACTCTTCCACAATTGCTTGCTGCTCCAGCCCCAGTTCCACAGCAGCGGTCACGGCGTCGTCGATTTTGGAGTTGTGGTAAAAACCAAAGCCAACGGCAACTAGCACTAATACTATCAGGGGGTAGACAACCATCTCGGAGGTTGTGAGTCCACGCTGTAGGTTTCTTGTTTGGTTTTTTTTCATCGCGCTGAATTCCTATTTTACAGATAGTGTTTTCCCAGTGGCCTCCTGCTCTAATGCAGATGCACACCTTTATGCAAACTTCTACTATGCAAATTTCGCGCCCTAGCGCCATTTTTATTTTCTCCCGGGCTGCCCGTTCAATGCCGGTGTCTTGGGGTTCTCCATGGTCCTTCCCTGACCGCTTAGGACTGCACACCACAGGCATAGCAATTGCATTATAAAATATACAATCGTGTATTTGGGGCTATTTGGGCGGTTCAGCGCCTAAAAGCGCTCGTACGTGGTGCAATTGACGGTTTTTTGTCTCAAAAAGGGGCGTAGAGATATGGAAACTTGGAACAATCTGGTCGACAAGTTCGACTTATTGTTAACTAAGCTAAAGCTGCAGAGTACGGTGAAAATCTTCGGCAGAGAAATTTCTCCGGTCGTTATGAGCTTTGTATTGCTCTTTATCTGCATCGGCATCTGGGCCTACCTGGAATTCGAAGGCAAAAACAAAATCGTCGGTGCGCTGGTCTCTATCCTGTTGGCCTGGGGCGTTGCCCAGTTGGGCGCTCTGGGTTTAGGTGACGGAATCGGCGAGAAACCGGGAGCCTCCTCAGTCGATAAGCTCTCTGCATCCGACACTAAGTCCGAATCTACCGAAAAATCCAATCCATCCGAGCATTCAATGGAGGATAGCGAAACTCAGCCCGACCCACAGATGCGGGTGGCCATGTTCGCGTTCGTGGGTGTTGTAGTGGCAATAGTTACCATCTATCTGATACGCAACGTTGACCGTTACGATGGCCTGAGCATTCAGTTTCGTTATAAAGAGCTGGTTAATATGACCAAGTCAATCCAGGAAAAGGTAGAGGATGCTCTGTTATCCGAGAGCTTAGTTGACCCGGCTTCACTCGATAGCGGCAAGGAAGGGTTGCCTGATGAGGTCCTTGTTTCTGACAAAGCTCATGGCATTTCCGTTATCGACGGCCAAATTATCGCGACGTGGATGAAGGACGAGACCGACCTCGATGGGGTGACCTATATTCTTAACCCAGAGATCGAGAATGGCGCAGTTGAGTGGACAGTCACTGGGACCTGTCGCCGTAAAAAAGCCTGTAAATAGATTGCAGTCCAATTCACGATTAGTACATTTTTATTAACCATCAGCCAAAAGTTCAGGAGCAGCATCAATGACAGATCAATACATAGACCCTCTTGATACGGTTAACCCGCTCAATACGGCCAGTACGGCTAACCCAATTGACTCGGTGAACCGCTCATCGTCCGAAACGAGCCCCTCCGGTCATCCGATAGTGCGCACCGAAGAAGGTGTTATCACCGAAGGTAGTAAAGTGAAATGGGACAAGAAAGCCATTCTTTGGGCGCTGCCTCAGCCGCTGCTGGTGCTTGGCTCAATGCTGTTGGCTGCCGCCATTTTAGTCAACGAGTGGGGCGGGGAGTACTATCGCGTATGGACACTGATTGTTGCAGTCTCTTCTACTCCTCTTCTGCTAATAGCTGAACGTTTTTATGCCAAGAAAAAGTCCTGGCTACTTAAGCCCGACGAAATGTTAGAAGACGTATTTTGGATGGCTTCGGGAGGCTTGCTTTGGGCACCTCTCATTTCTGACCTGTATCGCACGCCAGTATCTGATGGCTTCCAGGCGCTTCGTGATATGTCGCCGCTGCAGATCGAATTTCAACCTACTACAATCGCTGGGCTAATTGGCGCCGCGCTGTGTATCCGATTCGTGTCCAGCTTCGTTTACTATTGGCTGCATCGGATTCAGCACGAGTCACTTTTCTTTTGGCGTATGCACGCGACGCATCACCATCTGACCAAGATGAGCGCCATTCGCGGTAACCGTACTCATCCGTTTGAGTATCTGGCTCTTGGTCTCGGCACACCGGTAGCTCTGGCTCTGATGGGTGCAAGTGATGAAGTGTTTATCGTGTCAGCAGCCTTCGGCATGTGGAACGGTAAATTTAACCATGCAAACTTGCCGATGGTTTCCATGCCAGTATGGGATTGGTTTTTTGCAACCGCACAGCAGCATCATTGCCACCATGCGCTCGAGCGCCGTCAAGCAGATTCCAACTATGGGTGTGACATCATTTTCTGGGACCGCCTTTTCGGCACTTATTGCGGCGATGCTGAGGTGGGAGCACTTGGCGCAGGTAAGGGTGTTCGCCTCTCTATCAAGGACCAGCTCATGCTGGCCTTCTATTCCGACGACCGTCTCACAAAATTGTAGCTAATCGAGTAAAGCTGTTCCCCGGCGGTCTATTTGATAAATCGACCTGGGCAGGCTGCCTTTAAAGGCTGCCTGCTTTCTTCCATCTACTGCGTCGAATTCTCATAAAGTACTGTATCAAATATCACATCGAATCTTCGAAACATACGTATAACGGGCTCTATTCCGTTTTCACGGACGGTTTGATAAACACGTAAACTGGTTATTTTAATCGCTGGTCTACAACGGATCATTCGGTTATGGCGCCGTTTAGCATAATCTAAGTATTTGCACTGGCTTCATCTCTTGTGCGACATTGCCGGTAGTTGATACGTTCCGGTTTCAGCACGCCGAACAACCTTCAAGCACTGCGTGATCTGCATCATCCCCGACCGCTCTCATGCTACTCGTTAAATGTTGATGCTTCAGCAACCGCTGATAATCGCCGCTGGTAATTTGTGTTTTGCGATAAGAGTGAAACACCAGGTTATTCTGCACCCGACACTGCCAAAAGACCATCTCAATAGCACGCATCACCATGTGTCTGTCCTGACGATGATACATTGCCCCCAACATTCAGCTTGCTGAACAGGAAGAGCACCACACACAGGAACAATTGTCCTTGCTGCGTTGAGTTCAGCACAGATAGAAACAATGGTTTGGTTGGTGTTGTAGCGTTTTCATTTAGCTATTTGTTTGAACGTATAAATTGAATTCACGTCAAGGGCGTGTTGACGTTTTTCGTGCATTTTTGCACCAAACGTAAACAGCCCCTAAAAATAGCGTCCGAGTGTTTCTTGTTCTTCAGCAAACCAACGCTTTGCGGTTTCCTCCACAGGCGTTGAACGCGTAAATGCCACCTCAGTCTCAATGCTATCGATACTAAAGCGCCGCTCTAATGCGACCCCCGCTTGCTCAAACCGATGAAGCACCTGACCTTTGCCAGCATCGATACTAAAACCGTCCAGTGACAATAACGGCTGAGCGAGTCTTGCTGGCTGAGTCGTATAGTTCACAGTAAAGCCATTTTCGATATTGCCCTGCGCGACAGAGCATTCGAAATTGAAGATACCAGCGAGTAAATCTGCGTCCGCTGTGTTAACGATGTCACGCAGTTGTTGATCGGCCTTTGCTACTATAGGCTCAGGCCTACCCAATACTAAACCCGCCCATTCCCCACAAATAATAAGCGCACCATCGCGATGTCTTATCACCCCGGTTTCACACTCAGTTTCTTCTAGTAAGCGCAAACTCATGAGCGGCCCTGAAGTGGTGTTTTTAAACCGCCAATCTTCAACGTATGCTGCACTTGGCGAAAACTCAATCATACAGTCGCCTACACGGTGCATAATTCCAGGCTCTGGCCAACGGTTATGAACTTGAAACGAACATCCGCCCTGCCAGCTTAACAGATTATCTTTCCAAACCGTTTCTGCGTACCACCCTTCGTAATTCGCCCAGGCATGAAGCGCTTCACGAGAATAGCCTTCTAAGGCTTTATTTGGGATCTGTTCTAATTCGATAGGCAAACGTAGGTCGATAGTCATATTGCGGCCTTGCAACCAAAACACATGAGTATCAGTATCGCAGTCCCCGCTTGCAAAGCTTATTGAACGTCGCTTGAAGCAACCTAACATCCAATCCGGCACGCTCTTTACGGGAGGTTTAGCAAGATGACGGATCAATTGCCGAATATGCATATCAACCTTCTTTCAATTGAGCATGGCCATACGAGCCCAGGGCTTTTGAATCTTCAGGTAGCGCTACTTCGCCGCGGGCCTGACGGGCTTTTAGGTAGACGAAAGTTTGCATAGTTTGCGCGAGTAAGTGATCACCACAAACGACCCGATCATAGGCGGCTGGCTTATCTGTGCAAAACACCTCCAGCGGTTCAACAACGGTTTCATAATCGAGGGCTGCGAAGTAAGGGAAAGAGTAGCGCTCGGCCTTTACCGCTCTCACTCTATGAGAGGTCGCGACATAATGACCATTACTCATTACCTCCATCATATCGCCAATATTGAGTACGAAGCAGCCGTCTAATACCGGCGCTTCAATCCATTCACCTGCGCCATTCAGCACCTGTAAACCGGGAGAGGTGGGTAGTAATAAAGTAAAAAACTCATAATCCGTATGCGCACCAATACCAGAGTCACTATTAGTTGCATTAGGGTTCTCAAAATAGTGCAATAGCCTCAATTGGCTTGGCGGCGCTTTTAACTTTTGTTCAAAAAAATCTTCAGGCAGGTTTAACGCCAGTGCAAATGCACTGAATATCATTTTGCTTAAATTAAATATCGCCTCATAGTAAGCTTTAACCGCGTGCTTAAAATCCGCATTCTCAGGCCACTGATTGCTTGCGTTGGGATAAAACTTCTTTAATAAGCTACTCGACTCAAAACTGACGTCATAACCTTCTTTTAAGTCTACCTGACCACTGTAAAATTGCTCCTCACCTTTAGGCACATATCCGCTATGGTTTTCTGATAAGCCAATGTAATGACGCATTTTCTCGTCGATAGATTGGGCAAAGTAATCTTTTACAGAGGCTTTTAAATCTTCAATTAAGTGATTTGGTACAGGATGGCCTTTTAAATATAAAAAACCCGCTTCACGCGTGGCTTTATCCAGATCGTTTGCGACTTGTTTACGATCATCTAAATTCTCTGAAGATAACAGAGAGATATCAACGATGGGCAACGCTTTAAACGCGGTGTGTGTGATGGTTTTTTGCTGTGTTGTCATACTACCCTCTAACGTGCATATTATTAAAACTGCAGTTACTGGTCGTCCAGCAAAATCACTCAAAGCTCTTGAAGTCTTTAAAGCCGTTCAGGTCGTCCTGAATTACTCGAGAATACTAAACGATAAAACTTATCTCAACGCTTATCTAACAACCAAACCGGCCCCATTTTGGGCAGAATGATATAGCCAGCTTGATTAGATAGTGAAGGCGCCTGGTCTCAGGCAAACTGCCATGGTAGCAGTAGCCTGATTCGGTTTCCGGTTGCCTTACCACTCCGGTCTTATACACAAGAAATCTTCCTGTTCGAATAATTGAAAAATTAAAAACGCCAAGGCATGTTGATCTACGTATTGTGACGATGCACCAAATGTAGCGGTCTAATACGCAAGGTTAATTAACCCCACCAATTAGACCTCCACGTTGTGCCATTTTTTATACAATCAAAGGCTCGATTGATAGGCTCGCCAACCACCTAGATCACTTATATCTTTCGCACCCTCAAGACCGTAAGGTTCACAAATAAAGCCACTTACCATACGGCCATCTTCGAGTTGCACTTTACCAATACCCAGGGGCGCGGGTATATCTGCCACAAAACTTCCAAACTCAGTAGCGGGAATCGTCCATACTTCGACTTCTATCTGTACACCATTTTCATGATCGGCCACTAAGCCAGGTTTACCAAGGGCGCTACCTGTTAATGCATAAAATCGATAATTGGCCGAGGTTTTTGTGGTTTCGCTGAGCGTCGCCCCACGCTCGGTTAATTGCCAATTAAGAGGCATTCCTGATAAGTGAGCACCACACACTAAAACATCAATTGTATCTGTTTTGCCAACGCTGTCAGGTACGGGCAATTGGTCAGTCTGCAGAATGGGTTTAATTCTCTCTGCGATAGACAATAACGCTCTATCGGTAAATGCAAAACTCGCCAGGGTGACACCAAAAGGTAAGCCTGAATCCGTTTTATCGGTTGGCACGGCAAGCGCGGCCATGTCCAATAAATTCATAAAATTAGTGTAATAACCGAGTTGGCTGTTTCGCTCGATGGGCTTGTCGAGCATTTCTTCAACCGTAAACAAGCGCCCGGCCGTTGGCGTCAATAGGCAATCAATGCTCGCTAATTGTTGAGCACATTTTTGCTTGAGGGCACTCAAACGGTATTGGGCTTCAAACAACTCAGTGGCTGAAGGTGTCTTCCCTTGGATGATGATGTCTCTCACCACAGGATACATGGCGTCTGGCTGCGATTCCAAAATTGATCGAGTGGCTATGTAACGCTCCGATACCCAGGGCCCCTCGTATAGCAAGAGCGCAGCTTCATTGAAGGGGTCATAGTCAATCTCAACCAGGGTCACACCACTATCGGCAAGTCTGGCAACACAGCTTTCGTACGCTTTTTTATAGCCGTCATCATCAAAGAATTTGAGCTGGTGCTGAGGAATGACACCAATAGTGAGTGCACCCTGGCGCTGGCCAAAGTGACGTTGGGAATTCCCATAAACATTTTCACGACTGTAAGGATCTGCCTGGTCATAGCTTTCTGCACACCCGAAAACAAGGTTGGCATCTGCCCCGGTCTTAGTAAAAATACTTACAGTATCTAAACTTTTACAGGCTGGTACTACTCCCTTAGCTGATAGCAATCCACAGGTAGGTTTAAGACCAACAAGATGATTAAAAGCGGCCGGCACGCGCCCTGAGCCGGCGGTATCTGTACCTAAACTAAAACTTGCCATTCCTAAAGCCACCGCAACGGCAGACCCAGAACTAGAGCCGCCGCTGACATACTTGCTGTCATGGCTATTTAAACATGCTCCCCACGGAGAGCGTGTACCATTTAACCCCGTGGCAAATTGATCTAAATTAGTTTTTCCTACTGGCACTGCACCTGCATCAATCAGGTTTTGTACTAATGTAGCAGACTGCGTTGGCGTATACGCAAACTCCTTACATCCCGCCGTGGTTGGTACCCCTGCCAGGTCGATGTTGTCTTTTATTGCAAACGGAATTCCCCAAAGCGGGTAGCCGGCTGGATTCATATCAGCGAGGCGAGAAAAATAAGACTGAAGCTCTTCTTCGCTCAGACGGTAAATCCAAACATTGTGTTCTTCATACTGAGAGGCCGTTTCAGCTATCTTTTTAAAGACTGTTTCCGGGGTTATTTCGCCAGCCAAATAGGCTTTACGCAAGGTGCTAATTTCTAAATCATTGGTTTGGGGTAATGTCATTATTCAGTCTCCATTACAAATAAGGCTTGGCCTTGTTGAATTCGTTGTCCATCTTTCAATAAGACATGGGTCACCTTTCCGGCCTGCGACGCAAACAATGGAATTTCCATTTTCATGGACTCCAGGATTGCGAGTGTTTGCCCCTGCTCAAGGATTTGCCCCGGATTTACCTTTGTCTTCCATATACTTCCAGCCACCGGGCTTTCTATAACTAAACTATCTTCTGGCCAGTCCTGCTCAAGTTCAACGAGGGCTTCTTCTACCGGTTCGAAGTGAAACTGACCATTGGCATGCCATTGAGCCAATTCGTTAGCAAACTCCTGGTCACGTTTCTTAATAAAGGCATCGATTGAGTCAGCATTGTCTTGTTTAAACTGTTGGTAATCAGCCAAACTGAACTCAGTATCCTCGATTTTTAATGGATACTTGCCCTTCGGAAAGTCTTTGCGTATTTTTTCTAACTCATCGTGAGTGACTTCGTAAAAGCGGATCTGATCAAAAAATCGCAATAGCCAGGGTTTACTAAACTCCTTGGTTTGATGATAGCGGTTCCACATTTGCAAAGTACGACCAACAAACTGGTAGCCTCCAGGTCCTTCCATGCCATACACACACAAATAGGTACCACCAATACCAACCGAGTTTTCCGCGGTCCATGTTCGAGCCGGGTTGTATTTAGTTGTGACTAATCTATGCCTGGGGTCAATGGGCACCGCAACCGGTGCGCCTAAATACACGTCACCTAAGCCCATGACTAAATATGAGGCATCAAACACGATTTTTTTGACCGCTTCTATGTCTTTGAGACCATTAGCTCGACGAATAAACTCTAAGTTTGACGGGCACCAGGGCGCATTTGCACGCACCGATTGGGTGTATTTTTCGATGGCTTGCCGACATACTTCATCATCCCAGGACAACGGAATGTGAACAATTCGCGATGGTACTGTGAGGTTAGTCAGTTCATTATGTAGCTTAGTCTCACCGACTATTAAGTGCTCAATAATGGCTTCATGACTTAACTTGCGTGAATCAAAATGTATCTGTAACGAACGAATACCTGGCGTCAGTTCCTGTAACCCATCCAAGGGGTTTTCTTGTAGCCAGTTTAACATGGCATTAGCTCTGAAACGCAGAGCTAAATCTAACTGCAGCTCACCATACTCAACCAACAAAAACTGGTCACCTGCCGCGCGATAAACAATTTTGTCACCCAATTCAGTTGCGTCCAGGCTCTTGATAATGGGACTGTCTATAGCACTGCTTTGCCAGCTGTAATGGCTATGAACCAGGGTATCTATAGAATCTTGTTGAGCAATATCCAGTTGACGGGCTGTATCCTGATCTACATTGACGAAACGAATACTATCACCGGCTTTCAACTGGCCTAATTTCCACAAATCAGCTCGTATCACAGTAGCGGGGCAAACGAAACCTCCTAAAGACGGACCATCCGGACCTAATATCACCGGCATATCGCCAGTAAAATCTATTGTGCCGAACGCATAAGCATTATCGTGGATATTAGATGGGTGCAGGCCTGCTTCTCCACCGTCTTTTCTGGCCCATTCAGGCTTTGGCCCAATAAGCCGAACACCTGTGCGGCTGGAGTTATAGTGTACCTGCCAGTCAGTTTCAAAAAATGTTCTGATGTCATCCGGGGTGAAAAAATCCGGGGCGCCGTGAGGACCGTACATCACACGTATCTCCCACTCATTGCTTATATCAGGCAATAGTTCAGTGGCTAAGGCTTTTACAGGAGACTGGCTGGCACCGGAATCAAGCAGTAACACATCTCCGGTGCGCAAAGCTCTGCCATTGTGCCCACCAAACTTACCTAACGTGAATGTTGAGCGCGAGCCTAAATATTTCGGGCATTGAATACCACCAGCAATACTTAAATACGCTCTGGCACCTGCACCAGTGATTTTACCAATACTTAGCACTTGCCCGGCTTTTACCGCTATCGTTTGCCAAAGCTTAATTTCTTCGCCATCTAACGTAGCGCGGGTTGCCGCACCGCCAAGAGCAATGTATGTGTCACAATTAAATTTTAGACTTGGACCATCTAACGTGATTTCTATACCGGCAGCATCTTCAGCATTGCCTACCAGACGATTCACTAGTGCAAAAGAATAACTGTCAAACGGGCCCGATTGCGGCACACCGACATCCCAGTATCCTTTACGCCCCGGTAAATCCTGGATGGTGGTCATAGTGCCGGCTTTGATGACGTCTATACGCTCGGGCGAAAACGTAAATTCATCCAAGTAACGAGTAGTCACTCTACCGTCAACTAAACGTTTGTCGGCGCATAAAGCCTGCAAATAAGAGATATTGGTTTGAGTGCCATAAAGATGGGTGTTTGACAACGCATCTGCCAATAATGCCAGAGAACCGGGTCTATCTTCTGCGTAGGTAATCAGTTTAGCAAGCATAGGATCAAACTCGCTGGCGACCTCAATCCCACTTACCAGCCAATGTTCAACCCTAACACCTGCCTTATCCGGAAACTCTACTTTGCTTAATAATCCGGGGCAAGGCGTGAAATTCAGATAAGGGTCCTCTGCGTAAATACGCACCTGAATAGCATGGCCTTTTGATATTAACCCATTTCTGATGTCAGACAAATCAGCCAAGGTACCCGCGGCTTGCTTTATCATCCATTCGACCAAGTCAACTTGAAACACTTCTTCAGTTACACCGTGTTCAACCTGTAAACGAGAATTTACTTCAAGAAAATAAAATGCTTCGGTTTCGGCATCGACAATAAACTCGACTGTTCCTGCGTTTCGGTAGTTTACAGATGCAAGCAGGGTTTCTGCGGTATGATGCAAAGCAGTGCGGGTAGCCTCAGTCAAATTGGGTGCTGGACATTCTTCAAGGACCTTTTGGTTGCGCCTTTGACTTGAACAATCTCGTTCTCCTAAAGACACAACTTGACCCGCTCCGTCACCGAAAGCCTGAACTTCAATATGCCTGGCTTGGCTAATGTACTTTTCGAGAAACACGCCGTCATCTGCGAAATTACTCTTACCTAAACGCTTTACCGATTCAAATGATTGACTCAGCTCATCGGCGTTATGGCATAGTTGCATGCCAATTCCGCCACCACCAGCTGTGCTTTTTAGCATCACAGGGTAACCAATGTTATTGGCCTGATCTAAAGCATGCTCAAGACTATTCAGTAACCCAGTACCAGGTAATAAAGGCACATTGGCCTTTTTCGCTAATTCCCGGGCGCTGTGTTTTAATCCGAATTCGAGCATTTGCGCCGCGGTTGGCCCAACAAACACGATCCCCTCTTGTTCACAGCGTTTTACAAAGTCTGGATTTTCACTCAGGAATCCATAACCAGGGTGTATTGCATCAACCTTTAGCCGTTTTGCTAACTCGATGATCTTATCAATGTTTAAATATGTGTTGGCTGCTGGACCATTACCTAAACAATGAGCCTGAGATGCTGTGGAGACATGTAAACTGTCAGCATCAGCCATGGCATATATGGCAATACTCTCAACCTTTAGCTTATTTAAGGTACGGATGATCCGCGTTGCTATGGCACCCCGATTAGCAATAAGTACTTTTTTAAACATTTTATGTTCCTAACAAACACATTTGTGAAAACGTGTTCCTGACTATGTAGCCTGGACAAAAATGGTCGTCACTTTAAGGCTATCGATTTGACAATTTTTAAAAAGATAGAGAAAAAATCAGTCATTCCAAATGAACAATTCAATCGGTGTAGGGTTGTAGCCATTACATGGATTATTGAGTTGTGGGCAATTTGAAATTAGCACCGTAATATCCATTAGTGCGGTAAATTCTACATATTTACCTGGCCCAGAAATCCCATCTTCAAAAGTTAAACCACCTTCTTCTGTGACTGGAACATTCATAAAAAAATTAACATTATGAGTAATGTCTCTTTTTGACAGGCCGAACTCCGGATTTTCTGCAATAGCTAACATCCAATTATTTCGACAGGAATGCATATGACGTTTTTCCAGGCTATAACGCACCGTGTTACTTTCGTTTGAACAAGCTCCACCGAGGGTATCGTGGCGACCACAGTTATCAGCGACAATTTTCAACATCGGATTATTACGATTTGACAGTAGTGTGGAGCCGGTTGTTAAGTAAATGTTTTGTTGAGCGCGCAAAGTATCAGTTGCACTATAACGTTCACTTGGATCTTCTTGCGAAAAAAACAAGGTATCCGCTGCCTGATTACCCTCTAAATCGAGAATACGCATAGTTTGTCCTTGCTGGAGTTTTGTTAGCGAATAATCACCGGCGTCAACGACTGATTTGAAAATTGCTTTATCATTGAGCCTAGGGCTTTCAATTAATGTTTCTTCGACAGACATAGTCTTCTCCTGGATGCGGCTGTAACGATTGCGGCTAAACGAACAAAAAAGGCCAATTCGGGGCGCTGTTTAAAGCAGATACAGTGCATTATTTTTAAAACCACGTTTGTTCTCTTCGCAATGATTTAAGCAAAGGTCGTTTGCTTCAACGGGCGCGCTTTTGCTTAATTCAATTTTTACCGGATTGCGTGGATACGTTTCACTTTCGTTTAGAGGATGCGGGCAGGTGTGCATGATCACTAACGTATCCATCTCAAAACGCAAAGTAACCTCACTACCCGCCGGACTATGACTGGGCTGATACTGCATGACACCGGCGTCATCAACAGACACTTTACTAAACCAATTAATATTGGCAGCCATGTCTGCTTCACCTAAACCATACTTAGCCAGTTCGGTTAAAAATGCGTCATGTCCATTTTGATTCCATAGATTACGCGTGGTTTGATAGTCACGTTTCCCCCATTTTTGCTCGACCATTTGAGCATTACTGTTACCACAAACGGTCTCATGCCAACCCAATGTGTCCTCAATTATAGAAGCGAATATACGCCCCATGTCGGAATACAAACAGTTTCCCTGGGTTAACTTGAATGTGTGTTGACACTTTAAAGTATCAGGTGCATTGAAACGCTCTAATAGATTTTTGGGGTTATAAAACAACATGCCAACATTTGTCCCGCCGTTAATATCGCTCAGGCGCATACTGGTGCCCTTTCGCACTTCTAACGACCAATGGCTTGCGCCTTTCATAGTGGTGGTATAACTTACTAAAGGTTCCATAAACCTCCCTTATCTAAATTTTTTAAGCTTAATTAAGGCATTACAGCGAGAGTTTTATTCAAGTCACTCTTAATGTCCTGATATAACTCACTATCGTTTTGTCCAACCGGCAAGTCATAAGTGATGTTTGCGCCATAGGCATTATGATAGGTGGGATCATGTCTAACCTTATCTAATACCCATAACCGCGTACCAAGGTAAAACCCTTCTTTTAGATCGTGGGTGACCATAAACACCGTTAATTGATGTTCCTTCCACAAAGACAATACGAGTTCATGCATTTCCGCCCGGATACCCGGGTCCAGTGCACCAAAGGGTTCGTCCAGTAGCAGTACCCTTGGGTTTGCCAACAATGTCTGCGCAATAGCTAAACGCTGGCGCATACCACCTGACAAATCGTTTGGGTATTTATTAAACACATGCGTTAAGCCAACTTGCTCCAGCATTGACTTAGCTTCTGCGACAGCCTTTTTTTTATCACTACCAAATAAATAACCCGTGACGCCCTTTTTTTGAAAACCTCTGGTCGCAACCACATTTTCAAGAACGGTCATATGCGGGAATACAGAGTAATGCTGAAATACGATGCCTCTATCTGCGTTTGGTTGGTCGGGAATGGCTTTGCCATCCAATAATAATTTGCCCTTTGTTGGCGCGGAGGTACCTAACAACATATTCAGCAGCGTACTTTTACCGCAACCAGAGGTACCCACCAACGTAACAAATTCACCCTTTTTTACTTTAAAATTTAAGCGCTCTAAAATAGTGTCCTCGCCAAAAGACTTCCAAATGTTCTTGCCTTCAATCATGACTTACCTACCGCTTCAAACCATGGGAATAGTTTTTGATTAAGCTTTATCAATAGCCAATCGATGATAAAGGCTAATAAAGTGATCCATGCCACGTAAGGTAGAATCAAATCCATTGATAAATAGCGCCTCACCAAGAAGATGCGATACCCCAAACCATCCGTTGAGGCAATCGCTTCTGCTGCAATTAAAAATAACCAGGCAGCGCCCATCGCTAATCGAATTGAGTTAAACAAATGAGGTAAGAGTTGAGGTAAATAAATACGAAGAATAATTTGCATGCTGTTTGCGCCCAACGTTAGCGCTTTGACTAATTGCTGGTCAGGTATTTCTTGGGCCCTACGGCTGATGTCTCTGGCGATCATAGGCGCTATACCTATGGTAATAAGGGCCACTTTAGAGACTTCCCCGAGCCCCACGACGATAAATAATATCGGCAAAAGGGCGAGAGGAGGTACTAAAGAAATAACAGTAATCAGAGGTGTTAGTGCAGAGCTAAATACGGGTAAGGCGCCTGTCATTATACCCAGCACTAAGCCAATAAGCGCCGCTATACTCAAGCCAAGACCCAAGCGTTTAAGGCTACTCGCCGTGTCACTCCATAGCACATACTCACCAGTACGCTTGCTCGGTTCCATAGCAACCCGGTGAACGGCGTCGCCCATAGTTGAAAAGCTTGGTAGCAACTTATCGTTTGGGTTGTCAGCAAGACGCGCACTAGACCCCCCCATGTAAACCAGAAGCACGAGTACAAAAGGCAACATGCCCAGAAATAAATGGGTCGATGATTTTGGTTTGTATATAATTAAACGCTTCATTCGTACTTCCCCCCAGCCTTTTGTTAGCGCCTGACAAACAGTCTTTGGTTATAGCTTGCCGTCAGCGGCCATTTGGATATAGGTAGGGTCAAATCGAAGTTTAATATTGCCTTTATTACCAAAAACCCCTGTTGGCGTCTCTATGCCAATGAAACCGGCATCTGGCGCACCTTCGCCTAATAAACCGTGATCAAACGAAAATTCTGCAACGGATTGCATCGTGCTGAGTAGTTCGTCACTGTGTAATAAATCTATAGCTTGAGCCGGGGTGTAGAACATTTCAGTAAACGCAAGTTGTGCATTGTAACCTTCAAGGTCTGTGCCTGAAGCAACGCCCATGTAGGTGCGAGCCGCTTCAGACATTGCACTTTCAGGCTGCATATGTGACATAATTTCATACCATGCACCCACCAGGGCTTTACCAAAATCAGGATTAGCAGCTAAAACATCGGTATTAACCATCAGGGTATCGATAATTTCACCTGGTATTTGTGCTGAATTAAATACCTTATTTGCGCCAGGCATAGAGGCAATTTCGTTGAGCATAGGGTTCCATGTAACCAGTGAAGAAATCTCACCAGAAGAGTATGCGGCAACCATATCTGCGTCCGACGTATTTACTACTTTAAGATCTGACTCTCGCAAGCCAACAGTCTCAAGGGCACGAGCAAGTAAATAGTGAGACACACTTAGTTCAACTAAGTTAACATTCTGGCCTTTTAGTGACGCCAACCCCCCATCGCCTTTAATAATAATGCCGTCGTTACCGTTTGAAAAATCACCCACAATTAACGCAGTGGTGTCGATGCCACCGGCTGATGGAATGGTAAGGGCATCCATATTTGTCATCGTACAGGCATCAAACGAACCCGCTGTATATTGGTTGATTGACTCGATATAATCATTGATTTGCACGACTTCAATTTCAATGTCGTACTTATCAGCCCACTTTTTGACTATGCCTTTTTCGGCGCCATAAGCCCAGGGCATCCATCCAACATAAATAGACCAACAGATTTTGAAACTGGATTTTTCCTGAGCGCTCACATGCGTTGAAACTAACATGCTGCATAAAAGGACGAGTAGCGGGAGTATTTTGATCATAATAACCTCATTAACGTTAGCTTACACATAGAGTACCCATGGCTGCGCCATTCAAGTCTCCCGGGTTTTTATCCCGCCGTGTAACCTGTTAATAAAATTATTAACTGAGGTCGTAAACTCTCGGTCCAGACGCAGTGACTAGTTCACTGCCGGAACCCTAGATTACTATTTATTTGTGGTAGGACCGCGACAACAAGGGGTACGACCTACAGTGAACGTAGCAAAATGACTGCCAACTTACATCGCTGATTAAACTCCAATTAAATCATATAAATAGACGATATTTATCTGATTAAGGAATTGATTTGTCAATACAGGCTAACTGAGTACGCACCAAAAAGACGCAAGGCGCACTCATATCAAGCATCATTTGATTTATCCGCTTAACCAACAACTGCAACTCAAATCTATTACTTTACTTATGGCGTGTTTACCTTTGCTGTACAAATTTTGGTCTGCATGGAAGCATCTTAATAGCGCAACATCCCTGCAGGTACAGTGGTTCTGCCTAAAAGGCCGTGACAACACTTAAAATACTTCCATGACGAACTCTCGACGACCCCGCCAGACAGCGCCCGGTAACCGGCCAGTGTGCATCATTTATACTGCGATGAATGTTTTTTATTCGGTCTACCGGACCTGCAACCACTCACCTTGCCTTAACGGCACGCACTGGTCGCCTGCAAACTGCTGTAAAACTGCAAAGCAAAGCTCAACAGCCCCTAAGTACTGATAAGCTTTTCTCTGTTATTTTGCATGGATTATCGTGCCGTCAATATGCAGCGCAGCAGTCACCCAGTCAAAAATACAATTTTAAAAGATCTGTTGGAATCTCATAAAAGTTTCAACCTGAGTGCCCTGTGCCCAATGGTAGAAACTACCTGGAGCTTCTACTCCTAAATCGCTCGGGTATAAACACGGGATAACCATAGTCACGAGCACCTCGGCCAACGCCATTCATAATGATGAAGTCATCAAGAATACGAATATCTTTAGTACCGTTGATCAGCTTTACCGCAAAATATGCCGACGTGAGGTGCTCAGGATAAAGCTCAAGCCTTCTTTCATCAGGCCGGTAATTACTTCGTAACCTGTAATCTAAGCCTGGTCGATTTTTCATCTCAATACGGCCACCAAATATCATACTCACTGGCGAAGAGCCAACTAATTCCCGCAAATTTTTTAGAGAATTTCTATAAGCTTTAAAATCTCGAATCACAAGCCTTCCAGGATAGAAGGTGTTCCCGGTAAATAACAGATCTGACCAAGGGTCGTAGAGGCTCATCGCCTCAGTATCCAAACCAGGCGTCGGTAGTGCATCCAAGACTCGCCCTCCCAAATCGAGTTTTCCGCCTTGCAGCCAATTGCTACCCAGGACTTTGCGTCTGGACGCTTCATCCGGTGGAATAATTAAGGTATTCGGTCTATTGGTAAACTGATTGATCGCTGCAACTTGCGATTGTTGAGAGCCCAGGGGTAAGACAATTAATTCGGGTATGTCTGTACCTTGAGCATAAGCCCATCGCTCCAACAATCTATCGATTACCTGTTTAAGCGGGAAATACTCGGGCTCCTCAGTGGCCCCAGTATCCAATAAAGCAGCACGCTCGTTACCGATCACTAAATACATAAAGGGGGCTTCCCAATGTACCGCAGGGTTTTGACGTAATATATACGTGTGTTCGTTATAGCGATGCACTTGTATGCGTTGATCCTGATTCGCCTTTGCTGATTGGCTGCCATGAATCCAGCTAAACCTAAGATTGCCAGGTGCCGGGTCGTCTCTTTCAAAAGAAATCTGAGCCTGCACACTATTACAAAAGAACAAGAAAATATTTATTATCAGAATGGATTTGATCAGCATAATCTATAGATCCGTTGTGTAAGCCCAAGGGACTTCGTTATAAATTAGGAAATCGTCGTATCGATAGATTCCTGGCTCTTCGATTTCGTAGCTTGCTTCGACCGCTTCATCCAGCATCTCAATGGTCATTTGCATTGGCGGTTCATTTGGTTGCCAAGTTGTTCCGATAGGGTAATCCACGCCAGGTTCGCGCGTCATCTCAATATGGTTATTGACAACATATGCCACAGGGTTATCTTTGGCCATACCCCGTAATTTACGGATACTTGTCGCCCAGGCATTCCAATCTTCGATATACAAACGACCCCGGTAGAACATATCACCCGTGTACAGTAAATCTGTCCAGCCATCGTAGATGGCAATCTCAGAGCCTTCATGACCGGGAGAACCCGTCACAGTGAGCTCTCGGCCGCCTAGATTATAAGTCACAACTTGCTGAGGGTAGTTATCGATACCCCAGAATGCCATGACTTCCTCATGAGTAAGACCAACCATCACCGTATTCGGCCGATCAACAAACTGATTCCATGCCGCATAGTGATCGCCATGCAAATGACTATTGGCAACGATCAACTTGGTATTACTTTTACTGTGCTTACGTTCCCAATCTGCAATGATCTGATCCACCACTTTACGAAGCGGGAATAGCGCTGGCGAGGATGTAGAGCCCTGATCGATTAGCATTGCCACCCCATCACCAAAAAACAGGTACATAAATGCACCTTCATAATTGATCGCCTTATTTTCCCGCAAAATAAAAGTGTGCTCATTGTAAGCGTGTACCTGAACTGCCGGGTCGGTGTTATCCATCGCTGACTTGGAGCCATGAATCCACTCATCAGGGAACTCCCCCTCTGCTCTCCCCTCTGAGGGGAAACTCAGTGTGGTACTCATTGCTGAATAAGCCATATCTAACGTCAGTAAGGCAGAGGCTATAAGCACAATACTCATTCCTGTTCGCCAATGCCCTTTTTTACTTTTTAAAGTCATAATAGTGCTATCCTTTTTACTAGCCAGTAAGTCCCAACGCCAGCGATTGTAACTGTTGCCGGACGCGCAACCCGTTCTGAATATTTAGTCCAATTTCGAAACCAACCTACCGTCAGAAACGCAAGAGCTAACACTGTCAGCTGCCCGAGTTCAACGCCAAGGTTGAAGAAAAATAATGTGGAGAAAAAATTTTCGGCAGGCACGCTCAAGTCAGAAAGTGCTGCCGCGAAACCTAGTCCGTGAAGCAAGCCGAATATCGTCACTACCGCAAGCCGCCATCGAGCGAGTGAGTGGCTGTACAAATTGTCCACCGCGATGAAAATAATTGATGCCGCTATTAATGGTTCGACCACCGAAGCTGGAACTGACACCATACCCAACATAGAAAGACCAAGAGTTAGTGAGTGTGCAAGAGTGAAACAGCTCACTTGATAAAATAGCGTGGACAAGCGTGTAGATAAGAAAAACAGACCCAACACAAAGAAAATATGATCTAAGCCAGCTGGAATGATGTGTTGAAAACCGATGGCCGCCCAACTAATGCCGGGTACCCAATCCAGAAAGGCAATCATCAGTCCCGCCGAAGTTGAAGTGTCTGAGTGCGAGGAGTTTGGGTTTAAGGCAATCGGCCTGCTCTTGCGGTCATTGGCAGTCAACAATCGCGAGACTGGCAAAGGATTCTCTGCGGAGTCTACCCGTACCAGGGTTGGCCAAGGCACTTCCAGGTTGTTGTCAATACTGACTTCAATTACTTCGTAAGCTGACACTGATTTTGTATCTAATGCAAACGTAAGTGTCGCCATCTGGGGTGAAAGGGGGTTGTTAATGGCCTCGAGTGAAAGCGCCTCCAGTTGCCAGGACAGCAAAAGAGATGAATAAACCTGGCCGTCGATGGAAACGTTGATGCCGCTACTAAGCTGCTTAGCGAATGGGGCCAGTAACTGTGCTTGTTCAGCAGGCTGCGCTGAAACTGCGTGCCAATAGTCTACTGGCCTCATTAGTGACTGTCCTAAATCGATCTTAATGATTAGCTTTGCTGCTTCAGGCTCACGAATGTCCACCTGAACTTCGGTCATATTCAGCAAGTGGGCATGCAAGTCGGCCGAGCAAATCAGTAACCAAAAGCAAACACTAAGCACATGCCATTTGATGAGGGGCCCTTTTTTAACCATGATTACTGTTTTCCATATTTTGTACCTCGCTTGTAATTGGTATCGTTTATAGATGAATTGAAACGGCTACAACCAGGATCTGCCCTGGCCAGGCGACTGTGAGCATATGAAATTTTGATTGACGTAAACGATCAAATATGGTGAAGCTGACATGCTGCACCTATGGAATGATGATGGTAAAGCTTGTTCATAATAATCTCATTTACGTTACACGTGCACTACGTCTGACTATGCCAGTCAAGTCTCCCGGGTTTTTATCCCGCCGTGTAACCTGTCAACATTGTGATTGACTGAGGTCGTAAACTCTCGGTCCAGACGTAGTGTTTAATTAGCTACCGGAACCCTAGATTACTATTTGAAATGTCAGCACCGTGACAACAAAGGGTACTTCTTATAGTTCTTAGCAAATGCATTGCCAACTTTTCTGTTTAAATAAAAATCATTTTAAATCATATGGATAACCTAAATCCAAATTGTGTCCTAAGTTGACTTACAAAATCAGGGTGGCTGAAAATGCACCAACAAAAAGCAAGGTGCACTCTTTTTTTGCATAAATAATCGACTTTTTACCTTTTTTCTCTATGAACAGTGTTGTTACGCCGGAATATTAAGAAATAAGACAAATTTCTAATCGCTTAACGCCTTATTTAACCGAATTACCACGCTTAGTACTTTGCATCACCGCGATCAGTTTCAATCGACAGACTATAAAGGGAGTATTCAAATATTCTATTCATGGTTGTTGATATTTACGCTTCGAAAAATAAGTCTCGTTAAATTAAAAATGGCTTAGATTTTGCTTGTTTGCCTGATAACTAAGTTGCATAGAGTTACATTCAACTAAAGACACTCAGTCGGAGCAGAACAATGACAAACAATGCACAAGACATTAACGCCTCCCCCGAGGTCGGTGAGGCTACCCCCAATATAGCCCCTACTAAGCCAAGCTTAGCGTGGGCACTAGTCCAGCCCGTTCTAGTGATCGGCTCTATGTTACTCGTTGCTTTTATGGTCAGCATAAACTGGCTTCACCAAGAGCTATTTTCCGCGATCATGATTGTACTGCCGATACCACTTTGCATATTTGCAGAGCGGATCTGGACCAAACGTGAAGATTGGTTGTTAGAACCAAAAGAGATGTTAGAAGACGCATTTTGGCTGGCATTCGCTGGCTTTCTCTGGGTTCCGCTGTACAGCGACTTTTACGAAACACCTCTCTCGGAAGGATTTAGGGCAGTACGCGACTTAACTCCGTTACAAATAAGTTTAGAACCTACATCTGTGTTAGGGCTGTTCGGCGCCGCTTTTATGGTCTTGCTGATATCCAGTTTCGTCTACTATTGGCTGCATCGCGTGCAACACGAATCGCTCTTTTTCTGGCGTATGCACGCGACACACCACCACATCACCAAAATGGGCTGTATGCGTGGAGACCGCACTCACCCCCTCGAATGGCTGTCCTTATTGTTGGGCACTCCCGTGGCATTAGCGCTATTAGGCGCTAGCGATGGCGTCATGACCGTAGTTGGTGCTTTCAGCATATGGAACGGAATTCTAAATCACTCCAATCTACCTATCAGAACTTTACCAGTCTACGACTGGATATTCGCCACGGCACCACAACACCACGCGCATCACGCTGTAGAGCGCAGGCAATCAGACTCAAACTACGGCTGCATGATTATCTTGTGGGATCGCCTTTTCGGCACGTATTGTGGAGACTCAGAGGTTGCCCAAATCGGCGCCGGGAAAGCGAAGCCTCTCTCGATTAAAAAACAGTTGCTTCTGTCTTTCTATTCGAACGATAAACTCAAAGATTTATAATTTGTTGATAAAGAAGTAGCAAACACCGAAGATATTTTGTGGAGCGCGTGGACGCAAAAATATTCTGCAACCCAAAATGTGGTTGGATAAAGTTAATACCTAAACTCGGAGAACCTTCTATGCATAAGTCGCTCAAAATACGCGCGTTAAGTTGTATGTTAATCACAATCGCTTTATCTGCGTGTACACGTGAGTTGGTTGCTGATGAAGAACTGGCTAAAAACCTGGCAACAGCGGAGGGAATGATTGACGCGTTCTATTCGTTCGACCCCACCAAATTGCAGCCTTATCTTAGTGAAGCAGGCAAAGCTGAGGCAGGGATCCTGGGCTATCAAGCCTGGGCAGAGGGAGGCAATTATATAGTCATAGAGCGAGCGCCCTGCACTCTTGAAAAAGAAGATGTCATCGCCTGTGCGATCACCGTTCAAGACGACCCGGTTGTCGCGCTGGAAACAGGCTTCAACGTTACCGATACATTTCATCTGACCTTTGAGAAGGGAGTTATCACTGGAGTCAAAACCAGCTCAAATGATCAGCCTATCTATTACGAAGCTCGAAAATGGGTTGAGTCTAACCTTCCTGAAGTTATGGAAGGCCCCTGTAAACGAATCGACGGAGTTCGTCAAACTCCTGGTGACTGCGCTAGAGCGATAACACATGGCTATAAGCAGTTTATGAAGGCCAAAAAGGCCGAATCCGCCGCAGCATTTATACCCGCCGAGTTTGAACCACCAGTTCTCGTAGAAACAACTGATTTTGACTTGGTACCTCTTGGTCCTGATTTGGTAGATCTGGATTTTGCAGCCTATATGTCTTCAATTGAACATCTCCAGAAAACCTTCACTCGCAGCGAAAATTGGCCACATGAGAACATTTCGGCTGAGGATGCTATGCAAGATATGTTAAATGAGCAGAGCCGTTTCAATCAGCGTAAGTCATTCGCTTATGGAGTGCTTAGCAAAGATGGTAAACGAGAAATGGGTTGTGTGTATATTAAGCCGAGTAAGAAGCCTGGTTACGATGCCCAGGTTACATTGTGGGTCACGAAAGCTGATTTTGATGCGGGTTTTGACGCAGAGCTTTTCGAATGGACTCAGCAATGGGTAGAAGATAACTGGCCCTTTGACGCGGTTGTCTATCCGGGCCGAACCATAGAATGGTCAGAGTGGGATCAACTCTAGCACGTTAAACCAGTTAAATAATTTAAGGAAAATACTATTTGATACCCAATGACACACAAGAATTGAGTGGCAATGAACACGAATGCAGTTTGTGTGAAACTACGTTTAACAAAGCTGGTATGCGTTTTTGTCCAACATACAATCAACTTGTTTCTACAAGTTGTTGTAACCCAGATGTTCGCTGCGAAGACCAATGCCGTGAAGACGCCACACTATCAGCTCAGGCGCTTTCATTTTTTAAACGTTATTTTAGTGTAGGCAATTTACATCCTCTTTCAACGTCTATTGCCCAGAGTTTGTTACTCACCTTATTATTAACTGGCATATCAGCCACTATTTTAGTGTTAATTTACTGGCAAATTCCGATGACAACGCCAGAGTTGAAATCTGTATTTACTGCGACTTTGTTCAAGATATTTTTCTTTTTGTTGATCATTATTGGCGTAGTAAGCTGGCTATTTACACTGGCAAGATTTAGTAACCGTTTAACGTTAAACGAATTACGAGCGCAAACAAAGGCGCTGGCTACCGAAGTAGCAGCTCATGAAAGAACCGCCCGTGCTTATCAGCTAGCGAAAGAAGAAGCAGAATCTGCCAATAAGGCAAAAAGCCGCTATTTGGCAGGCTTAAGCCATGAATTAATAACTCCCTTGAATGTGCTGTTAGGTTACGCACAATTACTGTCAAGCGATGGGCGTATGCCCAAACACGCCAAAGAACCCTTACACACGATGAAACGTAATGGTGAATACTTAAGCGACCTAATTGAAGGCGTATTAGAGGTATCCAAAATCGAAGCCGGGCGTTTGTCAGTTCACCGCGAAGACTTTCAGTTACGCCCTCTGCTAGAACAATTAGTGGCGATGTTTCAGCAACAGGCGATTTCTAAGGGATTAACTTTAAGCTATCACTTCCCTACGCACTTACCTCATTTTGTCTCGGGTGACAAACAACGTTTACGTCAAATATTAATCAACTTAATCTCTAATGCCGTTAAATTTACCCAGCGTGGTAGCGTTTCTTTCTCAGTGAGATACCGTAACGAGGTAGGTCACTTTGTCATTGAGGATACCGGCCCGGGGATCGATGAAAAGGATCAGGAAGTCGTCTTTCACCCGTTTGAAAGGGTATCAGATAGCAACACAGCAGTATCAGGAACCGGGCTTGGTCTTACTATTTCCCGAGCACTGGCAGAGCTTATGGGGGGCGACATTAGCTTAACCAGTACCCCTGGCCAAGGCAGCTCCTTTAGTGTGAGCCTGATGCTCCCTCGACTTACTGACAACAATAGAGTTCCCGTTGATAAAGACAACAATGTTACTGGTTATGAAGGCCCGCGAAAAACAGTAGTCACCATCGACGATGAAGCCGACCAACGTCAATTAATGCACGATATCCTCACCCCCTTGGGGTTTAGAGTAATCACTGCAAATGATGCTAGTGAAGGCATAGCCATGTTGGAACAGCATCCGATAGATCTTATTTTGCTCGATTTAAAGATGCCCAAAATAAGTGGCTGGCAAGCGGCTAAAATGATACGACAATTAGGTAGCAAGGTGCCCATTATTATAGTGTCAGCCAACGTGCGTGAACTCGATATGGAAGACAATGCACAGCAATACCACAACGACTACCTTACCAAGCCATTCGTTATTAACAACCTGATAGACAAACTAGGGCACTGGTTAAATATTGAGTGGATAAAACATGATGATGAAAGTCACGTACAATCGACCATTGAAAATGCCCAAAACAAACCCTTGGTTGGGAAAAACCAGTATCAAGCCCTTAAATCGATCGCTGAAATAGGTTACTTATCAGGCTTTAGTGCAAAATTAGAAGACATATCAGACCACTACTACATGCCCATGGAAACTCAAAAAACACTGAAACAATTGGCCTCGCAAATACAATTTGCCAAAGTGGTCGAGAAACTTGATGAACACATCAATAGGCTATGAGACGAGCAATTTATCCTCAATGTAAACCATGTCGGCAATGGCAATATCGGCATCAGTTTGTTCTGAAACTCGTAGATGCGATATAGCAGTAAGTAGGCCTCTTCTTTATTTTGCCCCGCTAAGTAACCGCTAGGGCGCGTATGGCGATACCCGCCGCAGTAGTGCGGTTTTCTACACCTAACTTTGCAAAAACCTGTTCTAAATGTTTGTTTACGGTACGTGGTCCGATATCCAGAATGTGCGCGATTTCTTTATTGGTCTTACCGTTCGATAACCAATACAGAACTTCAGACTCACGGCCTGTCAGATTGAGCGTTGTTTTCAGTTTCTCCTCGCCAGACATCACTTCAACTGCGTGATTAACTCTAAATGTGCTATCGCCATTTTCACGCTGCGACACGAACGCAAGTTCGCACCCGCCACCTTCATAGGCCACATTCTGTGTCACTGTCTTTAATTCATCGTGAGACAGAATATGCTTAACCGCAGGAATTAAACTCTCGTGAAACCAGTCATCTGCAAGTGGAATATTGGATAAAAAATCGTGGGTTTGCGGAGTAGCCCATAGCAACTCTCCCGCTTGATTGACTGCAAAGAGGTTTTGCCCCATAGAATCCAAAGCTTGTTGCGCGCTGGAGGTTATTTGCGCATTGTTCGCGTGGATTTTAATGCGCGCTACCAGTTCATCCGGATTTACAGGTTTAACAATATAATCTACGCCTCCGGCGTTCAGACCTTTAAGGGTGCTCTTTGAATCGGTTAATCCTGTCATGAAGATAACAGGAATATGCTGTAGCTCGCGATTTTGCTTGAGCCTCATGCATGTTTCGAAGCCATCTATTTTGGGCATCATAGCATCAAGTAGGATAATATCAGGCTTGATTTGCTCGGCGATTGTGATTGCCTGGCCGCCTTCTAACGCGACCAACGTACTAATCCCTTCCTTTTCAAGAATATCGTTAATTAAGCTAAGGGAATCAGGTGAATCATCAACGACTAACACCGTGTACATAAGCGCCATCCAACTAACTTAAATGAGCAAATCATACTAAATATTAATTGTCAGTATAAACACAAATTGCACCTATACGCATGGGGTATTTTGCGTAGCTAATGACCTCCCCTACAAAATAACATCATGACATTGAAGATATTTCCATCAGGCATTTAAATTTTAGCGTAGTCTGCTGATTGATTTTGAGGGAGAGGAAATAGCCGGAGTGTTACTTGCGTACCCTAGAGGCTGTTGATCTTTCGTGAGTAGTTTTTGAGCGGTATGGTAAAGAATTATAATTTGCTTCGCCAAAAGTAAAAGAACAACTCAATAGCATGCCAAGACTAATGCTAACTGATGGGCGGTTGGAGCGCCGTTTATCGCCGGTTCAATTTATGGTCGAAGAAAGGTTTATTGAATCTGTTATTCAATGAGTTAGCCAAACTATCTGATTACGACTGGGTCTTTGCTGATGATTCGATTGTCAAAGCTCATCAGCTTAATGCCGGAGCAGCTACCAAGGGTAATGGGTGCATTGGAAAAAGCCGCGGTGGTAACTCCACAAAAATCCATTTAGCCGTGGATGGTAGTAGCTGCTCGATATCGGCATCAGGCTGGCTCAGCAACACAAGACTATTCATGACATATTCGAAAACATTGAGGTCGTTGGCTTTGGCGGTTTCGATGATGCTTTAGAGAATAGCACCGGTGATTGCGCCGGCAACTGTCTGGCTGAACAGCCAGTTTTTCCTGCCAAAGACGAACGGCTTTATCGCTCGTTCTGCACGGTTATTATCAATGCTAAGCTGACCATTTAATTTGTAACGTTCCAGTTTGTGCCATTGGTTCAGGCAATACTGTATCGATTCACCCAGTTTGGTTTTCGGCAGCACTTTTTGAACGGATTTGGTTAGCTAGGTATGCAGTTGGTTCAGTAACGGCAGACTCTTTTCCTGTCGTATGGCATAGCGTTCTTCTGATGAGCTATCTTTTAGCTGCGTTTCGATACGGTAGAGCTTTTAGATATGGTTCGCCCAGTTGGGTTTGTTCATAACCCGCGTACCCATCGACTTGAGTCACGCAGACGCGACACTGCACCATATTCGTACAGGTCCAGCTGTGCTTTGGTGATTGATTTGATGTGCCACTGAATTAAATCCGTGCCTAAGCTGGCCGCCAGTTCCTCAGCCAGCAAGGTTTTGCCCGTTCCCGGCTCGCCTTTGATTAACAGGGGTCGTTCGAGGGTAATCGCCGCATTGACTGCCAGTAGCAGGTCATTGCTGGCGATATAACTGTCGGTGCCTTGAAATGCCATTAGGATCCTTATTTCGTTTAACCATTAAAATAACCATATCATATAGCAAAAATCACTTTGCAT
>MDTD01162546.1_pt1 | contig 28503 bp, 34 predicted proteins | sample 811221 | NCBI WGS metagenome assembly MDTD01 (sample SAMN05326646, study PRJNA326480) | marine metagenome | isolation source: seawater | place: Pacific Ocean: South West | collected 2011 | reverse complement strand
AGAATTAAAAACACAGGAGAAATTGCAAAATTAGGGAACTAATTTTCGATAAATAGGAGAAACACATGGCAATATCAACATTATCAAAATTTACAGTACCTTTAGCAAACGACCAAAGTTCGGCATCACAAGGCTTGTTGATGCCAAAATTACAATATCGTTTTAGAGTTGTTCTTGAAAACTTTGGTGTTTCTACTCCAAGATCAGAACTTACAAAACAAGTAATAGACTGTTCAAGACCTAACCTTACTTTCGACAACGTGACACTAGATGTTTACAACTCTAGAGTATATGTTGCAGGTAAACACACTTGGGATCCAATTACAATTACAATCAGAGATGATGTAAACAATGCAGTTACAAAACTAGTTGGTGAACAGGTGCAGAAACAGTTTGATTTCTTTGAGCAGGCAAGTGCCGCTTCAGGTATCGACTACAAATTTACTTCAAGAATCGAAATACTTGATGGTGGTAACGGTTCTTCAACTCCAAATGTTCTAGAAACATTTGAATTATTTGGAGCATTTATTGAGTCAGTAAACTACAACACTTTAGCGTATGCAACATCTGACCCAGTAACAATAACAATGAACTTGAGATACGATAACGCAATACAAACTCCACAAGGAACTGGAATTGGTACTGCGGTAACAAGAACTGTAAGCACACTAGCTACAGGCGGTGGTATCTAATACAAATTAGCATTTATAATATAAAAAGAGCGCCTTTAACGGCGCTTTTTTTATGGCCATAAATATTAGGTATGCCGTCGATTAATAATTTTTTAAATGCATTTTCAAATGGTCTTCCTGGAATGAAAGACTATCGTCATGCTTCACGTCTATATCTTGACGACAACTTCAAACTTTTACCAAAACAAAAATTTCTATTTCACGTACATTTCAACATAGATGACAGTATTCCTATAAGAAGATTTACAACAAATGAAAAAATAGAACTTAATATGTTAGTGAAAAGTGCTGACCTTCCAAAGTTCAACCTAAACATAGAAGAAAAACAACAATACAATAAAAAAACTTACATCAACACACGTATCGGTTATGAACCTGTGAATATAACTTTCCACGATGACCATGCAGACACAGTCAACGCTTTCTGGAAAGCATACTACGAATACAATTTTAGTGATTCATTGACAGTGAATCCTAACGTTGCAGGATTCAACACAGTTGATAATATGTATGATGACGCACCAAACGTTACTCAGTATGGTATGGACAATGCACAACAACGTAAAAAACCTTTCCTAAGATCAATTGAACTGTTCGCATTGCACAAACAAAGGTTCACTTCATTCATGTTGGTGAATCCTGTCATAGGTTCTTGGTCACATGACAACGTTGATCAAGCGGACGGACAAGGAATAATGGCAAACACAATGCAAATTTTTTATGAAACTGTTTTATATTCGGCAGGAATAATAAACAAGAACAGGATTCCGGGCTTTGCAACAATACATTATGACCTTGAACCATCACCGTTGAGCGTGTTGGGTGGAGGCACAACATCAATTTTTGGACCTGGTGGTATAGTTGATGGCATTGGCTCAGTGATAAGTGATATACAATCTAATAATTTCAGTGTTGCCACGATCTTACGTGGTATCAACACATATAATAATGCTAAAAAAATAAAAGCCAAAGATGCTGTCAAAGAAGAACTAAAAGGCATAGTAAAAGAAGGCGTAATTGACATAGGAAAACAGGCTGGCACAATTACAAATCCAGTAGGTAACTTCAGTGTAGGAAACGCGGCAGTAACAGCAGTTGCCACAGGAGCAGTTTTGGCAACGGCAAAAGGTTACAAAGACAGTAAGAGCAGTGAAAACAATGTAGTCAACAATCAGGTTACTTCGCAGTTCACAGACTTTCTTTCTCCAACAGAGGCAGTAACTCTTGTTACCCAAAATGATTTAGCCAAGGACAAGGTGGCGGCGGCACTTTATTATCAAACAATTGGATCACGAAACGGACTGACCATTGCTGAGAGTGATGTTGAATATGCGGCTCTTACTGATAATGAAAAAAGTGTTTATCAAGACAGAGTTACAAACGAAATATCGAGCCTAGTCAGTGACGGATACATTAAAATAAACCGAACCACACAAGATGTAAATATTGTGGCAGAAAAGGCTAGTTTATAATGACAATTTATTACTCAAATTTACCGCAAAAGATAAAAGACAATCTCACTAAGACTGCAGAAAGACTAAAAGACGACGCATACAAAACTAAATTTGAATTTGCAGTAAATGATTATGATGCCACCGTTGGATTTTTTGTAAAAAGAGGCTTTGCAAGACAACCTGCGGAAGATGTTGCATACATAATTTTGCAACAAGCCAAAATTGACTCTGTTCCAGTCGGACAAATATTAGATAAACTCACATACACAAATCCTGCTCAATTATCAGAACTTATATCAACAGTTTTAAACGCAAACAGATACAAATCTAGTAGATTGGGTGTTAGAAATCAACGTTCTACAAAAGACACAGTATCTAGAAATATTCTAGACTAATGAATCCAAGATTACCCAGATTTGCAAAAGGAAAATTCGTTCCAAAAAACAGACAAAAGTATGTTGGAACAAAAACTCCGACTTATAGGTCAAGTTGGGAACAAGCGTTCATGCGATTATGCGATGAACATCCAAATGTTTATCAATGGGCCAGCGAAAGTATCAAAATTCCATACAGGCATCCATTGTCAGGCAAGTACACAGTCTACGTTCCAGACTTTTTTATAATTTACATGGACAAAAATGGCAAAAAACATGCCGAGATGATCGAAGTAAAACCTAAGTCACAAATGACCATGGAGGCGGCAGGCAGAAGCATGGGCAAGAAAAAACAAGTTGTTGTAAATTATGCAAAATGGGAGGCCGCAACCGCATATGCAAAACAGAGAAAAATACGGTTTAGGGTTGTATCAGAAGAAGACTTATTTCATAACGGATCTCGTAAGTAAATAAAACATGACAAAAAAATTAGAAGAAATACTTAATTTACCAAATGTCAAATCTGAATTTGCAAAAGTAGACAAAAAAGATAAAGAAAAACAGATCAAAGAAAACACAGTTGGCAAAAATCTTGATCCAAAAACACAAGAAGCTCTTAAAAAAACATATGCCGAGTTTGATAAGGTGGCGGCCGCGTTGCCACAAGTAAAAGGACTTGGCGAATTAAGTGATTTAGAGTTGGATAAACTGGCTATGGAAGCCGAAGACTCTTATAAAAATTTAATGGACCTTGGAATGAATGTAGATTCACGATATTCTGGTCGGATTTTTGAAGTGGCAAGTACAATGTTGCGAAACGCCATTGATGCAAAAAGCAATAAAATTGACAAAAAACTTAAAATGGTGGAATTACAGCTCAAAAAAATGAAATTGGATAAAGATGGGCCAGATGACACAAACGAAGCCATTGATAGCGAAGGCACCATCATTACAGACCGTAATGAATTAATGAAGAAACTAATGAAGAAAGACTAAATACAGCATTATGGGTGATTTTACAAAATATCTTACAGAATCTCAAAAGCAATACGAATTCAGAGTGAAAATTGCCGGCGAATTGGACAAAGGATTTGGTGCAAAATTAGAACAAGCACTTCAAAAATTTGAAGTTGCTAAAATTTCAGCAGGAAAAACTACACCAATACAAGAAACACCTTTAGATTTTCCAAGTATGAAAAATACATCAGTAACTATCTATGAAGTTACAACAAATTATCCTGCATCAGTGTTTGAAATGGCAGATTATATCGCACAACAAATGGGAGTTACAAGAGATTGTGTTGTTGTGAGAAAGCCAAATGAACCAACTGAAGAATATCAGGAAAACATGGGCAAAGAAAAAGATGAATCCGAATTCAAATCCATGTTGCAAGATGTTGAATACAAAGATGCACCAAAAATAAATGCAGAAGAAGAATTTGGTGACAAAGCAAATCAAAGTTTATTCAAAGAATTACTTAAAGACCGAAAAGAAAGAATTGAAGCAGAGAAAAAAGAAACTGCACAAAAACAAATGGACAAGGACGAAAAAGGCACACCAAGTCCTTTTTCAAAACCAAAAAATCCACACCCAGATCCAAAGAGAGCATAACATGGCAGAAATGATTGACATACTTAATAAATTAAGAGAATATGAAAAAAGAGGTGCTGAAGTTTCTGATGCAATTAAAAGCACAGAAATGACACAGACCGAAAAACCAGTCCAAGAACACTGTCATACCTTCCAAGATTTCTTGAAAAAAGAAAATCTTCCACCAGTTGAAAAAATGAACTTCAGTGATTATGCCAAAGCGGCTGAGATGTACGCAAAACATAAAGCAGAAATGGCAAAAGACGAAAGTGTAAATGAAGTTGGTGGCATGAGCGATGTACACATCGGCGCACAAGACATAGTTGGCGAATACACAGACGAAGACGGCAACCTTAAAATGCCAAAAGTTCAAGTGTTAGCTGACATGGATAAAAAGAAAAGGTCAGAAGACTTTCCAAAATCATACGAATATGATGTCGCAATGAACATGGTGAGAGACGACTTCGAAGATGGTGGCGCACGAAAACCAGGAATCGATGCCGAAGGTGAAGTACAAGAAAAACAAGGTACTGATCACGACAAAGATGGTGATATTGATTCAAAAGACTATCTAAAATCAAGAGATATAGCCATTAAAAAGGCAATGGGCAAGGACATAAATAAAAAAGACGATATGAAAAAAGAAACAGTAAAAGAAGATATGCACATCATGACAGATGATCCAAAAGAAATGGGTCTAATGATGCAAATTTTGAAATTAGCAGGTGTCAAGCCTGTTACTCCAGACATGATGAGTCATGGAGATGAGAAAAGAGACGAAACAGAATTAGCAAATTCACCAGCTGGTTATTCAAACGACCAAAAAGTACAATCAATAGATGATTTAGTTAATGTTCATTCAGGTGGATTAAACAGACAAAAAGTTCAAATCAAAAAAGGTCATCCAGGTGACAATGAACTTGCCGCAGAAAACATGGCAAAAAGTCTTACAGCTCAATACGAAAGTTTCAAAAAAAACTATCAAGCAGAAGCTAAAAAAGCCGCAGAACCTACCGAAAAGAAAGAGTAATTTTCATTTAAATAATTAGATGAAACTTTGTATAGGCCCTTGGTCTACGATCAGCATAGATGATAAAGGAAGAGTCTCTCCTTGCCTTTGTAACGACTGGCACAAAGTAGGAGCCATAGGCAACGTGATAGATAACGATTTTGAAACAGTGTTTGCCTCCGAAGAACTGCACAATTTTAAAAATAAAATATTGAAGGAAGATTACAGCAGTTGTAGTATTGTATGTCCTGAAAAAGGTAGGGTACCAGACAGAGATATAAGTGTGCTTGATAATCACAGATATCCAAAACACGTTCTACTATCTATAGATAAAAACTGTAATCTTGCTTGTGAAAGTTGTAGAACAACAAATATTTTCAATAATCTAGCTGATCCCAACGCAGTCAAAATACTAAAACATGTATATGAATTTTACAAAGACAAAAACGTAACTTTACAGTTCGATGGGGCCGGTGATGTATTTGCATCAAAAGCCTATAAGGATTTTTTACAGCAAGATTTTGGTCCAAATTGGAGATTTCAAATAATAACTAACGGAAATTTATTAATAAAGAATGAAAAAATTATTGATAGGTTAAAGGACAACATTATTTCAGTGGATGTCAGCTTAGACGCAGGATCAAATCAAACTTACAAAGACGTAAGAGGGGGAAATTTTGAGATTGTAAAAAAAGGCATCATGATGTGTGTCGACAAAAACATCAGAACAAATATAAGTTTTGTTGTTCAAAATAAAAATTATAAAGAGATTCTGGATGCATGGAATTTAGGTGTTAAATTAAAATGCAACAGCTTGAATTTACACAAGATAAGAAAATGGGAACACATGACAGAGCAATGGTGGAGCGAAAATTGTATAGAAAATTTATCAAAATTAGAAAAAGAAAAATTAATAACTCAATTAGATCAAATGAAAACTGTTGAAAACATTGTAACAAAACAAAGTATTCCGGTTTATATGACCGGGGATCTAAGAAATTTCTACCTGTAATTTTACGTTAAATACACTACTATGGCTTACGTATCATTAGACAGCGACCAAGTAAAGAAGGCGCATAAGAAACACAAATACACAAAGGATCAAGTTCTACAACTTGAAAAATGTATGGATGAAAAAAGTGGTCCATTGTTTTTTATGGAGTCATTTATGAAGATACAACATCCGACCAGAGGATCGTTGCCTTTCAAACCATATGATTATCAAAAAAGATTGATACAAAGTTACAATGATCACAGATTTTCAATTGCAATGCTACCACGACAAACCGGAAAGACGACTTGTGCATCTGGTTACCTAATATGGTATGCAATGTTTAAACCGGATTCACAAATACTAATTGCCGCTCACAAATATGCTGGTGCTTCTGACATCATGTCAAGGGTAAGGTATGCCTATGAAATGTTACCTAGCTGGATAAAAGCAGGTGTAACACAATACAACAGAAACTCTATCGAATTTGATAACGGCTCCAAAATAATGGCAACTACAACTACTGAAAATACTGGACGGGGTATGTCCTTAACATTAATATACTGTGATGAGTTTGCGTTCGTGCAACCACCTGAGAAAGCAGTAGAGTTTTGGACATCACTTTCTCCAACTCTGTCAACTGGCGGTAAATGTTTAATCACATCCACACCAAATTCGGATGAAGATCAGTTTGCATTAATCTGGAAAGAAGCGTGTAAACGATATGATGATTTTGGCAATGATAATGTGGTAGGTACTAATGGATTCTACGCCATGAAGGCACACTGGTCAGAACATCCAGAAAGAGATCAAGCATGGATGGAACAGGAAAAATCCAGAATTGGTGAAGAAAGATTTAGGCGAGAACACGAGTGTGAATTCTTGATCTATGATGAGACACTTATAAACAGTGTAAGATTGGTTGAGCTAGAAGGAAAAGATCCGGTATGGACACAAGGCCAAGTAAGATGGTATTCTAAGCCTAAGCCAAAACACACTTACATGGTTGCACTCGACCCAAGTTTAGGTACAGGCGGGGACTATGCGGCAATACAGATATTCGAACTTCCAACATTTAAACAAGTAGGCGAGTGGCATCATAACACCACTCCTGCCAATCAACAAATTAGGATTTTGCAAAGCATAACAAAATACATAAGTGATACTGTGCAGGAACAAGACACAACAGCAAATCCAAGTATTTTTTACTCAATGGAAAACAACACTCTCGGAGAAGCGGCCCTTATGCGGGTAATGGATATAGGAGAAGAAAACATAAATGGAATGTTTTTATCAGAGCCTATAAGAAAAGGACACAGAAGAAAATTTAGAAGAGGCTTTAACACAACTGCAAAACATAAAATAGACGCCTGTGCAAAATTTAAAGAACTTGTTGAAAATAACAAAATGGAGTTGAACAGCAAACCACTGATTTCAGAACTAAAAAACTTTGTTGCCACAGGAGTAAGTTACAAGGGCAAACCAGGCGAGCACGATGATTTAGTAAGCGCCTGTTTATTGGCCACACGTATGATGAAGGTACTAGCTGACTTTGATCCCAAAATATTCGAGCAATGGACCAACAGGACCTCAGAATACACTGCGCCAATGCCCATATTCGCTAACCTAGGCACATAATAAATACAGTATGATTTCACCAAAAACAAGCTCAGACTTATTCAACAAAATAAGAAGCAAATTTGGCAATATTACTATTGGCGATTCTGAAGGAAATGCAACAGCTGACCCTACCAAAGCAGTGTTTTTTGACTTCGAATTTACTGAGGATCAAGACAAGTTTGGGAGAATTTCAGTTAGTTTAGCAGACGGACAGTCAATGAAAGTATTTTACAATAGAGACATGGTGGAAAAGATTGATGAAGACGATAAAAATGAGTGGTATGGCTTTATTCGTGAACTGAAAGATTTCGCGGTTGAGCATCAACTTAAATTCGACATAAGGGATATTACAAAATCCAGCCTATCGAAGCAGGATTATAAGAATCTAGCAGACACAGGCGAAACGGTAAATACTGACACAATGTCAGAAGAACTACAAAGAATTACAAAATTAGCGGGTGTTGAAGTTAAAGAAGGGCTTACAGGCACTCGAAAAAGCTCATACGAAAATTTAGACAAAACAAGATTAATAGTAAGACACTCAGGGCCTGTTGATGAAACAGTTCCGGGTGCAAGATCAAGACACATTAACTCTTTATACATCGAAAACGAAGATGGTGAAAGATTCAAATATCCAGTTATACATTTGGCCGGTGCTAGAGCAATGACGAGACACGTGGCAAATGGCGGAAGACCACATGATGATTTTGGCCAACATATTATACAAACATCAGAAGACATTGCTAAATTAAATTCATTTTCAAGATACGCTTCAAACAAAGATCAGTTAAATGACAACGCTGGCGACATAATCGAACAAACTAAATTAACATTAGAAAATTTGAGAACTTATGTAAAAAATTTAAGCAAACAAGGACACTATGAAACAGCAGTCAAAGATTATAAAAAAACTGAAACAGTAGAAATGGATGATGAGACTGCAAATTCATATAGAGAAAAATTTACACAAACACACTTTGATGAAAGAATTGAACAAGCATTACCTATCATACACAGAGTAATGACTGAGTTTGACACGCCAGAAAAAAGAGCTGAAAGAGAAAAGATGATGAAAGCATTCTTGGCTAAAGGTGGAGAAGTTGAGAAGGTTAAACCAGGCGTCACAGCTTTCAAAGGCAAAGAACTTAAACCTAAGTTTAGAAAAGATAAAGAAGAGGACATGAAAGAGTTCAAAGACAAAGGAGATGTACAAGCTCCTGTTGATTTAGGACCTGCTGTTCAAGGATTTTTAAATGATCCAAATAAAAAATTAGTTTTAAGAAAAGATGATACTGCTGACAATATGTTAAAAGTAACAAAATTTACAAATAAAAATACCATGTTAAGTTCTATATTATCAGATATAGCTTCAAGAATGTTGACAAAAGGTGGCGAAGAGGATCAAGTGGCAAATTTTGCTTCAAGAGTAGCTGACGAACTTGACGGTGAGGGACAACCTTTCTTCAAACCAACTAAAGATTACATGAAGAATAAAAAAATTGCAATTCAACTAGCCAAGAGATATATCGACGATTACAAAAAAATGCAGAACGATCCAAAATATGCAGACGAAGTGAGAATGGATCCGGGTGCGTTTTCACCTAAAAAAGACAGAACAGGAAAAGCTAAAGAAGAAGAAACTTTTGAAACTTGGGCTGACAATGTTGAGTCAATTGGAGAAGATGCAAAAATAAAACCTTACGTGTCAATGTACAGAGGAGATGACGGTAAGATGATTTATGATGTTCTTAACAGCGATGGTGAATCAGTCATGAAAGGACCTGACTATGATAAAGCGACTGCTTTCTTGAGAAAGAACTATGACAGATTAAAACAAGGTGGCACAAAATCAGACGTGATGGTCAGAGCAGAAGGCAACGAATTTGCGATGGCAGTGCAAAAAGCCAAAGCGGCGGGCATGAAGCCAGGTGACAAGTTTAAAGTAGGTGACAAAGAATACACACTTAAAGATGCAATCGAACTTGCTGGCCTACAATTAGAAGAATTTTTTCAAGAAGAAGAACCAGTAAAAGAACAGGTTAACGAAGATAAAAAAGAAGACAGCGGTTTTAACATCGCAGGCGTAGACGACGAAGTAGAAAGAATCGCCAATCTAGCAAATTACCAATAATAGTAGTAGACTTTAGATAAATATCTGTGTATATTAAGATAAAATGCTTAAGATACATTTAGGCACAAACATAGGCAAATAAGGAGGCTTACATTATGGCTACATTGGCTGAAATAAGAGCGAAGTTAAAATCTCAGGAAGTGAATCGCTCCACTTCTACAACTGGCGGAGACAACGCCATATTTCCACATTGGAATATTCAGGAAGGACAAGAAGCTGTTCTAAGATTCTTACCAGATAAGGATCCAAACAACACTTTCTTCTGGACTGAAAGAAACATGATCAAACTGCCTTTCGCAGGGATCAAAGGACAAACTGATTCAAGACCCGTGCAGGTACAAGTACCTTGTATGGAGATGTATGGAAAAACTTGTCCAATTCTTACAGAAGTAAGACCATGGTTCAAAGACAAATCAATGGAAGACATGGGCAGAAAATATTGGAAGAAGAAAAGTTATATCTTCCAAGGTTTTGTTACAAATAATCCATTGACTGAAGACGCAACTCCAGAGAATCCAGTGAGAAGATTCATTATTGGACCTCAAATTTTCAATATAATCAGAGCGGCACTTTTAGATCCAGAAATGGAAGAACTGCCAACTGACTACTTGAAAGGTGTTGACTTTAGAATAACAAAAACTTCAAAAGGTGGATATGCTGATTATTCAACTTCAAAATGGTCAAGAAGAGAAAGACCACTTGACGAAGCTGAAAGATCTGCAATCGATAAGTTTGGCTTACACAACTTATCAGACTTTAGACCGAAGGAACCAACAGAAGCAGAAATTAAAATAATCAAAGAATTATTTGAAAAATCTGTGGATGGTGAAGCGTATGATTTGGAAAAATACGGACAGTATTTTAGACCGGCTGGCGTTTCTCTTCCAAAGTCTACAACTCCACAAGCTAGTGCACCTGCATCAACTGAAACAAAACCAGTTGAAGAAGCAAGTAAACCAGCTGAGACAGAAGTCAAACCTGCCCCGGTACAACCAAATACGGATAGTGCCAAGAGAGCAGAAGACATCTTAAAGTTGATTAGATCTAGACAAAGCAAGTAAACAAAAATTACCAATGGCTTCGGCATTGACACTGAAGCCATTCGGTAGTATTATAACAATATGGATATAAAAAGAAAAATTAAAAAGGCAGTCGATTGGATGCTATATCAACAGATTCCAGCATGGATCATTATAGTTTTAATCATTGTTTGGATAATATTATAGGCACATCATGACAAAAGTATTTGACGCAAGTAAATTTAGAAAGAACATTACGAAATCGATACAAGGTTTAGGTATAGGTTTCAATGATCCAACAGACTGGATCAGTACAGGCAACTATGCCTTAAATTATTTGATATCAGGAGATTTCAACAAAGGTATTCCCCTAGGCAAAGTATCTGTGTTGGCGGGTGAATCAGGAGCAGGCAAGTCTTATATTGCTTCGGGCAATATAATAAGAAATGCACAGAAACAAGGTATATTTGTTATACTAATAGATTCTGAAAACGCATTGGATGAAACTTGGCTACAGGCTCTCGACGTCGACACGGATGACAAAAAATTATTAAAATTAAGTCTATCGATGGTAGACGATGTTGCAAAAACTGTTTCCGAGTTTATGAAAAGTTACAAAGATGAAAACTCTGAAAACAGAGAAGACGCTCCAAAGGTGTTATTTGTAATAGATTCGTTAGGAATGTTGTTGACTCCAACAGATGTTGACCAGTTTAGTAAAGGAGAAATGAAAGGTGACTTGGGTAGAAAGCCAAAGGCCTTAACTGCTCTTGTGCGAAACTGCGTGAATATGTTTGGAAGTTGGAACGTGGGACTAGTGGCAACAAATCACACATACGCATCGCAAGATATGTTTGATCCGGATGACAAGATATCAGGTGGACAGGGCTTCATATATGCAAGTTCGATTGTGATTGCAATGAAGAAATTAAAATTAAAAGAAGATGAAAAAGGCAATAAAATTTCCGATGTAAGAGGTATAAGAGCCGCTTGTAAGGTAATGAAAACTAGATATGCAAAGCCGTTTGAAAGCGTACAAGTTAAGATTCCTTACGATACTGGCATGGATCCCTATTCAGGATTGCTTGATCTTTTCGAGAAAAAAGGCGTAATTACACAGCAAGGTAACAGATTAAAATATGTTGATTCAAAAGGCGTAGAAACCATAGAGTTCCGAAAAAACTGGACAGGTGATAAATTAACTGGAGTCATGAATGACTTTGTTAATGTAACCAACCAGGAGTCAACAGAAGATGGAACAAGCGATGGACAGTAATCTAGTCGAAGAAATTTGGACAAGCATATCACACTACGTACCTGAAAGACAAAAAGTAGATTGTGCTGTGGACTATGTTAAAACTTTGATAGATCAAGGTGTTGATAATTCTACATTAAAAGCGGCCATGGAGTACGATGAGAAGCTAACTGAAGCTATCAAGATTGTACTTGAGGACGAAGTAGATGATTCATATGGCCTAGAAGATCACGCAGATGAAAATAACTGGCACGAGGAATAATGGGTTGGTATACAACGGTTAGCAAAGACATTTCAAAAATTCCAGAATGTATAAATCATTTTAACACAGAATACGATCAAGCAAGAAAAGAGTGCAGAATATATGGCAGTTTAGAAAAGGCTTCTGCGGCACTTCCAGGCATAGTAGAACATCGTTTCCAACAATTACAAGAAATAGAAGCAATATTAGAGTACCTTAACATTGAGCGGAGAAGATTGCGTTCAGATCATTTCAAAAAATATTTAGAGAACTATCAACGAGCATTAAGTTCGAGAGATGTAGACAAGTATGTTGACGGAGAAGCAGATGTGGTTGACTTTGAAAAAATACTCAACGAATTTGCATTATTAAGAAATCAGTGGCTAGGCATAACCAAAGGCCTCGATCAGAAACAATGGCAACTCACGAACATTGTTAAATTGAGAGTAGCAGGTATGGAAGATGCCAACATCAAATAGAATAATACTTACAGACGTGGATGGAGTGTTGCTCCAGTGGGAGAAACATTTCGCAGAATGGATGGACATGCGAGGCTTTGAGTTGCGTCCTGATTATGAGAAAGTTTATTCCATGGAGGAGCGATACGGAATAAAAAAAGTTCTTAAAGAAAGTCTTATAGAAGAATTCAATAGATCGGCCTGGATGAGCATTCAAGAACCTATGCCAGGTTCACAAACATGGGTCAAATTACTTCATGCGGAAGGATGGACCTTTATACCTATAACAAGTCAAACAAGAGATATACCAGCACAGGAACTTAGAAAAAGAAGGCTTAAAGAGTTATTTGGTGGCACTGTGTTCTCAAATTATTTCATATTAGACACAGGTGATCATAAAGATAGTGCTTTGGCAGAGTTTCATGGCACAGGTTTATGGTGGATAGAAGATAAATGGACAAACGCTGTCAAAGGACTTGATTATGGCCTACGACCAATGCTGATGAATCATTCTTACAATCAAGATTTTCAAAATGACAAAATCCTCAGAGTAAATAATTGGTCAGAAATATATAAAATTATTACAGGAAAAAAATAAAATGGCAGTACACGGCACAAAAAAGAAAAAAATTCTAGTTTGCGGTTTACCAGGATCAGGTAAAACAACTTTAGCAAGAGTCCTAGCACCCATGTTAGGAGCTCAATGGCTTAATGCTGACGAAGTAAGGAAAGAAGCTAACGATTGGGACTTCTCTCCTGAAGGAAGAACACGACAAGCCAACAGAATGAAAGAACAGGCTCAAGCAATTATAGATAAAAATTTACACGTCCTTTGCGACTTTGTATGCCCAACTGAAAAAACAAGAGAAGATTTTGGAGCAGACTACGTTGTATGGATGGACACGATCAAAGAAGGCAGATTCGAGGACACAAATAAAATGTTTGTGCCACCTTCAAAATTTGATTACAAAGTCACACACATGAACGCAGAGATGTGGGCATTCTTAATAAAACAGGATTTTTTGAATAAAGAAGAAACAGATGTGGGATAATAAAAAACCAACTGCTCAAATGCTAGGAAGATGGCAACCATGGCACGCCGGTCATCAAAAACTATTTGAGGAAATACTAAAAAAGACCGGACAAGTTTTAATAATGGTCAGAGATGTACAAGGTGTTGGCGACAATCCATTTAATTTTGAAACTGTAAAGTCCAACATTGAAAAGGCCTTAAAAGACTACGAAGGCAAATATAAAATAATTTTAGTACCTAACATTACCAATATATGCTATGGACGTGGAGTTGGATATAAGATAGAAGAGATTGTACTCGATGAGGAAACACAAAGGATATCTGCCACAGAAATTAGGATGAGAATGAGAGAAGAAGGTAAGTTAGGTGAAGAAGCATAAATCATGGTTCCTGCCTGATGCAGAAGAACACTTCATCACACAGATGGAGGAAAAAAACACCGACGGATATCAAGTTGAATCAAGACAGTCAATATTAAAAACTGTCTCAGAACTAGTCAACTTCAAACCAAAACTTGCAATAGACATAGGAGCAAATGTTGGATTTTGGACTAAAGATTTTTGTGAAACTTTTGAAAAAGTAATTGCATTTGAACCAATTCCTTCTAACGTTGAATGCCTAAAAAAGAATGTGCAAAATACGAACTTAGAAATCAAAGAATATGCCTTAGGAGCTAGAAATCAAGATACAGACATATTTTTTCCACAAAATGGAAACAGCGGTTCTGCTACTTTTAGTCCATCAAACCTTGTAGACGAAAGTGAGATTCAAAAAGTGCCAACTAAAATAAGAACCTTAGATGATGAATTGTCAAATGTATCAGATGAACTAGCACAAAATTGTCTCATAAAAATAGACGTGCAAGGATATGAAAAAGAAGTCCTTGATGGAGCCCAAAAATTTATTTTAAATTTTCGTCCAATAATTTGTTTAGAAATACAAAAGCCTAGAAAGAGGCACAAATGGATCAAATTTTTCGGATATACACACGGTTACAGGCCTTTAATGAGTATAAAAAAGGATTGGACTTTTGTTTGTTATAATAAATTTCCAGATTAAATTTTTTGAAAAATTAACTCTATATTGTTTTTTGTATTGATTCTATTTGTCCAAACTTTGTAATTTAGTTGTTGATATTTTTGAACAATATGATCTAATTTACTAAAATTAGTATCGGTGTCACCTAGATCCATTTCGCATTCGCATAAAACTATCTTTGGCGATATTTTCAAATTAACAATTTCATTTAGCATCTCATACCAACGTCCTTCAATATCTAACTTAATAATGTCAACATCCTTACCATACTGTTCTGATATTTCTGCTAAATTGGTTGTTGTGATCTCAATTTTATCCTTGTATTCGTTTGGTTCATCCAGCTGAAAACACTTGCCATTGCCATCCTTATCATAAAATGATTTGGTTTGCCCGGCCACAGTGTCATAGGCCTTTCGATGATGAGTAATATTGTAACCACCTTGATTAGCACTGTCTACTGTGCGTTGTGACATTGGTGTTGGATCCCATGTTAGAATCTTTGCAGTACGATTGTCTTTTCTGCAGTTTAATTCATATCTTATTTCTCTTGATACGCCAAAATTCCAAAACATTTTAGCCTGCCTCCTTAATGCGTCAGGAGTGCTATACTGTTTGTACTTGGTCCAACCTTGTTTATTCTTTTTTGTATTGCTTGGACACAGAGGAAACATTTTTTCGTAGAGTCTGCAACGTTCTGAAATATCCATGTGCAAATATTTATGGGTTAAATATTAATATGAAAATATACGTCGGTCATGACAGTAGAGAAGATATAGCTTACCAAGTTTGTGAGCATTCAATAAAAAGAAGAGATCCATCCGCAGAAGTCATACCTTTGAAACAAAGGCAGATGAGAGAACAAGGACTATACACAAGACCAGTTGATAAATTAGCATCAACTGAATTTACTTTTACCAGATTTTTTATTCCTTACCTAAATGACTTCAAAGGTTGGGCGGTCTTTTGTGACTGTGACTTTGTGTGGCGTATTCCTAGCCACGAACTTATAAAATATTGTGATCCAAGTAAAGCAGTGGTTTGTGTTCAACACGATTACAAACCAAAAGAAGGCACTAAGATGGACGGCCAGGTACAGACAGTATACCCAAGGAAAAATTGGTCGAGCATGGTGCTATGGAACTGCGAACATCCTAAGAATAAAATACTGACACCAGAATTATTAAACAAAGAAACACCTAAATTTTTACACAGATTTTCTTGGTTGGAGGACAATGAAATAGGAGCTCTACCTCATGAATATAATTGGCTAGTTGGTTGGTACAAAGAACCTAATGATGGGAAGCCAAAAATACTACACTACACGGAAGGTGGTCCATGGTTCGACGGTTATCGAGATTGTGAATACTCTGATGTGTGGAAAAAAGAACTTATAAATTTATTTTCGAACTAATGATTACTGTACTTGACAAATTCGATCCTGCAAAACACTATTTTGAAGATCCATATCCCCACGTAATAATCGAAGATGCACTACCAGAAGATGTGTATACAAAACTATATGACAGTTGGCCAGTAAAAGAAATAAAAGATAAACTTGAAATTATAGGTGGACACACTTTCAGATACATGTCAAATGATGTTCTAAATAAAAAAACTGTTCCTGTATCAGAAGATTGGGAAAATTTTTTCAAAGCTCATACATCGCAAGAATATTACAATAAAGTTCTAAATTTATTTGAGAAACATATTCCGCATATTAATTTTTTAAAACAAGAAAAAGTTGCTGTGAGAGGTTCGGGCAACAGCAAAGTTGTGACAGAAACACAATTCGTAATACATAATCCGGTAAAAGAAACAACAAGAACTGATCATTTGGATAATCCTGTTGAAATTTACGCAGGACTTTTATACATGCGTAAGCCCGAGGATGAAGCAGAAGGTGGAGATTTTGTAATCTACAAATCAGACCCAGTCCGTGAAGTTTCAAGGCAAAACGGTAGAGAACTTTTAGAAACAACAAAAAGAGAAGTTGTTAAAACAATAAAATACAAACCTAATTGTTTTGTGATGTTTTTAAATACAAACAGAGCTGTGCATGGCGTTACACCAAGGATTAATTCTCAAACAGAAAGATTAAGCATCAACATAATTGCTGAGGTCACTGATAGAAAATATAAAATGTTTTCCATTAAAAAGATCTAATGTTGGATAAAATTAAGGCCGAAAACGTACACAAAGAACCTGCCCCACACATAATCATTAATCATCCAATCGAAGTTAAAAATTATGATCATCTGTACGAACAATGGAACAATCCTGCACACGTGATTTGGCAAGAACTCAAACAAAAACACAACGTAGAACTTACACATCACAACAAGCTCGAGGCAAATGCACACCGAGGTAAGGAAGAATATGTTGGCTACTGGTTTTTCAAAGATCGTTCTGACAAGAGACCTATACACATAAAATTTCACACAACAAACGTGAAGTACAGATCCAATACACTATTCATATGTGATTCAAAATTTAAATTTACTGTAAAAAAACAAGATGTAGACTTGCCAGACATGCAGACTTGTCATGTCTACTTCAATGATCAGCGTATTATAAAAGAATTTTTAGATCCTTCAAGATAGAAACAGCAGTGCCATCGGCAAATTCATGAGGAGTGAACTGTTGGTATGATAGACTGTTCAGCCATGCACTAGGATCAACATACGTTGGATTAGCAATTTTTTCAATGCTTGTATCACATATCGGTGCCGCAAAACTTCTTTCATGGCATATGACTGGGACACCTTCGCAAAGTGATTCTACTGCACTAATACTGCAAGATGTAACACAACAGTATGCGTTCTCCAGGTCCTTTTTAAGCGGCACATCGGCCACTGCAGGTCCGCTGGTACCTTTGCCTCTTGGTTTATGCCTAACTTTGATAGTCCTATCTGTGTGTTGTTTTATTTTCTTAATTGTGTCATCGAGCCAATTAGGCATTCCCAGATAATTATGAATGCCATCGCTACTAGGACAAACTAAAATATAATCACCATTCTTTTTATCTTTTACATCTATATTGAATCTTTGAAGCCTTTTGTTGTCTAAGTTCTTTATAAAAGGAACGTGTATGTTATTCTTACAAATCCTCCAATAGTGATTGTCTTGTCGCAGATTGTTGTTGTCAAATCTACCAAAATATGGTGTATCGGTAAACCAAAATGTTTTTCCGTGATCCTGTATTTGATGTATCAAATTTGTGTTGTTGTTTACAAGACCCCAAAACATTGATTCAGTGTCATCATTTACAAAATAATCAATTGTATTTTCAGATATTTTTGTTTTTACTGGCCAAGTATCCTTGACGCCTTTAAAGACTTCCCAACACTTGCTTTCAGGTTTATTCTTTGGTGCATAGATTGTTAGCATCAATAAACTCCATAAGTTGTTGTGCCCATAGTGTATGGCCTTCTGTGTTAGGATGAGGATCATTCGTTGAACTAATATATCCATTTTTATGTATGAATTCTTGTTGTGAATAATCTATCTTGAAATATCTTTTTTTATCTATTTGGTCAAATAATATTTTCATGTCCGCATTTTCCAGTCCGAAATCTTGTTTAAGTGAATTATACATGACATATTCGATATTATTCAGTTGAAAAAAATTTTGTAGATCCAAAACGTGCATAATAATTCTCTTGGCGCTTGTCATTTCAATATCATATCCTTTTTGCTTCATTACAAACCTAAGTGCCGTTGGTTCTTGGACCTTCCAGGTTCTCCATGTAGTTTTGCTCCATGGGAATCTTCCTGCTTTCCAGCCATCATTGCTCACATAGTCCATCCTTTCAGCACTACTCCAACCTATGATTGCAAAGTATTTTTCTTTGTGTTGGGCGAAAAACAATTTTGTTGTGAAACAAATCCTATCATTGCCTCTTCCGCCCGCGGCCGAATCAATCAATGGTACGTTCCATGCGTCCGCAATGACCTTTGTTGTGTATGTTTCAATGCCGTCTTTGGGCCTAGGACCTAAAAAACTACATCCATTTGAAAATATCTTCATGATTGGCTCAGTTGTCGAAATAAACTATCGTTTACTGTAAACTCTCCTTCATTAGCGTAACAAGTTAGCCTGTCTGTTTTTTTATGATACTCTTGACAGTGCTTAACAAATTTATGTCTGTCTCTAATTTTTATTAATTTGTTGCGATCATCTCTTAAAACAACTTCTTTACCTTTCGGATGTTGTTTTGTAAAATGCATATTTTTTATTCTTTCGATGTGTCCATTGATGTACTTCATTGTCCTAGGAGCATAGTTTCTTTTTTCATTATCAACCTCAAAAGGATGATAGTCTACGGTCCTTCTTTGAGGTTTGTGTTCCTGCATTCCTGCATATTTTCTTTGTATCATTAAGAAAAAACAGTCCATCATGTATTGTAATTTTTCATATTCATATTGATTTTTCTGCGGTTGCCAACAAGCTATGAAAAAATCTGGATGTAAAATATGATATGCATTCATTATTGATCTTGCTGTCCAATCATTGTCAGCTCCAGGCAGGCTTAAATTGTAAATGGCCACCCTTTTTAGGCCAAGCCTTTCTTTTAATTCTTTTTGTACCATACGTTTGAGATCAGTTTGTGGCCATTTGTCTTCACCATATATGCTTGTGCCACCGCTGATTAAAATTTTAAAATCGTACCTGCTATTTTTTTTATTACAATCTTTGAAATGATCCCATTGCACATATGAATTTACTGTGTAGTCTAATAATTCAAACTCGTCTGATATAAAATTATCTTTACCAAACGGTTTTGGTATTACACCTCTCTTGAAATAATTTGATCCATAACGATCAATAAACGAGTCCATGCTGTTATTTAATTAGGTGTATAAACACACGATAATTACTGTACATGAATCTTACAAAAATTATTGAAAGTAGAAATTGGTTTATATCAAGGGGAGATAAAATCGACGAGCAACAAGACTTTAAGGTATTTTATCATCCAAATCAACCAAACAACAGATTCACTTGCCCAGCAACATTTATGACTGAATTTCATAATGTTCAAGCCTACACTATGCCATTTTTATTGACTGAAGACAATGAAATGTTGAGCACTAATATATGGCCAGTGCTGGATAAACTTAAGGCAAAGCCACACAAGCATGGCATATGGACCATGCCATGGAACCAAAAAAATAACAAGTGGCTAGATGTCAAAATTCCCAAGGTTACAAAAAATTTTAATGAACAAAACACGTATGTATGGTTGCCGATCGACGAACCAAGTTCGGGTAATCCATGGCACATTTGGATTGATATGATATCAAAATTTAGACTTATCGAAAAAAGATATGCAATCGATTGGCGTACAACAGTTGCGATTCTGCCAAACAAAAGTGCATATTTTGATAAGGTGGCAAAACATTGTTTCCCACAACTGAAATACTATGTTATGCCAAAAGGTGAAACTTGGAGATTCAAACACCTATTGGTGCCCTCCATGAGTAACGCACATGACGGCATAACAAATGGCGATATGGTGCGTTGGCTAAGACAAAAATTTGCTCCAAAAATTAAAAAAGATCCATGGCGTAAGTTGTGGATAAGTCGGAAGGATGCTGTGGCAAGGCATGTGAGCAATGAAGAAGAACTGTTCATGAAACTAAAAGGTTGGCAGTTTGTCCAACTAGAAAAACTTCCGATAGCAGAACAAATGCAGTTGTTCGCCGAAGCCAAATATATAATATCTCCACACGGCGCTGGACTGACAAATTTATTATGGTCACAGCCCGGTACCAAAGTGATAGAGTTTCAAAGGGGCAGTATGTTGAGTAAAAAAGTATATCCTATACTTGCACATCATCTTGAACTTGACTTTCATACTTTTTGTCCTAACATAATGGTACTGCCACTTTTAGCCAATAGAAGAAAACCAAAAGGTGTGAAACGTCTAAATGATTTGTTTAATTTCACTACTAACTGGGGCAGTTTGAAGAAGATGATGAGAATGGCAGGCATGAGCGAATGATAAACATAGCCGGCATACACACAACCAAACCAAGAACACAGAGATACGTAGAGGCCTTTGTAAAAGGCACACCTGGCCCACAAAAAATATACAATTTTCGCGATCTCAAACAATTACCCGAGGAGACTTTGACCATGTATGGCATATTGGCAGGGTCAGGCGAGGTATACAAATGGTGTCAGAAGGAAAATAGAGATTTCTATTTTATGGATCATGGTTACTTTACAAATGCACATGACAGCCCACACTGGTTACGCATAACAAAAAACAAACACTGCCAAAATCTACTGGTAAACGACAAAACAGATAGGTATGAAAAATATTTCAAGCGAGACCTAAAGCCATGGAATAAAAATGGAAAAAAAATTTTAGTGTTACCACCGACCAATGCAATAGCAAATCATTTTGGAGTCCAAACATGGTTGGATGATACTCTAAAAACTTTGAAAGAGAACACAGATCGTCCTATAGATGTGAGAGAAAAGCCTTACAATCCGACAGTTGCAGTTGACCACGTAGGTGCCACAGTCAAAATTGATAAGCCAACAAAACATCAAGGACAAATAAATTGGAATGATTATTTTGCGTGTGTCCTTTACAACAGCAACACGATGGTTGCAAGTTTGACAAATGGCGTGCCGGTGTTTTGTGACAAGTATAACAGTGCCGCTTTACCAATTTCAGAGACAGATTTCACTAAAATAGAAAAGCCAAAGTACGAAGATAGAATTGCTTTATTTTCAAATTTAGCATATAATAATTTTACAATGGAAGAAATGCAAAGTGGTATTGCATGGAATATATTAAATGGCTGATAGACTTAAACCTGAACACAAAGAAATAGTTGATAAAATAAGAATCCTTGAAAAAGAGATTGCTCCAACCAAACACAACTTCAAGCAGTACAGAAATTATTTTGTGCCAAAACAAATAGTAGAGACATCAAAAACAGTTCTAAGTTTCGGCGTTGGAGGAGACGTTGGATTTGAAAAAATGATGTTATGTGACAATCCTAGTTTAAGGGTAGAGCTTTACGATCCCACACCATGGTGTCAACAGAACATTTTTGGTATAAAAAGAAGTAGTGGACGGAAAGAATTAAGAGACATCCAATCTGAACTTTGTGAAAGATACAAAGTGGCGACCTGGAAAGAATGGAACAAGTTAATAATGAGAAATTTAAATTTTACACCTATAGGATATTCTCCCACAAACGGTAAAAGAAAATTTTATTTCAAACAAATTTACAGTAAATCCTCAGGAAAAGCGTTCAAACCTGAACTACACACAAAAAGTTTCAGTGCTTTTGATCCGACCGGCACTAAGAATAGTGTAGAAGTAGAATTCAAAAATTTAGAAACCATAATGGCTGAACAAAAGTTGTCAGAGCTTGAAATAGTAAAGACAGACATAGAAGGTTTTTGCTTTGAATTTGCAAAAGAATTACTCGAAAAACAGATAAAATTTAAGGTGTGGGCAACAGAAGTTGAGCTTGGACTCACTGCAAGTTTTGAACAGAACTTCGAGGAAGTGAGGGAAATGTGTGCTAACCTGGGCAAAGATAATTATATTTTTGTAAACAGAAGAAGATTAAAACCAATGTTAGAACTTATATTTGTTAATAAAAATGAAAGTTGAAATATTTAGAAGAACAGTAAAAGATAGGAAAAGAGGCAACAGCTATGAGCTGTTGTATCAAATGGCCGAGGGAGTAAAGGCGGCAGGCGATGAACCTGTGATTGTTAACGAACATCTTACTGGACAAACCAGAGATAACGAAATGGAACCAACGGCGCCCGTGGCAGTGATGTTTGGTTATGGTGGCACAAATCAAAGGCATCACACTAAAGGCAGACGTTTGGACCTAGTTGAACGTGCCAAAAAGAAAGGCATCCATGTGATCACCTTCGATGGAGGTGTGTTGTCCAGCTTTGGCAATGTATCTACATCTCCGGATCATCATTTTAGAGTTGCACTTAACACACCGATGAACAACGGAAACTTTTTATCAGATAACTCTCCGCCCGATAGATGGGAGATGATGAAAAAAATGTGGAACGTGAAGCACGAAGACTGGCGTAGAAGCAATGCAGATGATCCGATCATGTTTGTTCTGCAACCAAAGGACAACTGGAGCATGAACGAATTGGATCCCTTAGAATGGTTCAAAGGTGTATATGAAAAACTTAGACCACTGACAAAAAGAAAATTTCTTGTGAGGCCTCATCCTAACCACGTAGCCAATATAGAACAGAGAAAAAATGAATTTCCTAAAGACGTGGAAGTGCAGATAGGACAAAAACATTTTATTGGTGATGAGAAAAAGCATTACAGATTCCATTTCCAAAAAGCAATAACTAATTGCCATGCTGTTGTTACTCACAATTCTACTGCCTCAACTGACTCCTGCGTTAGGGGGATTCCAACTTTTTGTACTAGTGATCTTGCAATTTGTTGGCCTGTAGCAAACAAAGATCTTTCAAAAATAGAGACGCCTGAATATCCAGATCGTACTCAATGGTTGTATGACCTTGGTTACAAGATGTGGAGTATAAAAGAAATAAAAGATGGCACAGTCTATAAACGTTTCAAACAAAAATTAAAATTGTAATGACATATGTTGTTGATGACAAATGCATACTTTGTAAGCATACCAGTTGCGTAGAGGTATGTCCTGTCGACTGTTTCTATGAAGGCGAGAACATGTTGGTGATCAATCCTGACGAATGTATAGACTGCGGAGTGTGTGAGCCAGAATGTCCTGAAGATGCTATCAAGCCGGACTCAGAGCCCGGCATGGAACAATGGGTCAAGTTCAACGGCGAGTGGGCGAAAAAATGGGAACAGATCACAAAATCAAAAGATCCAATGCCAGGATATGAAAAACATCAAAACGAACAAGGCAAACTTGAAAAATATTTTAAAGGAAAATAATGTGTGGAATATACGGAATTACTAGTGTCGATAAGCAGTTCATAGTAGACTATATAAAAGTTTGCCAACACAGAGGCCCAGACCACTCTGACACCTGGAACGATGATAAGGTCACGCTAGGACACAATCTTTTGAGTATCATGGGGAAACAAAGTGAGGCTAGACAACCATGGATAACCGACAAAGGAAATGTACTCGTTTACAACGGAGAAATTTTTAATTACTATGAGCTTTTAGCAAAACACAATACTTTTCGACCTAAAACAAAATGTGACACTGAACTGTTAGCATGGGGATTAGACAATTTTGATGTTGACTTTTTGAGCCAAATGGACTCAATGCATGGCTTTGCCTACTATGATGTCAAAGCACAAACCATAACACTGAGCAGAGATCACGCCGGCATCAAGCCTGTGTTCTATGCTGAAGTCAAAGAAGGATTAGTTTTTGGCAGTGAAATAAGAGGCATGTTGAATAAAGTTCCAAATGCAAGAACACTAGATAAAATGGCACATAGTATTTTCCATTATGCCAGTATGTGTCCTTTGAGAAACACATTTTTTACAAACATAAAAAAATTACTCCCGGGTGAAACAATAGTTTATGATATTGTTAATAAAAAAATAATTCAGACTTACAGAGAAAATATTTTATCCACAAGAGATGTATTATTTCACCCGGGTGAATTTAAAGAACAAGTGTTTGAAGCTGTAAAAAGATGCAGTATTGGAGATAAAAAAATTGGATTATTCTTGAGTGCTGGTATGGATTCCAGTATGATATCCCATGAACTATTACAGGTAAACGGCGAAGTAAATTCTTTTACAAATAGTTTTTATCCGGATCCAAATACCAAGGAAGAGGATTACAATTCTGACTCAAAACTGGCATTGAAGCTAGCCACAGCCGCAGGATATAATCACACTCCGGTACAAATTACGCCTGAGATATATCAACAATATTGGAACAAATCTGTTGTAAGCCTTGAACAGATAATAAGAAGTCCAAGTCTTCCGGCCAACATTTATACAAATAAAATTATGCGTGACCATGACATAAAAGTTACGATGGCTGGAGATCTCGGCGATGAACTGCTGTGTGGATATCCAAGACATAGAAGATTTGCCGCAGATAGAAACATAAAAACTTGGAGAGATTTATGCAGATATCTTGTGCTAGGAGGCAAGCCAGCAATAAAAATTAATAAAAATAATGTTCCTAAAGAGGATGTTTTAGATGAATTTATTAAAACCTTTCCTGATGTTATGTGGGACGAAGCAGATAAACTAAACAGTTTTTGTGCTTTAGAGCTGGTTACAGTATGCCCGGAAGATTTTTTAATTAGGAATGACAAATTTGGAATGGCGTATAGCATGGAAGGTAGATATCCATTGGCTTCGAAAACTTTCATGAAATATTGTATGGGCATTCCTTCATCATTAAAGATTAGTAAATTTGATACACTACGATTTACTGATGACAAATATCAACTAAAAAATTTAAGTAGAAAATCCTACAAAAACTTTCTACCTGATTTTATAATCAACAAAACTAAGACAGGCTGGACTGCTCCAATGGCCTATTGGATGAACCAAAATAACAATTTAAAAGACTTTTATTTTAAAACTACAGGCAAACAAATGGAGCATAAATTGAACCAAAAAGCTGGTAAAAGAGCCTCTGTAGATATGTTATGGGCAACATGGTTAAAAATGTTCGACACTAAAAACTATTAAATAATTTTATGAAAACTTTAAGAGTTATCACAACTTTTCCACCTAATCGGTGGACTGCTTATGCAGAAAGAATGCTACAAAGTCATATAGATTTTTGGCCGAACGACGTAAAAATTACTGCATATCATGAAGGCGACACGCCATCTTTAAAACATGAAAAGATAGAATATATCAACATTGAAAAAGTAAATCCAGGACTTGTGAGATTCAAAAACAAATATAAAAATGATCCTGTGGCTAATGGTGAACTCCGAGAGATTCCTGGAGGAGTAAGAAGAGATCCTAACGCAGGTAAAAATGATAAGGGCAAAGGTAGTTATCTTTGGGACGCAGTGCGTTTCAGTCATAAAACTTTTGCTGTGGACCATGCAATTAAAAACTTTGATGTGGACTATGTTTTATGGTTGGATGCGGACACTTACACTTTCCGTCCAATAACAAAAGAATTTGTTATGAGTCTTTTGCCAAATGACAAATTGGTGAATTTTTTAGGAAGAGGACAAAAATATCCCGAGTGTGGTTGGGTGTGCTACAACCGAAGACACGAAAAAATAAAACAGTTCATGCAAACTTGGACTGATCTCTACAACAAAGACACAATATTTAAAGAATTGGAATGGCATGACAGCTATCTATTTTGGCAAATACTAAAAAGGGTGGCGCCAAACGATGGCGTGGATATTGGAAAAGGCGCCGGAGCCAAGGGACATCATGTATTCATCAACAGTGTTTTAGGTGAATATATTGATCACATGAAAGGCAAAAGAAAAATAAAAGGCAAAAGTTCTAGGTCTGATCTTAGAGTTGATAGAAAAGAAAAATATTGGAAAAATGTTGAAAACTACAATCCTTTTGCTGGCATAAAATTTGATCCTAAGCAGGCCGAAGACATTATTTCAAAAGTAGCGAAAGGCAAAACAGGAAACTAAACAAATGAAGATTAGTGTATTTCCATCATACGGTAGTTTGAATTCCAAGCCTGTATTTGACGCTTTCATAGAAAACTTGAGAAACAAAAAAGAAGATTTTCAAATTGGCAAACACAGCCACGACACAGATGTAGCAGTGATATGGAGCGTACTATGGCAAGGAAGAATGCGTAGTAATTTGAATATTTGGAAAGAATTTAAAGCTTCTGGCAAGCCAGTGGTTGTATTGGAAGTTGGTGGTATAAAAAGAAACACCACCTGGAAGATGGGCATTAATGGAATAAACAGAGACGCTGATTTTGCCAATCAACACTACTCCAAAGACAGATGGAAAAAATTTGGCATAGAACTTAAACCCTGGAAACATTCAGGAAAAAACATAATAATTTGTGGACAACATGACAGTAGTGAACAATGGAAAGATCTGCCAAAAATGAATACGTGGTTGTTAGAGCAGGTGACACAAATAAAAAAAATCACTGATAAAAAAATTTTAATTCGTCCACATCCTCGTAATATGATAAGCATAAAAATGGCTGGAGTTGAAACACAAATACCTAGGCGTGATCCAAACACCTACGACGATACAGATTTTACAAAACAATTAGAAAATGCCTACGCAGTTGTAAACCATAGCAGTAATCCTGCCATGCAGGCAGTATTCAATGGAGTGCCTGTTTTTACAAGTCCTTCAAGTTTGTCCTATGACGTCGCCAATAAAGACTACTCAAAGTTACAAAGTCCCGACACGCCTGACAGAGATGAATGGGCACACAGACTTTGCCATACAGAATGGTGGTTGGATGAAATAAAAGAAGGAAAGCCATGGGAACGAATAAGAAACAGAATACTGGAGGAGTATACTAATGCCTCTTAACAGTGGACATCTCGAACTAAATCCCCAAGAAATAAAATGGGAACCTTATAAAGGTGAAATGATCACCACCAAAACAATTTTGCGTAAAGGCAAAATGATACATGAAAGAGAATACTTCGAAGACAAGGTAAAGGCTGTCCCAAAGGGTAATGCTTATGTGATAGGCAATGGCCCTTCAAGGAAAGGTTTTGATTTACATAAATTGAAAAGTTCAGGACAGACTTACGGGTGTAATGCACTGTACAGAGACTTTATGCCAGATTTTATATTCAGCGTTGATGCAAAGATGACAACAGAAATGGTGTTGGCTAAAGTGGGTAGGCAAACAATACACTACGCACCATCACTTGAAGTCAATCGAAAACACGCCAAAGGCATGATACATCTTATACCAAACAATCCACATTTTATATCGGGCAATCAAGCAATATGGACTGCTACTGTGCATGGACACAAAAACATCTACCTGATAGGATTTGACTTTAAGGAGTACGGAAAGGACCAATTCAATAACATGTATCAGGATACAGAAAACTATGGGCCAAGACATAGTGACACAATATTCGATGGTTGGCTGAGACAGTTTAGACAAATGATAAAGCAACGTCCTTACTGCAATTTCTATGTGGTACATGACAATCCACCGGAGTACATGAACTATCTCCAGACAGGCACTGATCTTAAAAATACTTTTTTATTATCTTACAAAGAATTTAACGATAAAGTTTTAAGCCAAGCCTCTTAAACTTACTTCTGAAAGCATAAAAATTATCATTGTGATTAGAATATGGATCTTCAAAAACTTGCATCTGATAAAGGTGCACCATTTCGTGTGCCAACGTTTCGATAAAGTCTTTCCAAGATTTGAATTTGCAATGTAATTCAATTCTATAATATAAAGGCACATGATAAGGAATGACATTTTGATTATACGTTCCTGCTCTACACTTTCTATTGTCCCAATCAACAATACATCTACCCCAGTCATGATGAAGTTTACCTATGTGCATATCAGGTTCTACTAATCTCCCACCAAAAAGACCCCTGTTAAGGGTTCTAAACCAGCTCTGTGCTACTGGTAAAGTTGGTCTGTACGTCTTTATATGTTCTCTTTTT
>MDTD01002341.1_pt1 | contig 28506 bp, 19 predicted proteins | sample 811221 | NCBI WGS metagenome assembly MDTD01 (sample SAMN05326646, study PRJNA326480) | marine metagenome | isolation source: seawater | place: Pacific Ocean: South West | collected 2011 | reverse complement strand
TGGCGTCCGCATCATCGCAATCGTCAGCGCTCGCAACGCTGTCGCCGTCCGCATCATCGTCGGCATCATTCAACAATCCGTCACAATCGAGGTCTGCTGATATAGCACCCAATCCACTGTCACCATCATTACAATCGCCGCCCAGGGCCACGTAGCCATCTGGCGCTGTACAACTCTGTTGCGTGGTGTCATCATCTCCCACTTGATCACCATCATTATCAAAGAACCACAAAAGTGAACCCGCCATCCCGTCTACTGATGTAGAGCCGACATCACCCGGATTACTTAAATCGTTGGAGCGTGCAGGCGTCTCTCCTTGTGACCAAATGCCACAAGGGTCTCCCAATTCTTCACCGTTGCTTTGCCCATCACTGTCGGAATCTGCATTGGCCAAGGCATCGCTCCACACAAGCCCATTGCCATCAAACGCCAAACCAAAGGCGTTTCGGGGGGAACCACCACCGTAGGAATGACACGTGTTGCAACTGTTCGGTGTGTTGGGGATTCGGCTCATGTAGCTGCTATAGGCTTGGGCATCTGCCGCAAAAGCAAGCGTCAAAATGAAAGCCAATATCAGCTGTGAATGGGGTTTCATGGTGCACCTCCCAAAAGAAATCTATGAAACGGTAGCCTTTTTGAGAGGTTGGCTCAAAAAAAAGCGCCCATAGTGAGCGCCTTTTTTCTGGGGTGGAAAAACCAAACTTATCGGCGGCGGCGCAAGGCCCAACCCAAAATAAAGAGGCCACTCAGCAGAGTGCCCATAGGGCTCCCCGAAGAATGGGTGGCACAACCGCAGCCTTCATCATCGACATTACCGCCTTGTGAATCACCATCAGAATCACCATCAGAATCACCATCAGAATCGCCATCCGTGGTGCCATCACTGGCGCCATCTGATGTACCGGCATCTGTTGCGACGGCATCACCATCACTGGCGCCATCTGAGGCACCCGCATCTGTTGCAACGGCATCACCATCACTGGCGCCATCTGAGGCACCCGCATCTGAAGCGTCTTCTGCCTCCACCGTGAACGTCCAAGAATGTGCCGACCACCCATCACCAGTGATGTTCCAATTCCCATTCACCTCGTTAAACGCCATATATAGGGTGTGCTCTCCTGCCGATGCGGCCGTGAACGAAAGCGTGATGGTGCTGGTCCCCGATTCGTAAGATACGGTTTGTTGGTGGGTGACTTCTGATGCATCATCATCATTCACCCGAACCCCTGTACTTGCACCAAATGTCCCCACTGCGGTGTCTGCCACCGCGATGTCGTAACCAAAGCCCGATTTGTCTGAATCGTTGCTGGTCACATCCAAGGTAAAAAGCACGCTTTCACCTACGTTGATGGTATCAGGTGCCGTAAAAGCAATGGTGGGAATCAAAGCGGCTTGCGAAACGGCATCGTGACATTGGGTGCATCCATTCCCATCACCCGGCCTCCCGGACAGTCCTTGTTGGGCACCATTGCTGGATGCCCAAAGGCCCTCTGCATTCAACAAGGCTATGGCTGTGATCAAAATGAAATTTTTACTGAAAAACATGGGTGCTCCTTACTCAGCGGGTGCACTGCTGAGATTCTTCTGATAGCTTTTTTTAACCGCGAGCACAAAAAAAGCGCCCTTAAAGGGCGCTTTTTGGTTTCTTCAAGCTTGTGAAGAAAAGATTACTTGCGACGACGCAAGGCTAAACCGAGCAAGAACATACCGCCGAGAACGAAACCGGCGCTTCCGCTGTTGCTTTGGGTGTTACAGCCGCAACCACCGTCTTCATCGTCGTGATCGTGGTCGTGATCGTCATCGTCGTGATCGTCACCGTCGTGATCATCGTCGTCGTGATCATCGTCGTCGTGATCATCGTCGTCATCATCGTCATCACCGTCGGTGGTACCGTCGGTGGTGCCGTCGGTGGTGCCGTCGGTGGTGCCGTCGGTGGTACCGTCGGTGGTACCGTCAGCGTTGCCTGCGTCAGTTGAGCTGGTGTCATCTTCGCTTGGCTCATCAGCACTTGGCTCATCAGCACTTGGCTCATCAGCACTTGGCTCATCGCTGCTTGGTTCTTCAGCGGCTGGTACGCCACCATCATGAGCGTCGGCGAATGCCGGGCCGGAAACTACTAAAATTGCGGCAAATAATACTGCCAATTGACTCAAAGTTTTTTTCATTTGGTGCTCCTATGTAACTTTGAAGGTTGAAACTGGTTTTACCCAGTAGAATCTCATTAATTTTTCTCGAGCCATCTCCTTAACCCGAGTGCGGTCCGGGTTATTAAACGCTTTAGAAGATTAATCAACCCCTAAATCGTTTAAGTTATAGGGGTTTGCCATGGTTTTTGGTCATTCGCCAAATTTTTTTCTAATTTGAGATCCCATTTTTGCTCAAAGGCGCCTTATTTAGGGCTAAACAAGTGTTCTGATACCTTTTTTTGTAACGTGCTTTTGGTCATCGCCCCCCGTGTGGACCATACAATCTGGCCATTTCCGTCCAAAATATAGGTGGCCGGCACTGCTGACGCCCGCCAAAGGTCGATGGTAGGCTCATCCACCCGGGCAATGGGGTAAGTGATCCCAAAATCTTTAACCGCTTTGACCACCTCATCTACCGGCGAATTAACAGTGAAACCAACAACCTGTAGATCTTCGGGGTATTCCTTGGCCAAATCCACCAGGTGAGGGATTTCATAGCGACAAGGGCCGCACCAGGTGGCCCAAAAATTAACCACGATGGGCTTTCCGTAGAAATCGCTCAGCTTCCAAATTTTACCATCATACGAGCTCACCCGCGCAGGCGGCGCTGAAGCCCCTGCCACCAAAGGAGGCTCTGGTTCACCCATCATCAGTAACAACAGTAGAAATGCGATGATGATGCCCGCCGCGAACCGAAAGTAAACCATGGGATGTGTGTTTTTACCCAGCTTCAAAAGGGAGCTCCCTGGTAATTCTCCCCACGATCCCCCCCCAGTCCCAAGGGCACCACCTCTTTGAGCCGCTGGTTCAGCACGCCTGCCGGAATGATTGCTTCACCGTAGCGCTGGGGCGAGATATTCATCGCAGTGGTGGCCCATTTGAGCTGGTGCTCCAGCCGCCCATCCGCCAAGAACCAACTGGCGGACGTTTCAAAAGCAAAGGATTTCATTTCCCAGTTGCTTGGCATGGTCATCACCCCCCATCCTTGAGGAAGGGTGAAAAAAGTTTTGATACTCACTCCCATTGGGTAACCCAGCTGAGCCGCAGTCTGCCTTTTTTGTCGCCAAGCCCAACCCCAAGGACGGCTCACCAAAGGTGCTTTTTTTAAGTTGAGCCCGCCGTTGTTCGGCGCACCCAGCAGCATTTCACCAATGCTCCCCGTGATCACCAAGGGCTTATCTGGCTCTGAAAGGTGAATGACTTGAACGGCATCAAGCTTCGCCCGCGGTGTCTGTTGGGGCCACAACCAACCGGCAATGGCTTTCTCCCAGTTATCTTGTGAACCGTAAAGCGTGGATCGCAATTGGGCAGCGGGCTGGCCCGAGAGTTCAAGACGTATATTTCCCACCCCATGGGCCGACGGCTGCAAGCGAAAATTGAATTCCATGTTCACCTGATTGTCCGAAGGCTTCTCCTGCGGCAGCACAATGAAGGATACAGGCTTAACGCCCAGCAACAAACCTTGCTTGCCCTGAACCGCCGGACTTAAACGACCTCGGGGCAAATACTGCCCTTCTGGGTCGATAAATGTGTAAGCCCCACCTTCGGGAACCGCGATGAGCACATGATTGTAAGGGGCTGGAGATGGTAAATCAGTGATTTGGCCGCTGCTGTTATCGTCGGCCACCAGAACCAATAAACTTTGATACCCCATGGCACGAAGCATGTGTTGTCCCAAAATGGCTTGGTCTTTGCTGTCGCCGATTTGAAAGCGCCAGATGTCCCAAGGGGTGCGGCCTTTAAAGACGCCCAAATGAGAGTAACTGGGAACATCGCGCACCCGATCCTGTAAGAACCGTTGCACAAAATTAATCACTTCGGTTTTGCTCCGTCCGGCGCCTAAAGCTTTTTGAACAGCATCAGTTAAACGTTGATCTTCTTTTTGCTGCGACTGGGTAAGTGCATAAAACCATTTTTCAACATCTTCAAAAGACCAAAAGCCGCGATAGCTTTTTCCTTGGAACATGTAGTTTCGCAAAGAAATAAACACTTGGGTCTGCAGGAACGACAAAGGGGCTTGGTTTTCTTCAAAAAAGATAGGGGCTTTATTCTCCATCAGGAGTGTCCGCCGTCGGCCCTCGATTTCCACGCCGTGGTGATCCTGCCATCGGTTGGGAAAATTTTGGGGGGAGACCTTTTGAACTTCGCCGCCCTTGATTACTCGAAAATCCAAATCAAAGTCATTTGGGGCGTCTAAAGCGACCTCGGTGCGAACCACAGGCAAACGACCGTCGCACTGTAACGGCTGTAGCCAACGCGCGTCGCGGTAGACGCGTAACGTGGCCACTTCAATCACATCCCCCACTTCTACTTCGGGCACTTTGAAAACCCTCAATCCTTTTTGGCTGTAGATAGAAAGGGCGGGATCTTCTTTCGCAAAAAAGGGCACGTCGCGATAATGAGATGGATCCATTTCAATAATATTGCCGTTTTCTTTGTAGACCCGGCCCTGGACATTTAAAATTCTCGAAAAATCATCGAAGGACACGGTCTGTTTGGCATACTTCAAACCGGCTGCATTCAGCACCTGAATGCGTTGCACGTGCACCACGTGCGCATAAGGTCTGTTTTTGGCAGTTGAGAAACCCATTTGGGCTTGAAACCGGTTGAGCAAAACCACCGCGTCAGCATCAGGATAAGCCGCCGCAGTGATGCGATCGGCCCTGTGAAACCGATCGACCTTGATGGGGGGCGCTGAGGATTGACAGGCCATCGCGCCGGCCATGAGAATGAATCCAACGACAAGTCTTAAATGTTTCTTTTGAGCCATGATGGACTTTCTAAATGGCGAAGCGACATTTTGCCAAACTTTAACCCCAAAAACATCACCACCCGCCAAAATGGCGTGGTTCCCGCCACCAAGTTGACCATGGGTCGCGCGTTCGCCCCCAAAGTCCCTTTGAAAGCATAGGATGTGGGCTCTAAAACCACCTGCTTTTTCTGCGCCTGGTACCCTCTTTCCAAAAGGGCATAAATCAAACGAAAATAAATGGAATTTTTTTTGTGCTGTGTGGGAATCACCCCGATTCGGCCACCATGAAGTCGGTCACCATCATCAAAGGCCATCACAAAGCCCACGAGTCGGCCTTTCGCATCGAAGGCGCCTTCCACAAAAAGATGATCACCCAGTTGCTCGAGGCATTCAAAATAGCTGGCGGTGTGTCGCAACCATTTCACTTGGGCACGGGCAAACATGTGATGGTAGGCCCGCTGAAAGTGGTGGGCATGCTTTTTTAATTCTGCACCGCTAATGCTGCGAATGCGCAACCCCGCATCATCAAACTTACGCATATTTCGTAAAATTGAATTGCGGACCTTCGATTTCTTGGCCTTCAGAAAATCAGCAAATGAAGTGCCGGGCAAGTTCAACACCATATCGGGAAAAGAAGGCAAGACTTTAAAGCCCGCTCTTTCCCATTGGGGCAAGTGTGAGCTTTCGGCGCACACATTGGTCACCACCACCAGCCCACAAGACCGCTGACGCAATCTTTGTTGCGCGTAAGCAAGACAAGAACGTGGCGATTGGTGCAGCCCTGCGGTTTGCTCGTAAGGTTCAAAGGGTGAACCCAAAAACAAAGTTTGAGGAGCCCCCAACCGGGAGCCATAGCGAGCTAAAAAGCGCAAGCAGCTGCGTATCCATCCGTTTTTGAGAGGCTCGTAAAAGCACAAAGGGGCCATATAGCTGGGCAAAGGCCCCTGAAGGTCCAAATGAAGGTCGGGGTGGGTGGCCTGTAAAAATCGCATATAAGCATCTGTGGCCAAAAAACTGCCTGGTAACCGAACACGCGGCTGGGCGGGAAGTTCAAATTTGGCGGCACCAAAGCCCATCTGCTAGTCTCCTTTTTGCACCCTTAAACTGTCGCTCTTTGCCCTATCTGTAAAGGTACCATGTCAGGTTCTGCCCCACTTTCTATTGCCAGCATGTCCTTCGAAAAAAAGCAGGTCATGACCGATGACCAAATCCCGCTCACCTACTATGTTCGGGGCAACCCGTTGGGGCCTACAGTCCTGATTTGTAACGGATGGGGAGCGCGACACACCTATTTTTTACCCATCATCACCCACTTTGAGGACCGTTTTCGCTTTATTGCTTGGGATTACCGCGGCCAATACAACAGTGGACGCCCCCAAGAAAAAGAACCAGATCTTTCCATTCTCAGGCATGCACGAGACGGCATGATGATTCTGGAAACAGAGGGTGTGGAGCATTGTCACGGCATCGCTTGGTCCATGGGCTGCCAGGTGATCTTGGAAATGATCAAAAAATTACCTTTTTCCTTCGAAAGTTTATCCCTGCACAACGGCTACTCGGGCAAAACCATCAAAAAAGGGATTCCAAATCTCGTTCCGCTTCAGGTGGTCATTCAAGCGCTCAAGGCCGTGGCCACCCAAGGCTCGCTGCTGAAGGAAATTGCAAAATCTGCCAGTCAGCAAAACTGGGTCATCGAAGCCCTCACGCAAGTGGGGTTGTTTCACCCCAAGCTGGATCGAACCCACATGAAAAACATGTTTTACGATATTTCGCGTTTGGATTTGGCCTTGTCCATCGAACAACTGCTCGAATTGCAAAAGCATCAAGCGTGTCAGGTTTTGCCCAAAATCACTTGCCCCACTTTGCTTTTGTACGCCAATAAAGATCTTTTGGTCCCATTTTCAGAAGCAGAAAGAATGGCAGAGAAAATCAACAAAGCCGAAATTCATTCCATTGAAGGCGGATCACACTACGCTCTGTGGGAATTTCCCGAACAGTTTCAACATGCCCTCGAACACTTTTGGCCCAAGCCAACTATACGTCCAAGTTAACCACTTCGAGCGCCGAGTTTTCAATGAATTCTCGACGAGGCTCTACTTCATCGCCCATTAGATTAGAGAAAACCTCATCGGCCTCCACGGCGTCCTCAATGGTGACCTGCAACAGGGTTCGGTTTTCGGGGGCCATGGTGGTTTCCCACAACTGGTCGGGGTTCATTTCGCCCAATCCTTTGTAGCGCTGAATGGAATATCCTTTGCGGCCCTCACTATCCAGCAAGTCCACCAAGTCGTCGATGCTGTCGGCGACAAATTCTTTTTGTCCCCTCAGGATGTTGAACGGGGCATCTCCAATTTCTTCCACTTTATCCATTAGGCGCTGTAACTCTTTCATTTCGGGTGATGAGACCAGTTTAGATGTGATCTCCTCTGAAACTTCTGCACCGTTGTGGTTAATGGTGACCCGCAAGTGTTTGCTCTCAGAATCGGCAGTATCCTGTACTTCTTGAACGGTGACCGGCAACGCCTCTGGGTAAAACGCCTTGAAATGGGCCGTGAGTTGTTTCTCGGTAGCGGTTGCAGACAAGGTGTGTACGTCTGCTTCTTGCATGTGCATGCAACGCACCAAGCCGTCTAGGATTCGAACTTCATAACGCCGACGCAGGTTGAAAAGCAATCGGCGATAAGAATAGAACGCCAAGGCCGACGCCCGCAATGCTGTTTTCTCGATGGCTCCATTTGAAGAAGTGACTGTTGCACTCTCCACCGAAGCATCCACCAAATATTGCTCCAGAGCCGTATCATCTTTGAGGTAAGTTTCTTTTTTGCTCTTCGAAATTTTATACAACGGCGGCTGAGCAATGAAGAGATAGCCTCTCTCAATGAGCTCGCGCATTTGGCGATAAAAGAAAGTCAACAATAGAGTTCGAATGTGGGAGCCGTCAACGTCGGCATCGGTCATCAGAACGATTTTATGATACCGCACCTTGAGGGCGTCAAATTCGTCTGGGCCAATACCTGTCCCCAAGGCGGTGATCAATGTGACGATCTCCTGGCTCGATAACATTTTGTCAAAGCGCGCTTTTTCCACGTTCAGAATCTTACCACGCAAAGGCAGAATGGCCTGGTATTTTCGATCACGTCCGCTTTTGGCGGAGCCACCGGCCGAATCACCCTCCACGATGTAGATTTCACAAAGGGATGGATCTTTTTCTTGGCAATCTGCGAGCTTGCCCGGAAGTCCGCTGCCTTCCATAAGGCCTTTTCGGCGGGTGAGCTCACGAGCTTTGCGCGCCGCTTCCCGAGCCCGCGCCGCTTCAAGCACTTTGTTGCAAATGGATTTGGCTTCTTGGGGGTTCTCTAAGAGCCAAGCTCGCAAATGCTCAGAAATTAAACTCTCCGTGACGCCTTTGACATCCGATGACACCAGTTTGTCTTTGGTTTGCGAAGAAAACTTGGGATCGGGCAGCTTGACCGAAATGACCGCTGTGAGCCCTTCACGCATGTCTTCACCTGAAATGGTGGATTTCGATGCTAGCTTAGGAAATTGCTGCTGCATGTAGGTGTTCAATGTACGTGTCAATGCGCCACGAAAACCCGCTAAGTGGGTTCCGCCATCACTGTTTTTGATGTTGTTGGTAAAACAAAACACGTTTTCTTGGTAGGCATCGCTCCACTGCATAGCCAACTCAACCGCGCAAGGCGCGCCCGTTTCATTTTCACCCATGCGGCGCTCGCCTTGAATGCAAACGGGCTCACGGTGCAAAGAGGTTCGGGATCGGTTTAAGTGGGTCACGAATTCTTTGATGCCATTCTCATAGTAAAATTTATGTTCTTTGCCGTGAATCTCGTCGTAGATGTTCACGTGCACGCCTTTGTTGAGAAACGCTTGTTCTCTTAAACGGGCAGAAAGGGTTTCGTAGTGAAAAGTCACATCAGAGAAGATTTCTGGGTCCGGCTTAAAGCGAATGCGGGTACCGGTTGACTCGGTGGGCTCTACAACCTCAAGCGTCGATGCTGGCTCACCGCGAGAAAACGATTGTCGGTGCAAATTGCCGCTGCGTTGGATCTCTAAGATGAGCTCCACACTCAAGGCGTTCACCACTGAAATCCCCACACCGTGAAGACCTCCCGACACCTTGTATGAATTCTGGTCAAACTTACCACCCGCATGCAACACGCACATGATCACTTCACAAGCGGGCTTGCCCGACTCGTGCATGTCCACAGGGATGCCACGTCCATTGTCTGAAACCGAAACACTCCCATCCACGTGAAGGGTCACTTCAACCGTGTCACAGTACCCGCCCAAAGCTTCATCGATGGCATTGTCTACGGCCTCGTACACCATGTGGTGTAAACCAGAGCCGTCATCGGTATCGCCGATGTACATGCCGGGACGCTTGCGAACGGCCTCCAAGCCTTCTAGCACTTTGATGGCTGAAGCGTCGTAATTAGGTTGGTCATTGGTCGGGTTTGAAGTCACAGTTTCCATACTCACCTGATGCGTTTTGGGGCAACACTTTTTCATACCCCAACCACCCATCAAAACAAGGGCTTCATCATAAAAAAAGCATTTGAATTTCGGGGATTTTTGAGGTTTTTTAGAGAGCGTCTTTGCACCCGTTTTCCCGGAGAAATGGATGACCGAAACCCAGCCCTCTGCGCCGCCCCCTCCACCGCCCCAGCGACGGGCAATTCCAGTGCTTTATCAGGGGCATGCACGTGTGACCTGGGCGCTGCTGGCCTTCATTGGCCTCATGTTTGGGCTCGAAACCCTGTTGGGGGGCAGTGAAATCGGTCCGGTGTTGACTCGATTGGGGGCTAATTTACCCGCCGAAACGCTTCAGGGAGACTATTGGAGACTGGTCTCCAGCGTCTTTTTGCACATCGGGTGGATTCATCTTTTTGCCAACGGCATGGTTTTGGCTCTACTCGGTCCATTTTTCGAGAAACTCGTGGGGAGTCAGCGCTATTTTTTGCTGTTCTTTTTGTGTGGGGTCACGGGTTCTTGGGCCTCAGCGACCTTTTCAGGCGCCGAGCTCAGTGCGGGTGCCTCCGGTGCACTTTGGGGACTTTTGGGCGCGAGCCTGGGCCTCTCGCTCTTTCCCGGCCCAGTTTTTCCCACCCCATGGGTGAAAAGCTTTCGAAAAAACACCATTATCAACCTGGCCATCAACCTCTATTTGTCCACCTTAGCCAATATTGATTTTGCGGCACACTTGGGCGGCGGACTGATGGGGTTGCTTCTTTTTGCTTCGGGTCTGCTCACCCGTGGACTGCCCGTACAGCCCCAGCATCCCGTCCCACGCATCATGAAACAGTGGCTCTTTCAACTGGTGAGCCTCTTTGTATTTATCTCATTGGTGGCCTTGAGCATCCCTCTTTTCCAGCAAAAGCCTCAAGAGCTTTTAGGTCCACCTGATCTGTCCCAAAAATCTCTGCCCCTTTCCTTTCCTGAAGGAAAAGAAAAATTCCGACTCGTCCTCGACGCGCCAACATTTCTATCGGTCTCCCAGCAAGACAATCCCATGCCCCAAGCCCAGCGATACACATTGGGTGATATTAAAACAGATCCAGCGATGATCATTGTTTCTTGGCTGCCCTTTTCAGACACGTTAGGTGATACTGCCTCACAGCGAGAAGCCGCCCAGCAAGTACAAGCAGAACGAGCCAAACAAAAACTCCCCGCCACGGCCCAAATCACCGAGGATTTCACTTGGCTTAAAAATGTTCTCTTCCCCTCTTGGAGGCGGCAAATCGCTTGGTCAAACGGGCTGCAACAAACTAATTTATCACAAACCCAACCCAACGCTCTGGTAGATATACAAATCATTTATTACGATGTTTTTTCTGAAGACTATCAAAGCTTGGGAGAAACAATACTTCGCTCTTTAGATTTAAAACCCATGGACCGTTCGCCATGAGTCAACGAAATATTTTGCTGTGTGGTCTCCTCGAAGACCCGCATCTGCAGCAAGTGGGGAACGCGCTCCAACGTTCAGGGCATGCCATCACGATATGGAACAGTCGAGACCCTCAAACAATCGAGCAGCTCCAATGGAATATCCCAAAAAACAACAGTGTCTCGAAGTGGGACGCCATTTGGGTGAGACAATTGCCTCCACTCTTTCCTTCTGCCCACATCCAATCCAATGGTCTTTGCCATGTTAATGCCATTCGCAAACAGCGCTCCCTCAGAAGCTTTTTTTTGCAATGGCTCATCCACCAACAAGAAATTGGAACACGTCTTTTGCCCCGCCTACAAGAAGGCTCCTACGACCAAAACAAAGGGCATCAACTCCAACTGGCTCGGCGTTCCGGCCTTTCGGTCCCCCATACTTACTGCACCAATAACTATGCTGCGGCCATGACGTTTACCCAGGAAAACGAGACCCCCTGTATCATTAAGCCCATCATCGGCGGGGCCTTGGCACAAACAGCCGATAAAACCAACATCACTCAAATGCTCCGTGATTTTGGCCCTATCATGGTACAGGCGCATGTGACTGGAAAACCCTGCCGCGTTCTTTGGCTGGACGATCGCTGCCTGGGGGCTTTTGAACTTCCCATAACGCCCACAGTGGATTGGCGCGCACTGTTCGAACAACCCGACGCCATGCCTGTCTGGCAGTCCATACAACTTTCCGAGCCAACGGAAGAACGGCTTCGACGCTTTGTCCACGGGCAAAGCTGTCAACTCCTGGGATTCGATTTCATCCGGACAGAAGATGATTTCGTTTTTTTGGAGGCCAACACCGCGCCGGCCTGGTGTGATTTACCGCTCGAGCCCAGCCAAAAAATATCAGAAGCGGTGGCTCAGTTTTTAGCTTAAACGTTTTTCACGGTGGCGATGACCTCAAGGTGTTTGAGAATAATCGTTCGACTGTCCAATTCATGGTCGAACAAAACCGTGGCCCGTCCCAATTTTCCACTGCCAGAAACCCGCACCACTTCGCCCGTCCCAAAAACCTGATGACGTACCCGATCACCGGAATGTAATTGTTCATCGGCCACGGCCCCAAAACCGGGTTCGAGTTCCACCCGCATCTCTTGACTTTCTTCTCGTAATTGTTTGCGGCGCGCCAATACGTTTTGGATGGCCTGTTGCCGTCGCGTTGGCATTGCGATGGGTGAATTGGCTTCGGGGTAAGGATCAAAAGAGTGTTCTTGTTCCCAACGGGGCGTTCGGCGGGCGCGGTTGAGTAAATGAAAATCCCCCCGGCAATTGACGGGATCCAACTCCGCTAAAAACCGGCTCGAATTACGTCGTTTGACTTCACCGCGCACCATGCGACGAGCCGCCCAGGTCAGCGTGAGTTCCCTTTTGGCGCGCGTCATGCCCACGTAAGCCAAGCGCCGCTCTTCTTCTAAGTTTCCAGGGTCGGCGTCGTCGGCCAGGGCGCGCGCATGGGGGAAACCATACTCTTCAAGCGCACACAAAAAGACCGATTCAAACTCCAGGCCTTTGGCCGCATGCAGGGTCATCAAATGAATGGGCGGTCCCTGAAATGTGTTTTTGTTGTTGCCCTGGTCGGTGGCCAAAACCGCTTGAGATAAAAAACCTTTAATGGTGATATCTTCATCGTCTGCTTTGGCCTCTTCAACAAAGGCAGCAGCGGCAGAAACCAATTCTTGAAGATTCTCCAAGCGATCGGCGGCCTCTTCGTTTTGCTGTGATTCAAAATGATCGGAAAGACCACTGAGGTCGATCGCCAGGGCCACCGCATCCTTGGCGCTGATGGCCTGCCCAGAGCCTTGGCTCAGCAAAGGCATGCTGGGATCTCCCACCCCCAACACCTGCTGACTTAATGACGAAAGGGTGTCCATGAAACGTGCAATCTTTTTACGAATGGCCGGTGAAATGGAGGCTGACTTCAAATGCGCCTCATTGGACATCACGTCGTAGACTGGCACACTTCTTCGGTGCGCTTCGTCTACCATTTTTTGCACACTGGCCGGGCCCACCCCCCTGGGGATGGCTGTGAGCGCGCGCAGCAGATCGACGTTCGATGCGGGATTCACTGCCGCTCGTAACATGGCCAGTACGTCTTTCACTTCACGTCGGGCGTAAAACCGTGTACCGCCCACCAACTGATACGGTATCCCCGCCTTGAGCAAACGCTCTTCAAACACCCGACTGTCAGCATGGGTCCGTACCAGGATGGCTATTTCATGGGGCGGAATGCCACGCATCAACTGCTCCTCGATGAGGTGCACCACTTTTTGGGCCTCCGAACGATCGTCGCGACAACGAAGCAACAAAACGGGCAAGCCGTCTTCGCCCATGGCTTTGAGGTTTTTACCAAGCCGTTGCGTGTTATTGGCGATCACCGTGTTGGCACCATGTAGAATATGTGAGGTGGAGCGGTGGTTTTCCTCCAGCTTGATGAGCTTGGCGCCGTCACATTTTTGTAGAAAATGTTTCATGTTATCAGCCACGGCACCACGCCAAGAATAAATACTTTGGTCATCGTCGCCCACAACCGCCACGGACTTGGCGGTGGCGGCTAACGCATAAACGATTTGGGCCTGGACAGGGTTGGTGTCTTGGTATTCGTCCACCAACAGGTGCTGAACCTGCGCACCAAATCGGGCTGCACCGCCGGGACTTTTGAGCAATCGAAGCCAGCCAATGAGCAGACCACTAAAATCGAGCGCGTTCATCCGCTTGAGTGCCGTTTCGTAAGCATCAAAAACACGTACACATTTGGCAATAAATGGGTCGTCACTCTTGAGCAAATGAGGGGGCGGCCCTTCTCCTTGGTGGCGCCAGTTTTCAAAAAAATGCCAGGCCGCTTTGTGATCGGCATTCACCCGCGTTCCCGGGTCTTGCTCCCATAATTCCTTGAGCATTCGTAACGCATCGTCTTCATCGTAAATGACAAAGTCGGAAGCCACATCAATGAAATATCCGTAGCGCCTGAGAAACCGCGCGGCCATTCCGTGGAATGTTCCCAGCTGCACCCGCCGGCCAGTGCCTGGGACCAAGTCTTCAACGCGCTTGGCCATTTCTCGTGCGGCCTTATTGGTGAAAGTAACCCCCAAAATTTGTTCCGGTGCAACGCGTTGTTCGCGAATCAGCCAGGCCATGCGATGGGTGATCACCCGGGTTTTGCCCGTTCCTGCCCCGGCCAAAATACACAAGGGTCCCTGAGCGCAGGTGACCGCCTCCACCTGAACCGGTGTGAGCATTTTTTCGAGGGCCATTTGCTTTTCAAAAACCACACAATTTCCCGATGATACAGTTTTGAGCACGGTAATTATGTTCAGTATCCTGGTTTTTGATAAAAATCCAGTCTTCCGCCCCATTTTGAAACAGCTTCTATTAGAAAAAAGGGGCGAAAAGCGTTAGAAAGGGTACCATTACTTTTAAAAGGAAAACAAAGAGCCAAAATGACATTCAAAAACCTCCGCCACCAGCTCATCGGTGCCGCCATGCTCGGTCTTTTCGGACTGGGCGGCTGCCAAGGCTGTGATGAAGAACTCAGCCAAGTCCGTTCAAAAATGACGCTCAACCCACAAGAGGTCGAACTCAACCCAGTTCCCGTGGCAGCAGACACATTGATAGTCTTTGAGGTGGGCAACCCGTCCAGCATTTCATTCAACATCAGAGATATTCGGCTGAGCGATGACAGTGATCCAGCTTTTGTGATCGTGGACCAACCCGAGTCCGTCTCCCCACAAAGTACCGAAACCATCCAAGTGAAGGTACGGCCCATGTTCCCCACCACCATCGAAGCCACTTTAATCGTCGAAAGTGACGCGGATGTGACCCCGGAACTCGAAGCCAAAATCTCTGCCACTTCCGCCGATATGGGCTTACCGGACATCGAAGTAGACCCCTTAGAAGTGGTCTTTGCAGAAGTGGCCCGGATCGATGTGGCCCGGGCCGAAGTGATCATCACCAATGTGGGGGTTCGGGATTTGCTCTTAGACGATTTCCAACTCACCTGGGCACAAGTGAATGAACCTCCACCACCGGTCGAGGTAGCCACCGATGGCGGCCTGCCCGCCACCGATTCTGATGGCGGCAACACGACGCCTCCTTCCGACAGCCCCTCTCAACCCGACGGAGGGAGCGCCACCGGTGGAGGGTCGGCGGGCGCAAGTGCTGAAAACAGCGGCAATGACATGGACGGAGGAACATCCGCCGGCGCGTCACCTTTCCACCTCATCACCTCCGTACCCCCCAGCTGGCCTTTGCCCCCAGGGCAAAGCCTCACCCTGGAACTGGCCTTTTCACCTGAAGTGGCTGCGGCCTATTCGGGCGAACTAAAAATATTCAGCAACGACCCTGACGAGCCTGTGGTGGTGGTCAATCTGAGCGGTCAAGGATACACCTGTCCAGTGGCCATCGCGAAATTTTTGGATGAAGATGAAATCGATGGACTGGAGCCTCTAGACAATATCCGAGTAGACGGAACCGACAGTTACGCCCAAACGGCGGGTGGCAGCATCAGCGAATACGAATGGCGTTTGCTCCAAAGGCCCGTAGGGTCCACAGCCATCATGGAGCCCACCAGTGCGCGTGCCCAAATCCAATGTGATTTGGCGGGAGAGTATGAAGTATCCCTATCTGTTTACGACGACCGCGGGCTACGGTCCTGTGAAGATGATACCCTGAGATTTTCCTGCGTGCCCACCGAAGAACTTCATGTTCAGCTCGTATGGGATCACCCCTACGCCGACTTTGACCTGCACTTGCTCAAAGAATCCGGCGAAGTTTTTGATCATGAAAGCGACACCTATTTTTCTAACCGCGAACCCGATTGGTATCCCGAAAACCCAGGCGCCAACCCCATTTTGGATTTAGATGACAACCAAGGCTACGGTCCTGAAAATATCAATGTCGAAACCCCGCTGCCCGGCGCGCGCTACAGCATTTATGTTCATTATTGGGACGCACAAACCGACGGTGACGCTTTTGCCATTGCCACCATTCGGGTTTTTGCTTACGGACAGATGGTGGGCGAGCACCAACTGGCTTTTGAAGCCGATGAGACCATGTGGCAAGCGGCCGAAATTGTATGGGCCGAAAGTTCAGATGCAGGCACTCAACCCTTGCCTGTCATCAACCTATTTACCAATACCATTCCCTATCCGAGGCCATTTTAATGAAGCACCTAACGTCAATTTTCCAGATGTCGCACTGGCGCGCCCTTGGCATCATGAGCGTTTTGCTTGCGTTGGCCGGCGGCTGCACCCAAGACAACACCAGTGGTTTGCCTAAAGCCCCCATCCAATGCGAAGTGGACGGTGACTGCCTGTCCGACGAATCCTGTAAAGAGAATAAATGCGTCCTCCTCGATGCTTGTGAAGACGATGAAGACTGCCCCTCAATCGCCTGGTTCTGCACCTACCCCGCCCAGCGCTGTGAAGTGCGCGACGGCTTTGCTGAAGAGTGCTCTGATGAAGAACCCTGCGAGCCCGGGTATTTTTGCGCCTTAGGAAAATGCCGCAATACCACCAACGCCATCCCTTGCGGGCGCAGAACCGATTGCCCCTTAGGACAAATTTGTGACCGGCGAACCTTTTACTGTATTGAGGAAGGCCCCTGTACCCTGGCCGAGTATTACCCCGAATTGGCTTGCGAGCCCGATCAAGTCTGCGATCAAATCAGCGGCCTGTGTCGCGGAGAGGACAGCGGTCAGTGCACCCCAGAAACCGTCGATGAGGATTGCGGTCCGAACATGTATTGCGATGCTTCCAGCCGGTGTGTCCAATGCCTGGAAGACGCTCATTGCGGAGCGGGGCTCGTTTGCAACACCCGCGCAGGTCGGTGTGAGTCAGAAAACCTGTGTTACGACGATTCCGATTGTCCGCCCCACTTGTATTGCGAACCCACCACGGCCCTTTGTCAGGTCCCACCGCCAGCTTGTGAAGATGACTTCGACTGTGAAGTGGCCGAAATCTGTAACCGAAGCACCGGAAGATGTGAATTGTTAGACGGGGCCTGCGTGGATGACTACCTCGAAGATTCAGACAGTCCCAGCAACGCCGAAACGGTCACGCTGCCCACCGATGCCACCGAACGAATTTACGATGGACTCATGCTTTGTCCAGATGACGATGACCTCTTTTCCATCGCGCTCGCCGCGGGCGATCAACTGCACGTAGAAGTGACCGATACCGATAGCAAGGCCCGGGCCACAATTTGGTTATTGGACAGCCAAGGTGAAACCTCGTTACAATATGTTGAGGCACCTCCTCGGGGCGATGGTACCCTCGATTACGTGGCCGATGCAGACGAAGTCATTTACCTTCGCATTAATGCGCTTTTGGGCGCCACAGATTATAATCTCACCATCCAAATCACACCTGGGCTGCCATGCACCACCGATGATTATGAAGGTGAGTCTGGCAATGAAGACCATCTTACAGCCCACGTCATTGCCACCGGCAACGATCTAGACACCCTGGACGCTGCCATTTGTAGCAACGACGTGGATCACTATGCTTATACTTTAGCGGCTGGCGAAGCACTGAATGCCACATTAACCATCGACGGAAGCGCCACAGATCTGGATATGGCATTCTTAGACGCCTCCAACGGCGATTTAATTCTGAGTTCTTCCGGAACTGGCAACACCGAAACACTCACCCACCGCGTCATCGAAGAGCGAACCATCATCGTTCGTGTGCGCGGCTATCACAACAACAAAGGGAGCTATAACCTTAAGCTGGAACGTCTGCCTCCCTTTGTCTGTCCAGATGAAGAAGTGACCACCCAACAACTTGATCTCACCACGCCGTTCAATGCCACGGAGCTTGCGCTTTGCCGCGACGTGCCGCGTGTGTATACCGTAACCGTTCAGCCTTATGAACGCTTGGTGGCTCTCGCTTCATTTAACCGCGCAGACTTAACTTTGGCCATGGCGGTACAAAGTGAAGACGGCAGTCAAACCCACCAAGAAATTATTTACCGCAACGGCCAAGGCTCCATCACCTACCAGCCCTGGCAAGAAGAAACCGTTCAACTGAAGGTTTGGGGTTACGTCAACACCGAGGGAGAAATCGACCTTCAAGTGTTCAAAGAAGCACAGCTGACCTGCCTGGCCGATGGCTCTGAGCCAAACGATCTTTTGGCATCTGCGGTGTCCATCCCCGAAAATACACCATGGTTGACCCTGTGTAACAACGATGAGGATATCTTCATGATCGAAGCCCTCGAGGACAAAATCATCAGTGCCCGCATTGAGTTTATTCATTCGGATGGCGATTTAGATCTGATTCTTTGGGGGATTGATGGCGTTCAAGTGATGGCGGCCTCAGACACCACCAATAATTACGAAGAAATCGTGATGGCCGCGCCCGTGACCGGTACCTATTACCTCAGGGTCTTTTCGCTGGCCAATGATGTGTCAGCTCGCTACACCCTAAATGTTGAGATTCAATAATTAAAGCTCGATCCAGGCTTCGATGTTTGCTGGCAAATTATTGAGCTGGCGTCTGGGGATCACCAGGATGCGTTTGGATTTGACGGCGATTCCATACAGAACGTCTGCGCTCTTTGGATAAAGATATAGTGCATCCATTTCTTTTTGATGACGATCCCAAAACGTCATTTTAACTTCCCACTCTTTTTGGGCCTTCTGCAATTCTTTGGCGAAGGATTCAGGTTTGGTGGGTACCAATTGGCTCCCCTCCATCCGCGCAAAGGCCAACAAGGATCGATGCACGGCGTCTTTTTTAACCAAGGCGGGCTGAGGGGCCAACATGGTGAACTCCCCTTTGTCTTTTTCCAAAATGATGCGACCCACAGACTTTGAAAAGATCTCCCACCGACTTACTTTTTTCACTTCAAAGGTGAATAGACGCTTATCCGTGATCTGTTCCAAGTTATAGTTCAACGCGGACAAGTGCTCTATGGATAAACGACCCACCCAAGGCACATCTCCGCGTGTTACGTAGAGATCATTTGGGTTTTGCGGGCGCTGACCGAAGCTGATCGTTAAAGGCAGGTTCATCGATCCGTTTTGTACTTTAATTTTCCAAGCCGGTTTTTGAAGTCCCCATGGGGCAAGTTTGTCTTGGTGGTTTTCAGTTTCAATGCGATCGATTTCCACTTGCCCTAAAAACCGCAGCAGCTGGCCCAGCCGCATTTCATCGCCCATTCCCTCGATGGGTGCCAAGAGCCGATACGGACTCACCCGTCTGCCTTGGGCGGAAGAAGCAGACTTCGTAAAGATGAATGAAAAGGGTGGTTTTTTACTCTCGAATTGAACATGAAGCCCTTGCATATCCGAGACAGGCCAAATTCGTTTTTCCCGTAATTCATCCAAGGTCAGCCCCAACCGATATGCCATCAGCCGAGGCAAACTGTAGTAGGCTATCGCCATGTTCGGTAACTGTAACGCCGTGAAAACGGTCTGGTCGAAAGTGTTAAGGGCACCAAATGTAAGCGCGAAAAGAGGCTCCCCCTGAGCACTGTTGCCCACGACAGAGGCCGTTGGTTTTTCAAAGCCCCATTCTTTTTGTTTTTGAGAGGCAGCCAATTGTTTCTGTGGGCTGATTTGACTTAACTGAAGTAGGTAGCTCTCCATCTTTTCTGCGTTCACATCGGTATTAATTGGTTGTGCCACGCGCCAAAGGGTTTCTTTACGTTGTAATACAACGCGCTGCTGTGATTTTTGAATTTCGATTTGATCGACAGCCTTAATAGAAGACTCACCCAAAGGCCACTTGACTGCTGCCACGGGCTTCTCTTCTGACTCAGTCGGTCCCAGCAAAAAGGCGGCTACACCTGTCATACCTAAGATTGGAACAAAGCCTAGAATTAGTCTGGTTTGCCGTTTCATGGTGAGACTCCAGAACGGTAGCGACGGTATTGCGTCGTGATGATTCCCAAAAACAAACACAGCAGAGGCCAAAGATAAACCAAAGCAAAAGCGAGTCTTTCCTTTTGGGCCAAGGACAACATAATCCGATGGTGGCCCCGGTGGTGGGGCCGAACGCCAATGGTGGTTTCTTGATTAGCCAGCCACGAAAAGGCGTTCAATGCTAAGTTTTTATTGGCCGATAGATTCAAAACATCATCCGTTAAAAAATCGGCATCGCTGGTCACCCACAAACGCATATTTTCTTTTTCTGCCGCCACCATTAAATTGATCGGTCCCTGAACCTCACCAGGATCATACCTCAATGTCCCTGCGGAAGGGCTCTCGCCCAATAAATTTTTATCACCCCACGCCCGGTTGCCTGTTTGAGCCAAAATATGGGTCTCCCCTTCCCCGCCCGGATTCAGTGAGATGCTGCTTGCGCCCGGAAAAACGGTCGCTGCCCCCCTTAGATCTTCCGTGATCACATGAGGGCTAGGGTAATTCAGAGCGATGGCCGTGGTGGGTCCCTGCCCCACCATCTTACCCATCTGGGCTTGATCGATCACGAGATCCTGGTTGATTTGGATGCCGTACCGGCCCAAAAACCCATTCCATTGCGATTCATGTCCAGGCTCCAACGCCAAACCCAAACGACCGCCTTCTTGTAAATAAGACTCTATTTTTTGTCGCTCCGCCTGGCCCAACGGCAGTTGCGGACCCATGATCAACAAGGCGGCCATGGGGTGAGGAAGTGGCCCCTCCTGGCTGAGGCTTAATCGAGCGACCCGGTAGCCTTCGGCTTCCAGCGCTTTCTTCAGTGCCCCAAGTCCAGCGGGGCCCATGACATCGGGCGATCGTTCACCGTGCCCAATACTAAAGTAAACAGTTTTATTTTCGGGCTTGTTGATTCGAAGCAGCGCTTGCGTGAAATGAATTTCGTGGTCGTAGGCAGCCAAATCCCAACGCAATCGCTCTACTTGCTCTTGCCCATGTTCATTTCGGCGCACCAAGAGCACGCGAGCCCCGTCCTTTTGAATATTAAAACGCCTTGCCGAAGCCACATCAACATTGGGGTCGACGGATTCAAAATGAATATATGGGGTGTGCTGTTGGTACCTTAAAACCAGTTCCCTGATATTGGGAAGTTCTGGCTCTTGGCCCCCGTAGAATGCCTTCACGCTGATATCGCTCTTTAGGTTTTGCGCCACCTTGAGACTTTGTGGGGCCAATGAAAAAACACCACGAGAGGTCAGATCCCAATAACTGTGTCTTTGCACGGCCCCGAAATTCACCAAGCCCAAAACCAGCAACAACAGCAAAGCCTGAGCGATCACCACGCCCCAGTAAAGAGTGGGCGCACCTTGAAGGCGCTTTTTAAACGACGAAAAACCGAACACCAAAGTAAGTAGAAGTAACACCCCTCCCGCAGTCAAAGGTACCCAAAACAACCAAGACTGCACCCCAAAAAGATACAGGCCCAAGGTGGCTGATGAGCCCATCAACACCAAGGCGCACAGCCCTAAACTTTCAAGTACCGCCTCGCGCCTCATCCGCCCCAACCATCACTTTCGAGTCGCTTGTGGCTTAACCACAAAAAGAAAAAGATGGTCGATGTAAAGTACGTCAAGTCCTCCAGGCGCAAGGTCCCTCGAGAAAAAGAATCCAAATGTCCAAGTGGGGACAAATAAGCCAATACTGGACCGGCGAGCCCACCGACTTCACTGCCGGCTGACTTCAAAAACCAAATCACCAACAAAAACAAAAAAGCCATCAACGCTGAAAGCAACTGATTCTCATTACAAGCGGAAAAGAAAATGCCAATAGCCACGAACAAGCCACCGAGCAAACCCACTCCGAGAAAACCAACAACAGTGGCCGCCCAATCAATGACGGACTCTTGAATCAACGAGGTGCTCCCTACGGCCTCAAGTACCAATGGATATACCAATCCCATCAAACACAGCATCACTACAAAAGAATAAATTCCCGTAAATTTGGCCATCAGTAAAACCAAACTTTGAATGGGCTGGGCCCGAAGCCATTCGTAGGTTTTTAACCGTTTCTCTTCGGCAAAGGCTCGCATGGTCATCACGGGAATTACGAAAAGGAACACCATCGCCATGTTCATGAATAAATATTTTATTATGACATCGTCAAAATTCAGTCGCGAGAGCAGTACCTGATCTTGATAGTGCTCGTAATTTTGAACAACTTTCTCATACTGGAGCAAACGCAGCCAAAAAAGGATCGAAACCACCAAGTTAAAGGCAAACAAAACCACCCAAGCCGAAAACGACCCCCAAAGGCACTTGAGCTCTTTTATCGTTAAACCCCAAAACGCTGTCATCACGTCCCCATATGAAGTGCCAACTCTTGGCTGACGACAGTTTCGAGGCTTTGATCGGTATGCCGCTGCTGTAAAGTTGCAAGCGACTCATCTAATTTTTTCACCCCGCGAGACAGCATCACCACACGGTTACAATTCTGCACCACTTCTTGAAGGATATGAGTAGACAAAAGAATTAGTCGTTCCCCGGATAATTTTTTTATCAGCGCGCGCATTTGAACCAACTGGGCCAAATCTAACCCCGCGGTGGGCTCGTCAAGAATTAAGACTTTGGGGTCTCCGACCAAAGCCTGTGCCAATGCCACCCGCTGACGAAACCCTTTAGAGAGAAACCGAATCAAACGTTGCGACTCTGACTGCAAGCCACACTCAGACATCACCTGTTCCACTTTGTCTTGTCTTGCTTTCGACGAAGAATGTCGTAAAGCCGCGGCCAAATTCAATTGCTCTAAAACCGACAATTCTTCATACAACGGCGGGGTCTCTGGCAAATAGCCCATGTTATTTTTGGCCTGGCGAGACGCATGCTTCATGGAAAAGCCGCATAACTCAATCTCGCCCGACGAAGGTGCCAAGGTGCCTGCCAACATCCGCAAGGTAGTTGTCTTGCCGGCCCCGTTGGGTCCTAACACCCCAATCACATCGCCAGCGTGTCCCACCAAATCCAATCCGGCCACCGCTTGCAGGTTTCCGAAATTTTTCTTGAGGTCAGAAGCCACCAAAAGTGCTGTTGGATGGGAGTCTGTTTCGCTCATTTACCCTTTAGGTTCTTCCAAATCGGAATCAGCGATTCGGGTGATGGCGATCACCGATTCGCCGGCACCACTGATGTTCATCACTCGAACCCCTTGGGTGTTTCGGCCGTACTCAGACACTTCATTGGCCTGAACGCGAATCAAAACCCCTTGGTTGGTGGTCAACATTACCGAATCAGTATCGTGAACCTGTACCGCATCCGCCACTCTGCCGTTGCGGCCAGTGACCTTCATGGCAATCAAGCCCAGGCCGCCTCGCGCCTGTGCGCGAAACTCTGATGCAGCGGTACGCTTGCCGAAGCCTTTTTCAGTAATGGTCAAAATAGAGGTGTTTTCTTCCACGATGAGCATGCTCACCACTTCGTCACCGGCACGAAGATTGATGCCTTTCACCCCGGCAGCCCCGCGGCCCATGGGCCGAACTTGAGACTCGGCAAAACGAATGGCCATGCCTTCTCTAGAGGAGATCAACATATCGCTCTTGCCGTCAGTGATGTCTATTTCGATCAGCTCGTCATCCTCGGCAATACCACAGGCGATCAAACCGCTGTTGCGAGGCGTGGCATAAGCACGCAAATCGGTTTTCTTCACGCGGCCCAGTCTTGAACAAGTGACCACGTATTGCTCACCTTCATTTTTGGGAAATTCGCGAACCGGTAAAACCGCACACACTTTTTCACCCTTTTCCACCTGGATAAGATTAATGATGGGACGACCCCGAGCCTGCGGGCCCGCCTCGGGCAATCGGTGTACTTTCACCCAGTAAACCTTGCCACGATCGGTGAAACAGAGCAGGTACGCATGGGTCGATGCCACAAACGCTTCGGTGATAAAATCTTCATCCTTGGCTCTGGCCGCGGATTTTCCACGCCCACCTCGGCGTTGAGATCGATAATTGCTCAGGGGTGACCGCTTGATATACCCCTGGTGCGACAGGGTGACCACCATGTCTTCTTCCACGATCATATCTTCAACTTCGATTTCATCGATGTCGCCCACTAATTGGGTCCGGCGAGGTGTGGCAAACAGGTCCCGAACCTCTTCGAGCTCTTTTTTGATCACAGACATGAGCACCAAGACATCAGACAAAATTTCTTTGAAGCCCTTAATGGCCAACAAGAGCTCTTCGCCTTCCGCAATTAGCTTGTCGCGCTCCAAACCAACCAGGCGCGCCAAGCGCATATCTAAAATCGCTTGCGCCTGCTTGGCATCGAGCTGGGCGTAACCTTGCTCTAGCCATTGTCCCACTTGGGTCGTAGGAGAGTCAGTGAACAAGCCTATTTGGGTGGCGCTCTCAAAACGCTCTGCACAAATTCGCTGCTTGGCCTCGTCGGTGTCTTTGGAGGATCGAATGATTTCGATAATGCGATCGATATCATCTAATGCTGTTACCAAACCTGCAACCAGGTGGAAACGATCCTGGGCTTCCTCTAATTCAAATCGCGTACGCCGCGTCACCACTTCTCGGCGAAAATCCAAGAAGGAGATCAAAATATCTTTCAGCCCCATAGTACGAGGTTGTCCATGGCTGATGGACAAAAAGCTGACCGGATAAGACGTTTGCAACAAGGTATGACGGTACAGCTGATTAAGAACAATGTCGCCAATGGCGTCCTTCTTCAAATCAATGGCAATACGCAAGCCGTCTCGGTCGGACTCATCGCGTAAATCAGCAATACCTTCGATTTTTTTGTCCCGCACTAACTCCGCAATGCGCTCCAACAGCCGCGCCTTGTTCACCTGGTAAGGCACTTCATCAACAACGATTTGTTGGCGACCCTTTTTGGTTTCCTCGATGCGACAGACCGCTCTCACCTTAATGGAGCCACGGCCTTTCGTGTAAGCCTTATAGACACCGCCCGAGCCACAAATTAAGCCCCCCGTTGGAAAATCTGGGCCGGGGACCAGCTCCAAAAGACGCTTCACATCTACCGGCTCGCCGCCTTCGTAGGTTTCTGCGATAATGGCCAAAAGTGCGTTCACCACCTCACCCAAGTTGTGCGGTGGGCACCGCGTGGCCATAGCCACTGCAATGCCTTCGGACCCATTCACCAATAAGTTGGGCACCCGGGACGGTAACACCGTAGGCTCCTGAGTGGTGCCATCAAAATTGTCGGAAAAATCTACGGTATTTTTTTCGATGTCGCGCAGGAGCATCTCGGCAATCTTGGTAAGCTTTGCCTCTGTGTAACGATAGGCCGCAGCAGGGTCACCGTCGATACTCCCAAAGTTCCCTTGGCCGTCCACCAATGGGGCTCGCATGTTCCATGGCTGTGCCAGACGCACCAAAGCATCGTACACCGCTGAGTCACCGTGAGGGTGATATTTTTTGAGCACTTCACCCACCACACCGGCACACTTGCTGTATTTTTTATTGGCCAACAAACCTTCTTTGTACATGGCGTACAGAATACGTCGGTGAACGGGCTTCAAACCATCGCGAACGTCGGGAAGGGCACGACCAATGATGACACTCATGGAATAGTCGCGAAAGGACCCACGCATTTCATCTACAATGCTCACGCGTGGGTGCATGGGCTCTGGAGGGCCGTCTTCACCGTTGTTGGGCACAGCTCCGTTGCCATCATTTCCTGTTTGTTCGGTCACATCCATGGGGTCTTTTCCTCGCTCAATTGGAACGCCAATTAAAAGAAAAAACCTTAGCGGATGCCCCAGATCCGGTCAAGCGGGCCCGCCACTGGAAAGTCTCTATAAAACAGCCGGTTGCGGGCGATCTGATTTTGAATTTAGGCCGTTTTTTTCGCCCATTGGCTTAAGCGTTGAACCGCCTCTTCCATGGTGGATTTTTGCTTACAAAAAGCGAACCGAAGCAGGTGTTTGGGTGTGCGTTCATCCTGAGGGTAAAATACGCTGGGGGGCACAGTGGCCACTTTGGCCTCCTGGGTGAGTTGATGGGCAAAGACGCGATCAGGACTCTTTGAATGCCGCGAAAAATCAGCCAATAAAAAGTAGGTGCCCTTAGGCATGAACACTTCAAAACCTGCCAGGGCCAATCCTTGAGCTAAAATATTTCGCCGTTCTAAATATTCGCTTTTGAGTTCGGCCAAATACGATTCTTGATAATTATTTAAAGCGTGCGCCATAGCCACCTGCAAAGGAGTGGCCGCACAAAAGGTCAGGAATTGGTGTGCGCGCAACCCGGCTTGCGCCAAATGAGGGGGACCATATCCCCAGCCGATTTTCCACCCTGTGAATGAAAATGTTTTCCCTGTCGACGACAACGTAAAGGTTCGTTCCCACATGTTTGGCAGAGAACAAAAAGGGATGTGCTGCGCCCCATCATAAGTCAGATGTTCATACACTTCATCGGATAACACGGTGAGGTCATACTTTTTCACCAGCTCAGAAATGTCTGTCATTTCTTCTTTGGTAAAAACTTTGCCCGTGGGGTTATGCGGGCTGTTCAACAATAGCAATTTTGTTTTGGGTGTGATCAATGACTCGAGGAGGTTTAGATCTAGTTCAAAATTCGGTGGCTGCAAAAAATAGGTTTTGACCTTGGCGCCCGCCAATGCGGCCACGGCTTGATACGAATCATAAAAAGGCGCAAACAAAATCACTTCATCGCCCGGGTTAAGATAGCCCAACAAAAAGGCCGCAATGCCTTCAGTGGCCCCTGAAAAGGTGCACACCTCTTCGTAAGGCGCCACGTCGATTTGGTAATTCGTCTTCACGTGGTTCGCCACCGCTTCCACCAGTGCGGGGTGCCCCATGCTGCGCGCGTATTGATTGTGGCCTTGCGACAAAGCTTTTTGGGCCGCCTCCATAATGCCTTGGGGCCCGTTAAAGTCTGGAAACCCCTGGGACAAATTAATGGCCTGGTGCTCCAGGGCCGCAGCCGTCATTTCAGAAAAAATGGTGGTCCCAAATGGGGCCAATGCACGATTACTCATGACATCAGCATAGGCAGGCTTCGTATCTTTGCTCAAGGCCCATGCCCTCTTTGAATGAGGGTATCGTCTCAGCCAAGAGTTCGTGACCCACTCAATTATCGCTTCACAAAAAAAGTGGGTAAGGGTATTTTGGAGGCAGGCATTGATTCTCTGAGAAAGATGAAAGAAAAAATGAAAAAAAAAGTTGCGATCATCGGTGGGGGAATTGCTGGGCTCACCTTCTCTCACTGCCTCTCACATGATGAATACGATGTGCACATCTTCGAAAAAAAGAACGAATTCGGAGAAATAGGTGCCGCCATCAGCGTCTTCCCCAATGCCCTTTGCGTCATGGACGAAATTGGGCTGCTGGATACGATATTAAACGCAGCCGGGAAATTCGAAAATGTGTTTTTAAAAACACATAAAGGGGGAGTGCTCAGCAAATCGAGCCCAAAGAGTGATTACCCCGTTATTTGCATTCACCGCGCTCATCTTCACGGCATATTGCTCAAGGGCACAAAGGCGCATTTGCATAACAACAAGGCTGTGACGGGTTTTACACATCTTGAAAACGGACAACTCGAAGTGACCTTTGAAAATGGCGAGTCCTCTGTTTTTGATGCAGTTATCGGGGCCGACGGAATTCATTCTGTTGTCCGAAAAGACATTATCAATGATGGTGCCCCCATCTACAGGGGTTATAGTATCTGGCGTGGCGTGGTAAAAACGACCTTCGATACTGGCTATGCAAGTGAGACCTTTGGAAAAGGGCAACGTGTGGGGATTGTCCCCATTAAAGACGGTACCTATGGCTGGTGGGCAACTTGCAATGAAAAATTCTTACAGGATGACCAACCGGAAGGAACCCAACAAAAGCTTCAACGTCTTTTTGGGGATTGGCATCACCCCATCCCAGACCTCATTGCTAACACGGAAGTTATCTTAAAAAACAGCTTGTCCGATCGCGTCCCCCATAAAGGTTGGACCAAAGGCAATATGGTTTTATTGGGTGACGCAGCTCATCCAACCACACCCAACTTGGGGCAAGGTGGTTGTATGGCCATTGAGGGCGCTTATCTGTTGGCCAAGTGTATCAATAAATATGGACTCTCCACGAAAGCGTATGGCATTTATGAAAAACACCAATTTCCGCGTTCAAAAAAAATCATCAATGAAAGTTTAAAGCTTGGCGCCATGGGTCAAATTTCAAATCCGATTTTGATTGCCTTGAGAAACTTTTTTTTCAAAATAATGCCTTCAAGTGTTGCCATGAAAATGATCGACCAATATTTTTCTTACCGAGTCACAAAAATCGAAATTTAGAGCCAAAACGAAAAAACCGATTCCTAAGAACCGGTTTAATCTAAAGTTGGCGGAGGGGGTGGGATTCGAACCCACGGTATCGTTGCCGATACGCCGGATTTCAAGTCCGGTGCCTTAGACCAACTCGACCACCCCTCCGCAGGGATTCTGGGTTTAACGAAAGAAAGCGGGGAAATCAAGCGCCTGAAGGTCAAAGAAGCGAATCCACTCGGTCATAATTGCTTTCTCGTATCCAAGATCAAAACAACCCGCCCACAGCCTAACGAACAGAGCCTTCACGACAAAAGCTTAGGGATCCGCAGCACCTTTACCATCATTGTTTTCTTTCTTCGGCGGTGCTGGCTTTTTCTTCTTTTTTTGATTGAACAGCATTTGCGCATCTTCATAGGATTCGCCGATGACTTTTTCCATGGCCTTGAGCGCCAAATC
>MDTD01143055.1_pt1 | contig 28514 bp, 26 predicted proteins | sample 811221 | NCBI WGS metagenome assembly MDTD01 (sample SAMN05326646, study PRJNA326480) | marine metagenome | isolation source: seawater | place: Pacific Ocean: South West | collected 2011 | reverse complement strand
CGGTGACGATGGTGTTCCAGCTTCGCATGCACGGCGGGGGTGCGACCCCGGGGTTTGGTCCCGACACGTCGGCGGGGCTATTGCCGATGTGGCATGTGCTTGGGTATTACGCGGTGTTCTTCGGCTTTGGTGCGGTGGTGTACAGCGTGCGGGGTGCGGGTGCGCGTCTAGGGCGGTTCTGGTATCTCGCGCTGCCCGCCGCGGCGGTGCTGCTGCCGATCGGGATGGTGCTTGGGTACGACGCGGAGCGGGCGCAGGGATGGGTTGCGGATGATGCGGTGCGTCACTGGTGTTCGGCGGGCGTGCAGGTGGCGTACGCGTGGCTGGTGACGTTTGGGTTGATGGGGTTGTGCGAGGCGCTGCTGAGCAAGGGGCGGCGGTGGGTGCGGTTTGTGTCGGATTCGTCGTACTGGCTGTACCTGGTGCACTTGCCATTGATCATCCTGGGGCAGGGGTTGCTGCTCAGGGTGGAGATGCCGGCGCTCGTTGAGTTTGGCGTGCTGACCTTGGTGACGTTTGCGGTGCTGCTGGTGAGCTACCGGTACCTGGATCGTTACACGCCGATCGGGGTGATGCTGAATGGGCGGCGCGTGCGGGAATCGGTGTCCGGTACTCGGCCAGTGGCGGGGTGATGGGTGGATTCCGCCCGCTTACGCGGGCGGCTCGCTAGGGTGGGGAGAGGGAGGCGTTGGTTCTGTCTGGTTCAGCGCACGTTGCGTTTGCGGCCGACGGGTGCGAGGGGTTTTTTGTCGCACTTGACGATGAAGTCGTGGAGTTCGCGGACGGGTGCGCTGTCTTCCATGCGTTCGGCGAGTTCGGCGATGAGTTCCTGTCGTTGGAGATTGCGGCGCATGACGGTGGTGAACACCTTGCGGAGGACGTTGATGTCATCGTTCGAGTAGCCGTTGCGTCGGAGTCCGACGAGGTTGAGGCCGACGATCTCGTTGCGATCGATGAGCATGAAGAAGGGCGGGATGTCGGTGGTGACGACGGATCCGCCGGAGAACATGCAGAGTCGTCCGATGCGGCAGTGCTGGTGGACGAGGCAGCCGCCCGAGAAAGTGACGCGGTCTTCGACGGTGACATGCCCCGCGAGTGCGGTGTTGTTGACGAGGATGGTCCGGTCGCCGACAACGGAGTCGTGTCCGACGTGGCTGTTGACCATGAGGAAGACGCCCTCGCCGAGGGTGGTGGGGTGTTCGGTGCTTGTGGCGGCGTGGACGGTGGCGTGTTCTCGGATGATGCAGTTTTCGCCGAGCACGACGCCGGCGGTGGGTGTGCCGGGGAGGAACTTGTAGTCCTGCGGTTCGAAGCCGATGATGGCGCCCGGGTAGAAGATGGAGCCGGCGCCGATGCGCGCGGGCCCCTTGATGCTGACGCGTTCGAGGAGTTGGACGCCTGATCCAAGTGAGATGTTGCCGCGGAGGATGCAGGAGGGGCCGATCTTGACGTCGTCGGCGAGGTTGATGTCGCCTTCGAGGATGGCGGTGGGGTGTATTTCAGGCATGGGTGATTCTAGGTGGCCTTGATTGGGGTACAACATGCGCATGTCGAGCGCTTTCAAGCTGCGAGCCGAGGACGCGGGTCGGTACTGGGAGATCCGCCAGGCGATGCTCGAGGAGACGCCATGGGCGTTTGCGTCGGACCCGGAGTCGGACAACTCGCGTGATCCGTCGGCGTTCGTGGCGCGGCTGGCCAAGCGTTTCCATTCGATCCTGGCGACGGAGGACGGGGCGGGGGCGTTGACGTCGGTGGCGGGCGTGGTGCGTCGGCCTCGGAAGAAGCTCTGGCATCGGGCGGAGATCTGGGGCGTGTATGTGCGGTCGGATTGCCGTCGCCGGGGGCTTGGGGCGGTGGTGGTGCGGGCAGCGGTTGATGAGGCGCTCGGCTGGCCCGGTGTGGATTCGGTGGCGCTCTCGGTCAGCGAGCGTTCGGAGGCCCGGAGGCTCTATGAGCGGCTCGGGTTTGAGGTGTGGGGGCGTGAGCCGGACTGTCTTCGGCTGGATGGTGTGGGCTACGACGAGCTGCACATGCTGCTTCGGCGGGAGGGGGATGTGCGGCCGTGGGATGGTGGGTCGAGGGATGAGGATTTTGGGGGTGCGTGAGAACAGGTGTATGGGTGGGGCGGCTGTTCTCGGACGCTTTGTGGGGGTGAGGTCTTCGGATCGGGGTCGATGTGGGGACTGGGTCGGTCGATGACAGTGGTGTGATGCCCTGGGGACCCAACACGCTCGGTCAGATCAGCGACGGTCAGGCTGCTTGGGATGAGTTTGTCTCGGGTGTGCAGCGGACGTTTGAGAACAACGCGGGGATGGTGCCGACGCTTGCGATCGTGCTAGTGGTGGTGATCGTGTTGTGGCTCGATTTCCGGGTGGCGAAGCTGCTTGTGGGCCGGGGCGGGAAGCGCCGGGTAACCAAGGGCGATGGTTCACGTTCGACGTGACGTGATCAGTTGCCGGCGGTGAATGGGAGCTCGATATCGTCGGCGGTGTTCCAGTTGCCGTCTGGTCCTGCGGATTGGAGCTCGTAGCTGTTGGTGCCGGTGATCTCGTAGCGGATGGGGTTGTTCCATGCGTCGAGCTTGAGGTCTGGTTTGAGTGTGGTGATGGTGTCGACGGACTCGGGGAGAGAGCCGAGTGTGCTGTGGTATTGGTCGATCTGGTTGTGCATCTCGAGCATGTTGCCGGCGGTCTGGATGTTTGGGAGCGTGAGGGCGACGCCTGCGCCGGCGACGGCGAGCAGGCCCATGAGCATGAAGCCGAAGATGAGGAAGAAGATGATGAACCCGATGGAGCCGAAGGCCCCGATGATGGTGCCGGCGATGGCGAGCCCGCGGGGTTCTTTGCGGAGTGCGATGAGCGAAAAGATGAGGCCGATGGGGCTGAGCAGGCCGCAGGTGGTGAGGATGCCCAGGAGCGAGCAGACGAACCCGGCGACACCGAGCCCGTTCGAGGGTGGCGTTGCGGGCGGTTGTTGGTAGGCGTTGTTCATGTGTCTCCCTTGTGGGGAGGAGTGTATCTGGATTTTCGGTGGTTAGTGTCCGCCGTGGCTGTGGAGGGTGCTGACGTCTTTGCCCGGGAGTTCGCTGCCGCAGTGCATGCAGTGGGAGGGAGAGGCGTTGTAGCGACCGATGGGGTAGAACCGGCCGCAGCTCGGGCAGGCGCCGGCGCGGAAGACGTCGGTGGAGTCGCAGACGGGGCAGACGACGCCGTTCATTTTGGCTTCTTCGCTGACGGTGAGTTTGAAGTCGTGCGGTTCCTCTTCGGCGAGGCAGACCCAGAGTCTGATCTGGTTGCCGGGAGCTTGAGCATCGTTGTCGGAGTCGCTGCAGGAGACCATGGCAGTGACTGCGGTTGCGCAGAGGAGGAGAAGGGTTGCGAGTGTGATGGGTCGGCTGGCTTTCATGCGGTTTCCTTGTGTGACCTCGTACATGCTACGCAGCGGGTGTGGAGGTGTTCGAGTGTGGAGCTGTGGGGTACGTTATAGAGAACGACGGCCGCCCTTTGAGGAGCGGCCGTCGCAGTGTGGTTGAGATGTGAGGTGGGCTTACTGCCAGTAATCGGTGTTCGGCCTTGCGTCGTTGTTCCAGCGGCGCATGCGGGACTTCCAGCCGGTGTCGTTGGGGTCCCAGTCGTTGCCGACGATGCCCGCAGTGGGATCATCGTTGATGAGCGTGTAATCCCTGACTTTCAGTGATTCGACGTGGCCGTCGAGGAATGCGAAGTTGCCCTGGCCGCTGAAGTATGCGCCGGGGTGTTGTGATGTGTTGCGAGTGATGACGGAAACCCATGCGTCCTGGCTCAGATCGACGAAGGAGTCGGTGACCGCGATCATGTTGGAGGGCTCGGCGATCTGAGTGATCTTTGGGCCGTACTCGATGATGGCCTGCTGGCGTGTTTCTATGGCAGCCGAGTTGAAGCTTGCTTCGGGCCAGAGGTGCATGCCCATGCCGAGCATGGCGGGGCGGCCGGGGTAGCGGAGGTCGTTTGCTGTTTCGCTCGCGGTTCCGCACTCGTTCCAGCCAAAGCTCATGCCGGAGAAGCCACGTTTGATGTTGAACGCGGCTCGGCCCGGTGAGTGGCGGACCATGATTTCGTTTTCGTCGTAGCCGGCGCCGAGGTGGAGGTCGTTGAACGCGCGGGCAGCGGCGGTGGGGTCGAGGATTTTGTACCACTCGACGGGGAATTCCTTGCCCGCGCCGGGGTTGAGGAAGGCTTCCATGGATTTTTCTTCGCCGCCCATGGCCAGGCGGATCTGCGCGGGCCAGGGGTAGGCCCATGACGAGGTGCCCGAGTCGTGGCCTGTGGGCATGTGCTCTTTGTACTGGTCGGCGTAGAGGGCGACGCCCTGCTGGACGGATCGGTGGTTGGCCTGTCCGAGCATCTTCTGGGCGGCGAGTCTGGCTTTGGCCAGGGCCGGGAGGAGGATGCCGATGAGCAGCGCGATAATCGCGATGACCACAAGAAGTTCGATGAGCGTGAATGCCCTTTTGCTGTTCATGAGTTGTCCCCGCTTAATCGGCGTGCATCCCTCTCCGAGTGGGGAGGGTCCTGAAGGCTTTCAGGATACAGGTTTACGTGTGTTTGGTCCAGCGGGTTCGCTGGGTTGGGCTGAAAAGAACGCCGCCCCCTTGGGTGGGGGCGGCGTCAGATCAGACGAGTAGCTCTTCGGCTGGATCAGGTGCCGGAATTCCACAATTCGGTGTGGGGGCGTGCGTCGTTGTTCCAGCGACGCATGCGTGACTTCCAGCTGGAGTCTTCGGTGTCCCATCCGTTGAAGTTGTCGTCGCCGCTCGGGAGGAGCACGTAGTCATCCACCTTGAGTGCTTCGACGTGTCCGTCGGCGAATGCGAAGTTGGCCTGGCCGGAGAAGTAGGCCCCGGGGTGCTCGCTGGTGTTGTTGAACTTGGGCGAGACCCAGCCGTCCTGAATGAGGTCGACGAAGGAGTCGGCGGTCACGATCATGTTGGCCGGTTCCTGGATATTGGCGATCTTGGGGCCGGCGGAGAGGATCGACTGGCGTCTTTGTTCGGCATTGGGGTTGTTCATGTCTTCCGGGAAGAGGAAGTGCTCGCCCATGCCGAGGTTCTGCGTCGCATCTGTGGGAAGGGGGGCGTCAGAGAGGCCGAGCTCATTCCAGCCGATGCTGATTGAGTTGAAGCCGCGACGCTGGAAGTCAACGGTCTGGCCTGCGCGTCCTTCTGTGTGACGGACCATGATTTCGTCCTCGAGGTAGCCGTACTGGGTTTCGATGCCGGCACGAGCTCTGGCGTTCGAGGAAGTGTCGACGGACTGGGTCCAATCGTTGGGATAATCCTTGCCCGCGCCGGGGTTCCTGAAGACTTCCATGCTCTTGGCATCGTTGCCCATCGCCTGGCGGACCTGAGCGGGCCAGACGTAGTTCCAGAAGTTCGTGGCGACCGTGTCGTGGCCGGCGGGCGTGAATTCCTTGTTCTGGTCAGCGTAGAAGGCGACGCCCTGCTGGATGCTGCGGTGGTTGGCCTGGCCGAGCATCTTCTGAGCGGCGAGACGGGCCTTGGCCAGTGCCGGCAGGAGAATACCGATGAGGAGCGCGATGATCGCGATAACGACCAGCAGCTCGATCAGCGTGAATGCGCGAGAATCCCTTTTCATTTCGTTGAGCCCTCGTAAATGTCCAAACTGAGGTCTGCGGGGGTCCTAAACGGGCCGCAGCGGAGGGCCGATTCTATCGGCCGGTCCGTGAGTGTACCACGTTCCTACGATCCCCGGATCGCCCGGGTTCCCCAGAGCCCGAAAAATATGATCCGCAATAATAGGCCTCAGAGGCGTGTTTATGGTAGCTGAGGCCTACGAAACCGATGGGCCGATAAAGAAGAAGAGAAGGGCAAAGGAGCACCACAATGGGCGCAGCAACGATCGCAGTCACGGATGAGAACTTTCAGAGCGAGGTGCTCGACAGCAGCACGCCGGTGCTTGTGGATTTCTGGGCGGAGTGGTGCGCACCCTGTGTGGCGCTCTCGCCGGTGATCGAGGAGCTTGCGGGCGAATACGCCGGCAAGGCCAAGGTCGTGAAGCTGAACATCGATGAGGCCCGCGAGACATCGATGAAGTTTGGGATTCGTTCGATCCCGACGGTCGCGATCTTCAAGGGTGGCGAGGTCGTGGACATGCGTGTGGGTCTGACCTCACGTGAGGATCTGGCGGCTCGTCTGGACAAGGCGATCGGCTGATCGGTTCGGGACGAGGGTGACGCCACCTCGGTGACGACATCACAATGACAACGAACAACGCCGACCGCGTGGAACAACTGCGACGGTCGGCGGTGTTCTTTTTGGGTTGGCCGGGGAGTCGGTCTCTCTCTCCCTCGCGGTTGATCCCCGGCCTGGGTGTGGGTGCTGTGGTGTTGGTGGGGCGAAGGCCCGTGCCGGCGATCGCGTCCTTGCGGTCGCCGGGCTGCTGTTGGCCTTAGCGGGAGGTCCTTCCTTGGACGTGCAGAGGCCTGCGGGCGGTTTGGTTGTTGCGTTCATGCCGGGCTTCGTGTCGGCCCGGGATGAGGGCGGTCAGGGCTTTGATGAGGGGGTTTGGGTCGCGACCAGCCGCTTGAGGTCTTCGAAGCGCTGCTGCTCGCCTTCCTGCCACTTCTGTCGATCGACGATCTCGAGTTTGCTCTTGGACCCGAGCACGGCGACCTCCGGTCCAAGCCCGGCCAGGTCGAGGTGTTTCTGCGGGAGTCTGACTCGGCCGGCGGAGTCCATCTCCAGCCTCTCGGCGAAGCTGAACATCGTTGAAACCAGCTGTGCCTGGTCGTCGGATGGTGTGAGGGAGTCGTCCCATTTATTGGCTAGCTCCAGAAAGGTGGGTTCCGGATAGAGACGCAGAACGCCCGTGGGCCATGGGATGCAGTACCACGCCACCACGCTCTGTGGGAGCAGCGCCCGGTGCTTGGACGCGATCGACAGGCGGTTTTTGCTGTCGATGGTGTGTTCTGACGATCCTGTGAAGAGCAATGGTGCTCGTCTCCATGGGCATGTGTGGGATCTTGTACCATTTCGTCCCACTTTGCAACACCCTTGAGCCCTTTGTGGGCTCAGTGGGGAAAGTCCGCTTTCAGGCGGATCTCGTAAGGTGCCGATGCGAAGGGGAGTTGGCGCGATCGATCGGTTTATGATCGGTGTTCAAAAATTTCTCATGGTGCAGAAAATGGCGGTCTGGGTTAGGCTGCCGGCGCTCAGCCGGGGGAGAAGTTGGGTGGGCCTGTCTGGGACCATCCCGGGGAGTGATTCGTGTCTGTGCAGATCGATTCCGAGAGAGTGGCCTCGGTTCTTGAGCGTGTGCCCTGGGCGACTTGGGTGATGACAGCGGCGCACGACGGAGCTCGCGGCGGGATGATCGTGCGCTGGGTGCAGCGGTGCGCGAACGAGCCGGTGCTGGTGAGCGTTTCGGTGAAGAAGTGTCACTCGCTGGAGCCCTTGATCCGCGACAGCCGGAGCTTTGCGCTCAACCTGATCGATGAGTCAGATCGGCTGCTCCTTCGGAAATTTGACACGTTTCAGGCGCCGGACGAGGCGAGCGATCCGTTTGATGCGCTCGAGGTGAAATCGTGGTCGACGGGGTCGCCCATTCTGAGGCGGGCTCGGGCGGCGATCGACTGCGAGGTCGTGCGGCATCTGGATCTCGAGGCGGACTGCGAGCTGTTCATCGGCCAGGTGGTCGATGCGCGGGTGGTCACGCCCGGCGGATGAGCTCGCGGGTGAGGCGGGCGATCTGCTCGCGGAAGCGGTCCTCGGAGAAACGCTCGGCGTTTTCGCGGCAGGCCAGGGCGTTGTGCTTCGGGCAGCGGTCGATGGCTTCGAGCAGGGCATCGACGGATTGGGACTCGAAGTGGGCGCCGGTGGCGTTGTTGATGACGGTGTCATTGGCGCCGCCTTTGGCGTACGCGACGACTGGTGTGCCGCAGGCCTGGGCCTCGACGGCGACGATGCCGAAGTCTTCGAGCTGGGGGAAGATGAGGAGTTTGGCGCGTCGGTAGGCGTCGCGGAGCTGGACGTCGGTTTTGGCGGTTTCGAAGGTGACGGTGGGGCCGGCGAGGGCTTTGAGGCGTTCGAGCTCCGGGCCGGTGCCGACGACTTTGAGCGGGTGTTTGCGTGTGTTGGCGGCCTCGATGGCGAGGTCGAAACGTTTGTACGGGACGAGTGCGCCGACGGCGAGCCAGTAGTCGTCGCGGAGGATGTCCTTGTTGTAGGTGAAGAAGCGCGTGCGGACGGGTGGGAAGCAGACTTCGGATTGACGTTTGTAGGCGCGGCCGATCTGGCGGTGGGTGTGGGTGGAGTTGGCGAGGAAGGTGTCGACTCGTTTGGCGGTGCGGCGGTCCCAGGCTTTGTAGAGGGGTCGGATGAGGGCGAGGCCCAGGCCTCGGAGGCCTCCTGCGTAGCCCTCGGCGTGGGTCCAGATGTAGCGGGCGGGTGCGTGGCAGTAGCAGATATGCGGGACGCCGGGCGGGGGCTTGATGGCCTTGATGGCTGCGGAGTGGGTGGAGATGACGAGGTCGATGGGTTTCTCGCGGTGGCGTTGACGGAGTTTGCGGGAGAGGTCTCGGACGGCCAGTGGGTAGAGGGGGAGGAGCCATCGGCGGGCGGGGAGGGTGTTGAGGAGGGAGGCTTTGGGGGGGAGTGGGTCGACGGCGGGGCCGATGGACGAGCCGGTGTCGAACATGGTGTAGACGGCGTCGAGTTCGGCGATGGGGTGGATGGCTTCGGCGATGGCTTCGAGGACGAGTTCGCCTCCTCGGCGGGCGACGAGCCAGTCGTGGCAGAGGGCCACGCGGGGTTTTGTTGTTGAGGTGGTGAGTTTGGGCTTTGGGTCTACCATCGGGGGTCCGGAAGCGTACCGGTCTAGCGTGCGCGGGGGCGTAGGAGAGATCTCCCATGAAGGAGCCGTGGGCTCAGAACACGCTTGGGTTGGACTACCGGGCGGAGGCGGAGTTGCTGGGCGAGCCGGTGGCCCCGATTGTGGATGTGCACACGCACATCAACGGCGGGCGTGCGGCGGAGGTCTGGGCGGACGCGGCGGCTCGGTACGGGGTGGTGCAGACGTACTCGCAGACGGTTCTGGAGCACGCACCGGCTGTGCGCGATGCCCTGGGGGATCGGGTGCGGTTCATCGCGGTGCCGGACTTCATGTCGGCGGACAAGAAGCACGCGTTTACGGACGGGTTTCTGGAGCGGATCCGGATTTGGCATGGTGAGTACGGGGCGCGGATGCTCAAATTCTGGCAGGCACCGAGGCTTCGCGATCTGATGGACGCGGAGACGATGGCGGACCTGGCTCTTGATGGGCCGTGGAAGGCCAGGGCGGTCGAGCTGGCACAGGAGCTGGGGATGATGGTGATGATCCACATCGCCGACCCTGATACGTGGTTTGCGACGAAGTACGCGGACAGCTCGGTGTACGGGACGAAGGCGCAGAACTACGAGCCGTTTGAGCGGCTGATCTCGCGGTACCCGGAGACGCAGTTTCTGGCGGCGCACATGGCGGGATCGCCCGAGGATCTGGGCTTTTTGTCGGGGTTGCTCGAGCGGCATCCGAATCTGTCGATCGACACGAGCGCGTGCAAGTGGCAGGTGCGGGAGCTGAGCAAGCAGCCGCGGGATGAGTTTGTGGCGTTTCTCGAGCGGTGGCGCGGGCGGGTGCTCTTCGGGTCGGACATCGTGGCGCGGGATGAGCATCTGTTCTCGACGGACGACACGGCGTACGCGGCGGGGCAGGCCGAGGACCCGGAGCAGGCGTTCGAGCTGTACGCGAGCCGGTACTGGGCGCTGCGGACGATGTTTGAGACGGACTACGACGGGCCGAGCCCAATCGCGGACCCGGATCTGATGATGGTCGAGCCGGAGAAGTACAACGAGATGAGCTCGCCCAGACTCTGCGGGAAGTCTTTGCCCGCGGAGATGCTGGTGGAGCTGTACGCGACGGCGGTGACTCGGCGTGTGGCGAAGCAGTACGGGGACGAGTGAGTCTGAATCACGGCTTGCCGAGGACGGACAAGCCGTGGCACCCTCGGCGCGGTTCACTCGTCGCGGGGTGTGGCTTCTTCGAGTCGGCGGGCCATGGTGAGGGCGAGCTCGCGGTTTTCCTTGACCTTGAAGGACGCGCGGACGCCCGAGGGGCCGATGGCGTCGTGGAAGTGGGGGCTTGCGGCCTGGAGGCGGAGTGTGCCTGCGGAGATGGAGCCGCCGAAGGTGCCTGAGCTTGCCGAGCCTGAGGGGAGGAGGAACCCGCCCCCGCCGTAGAGACCGGTGGCTCCCGGCGCGAGGATGAGGTGGCGGATGGAGCAGTTGGAGGCTTGGGGTTCGATCGGTGTTTTGCCGGGGCTTGGTCGGATGAACATGTGGATGTGGACGATCTGGCCCACGGGACGTTTGGCGGGGTCTGGATCGATGGGGAGGCCGAGTTCTTCGGGGGTGAGGTCGCTGAGGTAGATATCGACGGTGTTCTCGTCGGCGAAGGTGTATGCCCGTGTGGTGAGTTTGGGCGAGAGCGAGGCGCCGCTGAGGGGCGAGGTGATGGTGAAGCTGGCGTGTGAGCCGCAGCCGGTGAGGGCTGTGAGTGCCAGGAGTGTGAGGATCAGGGTGTAGAGGGGTTTGAGAGTGGTGGGCATGGTTCGAGGGTATCGGGAGAATGTGAGATTGGCGTCCAGTGAGCCGTGGAATCGGGGGATGGTGGCGGTCTACGATCCTGTCCGCGCGAGCTCGGCCCCGGTGGGGGGCGGCTTTGCGGTGCAAGTCATTGCAGGATAATTGATTCGCAGGAACCGTTGGAACCACTGAGTCTGGAGCGGGTGCATGGCTGGCCCGTTCTTGTTGCTCGTCGCAGCCGGCCGGTGGGAGGTGGAGCACGATGGCCAAAAGAGAACTTACCGAAACGTTTAAACTGATGGCCCCGGGTGGGCAGGCGACGCCTGCGCCTCCTCTGGGTCCGGTGCTTGGTGCCAAGGGTGTGAACCCGGGCCAGTTCATTCAGCAGTTCAACGCGGCGACGGGTCAGCTCAACGGCAAGGTCGTTGGTGTTGTGGTCCGCGTCTTCTCGGATCGCTCTTTCGAGTTCGACATCAAGACGTCGCCGACGGCTGTGTTGATCAAGGAAGCTGCGGGCGTCGAGAAGGCTTCTGGTGAGCCCAACAAGAACAAGGTTGGGAACATCACCAAGGAGCAGGTTGAATCGATCGCGAATGAGAAGATGGAAGACCTGAACGCCGCGAGCCTCGAGGCCGCGTGCCGGATCGTCGAAGGTCAAGCCCGTTCGATGGGCATCACGGTGGGGGGCTGATCGATGGCTGACGAAACCAACGCAGCACAGTTCGGCGCGCCGGCTGAGGGCAAGGCCGCGACGGCGGGTGCCTCTCAGGAAGAGGGGAAGCGTCGCAAGGGCAAGCTCCGCTTTAAGCCTTCGAAGCGGATGAAGACGAACGTCGAGAAGGCGTCGCGTGAGCCGATGGAGGCAGCCAGCGCGATGGCGGCGGTGAAGCGGTTCCAGGGGACGAAGTTCGACCAGGCGGTCGACGTTGTGTTCCACCTCGGGATCGACACGAAGCAGGCGGATCAGCTTGTTCGTGGTTCGGTGAGCCTGCCCAAGGGCATCGGCAAGACGAAGCGTGTCGTTGCTTTCTGCACATCTGACCAGGTTGAAGCCGCCAAGGCGGCCGGCGCGGTCGAGGCGGGCGGCGAGGATCTTGTTTCGAAGATTGAGAAGGGCTGGTTCGACTTTGACGTCGCGGTGGCGAGCCCTGACATGATGCGTGTGATCTCGAAGCTTGGTCGTGTTCTTGGTCCGAAGGGACTGATGCCGAGCCCGAAGGCGGGGACGGTGACGAAGGACGTGGTCGAGGCTGTGAAGGATTACTCAGCCGGCAAGGTCGAGTACCGGGCCGACAAGGGCGGGAACGTCCACGCGACCATCGGCAAGATGAGCTTCCCGGAGGGTGATCTCCTTGAGAACTTTGAGCACCTGCTCAAGACGATCGAGGGCGCGAAGCCTCAGTCGGTTAAGCACAACTACATCAAGAGCATCTCGATCAGCGGCACGATGACCCCGGGCATCCGGATCAAGTACAGCGACGCGTCAGCCGTCGCGACGGCATAAGGGAGTTTGGCGCCATGTCCAAACCAATGAAGGAAATGATCGTCTCTGAGTATCAGAGTCGCCTCGGCGAGACCGAGGAAGCGCTGATTGTTTCTCTCCGCGGCGTGAAGGCCGAGGGGACCGAGACGATCCGCAACAAGATGCGTGAGAACAGCGTCGAGGTGACGGTGGTGAAGAACTCTCTGGCCCGGAAGGCCTTCGAGGGGACGGCGCTGTCGGCACTTTCGCCGGTGCTCAAGGGTCAGAACGCGGTGATCTTTGGCGACAAGCCGATCATCGAGATCGCGCGTGACATCATCGACCTGGTCAAGTCGAACCCTGAGATCGAGCTGAAGGGCGCGCTTCTCGAGGGTGAGTTGTTCGAGGGCGAAGAGGGTGTGACGCGTCTGAGCAAGATGCCCACGCTTATCGAGGCTCAGGGCAACACGGTGTCGCTCATTCTTGGTCCCGGTCGGAAGATCGCGGGGATCATCAAGGCGATCGAAGAGAAGCTGGAGAATGGCGAAGAGATCGCCAAGGTCGGCTGATCGTTTCGGGAAAGTGGAATTTGCATCAGCGTCCGATTGGCCCGGTGTGTCCGGGGTAAGGAGCCGAGTGTTTCGGTCCCTATCGGGCGGGGTGAATGAAAGGTTGGAAATCAGATGAGCGACGAAGCAGCAGTGAAAGAGTTCGATTCGGCGATCAAGAGCCTTGGTGACAAGCTCGCGGAGCTGAACCTGAAGCAGGCGGTCGAGCTCGGCGACTACATGAAGGAAACCTACGGCATCGAGGCCGCGGCCGGCGGTGTTGTGATGGCTGCGGGTCCGGCGGATGCGGCTGCCGAGGAGCAGTCGGAGTTCGCGGTGATCCTGAAGGGTGCCGGCGGCGAGAAGATCAAGGTGATCAAGCTCGTGCGCGAGGCGACAGGCCTTGGCCTCAAGGAGGCGAAGGAAGTCGTGGACAACCCGGGCAAGCCGATCAAGGAAGGCCTGTCGAAGGAAGACGCCGAGGCTCTGGCTGCCCAGTTCAAGGAAGTCGGCGCCGACGTCGAGCTCAAGTAATCACCCGGCATCCGGTCGGTATTTGATCGGGTGTTGATCAAAAATGATCAGGGAGCTCCGTGCTGAGAGGTGCGGGGCTACCATTCAGAGACGGAACCGTAGGCATCGCGTGTGTGGAAATTGGAGCGCCAGTCCGGTGGTTGGGTGGAACCGGACATGACGGCGCGGTAGACTTCCCGATTCGGCGCGGCAAATTTACACCACCGGACGACGCAAGGCTTTCGTGTGCAATCCACGGGATCACATGGAGAGTTGCTGTAGACGCGAACCATCGCGAGGGGCTCGATGGCCACGATGAATGTGCGCAATTACAAGAAGCGTGGAGACGCGCTTCCCGTTCCCAATCTTACACGTGTTCAGACCGACGCATACGAGAGATTTCTGCAGCTGACGAAGCCTGAGGACGGACGCGATCCGACCTATGGGCTTGAGTCGCTTCTGCACGAGATCTTTCCGATCGAGAGCTACGACGGGACGATGCGTCTCGAGTATGTCTCGTACGGTCTGGACAGTCCTCGGTACAACTCGGACGAGTGCCGGGAGCTGAGACTGACCTACGGCATGCCGTTCCGCATCCGCATCAAGCTGGTGCGTGACGGTGTGGACGAGATCCCCGAGGAGGACATCTACCTCGGTGATTTCCCGATCATGATGGGCGGCGGCGAGTTCATTGTGAACGGTGCCGAGCGCGTGATCGTGAGTCAGCTGCACCGCTCGCCCGGTGTGGACTTCAGCATTCCTTCGAGCGAGGCCGACCGTCCGCTGCACTCGGCGCGGATCATCCCCGAGCGTGGCTCGTGGATCGAGATGTCGGTGGACAAGAAGGACCGGCTGACGATGAAGATCGATCAGTCGACCCGTCTTGCGGCGACGACGTTCCTGCGGTGTCTGGACGAGAGTGTGTCGTCGACCGAGGCGATCCTGAGCCTGTTCTATCACATCTCCGAGGTGAAGGCCGCGGACGTGACGGAGGGCGACTGGGCGGCCGAGTCGATCATCGACACGGAGACGGGCGAGGAGATCGTCCACGTCGGTCACCAGATCGGCGAGGCGGCCGAGGCGATCCGTGCGTCGGCGCTGAAGAAGCTGAAGGTGATCCAGAACCCGTCGGACGTGCTCATTCTGAACACGATCGCCGACGAGGGGCTGGACGAGGTTCAGGCCGACACGGACCACGGCCGGGCGATGCTGAAGGTGTACGGCAAGCTCCGCCCGGGCAACCCGCCCCAGGTCGAGAAGGCCAAGCAGCTCTTCTACGAGAAGTTCTACGACGACAACCGGTACCGTCTGGGCCGGGTTGGTCGTTTCCGCATCAACCGGAAGTTTGGTCTCGAGACGCCCGAGGACCAGCAGTTCCTGACGGGCGAGGACTTCCTGAAGGTCATCGAGTACCTGCTCGATCTGCGTTCGAACCGCATCGATCCGAAGACGGGTCGTCCGGTGGCGCAGGTGGACGACATCGACCACCTGGGCAACCGTCGTCTGCGGACGCTGGACGAGCTGGCGGTGGAGGAGCTCCGCAAGGGCTTCCTGAAGCTTCGCCGGACGGTGCAGGAGCGCATGAGCGTCAAGGACCCGGACGAGCTCTCGAAGATCAGCGACCTGGTGAACTCGAAGAGCATCTCGAGTGCGATCGACTTCTTCTTTGGTCGCAGCGAGCTGTCGCAGGTTGTGGACCAGACGAACCCCTTGAGCTCTCTGGTGCACGAGCGTCGTTTGTCGGCGCTCGGGCCGGGCGGTCTGAACCGCAAGCGCGCGGGCTTTGAGGTTCGAGACGTTCACATCTCGCACTACGGCCGAATCTGCCCGATCGAGACGCCGGAAGGCACGAACATCGGTCTGATCGCTTCGCTGGGTCTGTACGCCCAGATCGATCCGTACGGCTTCCTCGAGACGCCTTATCGCGAGGTCAAGAGCGGCAAGGTGACGGGTAAGACTGTGTACCTTCGCGCGGACGAGGAGATGAAGGCGGTGCTCGCGCCTGCCGACGCGTTCGACGCCGAGGGCAAGCTCAAGGGCGAGGCGGTCATCGCTCGTGTGGATGGCGAGCTGGCGCAGGTTCACTCCGAGGACGTGAACTTCGCGGACATCTCTCCCAAGCAGATCGTGGGTATTTCCGCGAGTCTGATCCCGTTCCTTGAGCACGACGACGCGAACCGGGCGCTGATGGGTTCGAACATGCAGCGTCAGGCGGTGCCGCTGATCAAGGTCGAGCCGCCGTTGATTGCGACGGGTCTCGAGCATGATGTGGGTCGCAACTCGGGCATGGTGATCAAGGCGCGTCGGTCGGGAACGGTGACGTACGCCGACAGCGAGCGGATCATCATCGATCAGTCGGACGAGTACGAGCTTCGGAAGTTTGTTGGTCTGAACGAGCGGACGTGCCTGAACCAGCGGCCGCTGGTCGAGGCCGGCGACAAGGTCGAGAAGGACCAGGTGATCGCCGACGGCGCTTCGACGGTCAACGGCGAGCTTTCGATCGGGAAGAACGTGCTTGTCGCGTTCAACACGTTCGACGGTTACAACTTCGAGGACGCGATCGTGATCAACGAGCGCGTCGTGAAGGACGACGTCTTCACGAGCATCCACATCGACAGCTACGACGTGGAGATCCGCGAGACGAAGCTCGGTCGTGAGGAGTTCACGCGCGACATCCCGAACGTGTCGGAGAAGATGCTCCGCAACCTCGATGACAACGGGATTATCCGTGTCGGCGCCCGCGTCGGCCCGGGTGACATCCTGGTGGGCAAGGTTTCGCCCAAGGCGAAGACCGAGCTGACGCCGGAAGAGAAGCTGCTGCACGCGATCTTCGGTCGCGCCGGCGAGGACGTGAAGAACGACTCTCTCGAGGTCCCGGCGGGTTCTTCGGGCGTGGTGATCGGGACGAAGAAGTTCAGCCGGCGCATGCACCTGACCGAGGAGCAGAAGCGTCAGCTGAACAAGGAGATCGAGGAGTACGAGGCCGAGATGAACGCGGAGGCGATCAAGCGCTTCCGTCAGATGGTTGAGGCCATCAACGAGGCCGTCGGCACCGAGATGGTCGACCCGTTCACGCGTCAGCGTGTGGGTGCGAGCGAGATCCCCGAGGTTATTCTCGAGCAGATCAACACGTTTGATCTGAAGTGGATCAAGGGCTCGAAGGAGGCCCGCGAGGAGGCGGAGAAGATTTACCACCTCCAGTGGCCGCGTGTGAAGGCGGTCGAGGTCGAGAAGCAGCGTGTCGTGGCTCACAAGAAGCGCGGCGACGAGCTTGCGACCGGTGTGCTGGAGATGGTGAAGGTCTACGTCGCGATGAAGCGTTCGCTTTCGGTCGGCGACAAGATGGCCGGTCGTCACGGCAACAAGGGTGTGATCGCCCGCATCGTTCCGGAAGAGGACATGCCGTTCATGGAGGACGGCTCGCCCGTCGAGATCATGCTGAACCCGCTGGGCGTGCCCAGCCGCATGAACGTGGGGCAGATCCTTGAGGTTCACCTGGCGTGGGCTGCCAAGCTGCTCGGGTTCCAGGCTGTGACGCCTGTGTTCGACGGGTGCACGGAGCAGGAGATCCACGACGCGATCGCCGAGGCGAACGCGCATGTGGACAAGCGACTGTCGGAGATCGAGGAGAAGGGCATCCCCGCGGGGCCGCGTGAGATCCTCGCGCACATGCCGCGTGGTGGCAAGATCCAGCTCTACGACGGCCGTACCGGCGAGGCGTTCCACCAGAAGACGACCGTCGGCTGCATGTACATGCTCAAGCTGCACCACCTCGTGGATGACAAGATCCACGCTCGTGCGACCGGGCCTTACAGCCTCATCACCCAGCAGCCGCTCGGTGGTAAGGCGCGTACGGGCGGTCAGCGGTTCGGCGAGATGGAGGTCTGGGCGCTCGAGGCCTACGGCGCGGCGTACATCCTTCAGGAGCTCCTGACGGTCAAGTCCGACGACGTCGAGGGGCGCACCAAGATCTATGAGTCGATGGTCAAGGGCACCAACAAGCTCGAAGCGGGCATGCCCGTCGCGTTCGACGTGCTCTGCAACGAGCTCAAGGGCCTTGGTCTCAATGTGACGCTGGAGAAGCGCAAGGTTGAGGGCGGGAGCCTGCTGTGAGTCAAATGCGAGGTATCCGGGCGACAGCCATTGTGTTGTCGATTCCGGCTTCTCTCGTAATCGGAACCGTGTTTCTCGGTTTGGGAATTCTCGAATTGTCCGGAACACTCAACGGTACAAATGGAGCTGCCAAACTGATAGTCGGGATCATGATGTGGGCTTGGGCCGCGAGTCTCTACACAATGCCCTCTTTCTTCTACAGGTTGTCCGGACTGAGACAGGCGAGTGAGAGTTCAAACTGCGAGGTAGCAGATAATGGCTGAGAGCGTGTACGACCGGGTGAATGACTTCAGCGCTGTCAAGGTGACGCTCGCGTCGCCCAACGACATCCGCGCGTGGAGCTACGGCGAGGTCAAGAAGCCCGAGACCATCAACTACAGAACGTACCGCCCCGAGAAGGACGGTCTGTTCTGTGAGCGGATCTTCGGGCCGGAGCGTGACTACGAGTGCGCCTGCGGCAAGTACCGCGGGACGAAGTTCAAGGGCATCATCTGTGATCGCTGCGGCGTGAAGGTGACGCACAGCCGTGTCCGGCGCAAGCGGATGGGGCACATCAACCTTGCTTCGCCGACGGTTCACATCTGGTTCTTCAAGAGCATGCCCAGCCGCCTCGGCACGCTGCTTGGGATGAAGACGAGCGATCTCGAGAAGATCATCTACTACCAGGACTACGTGGTTGTGGACCCGGGTGACACCGAGCTGACCTTCAAACAGGTGATGACCGAGGACGAGCACCGCGTGGCGGTCGAGCAGTACGGCAACGCCTTCCGTGCTCAGATGGGCGCTGAGGCGGTACGCGAGCTGCTGGAGATGCTGGACCTCGACGAGGAAGCCAAGCAGATCCGCGAGGATCTGGGCGCGACTCGTTCGCAGCAGAAGATCAAGGACCTGGCCAAGCGTCTGAAGCTGGTCGAGATCGTGCGCGAGAGCGAGAACGATCCGTCGTGGCTGGTGATGGACGTTGTGCCGGTGATCCCGCCGGATCTGCGCCCGCTGGTGCAGCTCGAGAGCGGCAACTTCGCGACGAGCGATCTGAACGATCTGTACCGCCGGATCATCAACCGGAACAACCGCCTTAAGAAGCTGATGGACCTCAATGCACCCGAGGTCATCATCCGCAATGAGAAGCGGATGCTTCAGCAGGCGGTCGATGCGCTGTTTGATAACGGGCGTTGCCGCAGGCCGGTCTTGGGTTCGAGCAACCGGGCGCTGAAGTCGCTGACGGACATGATCAAGGGCAAGCAGGGTCGGTTCCGCGAGAACCTGCTCGGCAAGCGAGTCGATTACTCGGCGCGTTCGGTGATCGTGGTGGGGCCGGAGCTGAAGCTGTACCAGTGTGGTCTTCCGAAGAAGATTGCGCTGGAGCTGTTCCAGCCGTTCATCATTCGGAAGCTGAAAGAGCACGGCCTGGCCGACACGATCAAGAGCGCCAAGCGGATGCTCGAGCGTCGTGACCCGGCGGTGTGGGACGTGCTCGAAGAGGTGATCTACCAGCACCCGGTGCTTCTGAACCGTGCGCCGACGCTTCACCGGATGGGTATCCAGGCGTTCGAGCCGACGCTGGTTGAGGGCAACGCGATCCGTCTGCACCCCTTGGTGTGCTCGGGCTTCAACGCGGACTTCGACGGCGACCAGATGGCGGTTCACCTGCCGTTGTCGGTGGAGGCGCAGGCCGAGGCGCATGTGCTGATGCTTGCGACGCACAACATCTTCAGCCCGGCGAACGGTGCGCCGATTATCTCGCCTTCGCAGGACATCGTGATGGGCGTGTACTTCATCACGCTGATGCGTAACGACGCGGAGACGGACCCGGCGAAGCTTCCGAAGTACAAGGACGCGACCGAGGCGCTGATGGCGCTGGACAGCGGGAAGATCGACGTGCACGACCCGATCGTGGTGCGTGTCGAGGGCTTCGATCAGGTTGTGACGAAGGAGCGCGCGGTTCCCGAGGCGATGCCCGAGGGCGGTCGGATCGTGACGACCGCGGGGCGGATTCTGTTCGCGGACATCCTGAGCCCGGGCATGCCGTTCTACAACTGCACGCTCGGTAAGAAGGGCTGCGCGCGTGTGATCGACGATGCGTACCTGTACTCGGGTCGCGCGGCGACGATCGACATGCTCGACAACCTGAAGGGGATCGGCTTCAAGCAGTCGACGACCGCGGGTCTCTCGTTCGGCATCACCGACCTTCGGATTCCGGAGGCGAAGCAGTCGATGCTCGACGCGGCTCAGAAGCAGGTGAACCGCGTGGAGCGTTCTTACGAGGACGGCATCATCACGCCTCGTGAGCGGTACAACCAGCTTCTTGATATCTGGTCGCACTGCCGTGAGGAGATCACGAAGACGCTGATCGAGACGCTCAAGCACGACCGCCGCAAGGGCGAGGACGAGTACGCGAGCATCGAGGAGAAGGAGGGGGATGCCTACCTGAACCCTGTGTACCTCATGATGGACTCGGGTGCTCGTGGTAACGTGAGCCAGATGCAGCAGCTCGCGGGCATGCGAGGCCTGATGGCCAAGCCTTCGGGTGAGATCATCGAGACCCCGATCCGCGCGAACTTCCGCGAGGGTCTGAACATCCTCGAGTACTTCAGCTCGACGCACGGTGCTCGTAAGGGTCTGGCGGATACGGCGCTCAAGACGGCGGACTCGGGTTACCTGACGAGGAAGCTGTGCGACGTTGCTCAGTCGGTGATCATCGGCGAGTACGACTGCGGCTCGAAGCGCGGCATCGTGAAGCGGGCCGTGTACAAGGGCGAGCAGGTCGACGTGCGTCTGCGTGACCAGATTGTCGGTCGCGTGAGCGTGCACCAGATCGCCAACCCGGCGACGGGCGAGGTGATCATCGCGGCCAACGAGATGATCCTGCCCGACGCCGCCGAGCGTGTCGAGGAGATGGGCATCGACTCGGTCGTGGTTCGGAGCCCGCTGACGAGCGAGAGCTCGACGGGTTGCTCGGCGCTCGACTACGGCATGGACATGTCGACGGGCAAGCTTGTCGAGCCGGGCATGGCTGTGGGCATCATCGCGGCTCAGTCGATTGGTGAGCCGGGCACGCAGCTGACGATGCGTACGTTCCACACGGGTGGTATCGGTACTCGAACGGTTGCCGAGAGCGAGTACCGTGCGGTCGCAGCGGGCAAGGTCGAGCTTCGTGACTGTAACGAGGTGAAGGTCAAGGACGCCGACGGGAACGACATCTGGGTTGTGCTGAAGCGGAACTCGGAGATCGCGCTTCTCGACGGCGAGGGCCGGGAGATCGAGAAGTCGAAGATCCCGTACGGTGCGTCGGTTCATGTTGATCCGGGTTCGACGGTGAAGGCGGGCCAGGTGCTCGTGACGTGGGACCCTCACCGGACGCCGATTCTTGCGGAGAAGTCGGGTACGGTTCAGTACGTCGACATCGAGATGGGCGAGACGGTGCGCGAGGAGGACGCGGGTCAGGGCCGCAAGGCGCTGGTTGTCATCGAGCACAAGGGCGATCTGCACCCGCAGATCAACATTGTCGATGGCGACGGGAACATCCTCGACTTCCACTACCTGCCGGCCAAGGCGCGTATCGAGGTGAAGGACGGCGAAGCGATCGAGGCGGGCCAGATGCTGGCGCGTCAGCCGCGGCTTGCAGCGGGTTCGCAGGACATCGTCGGTGGTCTGCCGCGTGTGACGGAGATCTTCGAGGCACGCAAGCCCAAGGACCCGGCCGTGATGGCCGAGATCTCGGGTCGTGTCGAGCTGCACTCCGACAAGCGCAAGGGCAAGATGACGATCCGCGTGGTTTCCGACTCGGGCATCGAGAAGGACCACCACGTTCCCAACGACAAGCCTCTGATGGTGCACACGGGCGACACGGTGCTGGCGGGTGATCCGCTGACCGAGGGTCCGCTTGTGCCTCACGACATCCTGAAGATTAAGGGTGAGGAGGCGCTGTGGGCGTACATGCTGGACGAGGTGCAGAACGTGTACCGCGCTCAGGGTGTGGCGATCAACGACAAGCACATCGAGCTGATCCTTTCGCAGATGCTGCGCAAGGTGAAGGTGGAGAACCCGGGCGACACCGGGCTCTTGCCGCAGGACGTTCTGGACCGTTATCACTTCAAGCAGGCGAACAACAAGGTCGCGAACATGCTGAAGGTGATCGAGTCGGGTGGGACGGACCTTCCGGTTGGTGCGCTTGTCGATCGCGACGAGGTGAAGGAAGCCAACGCGAGGGCGGAGGCCGAGGGCAAGGACATCGCCAAGACGAAGAAGGCGCGTCCGGCTTCGGGTCGTACGCTGCTTCTTGGCATCACGAAGGCCTCGCTGCAGAGCGAGAGCTTCCTGTCGGGTGCGTCGTTCCAGGAGACCACGAAGGTGCTCACGGAGGCATCGCTCAAGGGCGCGGTGGACACGCTGATCGGTCTGAAGGAGAACGTGCTTCTGGGTCACCTGATCCCGGCTGGTACGGGTTTCCAGGCTCACCAGGACATCCGCATCCGCACGATCGGGGAGCTGCCCGAGGCGGAGAGCGTGGACGAGTCGAGCATGCTCGAGGAGGCCGCGATGGCGGCGGAGCGGTTGGGCGCCGATCGCAACGACGCGCTCGGTGTGCCGCAGGTCGAGGTGCGCGACGTGACGCTCGCCGAGTCTGCCGAGGCCAGCCAGGAGAACTGATCGTTCTCTGAATTATCTGAATTTACACAAGCCCCTCGCTTCGGCGGGGGGCTTTTCTTTTTGGGGATGTTGGGGTCGAGGAATGTCGGAAGAGATGGGCGGCGGGACGCCGCCCCCACCGGGGGGGAGGGGGACAGCGGCGGCTGGAAGCCTCCGCCACTGGGTTAGCTGTGGAGTGATTCGATGCGCTGGGCTTCGTGCGGGGGGAGGACGGGGAAGGTGGTTCGACCGGTGCGGAGCATGAGGATGACGTAGGGCTTGCACATGCCGCAGCCGGTGCAGCAGCCGGTCTTCTCGCTCAGTTCATCGACGGTGGTTGACTTGGTCGACATCGCCTTGAGCTGTTCGAGTGTGATGTCGTAGCAGACGCATCGGTCGACGTTCATGGCTCACCTGTACCCGTAGCCGCGGTTTGAGTCGTCTCCTGCGGGCCATCCGATGTTGAGTGTGATGGCTTCGGGTGTGTAGAGGCCGCTGGACCAGGTGAAGCCGAGCTGGCGTGCTTCGACGTGGCCGTCGAGGTGTGCGATGTTGGCGCGGTGGTCGTGGCGGAAGTGGATGGAGGGGTCGGCTCGGTGGTTGAGGCCGAAAGCGGGCTGGAAGCGGGGTTCGAGGAAGCTGTACTCGATGACGTTTCCGCTGGCTCTGCCGGAGGGGAAGGCGGCGTCGGCGAAGGCCATGGTTTCGCTGGGTCGAAGGAAGAGGTGTTCGGGCGAGCCGGTCTGGTCGGAGACGACGCGCCAGGTGTGGTCGCCGGGTGAGCCGGACTTTCCACGGAGTGTGCCGACGAATGCGTTGTTGTAGCCGTAGCCCCCGGCTGATTTCTCGAACGCGCCGGTGCGGGTGGTTGGGGCGGTGCGGTCGGCTTCGATGGTGCGCGCGAAGGTGGGACAGCTGCGGATGGCCTCGGTGGTGCCCGGGGTGTCGCCCATGTAGCCCATGAGCGGGGCGGCCTCTGCGGCGAACTGCTCGGAGGGGCTGGTGCGCGAGCCGTGCCAGCGGTGGAGATTGCTGCGGAAGTCCGATGCGCCGGGGGGGTAGTGGCCTTGGTGATCGACGGCGTAGGCGGCGGTCGCGAGCTGGAGTTGCCGGGCGTTGGAAGCGCAGACGAGCCGCTGACCGGCGCCCCGGGCTCTGCTGAGCGCGGGCAGCAGGATGCCGATGACCAGCGCGATGATCGCGATGACAACGAGGAGTTCGATGAGCGTGAACGCGCGGCGGGTCATGTGTCGCACCCCGCGTTGTAGTTGGCGACCCATGCGGAGAAGTCGGCGGGGGTGATGTGCCCGTCGCGGTTCTGGTCGGCTGCGGGGCTTTGTGTGTTGAAGGCGGCGACCCACGCGGAGAAATCGGCGGGGGTGAGTGAGCCGTCGTTGTTGACGTCCGGGAGGCAGATGGTGATGGGTCGGACGTCGGCGACGGCGTCGATCTCCGGGGAGTTCTCGCCGAAGATGGCGGTGGTGTGATCGACGGCGGTGGTGATGCGGATGAAGTGGAAGCCGGGGAGATTCGCGGGGGCCCCTGTGGTGGGGTCGATGGCCCAGTCGATGTCGAAGGCGTCGCCCCCGCCCGAGCCCGGGTCGACGCCGACGGTCATGGGGTCATCGGGGACGGTGTAGAACGCGGCGGGATCGGCGTTCGGATCATCGACGAGGTTGTCGGCGTTGGTGTCGCCCAGCAGGAGTGTGGGGGAGAGGTCGGCGTAGCCCCAGTGGGATTCGGCGCTGGTGCCGGTGAGGTTCTCGAGGACGGGGCCGTTGAAGACTGGGGGGAGCGGGAGTGAGATGGGCGGGGTGAGCGCTGAGCCTGGGATGGTGTACCACGTGTCGTCGGCGAGGCCGTTGGCATTGGCGTCGTAGGCGATTTCGACGAGCCCGGCCTCGGCCCATCGGCGGTTCTCGTTGCCGGTGAGGTGGAAGGCGTTGCCGAAGACGATGAAGTCGAGCCCGAGGGGGTTGTCCGGGTGGTTCTCGACGAGGTTGTCGAAGGCGAGTGTGATGGATCCGCCGAAGCCGCCGAGTGAGACGAGTGATGAGAGGTTGGCGTTGATGGTTCCGCCGCCGGCGGGTGCGCCGAGTGCGCGGGTTGGGTCGTTGAAGTCGGGGTCGTTGACGAACTGTCCATGTGCGGGTGCGTAGTCGACGACGCGCGAGGCGAAGTCGCTCTGCGCGGACGCCGGGGCCGCCACCGAAACGGCCCCGGCGAGGATGAGGCGTGCGGGATGGATGCAGGCGTGCGCGTGCATGATCAGTTCCGGTTCCTTCGGCGGATGGCGATGAGTCCGAGTGTGAAGGGCGTGAGTGTGGCAGGGGTTGGGATGGCGTAGACGAAGGCTGTGCCGTCGGCGGTCACGACAAGTTCGTTGGTGGCGTGGTTGAAGTATGAGCCGTAGAACGTGCCGGTTCCCGCGGGTGTGAGGACGAGCTTGTCCTGGGTCAGTGGGTCGATGACGGCGGCGGAACCGGAGTACGTGTTTGAGCCGAAGTCGTAGAAGCCGCCGGCGACGATGAGGTTGCCGAAGGGGTCGGTGTCGATGGAGCCTGCGCTCTCGTGTGCGGTGCTGTGGGTGCCGGTGTTGATGGGTGTGGGGATCGTGGCGGCGGCGAGTGTGGCGAGGTCGAAGGCGAAGACGTTGCCGGTGTCGCCTTCGCCGGCGTAGAGGTTGCCGCCCGAGGCGTGGACCGCGCCGCTGAATCCGCCGGCGGGGTCGATGACGGTGGTGGCGGTTCCGAGTGCGACATCGAGCCGGTTGACGACGGTGCCGAAGGTGGCGCTGTCGGCGCCGCTGACGTAGAAGGTCTGGTTGTCGGCCCAGTCGCCTGCGAAGTGGGGCGTGGTGATGGAGCTGGTTGGCGTGGCGTTCCCGGTGGTTGCCTGCGCGGTGTCGAAGAAGAGGACGGCGTTGGTGTTGTTGAACTCGTTGTTGCCGACGGCGAGTGTGGAGCCGTCGGGGCTGACGGCGACGAACGCGGGCCCGAAGCCGTCGGAGTTGACGGGGCCGATGGAACCGACGTTGGTGTAGGCGGAAGCGTTGACGGCGTTCTGAATGGCGACGTTGCCGGCGGGGTCGATGGAGATGAGCCTGCCATCGGGGAGGAGGTCGTAGGTGTTGGACGGGAGGGCGAAGGTGCCGACGAGGCTGTAGGGGACGTTGATGTCGGCCCGGGCAACGGGGGTGATGGCGGAGCTGGCGGCGGCGGCCAGCACGGCAAGGCGGATTGTCTGCATGATTCTCTCGCGGTTTCGCACCGATTCGCGCGGTACGGCTTCCGGCCAAGTGGGGTGGCCTTCGCGGGAGCATGTGTCGGAGGGACTTCGCACGTGGAAGCGAACGCGCGGAGCAGCCGCCGACGCCCGTTTCGCGAGGGCGGTCAAACGCAGGCTCCGGGCAGGTCTTCCGGCTCTGGGCTCCGCTGGATCGCCTTCCCGAGCCTGACTGGCTCAGTGGCGTGTGATCCGGCGGAATCGTGCCCATCACGGCGGCGCGTCCGCGGCGGCTTTCAACCGCACTTCCCTTTTCACCCCAACACAGATCGGGGCACCCGTAGCAGGGCTCAGCATATCCGGAGGGGGCGGTCTGTCAAGCGGGTGCAATAGGTGACAGGCGGGGGCGTTGAAATCAGGGGAACCCCGGCGGCCGCGATCTCGTACATGTTTGTGCAGATGAACAAGCCGCTCCGGGGGGATTCGGCGGGGCGGTTCACGGAGTGGTGTGACAGATATCCGGTTGAGGAGAGGTATTTCTCTCAGGGCAAGGATATGATCTTTGCCGGATCAGGCCGGGCCGCGCTGGCGGTTGGTGGGTCAATCGAACAGCGGCTCAGACGGCAGACGCCGGGGGCCTTCGTCGTCGCAGACGGCGAAGGTCCCGCCCGGTCTCATGGTGGCCGACCCGTAGGCGCCGTCCTTTCGCATCGCGTACATCGTTACCTGGAAGTTGGGTTCGCCCTTGGCGTTGAGCAGGCGCTTCTGCTTGGTCCGGTCGGCGATGCGTTTGAGCACGGCTCGGCATGCTTCGTTGGGTGTCATGCCCTGATCCATGAACTGGACAGCAAGGAATGAGCCGCAGGATTGGATGACGGCTTCGCCTCGTCCGGTGGCGCCGGCTGCACCGATCTCGTTGTCGACGTACATGCCCGCGCCGATGATGGGCGAGTCGCCGACGCGGCCGGGGATTTTGTACGAGAGGCCGCTGGTTGTGGTGCAGCCCGAGATCTCGCCCTTGTCGTTCAGAGCTGAGCAGTGGATGGTGCCGGTGGTGAAGGGGATGGGGTCGTCGCTTTGATTGTGGACCACGGTGGTATGTTTTCCGTTTCCGTCCTTGTCGAACTCCCAGTCCATCTGTTCTGGGTTGAGCCAGTCGTCATTGGGGCCGTGGTTGGCTTTCCATCGGAGCCATGCTTTGCGTGCCTGTTCGGTGAGGAGGTTTTCTTCGGGGAAGCCGAGTGCGATGGCGAATTCCTTGGCGCCCTGCCCGACGAGCATGACGTGATCGGTTCGGCGGAGGACCTCGAGGGCAACGGACGCTGGTGTCTTTATATTTTCGAGGCACGCGACGGCACCGGCTTTGTGTGTAGGGCCGTGCATGACGGAGGCGTCGAGCTGCACGACACCCCTGTCGTTGGGGAGGCCGCCGTAGCCCACGGACATGTCGTTTGGGTCTTCCTCGACGATGCGTACGCCAGCGACGATTGCTTCGGCGGTGTCCCGTCCGGCGTGCATGAGATCCCAGGCCTTCGCGACGGCTGGGACGCCGTTGCCTGAAGCGATGCATACAGGGCCTCTGTGGTCATCACCGGGGCCGCGTGCAGCATGTTTGGCGTATGCACTCGGGGTAATACCTGAGACAGCGGTGAGCGATGTTGCAGCGATGAATCGACGGCGATTGATTGATCTCATGGCGGGAGAATACCACCTCTCAATGGGGTGGTGCAGGTCAGGCTGGTGTTTGTGTCGGTATCTTGCTCGCCAGAGAGGGTGAAATCACTGAATATTTCTCGCGACGCGGTAGTCCGAGGTTTCTACGGTGTAAACCATTGCATCTGGGGTCTGGTACGAGTGAGCCGGCGCCATTGTGTGCAATCGTTTGGGGAGTGAGAGATGAGTGAGCCAGTGAGTGACCTGGTCATCGAGGATTCGGTCGTCGGCAATGGTGAGGAATGCCCTCCCGGCGCGATCGTTCGTGTGCATTACCGTGGCACGCTGATGGATGGCACAGAGTTCGATTCGTCCTACAAGCGGGGCGAGCCGATTGAGTTCCCGCTTGGCAATCTCATCAAGGGTTGGCAGGAAGGGATCCCGGGCATGAAGGTCGGGGGCAAGCGCAAGCTGACGATCCCGTACATGCTCGGTTACGGCGTGCACGGCGCGCCGCCCAGCATCCCGCCGAAGGCCGATCTGGTCTTCGAGATCGAGCTTCTGGGCGTGCGATAACACGTTCCGGTCCTTCCCTTTAAGTGGGCGGGGTCAACTTTGGATCAAGACGGTCCTCTTGTGTGCCGACCTTTGACTTATGGGTCTCGGCACCAAGGGGACATCTTCACGTTTGCACATGCCGCGGAACGCACAGCGTTTCGAGACGAACACGCTCTCGTGTCCGGTGGGGACGGTGCGCGATGTCTCGGAGACGGGATTCCGTCTGTCTTCGCGGAAGCGGTTGGATCTCAAGAAGGGCGAGATCCATGAGATCCGCATCCGGACGGAGAGCAAGCAGCTCGCGGTGAAGGCGCGTGTGCAGTGGGTGCGCCGGGTGTGCTGGCTGCCGGCGGTGTACGAGGCGGGGTTCCAGATCATCGACCCCCGACCGGGTGTGGGCGTGGCGCTTCGTCAGCTCGGTCAGTTCGGGTTTGCGAACAAGTCGACCAAGATCACCGGCGAATCTGAGGGGAAAGCGGGGGGTGCCGCCGGCGGACAGTCGCAGTCGGACGCGCCCGATCGGCCTCAGGCTTTCATTGATTTTGAGAATCTCTACGAGGTGCTCGGCGTGGCCCCTGATGCGAGCGCCGACGAGATCAAGCGTTCGTACCGCAAGCTGGCGCAGAAGCACCACCCCGATCACGATCCGTCGCCCGATGCGGCGGAGCGGTTTGATCGGATCGCCAAGGCGTACGCGGTGCTCGGGGATGTCCGCCGGCGCGAGTGGTACGACAAGATGGTCGCGGGTGAGATCGCGGCCTGACGCGGCCGGCGATTACTTGCGAGCGATGCCCCGGACCATGTTGTCGAAGTGCGCGGCGTGGTCGTCGACGAGCGAGATCGGGCCGGTCATTTTGATGAATGTCTTCGTGGCGCCGGTGTCGATGATGGCGGCTTTCACCTGGTAGTCGTTGTGGTAGGTGGGGGTGCCCATCATGCCGCCCTCGGCGTAGCGGCCGATGAGTTCGACGATGACGGCGGGGTAACCGGCGACGGTGAGTTCTTCGACGTCGGGTGTGACGGGCTCGTTGTTCTGGGTGACCTGGTTCGCCCAGCGGTCGATGTTGTCGTTGATGGAGCCGCCCGCCTGGCTGAAGGCGATGACGACCTCGCCGTCCTCTGCTTCGTACTGAGCGAGCCTCATGGAGTTTGAGGGTGTGACCTTGGTCCAGTCTGCGGGGATGGGGATGGAGATGTT
>MDTD01163973.1_pt1 | contig 28519 bp, 24 predicted proteins | sample 811221 | NCBI WGS metagenome assembly MDTD01 (sample SAMN05326646, study PRJNA326480) | marine metagenome | isolation source: seawater | place: Pacific Ocean: South West | collected 2011 | reverse complement strand
TCGCAACTTGGACAGATTATAGTGGAGAAGATGGCAGCGGAAAGGGGATTTTTGGTCAACGTTATGATGCATCAGGTAACAGGGTCGCATCTGAATTTCAGATCAATACCCACACCTCTGGCGATCAATCTTGGTCTGATATCGCATCACTACCTAATGGTGGCTTTGTAGTGACTTGGAACTCAAGTGGTCAGGACGCCAATGGCGAGGGTGTTTATGCTCAACGTTATAATGCATCTGGCGAGAAAGACGGAACAGAATTTCGGGTCAACACATACCAGACGGGCAATGAAATGCACTCAGAGGTCACTGCTCTTAATGACGGCGGATATGTGGTCATATGGTATTCGGACACGCACACAGAAGACACCAATTATGGGATTCACGGTCAGCGGTTTGATGCTTCCGGTGAGGCAGTTGGATCACAATTCTTGGTCAACACAGATACATCAAACGCTCAACAATATCCTGAGATCGCGCCACTGGCTGATGGTGGCTTCGTTATCGCCTGGCAATCTTATACCCAAGACGGCAGCGGCTATGGCATCTATGCGCAGCGGTACTCTTCTGCGATTACGCCGGCAAACACTACCATTAATTTTAATAATCTGAGCCTCACTGAGGGCGATCGTGTTACGATCAACATACCTGGTGGTACTGCGGTTAAAGGTGTTATTGGCTCTAATGGGCTCGATGGGCTTCTGACATCGTTAAGCTCGTCACTGACGGCACAGGACGCGATCTTCAGTGCGGCATCATCCTCTTCAGGAGTTCTCACCCTTACAGGTCTAGCATCCGGTGCGTCGCTTCCAGCCGTGACAGTTAGCCTTGAGAAGAATTCGACCACTAATCAGAATCTCATTAATTTCAATGGGAAAAATATTGTCCTTGGAGACCGGATTACTATCGATATTGATGGCGGCACACAGGTGCAGGGTGTGTTGGGAAGTCAGGGACTGGATGCGTTACTCACCAGCATTGCCGATGAATTGTCCGTTCAGAGCGCGCTATTTGGGTCTGTCACTTCACAGAACGGTATTCTTTATATGAATGGTCCTGACGCGAATACGGACCCGCCAAGGGTTACTGTAAACCTTGAGGATGCGTTTTACTTCTCAACATTAGACTTCAATGGTAAGAACCTAGTAGAAGGTGACCGGATTACGCTCAACATATCTGGGGGTCAAAAAGTTGAGGCTGTTTTAGGAACTGGTGGGCTCGATGCGACACTTGCGTCCATGGCAGCTGATGCGGAGGCTCTAGCCGGTACCTATAGTTCGGCATCTGCTAACTCCGGCGTTCTAACGTTAATTGGTCTCCCAGATGCGAGCAGTATGCCAGGTGTTACGGTGACACTTGAGGATGGAACAAATCGAGAGGCGCGGATCGATTTCAGTGATAGGAATCTAGTGGAGGGCGACAGGATAAGCTTGGTCGTGGCAGGTGGTAATTCCATTCAGGCTGTGGTCAGTCCCAACGGACTAGATGCGACTCTCTCATCGATCGCCTCTGATCTTGCCTCTCAGACAGGGTTATTCCGGTCAGCTTCGGCAAGTGGTGGCGTAATAACTTATAAAGGATTAGAGACTGGGCCAGCGGTTGCTGATATAACGGTAACTCTTGAGAGCTTAAACAATTCGCAAGCGCTTTTTCCAACAGCAATTAACTCATTTGATAGTGCGGTGACCGCGATGGAGCGAATAGATACCAGTGTCACCCAGATAAATGAACGAAGAGCAAGCTTTGGAGCGGTCATAAATCGCCTGGACTTTGCAGCGGATAACCTTTCGAACATCGCGCTAAATACCGAGGCATCAAGAAGCCGTATAGAGGACGCTGACTACGCGGCAGAAACAACGGCGCTCGCGCGAACCCAAATAATTCAGCAGGCGGCCACGGCAATGCTCGCTCAGGCCAACATGCAGTCGCGACAGGTTCTAGAGCTCCTAGAGTTAGATGGCTAGATCTGGGAGCATCTAGCGCAAGTCTAAAAAAAGCCGAGGGGATTGATGTCGTGACTCACGAGTACATTCTTCGTTTGCTGATAGTGCTCAAGAGCCATCTTGTGCGTCTCACGACCGATACCTGACTTTTTGTACCCTCCGAAAGCGGCATGGGCAGGATATGCATGGTAGCAGTTGACCCAAACTCGGCCAGCTTTTATGCCACGAGCCATTCTGAATGCTCGATTAGTGTCTCTAGTCCAGACACCCGCGCCCAACCCAAATTCTGTATCATTAGCGATTGAAAGTGCATGTTCCTCGTCTTTAAAAGTGGTTATTCCCAGCGTAGGCCCGAAGATCTCCTCCTGGAAGATGCGCATGCTATTGTCTCCCTTAAGCAGTGTGGGTTCGACGTAGAAACCGCCAGAGAGATCACTCCCAACAGTAGCCCGCTTGCCGCCCATCAGAAATTCTGCGTTCTCATTTCGAGCAACTCCCATGTATTCCAAGATTTTGTCGAATTGTTCTCTTGAAGCCTGAGCACCAACCATTGTATCGGTGTCCAACGGATTGCCCTGGACAATTCGGGTGGCGCGTTCAAGGACCTTACTGATAAAGTCGTCATAAATGCTTTCCTGAACAAGTGCCCTAGATGGACAGGTGCAAACCTCGCCTTGGTTGAAGAAACCCAATAGCAAGCCTTCGGCACATTTGTCGATGAAGTCACTCTCTTGATCCATGATGTCTTCAAAATAGATGTTAGGAGATTTACCTCCCAGTTCTACCGTGGATGGAATGAGGTTTTTTGCGGCATGGCCAAGGATTAGGTGCCCCACTGGTGTTGAACCGGTGAAAGCGATTTTGGCAATGCGCTTACTTTGGGCGAGCGCGGCGCCAATCTCTTCGCCGTATCCGTTTAAGATATTCACGACACCGGTGGGGAGAAGGTCAGCTAAAAGTTCCATCATGATCATAATGGAGCAGGGGGTTTGTTCTGCGGGTTTTAATACGACGCAATTTCCTGCAGCCAGCGCTGGCGCCAATTTCCAACCTGCCATGAGCAGTGGGAAGTTCCACGGTATGATTTGCCCGACCACGCCGAGTGGTTCATGGAAGTGGTATGACGCCGTGGAGGCATCAAGGTCAGCTGTGCTGCCTTCTTGTGCCCTGATACATCCTGCAAAATATCGGAAGTGGTCTACTAGCAGCGGGATGTCTGCATTAAGTGTTTCACGAATCCCTTTGCCATTGTCACATGTCTCAACATATGCCAATAACTCAAGATTATTTTCAATCCGATCGGCAATCTTTAGTAAGAGGTTAGATCTTTCAGTAACCGATGTGGAACCCCATTCTCCGGCGGCAGCATGGGCAGCATCAAGTGCAAGATCGAGATCGGCTTGACTTGATCGAGCTACCTCACAAAGATGTGCGCCATTGATTGGCGATATGTTATCAAAATAGACTCCGTTGACGGGTGCTATCCATCGCCCTCCGATGAAATTATCGTAACGGCTTTTAAAGTCATGTAGCGCGCCTTGTGTGTGAGGCATTTGATAAAGCATTATGGATCTCCAGTAAATTAACTATAATTGTTTGGTTTGCACCAAATGTAAAACATTTTCTTTGTCGATGACAAGATGTGTGAGTACCTTATGCTGATCGATAGAGGTTTTCTGTGGCGGAAACCTTTGTCTTGTCAAAGAACTCCGTGACGTTGGAGCCAATAAGTCAATCGGATTGAGGATTTTTTGGAGGGCAGTGTTAGTGATTGCAGATACATCAGTTATGGACCCTGGCCATCCAAAGGAACTGGATGTCTCCGGGACAGGGATTGCAGAGCTGGATTTATCACGATACCCACAATTGGAGACGCTTCATTGCGGTAATAACAAACTCACGCATCTTGATTTGTCTAAGAATAAAAACCTTAAAGTGCTTTCATGCTTTAACAATCAGCTCAGCGAAATTGACTTGTCAGCGAACTCTTCCCTTGAGGTGTTCTATTGTAATAACAATGCGTTGTCCCAGATTGATATTAGTCAAATGCAATTTTTGCGTAAACTGTGGTGTTTTAATAACCGTTTAGAAAACCTGAATTTGCGGTCGACTTCGGCGCTGAATGTTTTATTTTGCTACAACAACCTATTAGATGACATTGACCTTTCTAGCCTTCCAGATCTCCAGATGCTTAACTGCAGGGACAACCGGCTCAGACAGCTCAACTTGTCTTTTAACAACGACCTTGAAATTCTCTATTGCAGCGGTAATCGACTAACATCACTTGACCTATCCTGCACGCCAAAACTCGAGGCGCTTTATTGTTACAGAAATAAACTTAAACAACTTGATCTATCCAAAAACTTTGCGCTCGAGCTGCTCTATTGCTATGGCAACGATTTAGCAGATCTTGATACTTCGCAAACGCCGAGGCTAAAGCATCTTCGCTGGCAAGGGATAACATAGTTGTCGTTGGAGAAACGATGCGATGTAGTATACTCAGAATTCCTACTGCAGTTTGATAAAACCAAAATGGATTTTCTTCATATACTTTTTAGTGTTGGACTATTCGCGATTTTTCTTTCTCTATTGCCATTCATAGTGGTTTTTTTGTTCGTGCACCTCAGTAAGTCGAGAGAGGCTTTGGAAAATGGCGCCGATTGGCATGGAAAATCTTCCGACAGCTCCGACTTCATAGTTCACTTTGTAACTGGCGGTTTTAGTGGAGCCACAAAGGTTGCGCTTGAGATTGTGAGAGGGTCAAATCAGAATCAGAATTTTAAATCGCTTTTGGTACTTAGAAAGAAAAGATCGACAGATCCAATCAGAGTCCAACAGGCAATAGATAGTGATATTAAAGTCTTATTAGTTCCTGGTTGGGCACATCTTGCAACTGTCGCAGAGCTAGCATGCCTTTTGAAAAAATATAATCCGAGGGTGTTGGTTTGTCATGGTTTTAGTGAACACCTTTGGGGGCGATATGCGGGATTGCTAGCGAGGGTTCCTAGTATAATTCATGTCGAACATAACTCGCGAGAACGCTATACTCCTTGGCGTTTGTATCAGGCGCGTTGGTTGTCTCGACATACCGATAAGATAGTGGGCGTTTCAGAGGGCGTGCGACAAAATTTACTCCGTTTAAATTTTCCGCATGACAGAACCATTGCGATCAATAATGGCATTAACCTGGAACCATTCAGGTCTTTGAAGTATACAAACTTTAAGAATCGTGCTCCGAACATTGTCATGGCTGCTCGTTTTGCTAAGCAAAAAGATCATTTGACCCTTATTCGAGCAGTTGGAGAGTTGGTTAAACGAGGTTTTTCTCCAAATGTGTATCTCGCAGGTACCGGGAATAATCGACACTCATCCCGAGTTAAGTCACTCGTTACTGAACTAGAGCTCAATGAGCGCGTCCACTTTTTGGGATTTTGCAACAGCGTGCCAGATCTGCTGTTAAGCAACCAGATCTGTGTTCTAAGCACCCATTATGAAGGTATGCCACTATCGCTTAGCGAGGGTATGGCAGCTGGTTGTGCAGTCATAGGGTCGTCAGTTGTGGGTGTCAAAGAAATGATTAATCATAAAGACGATGGTTTGCTTGTAGAGCCTAACTCACCCAAAGAGTTGGCGGATGGCCTAGAAGTCTTACTTACAGATGTTAATTTCGCAGAGCGACTCGGACTGAAAGCGCGTGAAAGAGCTAAAAATGAACTCAGCACGGAAGGTATGGTAGATCGATATGAACACCTGATTGGTTCACTATTGGAGAGAAAACTCTGATTTATTTAGGTGCCAGAAATAAGCGCTCATTATTATACCTCCTAGGGAGGTGTGCTGGGGACTCCAGCCGAGTTGATCGATAGCCTTTGCGCTATCCGCTATCAAAACAGGAGGATCACCCTCTCGTCGATCAGAAAACTGGTAGTCAACTCTTCTGCCCAAGACATGTTCACATGCTTTTATGACTTCTAAAACGGAGAAGCCATTACCATTCCCTAAATTAAATGTGTTAAACCCTTTATTGACTTGCATGAATTCAAGCGCTTTTAGGTGTGCCTGGGCAAGATCTTCAACATGCACATAGTCCCTAATACAGGTGCCATCAGGGGTGTCGTAGTCGTCTCCATACACTTTCAACTTTTCACTGGGATAGTTTCCCGGATTGAGTATTTTAGGGATCAGATGTGTCTCGGGTTCATGAGCTTCGCCTAATGTTCCCGAGTGATGGGCGCCTGCGGCGTTAAAGTATCTCAAGCATGTTGCATTCAGTCCATGCATATCACAAATATGCTCAAGGAAATTCTCTACCGTAAGCTTTGTTCGCCCGTAAGGGTTAATGGGATTTCTTGGATGATCCTCATTTATTTTGTTAGTAATTGGATTACCAAAAATAGCAGCAGAGGATGAAAATACAATATTGTTGTTATCGTTAAGCATAAGCTCATTTATTAGGTTAAGGCTACCAACCACATTACTACGATAATAAGCATTGGACCTCTTGATCGATTCATCAACAAGCGATTTCCCAGCGAAGTGAATCACACAATCGAACTTTCTTCCCTTCAGAGCCCGTGATAAAGCGTCCTGATCAAGAAGGCTGAGTCGCATGATTTCGCTGCCTTTCACCGCCCACTCATGCCCAGTTGAAAAATCGTCCAATACCACAGTTTCATGGCCGGCTTCTTGAAGATACTTGACCATGTGCGAACCTATATACCCTGCACCACCGGGAACAAGAAAAATCATCAAATAATCCTATAGCTCATATTAATTAAAAACAAATTTTATGATCGCCATTTAATGGAACACCCCAAAGATGCAATTTGATTAGCCGGCCCCTGACCGGTCTCGGCTATAATGCGCATTGCATTTAGTAGTTCAGGTATTCGTTCGCCTGATCTGTTTATTCCTAGGTTGTCTAGTCTGCCTCGGTATTGCAGATCAGACGAGGCGTTGAAGCCAAAAAAGTCTGGAGTGCAGACCGCACCATAAGTGCTTGCCGTCTCTTGTGAGACATCTATGAGGTATGGGAAGTCAAAAGAGTAACTGGCTGCAAATTCAAGCATCTTCAATGGGTTATCATCTGGGTAAGCTTGATAATCATTTGGCATAATGGCAGCAACACCTATACCAAGCCTTCGAAGTGTTTTCGCGTCTCTCGAAAAATCTTCTGCAATGGCCCTGACATAGGGGCAGTGGTTGCAAATGAAGGCTATGAGGAACCCATTTCTGCCCACTATTTCCTTTAAGGTGTATTTGGTCCCTTTTGCATCTAATAGATCTATGTGTGCAGCCTTCCAGCCAAAGTTGCAGGTCGGGGTGTCGGTTAATGCCATGATAAGTTCTATATCGATTTAGAAGATTGAATTTAAGTTACCTCTATCCACTTAATCTTTCTATACTCTGATAGAAAAAAGTTTTCGATGTGTCTGACGCAAACATTCATCGGTATCCTAACATCGCGCGTAATCCAGGCGCTGCGTAATCGACCATTTGTTTCTGTTTGTCGGGTAGGATTTCGGGGACAGGTTCCTTCAGGCCGGCTAGGTTCTCTCTTGCAGTTCCGCTTTGTTTTCTGTCAGCCCCTAATCTCACCCTTTCAATCCAGTCTTTAGGAAGAGCGTTCAACCCTGCGTTGTTGAAGAGTGACTCAAAAAAATGTCGGCTTCGCGCAGATTCAAGATCCTTTGCATTCGCCATTAAATCTTCATACCGGATTACTATGGCGTTAGTTCCCATCCATCCGACCGCATTATGGGTATAAATTTCATTAAGCGTTGGTGATTTACCATGTATTCCGAGGATCATCATATTGAGCACCTCATCAATCGACACGTTGCCTCCTTTTAGGTGATCAAGTGAGCCTTTAAATGTGTCGGATAAGAAAAATCGGGCTCGAGCCAATACCCAATCATAAGGGTCTCGCACCAATAAGATATGCCTTACCGACCTTAAAGCAATTGCCGAATCATCAGAAAATAACAAGTGACCCCAGCTAACTTTAGGTTTTGTCTTATTGAAGGCATCGATATGCTGTCGAAGAATAGGTATCTGAATGAAAGCATCATGATACTGTTGCGCCACCGGTACGAACATCCTAATAATATTTCGCATCAGGTGAGTACCAGATTTTGGTACTGAGTTTAAAAACAGAGGTGTTTTTAAGGGTTCTTGTACGAATTTTGAATTGAGTTCATTAAGGTTGTCGGGTTTTGCGGCTATAGTAGGCATGAGCCAGTTTCCTAGAGGGTTCGTCATATGCTCGGAAGCATGGGTCTCAAGCGCTTTGAGCTTGCATTTTGACTGTGTGGACAGAACATGCCTCAACGAGGCATGTTCTGACATAGGCAAATCAACCGAGAATTACAAATCCTTGGTTACGTTGAAGAAGAACGATCGTCCTACCCAGTTGTACTGTGAATAGAATGCAGAATTTCCCATTGTGTTCAATTCCCCAAGACCCAGGGTAGTCACTCTGGGAGGCTTTTCATCAGTTAGGTTGGTGATACCGAAGCGGACCTGTGTTTCATAATCCTGGAAAAAATATGACGCAGATAGCGTATGATAAAGAACGCGATCAGCATGCAATACAACTCTTACTTCTTCACCCCTATAGGAAGCCGTATTGCCTCCATACCCGTCATAGTTGTCTGCTTCTCCAATGATGTTCACGTTGTAGTAGTACTCCCAGTCACCTCGAAGCAAGGTTGCTGAAAGTCTGCCAGTCCATTTGGGATCTCCCAATTCACCATTCGTATTTATGTCTTCGGAATCGGTATATAACTTGTAGGAGTCTCCGATCTGGAAGGTGTGTTGGGTATCAACGATTAATTCTCCCCAAGGTATTTCGGTTCGATATTGTATTGAGAGGTCCCAACCGCGATTCTCTTGCTGGGCTATATTGATATAGCTTGCTTTAATGTTATCAACATGCCCCATGATTGGATCTCTATCGAACTGTCTGCACAGTGGGTCGTTGGGAAAGCTATCTGAATAGTAGCAACCGGCCACGATTTGAGCAGCGGACAACTGCCCGACCTCATCCTCGACATTGATTTCAAAATAGTCAGCCGAAATCTTTAAATCTGCGAACTCAGGAGACCAAATTAGACCAACAGTAGTAGTGTCTGATGTCTCGGCTTTTAAATAACCCGCACCGCCACCTGAAAAGACGGTCGCTGTGATCGTTCCGGCCTGATCTGGCGCAACACCATCGGCGGCACAGTTATCGGCCAGTTCCTGCGAAATGTTGCCTGCATCTAATTCAGCACCCCAGCCAAGACAGGGATCTACGGACCGTTGACCGATGAAACTGGTTTGTCCTGCCAAATACAATTCAAATAATGCGGGACTTCGAAAAGAGGTGCCATGCCCCGCTCGCAGACGAACGGTGTCGGTAATCTCCCAGTTTAAACCTGCCTTATAGGTCGTATCAGAGCCATAAGAATCCACATCTGTGTAGCGACCCGAAGCATTTAGGTTCAAGCTTTTGACCAAGGGGACATCTTCCAAAAGTGGTATATCGACCTCAGCAAAGATGGCATTTGTTTTGTCTTTACCCTGAGTAATTCCTGAAGCAGATGTACCCCAAGCGTCACCGTCAAGAGTAATAGGCCCAGGCGTATCTAGTATCTCGTCAGTACGATAGTGAATACCCAGTGCGACGGACATTTCCCCTGCAGGGAGTTCCATAATTGGCCCTGAAACAAACGCTTCGAATGATTTCTGAGTGTACTCAGTAGTGCCAGTTTCCCAACCAAAGAGGAATTCCCGCTCTGCTGGGGTGAAGTCACCATTTAGGAACCTAGGATCGAACCAGGGCAGATCCATACAAGGGACGCCCCTATTAGTGGTGGTACCTGCACATGTCCCGTCGCCATTTGCCGAGCCCCAATTATTGGCTTTCATATGCCCTTGAAAGATTCGCTGGTCTGAATACTCTGCATCAGATTTTGAATATTGAATGGATGCGTCGTACATCCAGTCTTCCGAAAGGTTGCCCGTGATGCCGGCAACGAATCGCGTATAGTCAATGCTTACAGTCGAGTCGTTTTGGTCAGTTATTGGAGTGGCACTCATCCATTGGGCACCAGTCCATCCTTGCGCGGTCGGAGCGGCATTACCGTTAAAGAAATTTTCGTTATACGTGTATGACCAAAACTGTCGATACCCGTTTACTTCATTATCTCTTCGACTCATAAGTGCCTCAGCATAAATCTGATGGTCATCTGATATGTCGTAAGAGGTCTCTCCGAAGAGAGTAATAATTTCTGTATTGGGTATCAGGGATTCTGCATCCTGAAATGGGTGGTCAAAGTTGGTCACTCCATCAGAAGTACGGTCATAAGCGACAGGGAACCATCCGGGAGGAGTGCTCATGGAGTTTGGCCCTTCGTAAAATGCATCAAACCCAGGGATATAGTTGGCTAAGTCTCCGTCATAGTCATACTGAGCTTTGGCGCGAGCGGGTACTGTGCCTGAATAATCATAAATCCATACGTGCCCCCATATCAGATCTGCGCAGCGTGGGCTGCCAGTTCGGGGATCTATCACGTCTCTTCTTTCGCCGGTCGACGGGGAAAATATATACTGTTCCCCGCAGCTAAAATAATCTCTGTCGCCTTTTGCAAGCTCTTCTCTTTTGTAGTAGTCGCCTGTTAACCGATAGCGAAGCTTGTCAGTCGAGTTCGCCCAAGTGAAATCTGCTCGAGTGGTTTCCCCACCGGACTCACTTGGTTGGGACGTGAATAAGTTGAAGGATGAGGAGTCCCCCTTGTCTGTAATGATGTTCACAACTCCTGCAACCGCATCAGACCCATATACTGAGGATGCACCATCTTTCAATACTTCTACCCTTTCAACGGCTGATAATGGGATGGTATTCAGATCGAAAGATGAAACGGCTCCGCGAACACCAGCTGGACCAGCTCGACGTCCATTTAGCAATACCAAGGTGCGATTGGCGCCTAGACCTCGCAAAGATATAGTCTGTGCGCCCGTGCCGCCATTCTGCACAAAAGCCGTTGAAGACGCTGCGGTTACCTGCGGTGAGCCAGAAGCAACCGTTGTTGTCTGCAGCAGAGTACCCAAGTCCTCAAGGCCTTGCAGTTCAGCGGTTTCCACAGAAATAACATCAATCGGAGAACTGCTTGAAAACACGTCTTTGGAGATTCGAGAACCGGTCACAACCACTTCTTCTACTGCGGGAGCCATGGATTCCGCTAGAGCAGCAGTATCGGTCTCTGCATCCAGCACCACCGCCGTTGAAGTTAATTCAGATTCTGCTACGGCATTCCCTGTATCATTTTGCGCATCCATCTGAGCTAAACTGGGAAAGCTCATCCCTAGTAGAACTGTACCTATTGCGCAAGCTAGCGGCTTTTTTTTCATCATTATGGTTCTCCCGTACCAAATATGCCTGCCTATCGAATAGAGCAGACGTGTAAGACTCAATCTCTTTTAGGTAGCGCCCAATCGTTGGTATTAAACAAATGGTTGTTCCGTTATCAGATTCGACAAACCTTGCGGAACTCGCATGATCCACTAACAGGCCCTGGCCCCCCCACGAATACCTCCATTGTATGACGAATAAATTAATTTTCAATTATATATTCACAAATGAATGTGATTAGGACTAATTTCTCATCTTGAGGGGCCTAAAAATAGAATTTAATTTTTCATTTAGCTCACTTTGCCATTATCAGAAACTCATTTGTTGTTGATATCGTTCTATGAGCCGGATTTGCGGCCAATGTTTTTATTTAAAAAGGCAATTAATCGCTCGAATAACTCCTCTCGATTATCCACATCTACAAATCCGTGACCTTCCTTTGTCTTGATCATTTTCTCATAAGGTATTCCCCTTCGGTCAAGTTCCTTCATCAGTGTTTCTGCTTGAGCAACAGGAACGCGCTGATCCTCAGTCCCATGAATAATCATTACATCCGCTTTAAGGCGATCGATATAGTTGATAGGAGAGTCCTTTTTACATTCTTCGTCTGTTGCACACCAGGTTTCTCGCATGAAATCTAGACCCCATGAAGCCCGAGTAATATCCCCTGTCTGAGTGGCAAGCAACATATCCACAACTCCAACATAAACGGCTGTGCACGCATAGAGATCGGGCTCTTTAACCGCTCCCATCAACGCAGCATATCCCCCGTAAGAACCGCCATAGATGCAAACCTTTCCGGTTTCAGTTACACCACTTTCGATCGCCCATCGCGTTGCATCGGTAAGATCATCTTGCATCTCATCACCCCATTGCCTGTGGGCTGAGTACTCGAAATCTTTTCCATAGCCACCGGATCCGCGGAAGTTTACCTGAAGGACGGCAAATCCCCGACTTGCTAGGGCTTGCACTTCTGAATTATAACCCCAGCTATCTCTGGGACCGTAAGGTCCTCCATGGGGGAGGACTACCAGTGGTGCCGGCCCATCAGAATCCCGCGGTTTAGTTAGATACGCGTAAACTGATTTTTTATCGCGCATGGTAAGTTTATAGGGGACCATTGGACTCATCTTGTTTGGATCGATAAAAGCATGCGCTTGCTCGATTTTGCTTAATGTCTTTGCTGTCTTGTCATACAAAAGATACATGCCCGGATGCTTATCGCTCCGAACACGAATAACCGCGAGTTCTCTGTCCAAATCGCTCGCAGATGTTTCGGACGTGACACTAACAGTGAAGTCTTTGAAGTTTTGTTGGATCGCGAGCAGCCACTTGTTGTAACTGCTATCAGAACTCATAGGGACATATTGTGGGTAATCTGGTTCGACCCATACCCCTGCTACCACCCCAGTATTGCCGGTGTCTTTGATCACGTCAGTCTCAACGCCAATAATATCCACTACCGAGTGTTGGTAAAGGAGTTCACTCTTTCTTGACTCTATGTCATATAGGTAGAGAGCATTGGTATCGGTCTCGATATTGTCCAAAACATACATCTTTTTATTATCTGGCGTGAACCCTTGGGGTACGAATGACCCGCCGTATTTTGTTGTGCTATTGATCAGTTCCCAATTATTTGAATTGTCCCTTTCAAAAACTTTAAAATTCAGGTTATCGTCAATATCTTGACCATATGCGAAACGAAGCTCTCCATCCCCATCCACTGTCAAACTGGCGTTCTTTATAGGCGAGGTTCCCAAGTGCTGCTCTCTGCCAGTATAGATGTTTAGTTTAACGAGACGCGTAAAACTACCATCATCACTACCATACGTGTAGACCTCCATGAGAACATGTTTGTCGTCTTTGGGGAGTCGATGTAACACATCTGCGCTGACCCGCCTAGAAAAGCGTTCATTGCCTCTCGTCTTTGATTGTTTGCCTGATCCATAGATCCACCGCTTCTTTGTCCCATCTGCATTCACTGCGATGATATTCCCAGTAGCAAACGGCATGGCACGACTGCCCATCTGGTTACCTTCCCAAGCAATTAGCCGGTCATTATTGGCCCAAATATAACGAATAACAAAGCCTCTCCCTGTCATCTTGATTTCGTGTAGGTACTTGCGGGTTTCGGTGTCAATGACTACCAGCTTAGAGCCGCCAATACCAGATGATTCCCTAACGATCCCTGCCAAATATTCGCCTGTCGGACTAACTTTTATATCACTCCAGGTGCCAAACTCAGCAAAATGTCTCAATGGAGTTTCTCCATCTGCCGGAACGGTTTGCGAAACCAAGTTTAACGACAAGGCAACTAACAAAATTAATTTTCTAATCACAATCTATTCTCCTGCAGTGTTTTTTTTAATTTCACGGTATTGATCAACGTAAATATAATCTTCGTTAAACCAGGGTGGTCATCAGATGTCAGGCCACCCATCCTGCTGGTTTTGTACCCTTGGCATAGTGCCCCATCCCCACGTTTTCTTGAAGCCATAACTCGTGGGGCGGCAGCTTTTTATTGCCCTCTGTGAGGCGATTTATTACCGCGTCGGCAACCCGAGGTTGGGGGCGTTGCGCTTGAGATTTAGAGTCATGGATCTCATCCATAAAGTTCATCCCTAACAGGATGCATTGATAGCTTTGGTGATTCCACAGCGCGGCGGTGTCTACCGGTGCATGAGGAAAGGCTGGGTTGCTCGATGCGGCGGTTGACAAGGTCGGAAAACATTGGTCCTCAAAATCTAGGGGTGTTGGTGGTCTCATTGTCCAATACTCTAGCTTGGCTTTCAGTCGATCATTAATTCGCTCTGGCCTCTGTACCTCTTGCCAAAATGATGTATCCGTTCTCTTAGTCAGGCAGTAATGCATGTTGATAAAATCGAGGATCTCATAAAATCGATTAGACAGCACTCGATTGTAGCGGTAGGCCATGCTCTCAATGTGGCTATCATCAAACGGAAAATGCTCTGCCAATGCTACGGCACCAAGATCGCTAAGATACAAGCCAGTTGATTCCAAAGGCTCAATGAAACCCCCGGATAGGCCAATAGCAATGCAATTACCCTCCCACACCTTGTGACGACGTTCCACAGAAAATTTTATTTGCCTGCTGTTCAGTTGATCAGCGGATGAACCTTGATAGGCTCGCATCTCCCTCTCTGCATCATCATCAGAAATAAAATGACTTGAGTGCACGTAACCAATCGATCGTTGGGATTGCATGGGGATATCCCAAACCCAGCCACTCGATAGCGCCGTAGCCGTCGTGTAAGGCCTTACCAAGCCCGGATAATGCGAGTCATATGGAACATGCATCGTCACAGCCTGATCACAGAGAAGCCATTGGGAACAGTCTTCCACACCTATCGTCATAGCCTCCCCGATTAGTTTGGCTTTGAATCCGGTGCAGTCGATAAAAAGGTCTCCGCTCAAAGTCATCTCGTTATCGGTCTCGATCGATTTTATAAACCCATTTTCCTGCTGATTAACCCCACTCAGGTTCGCTTGGACATGGACTACACCTCGAGGCAACGAGAAATCTCTCAGGTAGTCAGCAAATTTCTGTGCGTTCATGTGATAGGCGTAGTTCAAAGGTGGATCCATAGCCAATTTTGACATCATCACAGGAGCACGGCCCATTTCGCACAAGATTGGTTGAGCAGAGACCGTCTCCATATATGGGATACTCCGATCACTCTTTAACCAATCAGCACTGGAGTGGTCTATCGGAAATTGCTCATAGCGGCTGAAGGGGTGGTGATAGAAGCTGTTGTCATTCTTGACCCAATTGACATATTTAATAGACTGCTTGAACGTAGCGTCTGTAGTGCGCATAAAATCATTTTCGTCCACCCCCACCACCGCGAGCAAGTGCCGCATAGAGGGTATTGTGGCTTCGCCCACAGAAATCCTGGGAATATCGGGCGACTCAAGCAATGTGATGTGAACATTATTATCTCGACCCTGACGGTTTAGAGCGCCATTTAGATAGGCAGCTGTCATCCAGCCTGCTGAGCCACCACCGACAATGACAACCTTTCGCATATATCCCCCTACCGATAATTCATTGATTATATTGCATATGATAGGTGCTCGAAAGTACTTCAGACACACAATGATGTCGCCATTAGGTGCCCCTTGATTCTATTGGTTCCTAACTTTAGGCATATTTAGCCGCTCAAGCTCATATAGCTTTGAGGGTTCAAATTATTAACAATGCCGTCAATGGGCTTAATGGTTTACCCTTAAGCAAGTCATTTGGAGAAATATCATCGCAGTTAAAAGTATTCTCAGGTGTTTTCAATTTATCAAAACTTGAGGAGGGTGACTGAGATCAAGCCTTATGGGGGAAAGGAACAATGCTTATGCTTTCGAGCCCCGATGAATTTGGGAAAGCAGCACTCGCCAATCCTCTATTCCTTTATTGCGAGCATTGTGAATGATTACTTCATTAGTAAAACGGATGATGCAGAAATCAAGTATTCCTCTTGGTGGTCAGTCTCAGAATACCGAATACCCAGATCTTGTGAATAATGTTTAGCCTGATCGTCACTCAATGTTCTTCTTATCAACCTTCCCTCCAGCGTGGCTTGCTTGCCAGAGCTATCCGTTGGCAAGAAGAATGCATAGTCCTTAAAAACGATGCGAGCCCAAATATCTCCTTCGACTGCAATGAAAAAGCATCCTTTTCTCTGGCAAACTTTCGAAACATTGGTGGTAATGCGGACAAACTCCTCCTCATGTTTCTCGGCTTCGGTGACAATTTTTGTAAGGCTCATGCCGCGCTTTTGCGATGAAGGCAAGGCACCAAAAATTTCGTATTTACTTGTATCAGCAATTGGCTCTGACAGCCGAATTGACTCACCGCTTGTTACTGAGCTCGACATAAGTAGAGCATAAAGGCTCATGGCGCGCACTAACATTGTTGAAGACTCCTTAGTCTATTTACTTTACTCCAGCCTTATCTGAGAAATCTCTGTGCCATTGAATTTCAATATCTCCATCGAGAAATGAGTCGCAGTTCTGTTCGATAGAGTTAATCTTATGAATCCACCAGGGATCTTCGGGTAATTTTTTCTGAGCTACTTGAATGGAATAATATCTATTAAGTATCTCTTGACACGCATATTTGACGTCAAGCACAAATTTCTTTTCTATGTTCATTCCTCCGTTTACCCTCTTTTTTTCCACGGCCGCTAACTGATCTCATACAACAATGTTTTTGAACGTGACGGCTATAATTAAATTATGACTTTCAGTCTTTCGAAAGCATCTCTTGTTTGCAATAGCTTCATAGCTAAAAGTCATAAGTAATTTTTTTGATCTAAAATGCTAAACTATAATAAGCCTCTGTAACGCCGTTCAAAAGCCATTTGTCTTTTAACGCGTGCGCTTTTCCTGGCATAAAAATTGCCGCTGCATGTCATAGTATATCTTTCCTAATAATAGACTGTAAATGATAATTATTATCAATTAATATAACGAAATTGAAATGGTTTCTGGAGCTTTTAATGCCTTCAAAAAGCAGGATTTTAGCAGTAAAAAAAATCGAAATGCTGGGTGCAAATATGAAGAGGATCACCCTATCTGGTGAAGGGTTACTCGATTTCCCTCAAGGTCAGGAGGGTTCTTATGTGAAAGCATCTTTCGAAAAAAATATAGACTCACCTATCGATAGCAAGGCGGAAAATCGTTTCTGCCGAAGATCTTTCACTGTAAGACATTTTCGAAAAAAGGATCTAGAGCTAGATTTAGATTTCCTCTTACATGGTGAGAGTGGACCGGCGTCAAAATGGGCCATACGTGCGAAAGAAGGGGATACTCTTGAGATTGCAGGTCCAGGTCCTGCAAAAATTGCTCCCCCGGAAGCGAACTGGTATGTGTTTGTGGGAGACATGACGGCATTGCCAGCAATAGCAGTGAATTTAGAGAAGTTGCGAAATGATGCGACTGGAATAGCACTGATTGAGGTAATGTCATCCAAAGACATCCAAGCTTTGAAGAAGCCACCCGGATTGGATATCCAGTGGATCATTAATCGATCACCAGTTAGAGGTTGCTCGGAGTTGATGGATCAATTTTTCTCCATTAAATGGTGTAGTCGCAATCCCTATGCTTGGGTCGCAGGTGAATTTGAGCTTATGCGCGGTGCGAAGAAATTTCTCAAAGAAAAAAGGAATCTTCCGAAAAATTCTATGTACCTGAGCTGTTATTGGAAAATTGACGAAGACAATGAAGGCATGAAAAAAGCCAAAGCTTTATTTGAGCATAATCAGTCAATTAATGCATAATTCTTATGGCTTTTTCTTTAGCATAGGTTGGTTCAATTTCTGACAATATCATAGTAAGCAAACATATTGTCCGTCAGGTATTATTAATAGGCTCTTGTTTGAACGTATCAGGGGCCGCATTCCATGCTTACTTGAGACTTTGAAAATGTAAGTAGAACAAATAAGGACCGCTCAAATCATCAGAAAAAACTTTTTTCAGCTGCGTCCTTGAATTTTTTTTAGGACGTTAACACCGCCGTGGACACAAACGAATGATATTTATGTATATGTAATCCTGAAGAAACAAAAACAGGGTTTTTGAAATTTTTATTTGGCAATGGCCGATTAAATCTATGTTATTGGCTTCCAGATATGTATCAATTAGGCAACTCGAAGGACGCAACTCGATCACCCCTGAAAGTGCCCGGCCAGATCTTGCTCTTGAGATTCACTCCCACAGTTACCAGACCTATCTGTGTCTGTTCGAAGGAGAATTTTTCGACCTCAGATAAATTATCTTGCCGTAATTTATAAATAGTTAATGGAGCTGAGCATTGTCTCGCTGCGTCCGCGCAGAAGAGCAACACGTCTGCGCTGGTATTAACTTGGGCAGCGACCCAGAGAAACTCTCCATCTACAGATGAATTATCAGGTGTGCCGGTGCTGAAATGCTCGGCTTGAATCTCGTGACTTTCAACATCTAACTTTACAGTTCTACGATCGAAAACATAATTGATAAATAGACTCCTATCGTCATCAGAGATTGAAATTTCATTTGGGAAAGAGCCTTCAGAGTTTGGCACTTTCAGAAAACCAGTATTAAGGCCCCATTGGTATAGAAAGCCGGTTTGTGATTTAGCGAACGAGACATAGGCTAACTTCCAATAAGGAGTGCCTTTATCATACATATGGGTGGCAAAGAGGCTGCCATCTCGCATTAATGCAACATCATTTAAATAGCCCCGGTTCGGTGCGTCAAGACAGCCCCTCCATTTTATCGCCCAAGAGCCATCGTCCTTTATGAGTTCAAACATTTCAATGGTCTCTCGCGGCATATGATTCATCACCGCAAGCTGATAGCGGCCGTCAAATCTTTTCTTAAGATCGATGCCATGGGGGGAAAATACAAGGTCATCACGTTGACACAGGTGTTCCCCCCATATGTTGTCACCAAAAGATATTTTTATCGATTTTTTTTCGCCGTAAATGTATCAAATAATGATATGTTTCCCGGCAAATGTTTTGGGCTAAGCGGAACGAATGCTCCAAATTCTGAAATTAACAAGTGGCGTTTATCAGGAAGTATTACAATACCTTCCGGGTTGCTGAATTGACAAAAGACCGTTAGTTTTGAGTCTGACTGGCAGCTATCGATGTTAGTAACTTGATAATTTGAGGTTTGAGTGATGTAGAGCAAGATTAGCAATAAAGTGACTGCTCCAAATACAAATACAATACCGAAACTGATTGTTTTAATTAACTTCATCCTTAGCGCTATCCTCTTCATCTTCTCTGTCGGTTTGAAATAACCTAGCAGCTTTGTGTTTAGAACAAGCGAATCATCTAGCTTTTTCGAGTTTGGGGGCTACAATTTTCCTTTCATGTTTTTCGTCAATTATTAAGAAGAGAGCTGGACAAAGCCAATTCTGACAAAACAGCTGTCAGATAGCTCACGGACTCTGCTGTTTATTTTCATATCTTGATTAGCGGGATCATATTCCTTCAACCAATACAAGTTCAGTCGAACACGCTTTCTCTCTAACTACTTTTGCAGCTGAATATTCTTCAGATTCATAAAACCTTTTAGCATGCTCGATACTCTCAAATTCCAGTACAATCACCAAGCCAGCATTATCTCCTTCCCTCAAATACGGTTTGGGGTTTCTTATTAGTGCTTTGCCTTCGTATTTTGAGATAATGGGTAGAGACATTTTTCTAAATTCCTCAAAGCCATCTTTGTCATGGATGTTAATGTGGGCAATCAGGTAACCTTTGGCCATTTTATTTCTTCCTCAATTCTGGATTGTTAAAAAATAGTAATTTGTGGTGACTAATTATTTCGGCCACATACTACCTCCGGATTAAAAAAAAGACATCAATTATAACTTGGCTAGAACCGGTCATAGGACGCTTTGGGGATATATTTTTAATCGATAAAAGAGAGGTAAGTTTAAATTATGTACCCGAGAAAAATGGAATTTGTTCGGCTGTTTCGTGCGATGTGTTCCCAGCTAGATTCCGATAAGAACATTTAAGCTTATTCACTATAACCTGATCGGCTTGTTGAGTTGCGGAGTTTGGGAGGCAAGATTTTTGAAGATTATCAGCGGTATAAGAGTTATCTGAGCGGCAACTTCGCTCCTTAGAAATCCGACGGTGATCCGCGCGACCCAAACGTATCGAAAATAAGTGGTACTTTCTTTCTAGAGAAGACAATCCCATCAGGTGGTGACTCGGATCAAGGGAATCTGTCTGAGGCGCTACTCAAAATGACTCTGATAGGTCTCTAATTCATTTCCAACAGGTTTGCTGCGGGCAAACTGAAGCGTTGGATTATCTCAAATAGAGCTTGTGGACGTTTTACTAACCTGTCAATCTGAACCGATTCCATAGACATTCTTGTTTAAATAACTTTGCTAGTTTAGGGAGAAGAAAATGAATGATTTAATTTTGCAACCCATCTTATTTATGGGCGCACTTAGCTCCGCAATGATGATCTGGATGTATGCCACCAGAATTCCAGCGGCCAAACTGCTCGAGGTAGAGGGTTTGGAGCTTCAATCTTTGGCTCACCCCGCTAAAATAGGAGGCATCTTCCCAAGTAAGGTTGAGCGAGTTGCAGACAACTACAATCACTTGTGGGAGCAGCCCACATTGTTCTATGCGTTAATCTTTGTAATTTGGGCACAAAATCATACAGACCAGCTTCATTTGTACTGTGCATGGTCGTACTGTGCTTTGAGATTGCTGCACTCTTTAGTCCAAAGCACATTGAACTATGTTTGGATACGTTTTGCCTTGTTCATCCTCAGTTGGTGTTTCTTAGCAATTATGTTGTTCCGTGAATGTCTTGTCACATTGAGTTAACGAGGCCTTCCAGCAATACCTCTAATTTTTGTTTATAAACGGGTGAATATTGAAGGGGAAGTGTGATCGCCAAATGGCATATTGTTGTTTTTGTGTTTGATTAATAAATGAAAATAGTGATTCTAAAAAGGATGTGGATTAATCCAATATTAGGTTGCCGGTCGCTATGCCTCGTGTTGCAAAATCCCCATTCAATATACGATAGTAATTCTCATTTACATCTAAATATGAATTTGGAGATTTACATGAACGAGTTAGTTCTTGCAGTTTTTACGATATTATTAGCGCACTTGAATTTCGCAGACAATCATGCTGCGTCTCAATATGCTGCTTTAGACATTTATGCCTGTAGCTTCTGTAAAGGGAAACATATAGACGACCTTCGTGCACTAAGTGGCGAACTGGACAAATGGGCAAAAGAGAATTCGTTAACCGGTTCTTCCTATGTGATGACGCCTCACATTGCTGATTTGGGCGATTCGGGTTTAGATTTAGTATTTCTAGATAGATACCAAAATCATGAAGATTTAGGCCTGGCACATAGCGCTTGGTCAAAAAAAGTGGGAAACACGAGATAAACTGGTCAAAATCATATCATGCGATTCGTCATGGATTACGGTGGGTTTCGCTGTAACGCCTGATGTGGAGATGGAGCAAGAGGCTGATTCAGATACGCTGACTTTCTGGCGTTGCGCTTTTAATGATGGTTAGGGTTGGTCGCACTGGCTGCATCTGATCAGAGACGGTTGGAGTATCTTAAGAGCGAGGGTGTAGATTTAGAGAGCGCTCTAGGCCGCTGGCGAACTGAAGCGGGTTGGGCGCCTCAGGATGACACCGATTGTGTAAATGTATATGTCGCTAAAGAAATGGCGATGCGGGGGCGCACGTTGCACAAAATTTGGGTTGGACTTGGTGGGGTCCGTGAAGAAATCTACTGCGGATTTCTCACAGCAAATATCCGAACATTTGGAATTTGTCGGCAGCAGCTGGCACTAGCTATAATTTAATGGCTGCATCGAAAAAGCTTCCTAGAGCAAAAATCGAAGTGCGAAAAGGGAGTTTTTTATCTATCTGATAGGATACCTACCGCTGGACTAAGATGTCTGTCTCGGCGTGCTAAGTAAATTCGCTGTAAAAAATTAAAAAGTGTCAGCAAACTCAAAAGATGAGGGTGAATGCCCGCTCTGAAAAACGATCTTGCATTCACTTATCGATAGCCCTCGGGGGTCGCTATCGGTTTCCGACACAAGGATATTCCCAAGCCTAAGCTAACGTGTTGCAGATAGTCACAAGTGTTTTAAATGGTGTCAACAGCCTTAAATGGTCTAAATGACCAAAGCCCCATGCCGAAGTTTTTAGTGCTTGATTGACTTTTGCGGGTTGATTAGGCTGTAAATTAGTTAGGAATTGACTAGAGAATCGGCCTTATGAACAAAAACCCATTACTTATTTTTCTTCTATTACTTCCGCGTTTAGCATCGGCTGAAATGGATGATGTTTGTCTCATTCATGTGGAGGATTATACCTATGACTCAATTGAAAAACGCATAAATGAACAAGGTTGTGCTAGGAATAACATCCTTCAAGTAATATACACAATGCCTGCAGCAGATGAACGAAGGATATTTCGTCAGTCCTCACGATGGTGCAGGTTTGACAGGAATAGAGACATTAGGGATGGGGTGCTCAGTTGCGTTCTTTACTCTAAGAAAAGTCGCAATATGCTTAATAACCAGTGATTGGCCTCCCCCAAGAAAACCAATGAATTTTTACGTGAATTAGTTAATAAAAGATACAAAGAACTTAAACCAGTTACTGATGCACGTTGTTTAATAGACATACTCAAAAGAGAATTTAATCTTTCTCCTACCGAAGTGCGAGAGCTGCTGGGTCATAAAGAATAAGAAGGGGATAAAAGTGATCCATTCGTTTTTATAAATTAATCACAAGTGCCGCAAATTTGTCATCTAAATGGTTATTAGTTTGAAAATTTCTGTCTCACAATAGGTTAACTTTTCTGCGAATCATCTGTATTTTCCTTTCTGGTTGGACGAGGCTCTGTCCTTTTTAAAACACACATCAAATCAGTATATCCGAATTGGCCTCGCTCCCCTCCCTGATATATGTACTTATCAAAATTACAGAGATGTGCAGCAAGTTCCCTTGGATTTGGCGTAACACTTTTAAATATGTCTCCTACCTTACACCCCTTCTTTCTTATGGCTTGAGCCATACTATAAACTTTTAAGTTTTTCTGCTCCTCAAATTGGCCAGGTATCTCGCAGATAAAGCCTGTATCTTCTGCTCTCACCGAACTCGTTATAGTGAGTAACAATGCTAAGTAAAAAATTCTCATAAACCATCCTCTGTTGCTTTTCTTGGGGTTAAGCTGATACTTTGGCCTCTGATCATTACCCGGAACAATTGCTCCAGAACTGAAAGCTACTTTCACTTTCCAGCCAACACTAGCTGCAACCAACAGGTAAGTAAAATCTTGGGTTGTCGGAACGGAATCATCCTCTTCGTACCTTGAAAAATTGACATTAATCATTGCAGTAACAGAATCCTCATATAGCAAATCAATATCATAAATTTAGAGTAACTCCAGCCAGTACCCTTAATTATGTCAAAATCAACCATATCGGTATACTTTTCAAATAGCAGTCTCTCACCTCCCATAAGAAAAAAAGGCCTGGTGAAAAGTCATATCTAATGCTGCAAGATCCTCTGAAAGAAAGGCCTCAAAATAATTGGATATAGTTTATGCGGGTGTGTTTTTAGACACTATTCCTAATGGCTTTCAATGCATCCAACAAGCAAAAATAACAACCAAAGAGCGGAAGAATTTGTATTTCCATTCTCTCTGAATCCTCCAAAACTGAGCAGGGTTAATTACCAAAGCCGCAAGTATAAGACCAAACAAAAACAAGAAGGCAGAGACCGAAATAGTAAAACTAATAGCTAAATAGACCCTTGGCTCATTCCCCTCCTAAAACTTATGAAGCTTGTTGGCAATTGAGTTTTTTCAACACAAAAAATATCCTATAATTTACCTAAAAAGGAAAGCACATGAACACTAGCATGCTGGAAATCATTGATAAACAACATATTCAAGAATTGCAAAATCATTACTCTTATTCAATCGACTCAGGCAGATATGATAATCTCGACGCGATGTTCACTCCCAATGCAACTTACAACTTTATTACTGGATTTACAGACAACATAGAAGCACTTAAACAAACGATTCGAGAAGCCCTCCAACCTCTCAAGACCTCTCAGCACATTAATGGTAACCAATGGGCAGAAATCGAAGGGGACTTTGCCAAAGCGGGATGTTACTTTACAGTCCACATGCATCGAGAGGGATTAGTTGACGGGGAGCACTTTGAAATGGGCGGTCGCTATGACGACGAGCTTACCCGCACTTCTGATGGATGGCGGTTTTCAAAAAGAACAATCACTATCCTATGGTCAGACGGAAACCGCAAGGTTCGATGGCAAGACCAATGAGTGGCTTTTTTGGCGCTGACAGACGATTAATTCCTTTTAACCAAAACTTTTTCAACTTTTTGTTAAACAAATGCAACAAAGTTCTTTTGTTAAGACCCGATTCAGGTTGGTGTAAACGTCACGGGAAAAGAGCGAGGGGCGCGGACAAAGTTACCCTCCTGTTTGGGCGTAATCCCATCTGCAAACGCAATGTCATCCATAGCATCTAAAAGTTGATTGGCGGCAATTTCGGCCTCCAATCCTGCCAGTTTACTTCCGATACAAAAGTGGCGACCTCTCGCAAATGTGCTATGACTAGCATAGCGATCAAGCTCTTCCGCCGGATCAACCCCATCACGGAAAATATTGAATTCTTGTGGATCTTGATACTTGCGTGGATCATGGTTGGCAGCTGCTAGAAGCAAAGTAACCGTGTCTCCAGCTTGCACTGTTGTATTATGGAAATCTGTGTCCTCACTCGCCTGACGCATAATCATCAGTACAGCGGGCGTGTGTCGCAATGCTTCCGCGAACGCTGCAGGAATTAACGATCGGTTCTGTCGAACTGCTGCGAACTGATCTGGATGCTCAAGCAAACGAAGCCACATATTAGCCATTTGGAGATCGGTAGTTTCGCTCCCGGCCACGAGCAAGAAACTGATAAATGATTTAATTTCGATATCGCTGAGACGCTCCCCGTTTATCTCTGCGTGCACTATCTTACTAATTAAGTCGTCGCCAGGATTATCTCTTCGTTCAGCAATCAACGGCAACATATATGCCTGTAATTCTTCTTTAACCCTCAACCCCTCTTGGCGAACTGCCTCATCACCAGCTAGGTTAGTAAAATAATCATGGATACCATTGTACCAGACATGAAAAGTAGGTTTCATAGCATGGTCCAGCCCGAGGACATCTAGGATGACGCTCAATGGCAGCTTTTGGGTAAATTGTTTAACGAGATCAACATGGCCATCTCTCCGCCAGCCATCAATCAGACGTTCGCAGTTTCCTTTAATCACGTGTTCGAACGTCTCTCTCATCGAACGCCCTCTGAGAGTTGGCGTAACTATACCTCTGGTAAACCGATGACGTTTACCTTCCAATTGAAGAATAGTGGACCCATGCACTGGCTCGAGCTGCCATGCATAATTCTCTGTTGTAAAGGTAGGCGATGTCAGAACCTTCTCTACATCATCAAAGCGCGAGAGCAACCAGCTACCCAACCCATCATGAAAGGTGATTGGATGATTCTCTCTAATCTCGTTGAGAATGGGCCATGGATTCGTCTCATACTCAGAGGACATTATGTCTGGAGCATTCATAATTCTTTCCTTTCTTCCAAATCGGCCAGAATCTAATGCCTCCGATCTAGAATGATGTGATCGGAGGCTTAAGACAATTGTTGATTATGTGCAGTGTGCTGTGCACCTAGAAGTTATATCTTATCCTGGCTCCCGCTACTCGAGGTAGAGCCGGAGCGCCGAATGCGCCCTGAGGTTGCGTTGTCTTTTCGGTGTAGTATTCCTGGTCCGTTGCATTTCTCACGTAGAAGTCTGTCTGCCATCCATCCCTGTGCCGTAGGGTCAAATTAAGATTAACGATGGTCATGCTATCTTGCTTGTCAATACGGGCTAGTCCTGATGCACCTGCGGTCATGTCATATTCATCGCTATGATAAAAAAGCGCAGACAATTCCGCATCCAAATTTGCGCTAGCAAGAAAGCTATAAGTAATATGACCATTCAAACTTATCTCGGGAGCATTGGCTAGGCGATAACCAGATAAATCCTCTCTTACCGCGCCGACAAAACCTCTTGCACCGGGAGTAATCGAGGAGGCGGGCACATGCGTTGAGGCGCTATAATTTGAGTATTCACCGTCTAGCCATGTGCCAGCTAACCCAATGGTAATATTATCTGACGGCGTAAAAGTTGAACTAAACTCGAAACCAGTCATCTCGGCATCAGCATTTTCCTGAATTGAACCACCAGCATCATTAGACAATACAGCGACTTGGAGCTTTTCCCAATCATAGTCAAAAAAGGCTGCCTCAAAAGAAAAGCTGTCGCCGGTATATTTGGCCCCTAGCTCGAAAGAATCAATTTCTTCGGGCTCAACTTCTGGCGTGACCCCAAACCAAGAACCATTGTACCCGCCCGACTTAAAACCAGTATTAAAGCTACCATAAATCATCAAGGAATCAGAAATGTCATAATCGAGCACAACACGATATGTTGTGTCACTAAAACTTGAACGGGCTCTGCCCGTTGCTCCAAAGGCAAAAGTCGTCAAGTCCTGCTCATCCTTAGTGTTTCTGACGCCTGCGGTGAAGGTAAGTGCATTTGACAGCTCATATGAGCCATCAAGGTAATAGGAGGTCGACTCGATGTCATGCTCAGTTCTACCCAACAACCCATAGCCGAAAAGAATCCCCATATATCCCAAGGTGAACTCGTTATCGTCCTCAAGGTAACTGGTGCCTAATACAAAATTAAATGGCCCATCGAATTCGGAGGCTAATTTCAATTCTTGGGTCAAGGATTCAAATTGAATGCCCCCTTTTTCTCCGGTAGAGAATCTGCCAGCGAAAGCATGGAGCGCGTCGTAAGGACTTCCATCTTGGTCCTGCCCTCCGGTTCGGTCCATTTCTCTAAGCTGGGTCACACTCGAAAGTGTCAGACTATCGGTTATGTTAAAGTCAATATTTAGAGCCTTAATCTCTATATCCATGATGTGACGTAGGCCCGCTCCAGCCATCGCCTGATAACCCAAATTATCCAAGACCGCCTGTTCAGAAACAGCAATAGGCGTCTGATTGGTTTCATAAAACCCAAGAGCCGACCCATCTAGAGCACCATCTTCACAGTAAAAGCACTGAAGTCCAGTCCCAATTTGAGCCCTGATTGATCCCTCATCGTTACTCTCAAGTTCGATTTGTTCATACTTAAAAATAAGTGAAAGACGGTCTGATGGTTGCCAAAGTAGTTTGGCCCTGAAACCAATTTCTTCCTCGCCGCCAATTTTGGTTCCGTTGAGTATGTTGGTAACGTGACCTTCATCTCTATCATTAACTTTTCCTGCTAAACGCAGGGCTAACGTTGAGCTGAGAGGAATATTAAAGGCGGCTTCTAATTCTGTAGTCTCCAACTCCGCAAAACCTGCTTGAACATAACCTGAATAGGACTCTAAGTCGGGATTCTTAGTGGAATATAACATTGCTCCGCCGGTTGTGTTCCGACCATATAGGGTTCCTTGGGGACCTTTTAACACTTGCACGGATTCCATGTCATAAAATAATTGCTGAGATCCAACTTGTTGCGAAACATACGATTCATCGGTATAAACTGACACGCTATTTGAAAGTCCGGGGCCAGAATAACCCGTCCCGACGCCTCTGAGAGAGATTTGGCTCGTGCTTGAAGAGACTGCAAATGTAATTCCGGGGAACAAGAACTGTAAATCATGGCTTGTTTCTAAATTAAAACTCTCCATTGTTTTCCCACTCGCCACCGAAACAGCAATTGGCACCTCCATAATCGATTGCTCTCGTCGTTGAGCTGTCACTATAACTTCCTCAAGCGATGAGCGAGAGGCCTGATCGTCTCCGCTAGATGATTGGCCGACTGCGGCGTTAAAGACGGAAAAATTTATCAATACCGGGATGACGAGCTTTCTATAATTCATTCTTGTAATTCCTTGTAAAAATTTGTCTGAAAAATATATTTCTGTTTTAAGGTTAGTCGTTTCGTTTTATAGAGCATATCACCAAAACACATAATTTACATGCATGAAAGGCATAATGTAGTTTAAAATCTTATAACCATATGCAAATATGTGATTGTCTTAAGACAAAAAGATTTGAAGTAGCTGGTGTTCAGATCGATTTCCGCCAATGGTACGTCTTAAGCGATTATCCTCTACGATTACTCTTACTCCATCAGCAGCTTGGACTGATGCTGGTTTTAAAAAGATGTATCTGCAAAAAAAACAAGTAAGCAGCCCTATTGAGACGTGCGTACCGCAGATGCTTATTCTCTTTTAAAAGTAGTGATCATGCATTCCCTCGCTTGAATCTGTCTTGTGGCAAAGTTTGGCATGTTTTTTTCACTATTCAGAACCTATGCTTGTTAAAGTGTGCTTGGTGATTTTCCAATTTTTATCTTTCACCATATGAGTATCGTAAAACCCCCAAACCGTGGTCTTTGCTTTTTTTACATCTATGTAAAACTCGGTCGCTTGTAAATCGGTCCTTACTACAGCTTTCTTTCCACTGAAATTAATCATAGGATTACCTAACAGATGTTGCGAGGCTCTGGTTCCGTCAAGTG
>MDTD01090409.1_pt1 | contig 28521 bp, 21 predicted proteins | sample 811221 | NCBI WGS metagenome assembly MDTD01 (sample SAMN05326646, study PRJNA326480) | marine metagenome | isolation source: seawater | place: Pacific Ocean: South West | collected 2011 | reverse complement strand
GCTCTTGGAAGTCACCAAAAAGCCCTCAATGCACAAAGCAAGGGACTGCTTACTAAAGAAATCGTACCTGTCAAATCACCAGATAAACTGGTTGAATTAGATGGTTGTATGAGAGAGTCTACCTTGGAAAAGATGGCAAAATTGAAACCTGCATTTATCGAAACTGGTAGTGTTACCGCTGCTACATCATCTCCACTTACCGATGGTGCAGCTTGTAACCTAATTTGCTCACAGAATTACGTAGAAGAGCATAGCATGAATGGAATGGCAGAAATCGTATCCACTGCCGTTGTCGGTGTGCCACCGCATATCATGGGCATAGGTCCTGTTGAATCCTCAAAGAAAGCCTTAGCAAGAGCAGGCATCACTTTGGATGAGGTTGACGTAATTGAATTAAATGAGGCTTTTAGTGCTCAATCTTTAGCTGTGATGAAAGATTTAGAACTTAATTCTGATGATAATAGAGTGAACATAGATGGAGGAGCATTAGCAATAGGTCATCCTCTAGGGGCTAGCGGAGCACGCATCCTAGGAAAAGCCGCATCATTACTCAACAGAAGCGGCGGGGAGTACGCTCTAGCATCGATGTGCATCGGTGGAGGAATGGGAATCGCTACCATATTGCGAAATTGCCAATCATAACGTTCATGTGATATCGCATATCAAGTGGCCTCATGGGTATCCGCAAAGGCCGACGCGAAGCCTATGAAAATCTAAGCATCTCTGAAGAAGGAGACTGTCCACGCTGTGGTGGTGAAAAGCAGCCCTCGACACTTGCTGGATACCTAAGTTGTGTTAGATGTGGATATGAGTGGAAAGATCCAAATCACGTGGCTCAGAAAAGAGGTCCGCCGCAAAACTACCGCAGAGATGCTGAACTGATTGAGGAATTTAAGAATGAAATGCAATCTGGTGACCTAAGTAACGTCCTAGGTATTGACAGTGGACTATCCGGGGAGCAAGAAGCCTCTTTGAAGAGACTAGAAGACAAATGGATGAGTGGCATGAGTGGACACTTTAATGCAGCCGCAGAAGAGAGAAAGCCGCTGATGATTTCATTTGATGATGATGACAACTTAGTTGATACCACAGTTGGAAGTATTACGATAGTTGCAAACGGCTTTGACGGCGGGGAAGAAATTCGGCTAGAATACCCCGGACTTGGAACTGAGTTCTACGCCTATGATGAAGCAAGTGAAACCGGTTGGCGCAGAGGAAGGTCTGCTGAAGATACAGCTCGCTCCATAACCAACGTCATCAACCGATTCTCAAATTTGGTTTACGCCAACCAAGAAGGTAGCATTATCCTGTTAGAGTTACGTGATGAAAATCTAAACGCAGATTCTCTAGTCATCTTTGTGGATGATCCAGGAGGTACTGACATAGTTGCTGAGAAATCTGGAGTCTCAATGGACCCTCGTGATGTACGAATGGTAGAGGATTACAAAGTGGTTGTAGAAATCTGCCTTGCAGACGGAATCATTTCCCCGTCCGAAGACCAAATGTTGTGGGCAATGAGACAACAATTAGGTATCGACGATTACTTGCACGTGCAGATTGTCCAGCAGATTTTCGGAGAGCATGCCCTCAAAGAATGTACAAATTGTGGTGCTATGGCTGACCTTTACGCAGACTATGCGGCATGGTACTGTAAGGCATGTGAAAATTGGTGTTAGCGTACTGATATATAGAATTAAATTGGCGCTAACCTCCACCATGGTTCTAAGGCATTCTTCATAAGGTGAGAGCCGATGGGGCGGAATGGCGAGTATTATGGCTGAAGAAGTACTTTACATTGGAATTGACCTTGGAACCTTTCGTTCTGTAATGGTATCAAGTGACAGTCACGAAGAAGAAGAGTTGACTGTTATCGGTACACCAAAAGACCCAATCGCAAGAAATTTCTTGAAGAGAGATGTTCTATTCGGAAATGAGGCTTTGAAGAACAGGTTAGCACTTAACCTCTTCAGACCTCTTGAACTGGGAGTCATCAAGGACACACCAGAAGACAGAGAGTTCATCGCTCATTTCATTACCCACCTAATCGGGTTGTCTGACCCAGAAGATTACGACAGAGTTGTTGCAGTAATCGGTGCTCCTGCTGAGGCAAGCCACGTCGACAAGACTTCAATTTTCGATGCAGCAGCTGGATCAGTCAACGCTGCTATGATTATCTCTGAACCATTCGCTGTCGCATACGCCCTGGACATGATTGAACACACTTTGGTCATCGATATTGGAGCAGGTACAACTGACCTGTGCCGTGTTTACGGTACAATTCCAGGTCCAGGGGACCAAATGCACACAGGATACGCTGGTGACTACGTAGACAACCAAATTATCCTCGAAGTACAGAAGAAGTACAACGGTGCACAGATCACCAAAGACATGGCTCGCAGATGGAAGGAACAGTACTCTTTCGTTTCAACATCTACACCAGATGAGCCAATTATGGTCGACTTCTCAATCGAAGGTAAGGCAATGTCTCTAGACATCACAGATTGTATCCAAGCAGCATGTGAGTCCATCGTCGACCCAATCGTCGAGAACGTCAAAGCACTAATCGCAGGTTCAAACCCAGAATTCCACGATGAATTCCGCAGGAACATGGTTCTAGCGGGCGGTGGCTCTGGAATCAGAGGACTTGGTGCTCTTATCGAGAGAAGATTGTCAGACATGGGCGAAGTCAATGTCCACGTCGTAGATGACCCGGTTCGCCTCGGAGCAATGGGTGGTCTAAGACTGGCAATGGAAGTTCCAGAAGATATGTGGAAGAACCTAACTTTAGCATCTCGCTGATTAGTTCACTCTTCTTCGTAACCAAGAACAAGTGGAGAATCACAATGAGGACATTTGTCCTTGGGCGAAAGCAAATGTGGATTTACCGCAAGTACTGCTAAGCAGGTTGGACATGCTGCCAGCATTTCATTTGCTGGAAGCTTAATGCCCTCATCGTAAACAGAATGACCGCTGTATCCCATTTGGTATACAGGGTGGAAGTGAATTCTTATGAATCTCACAGATGAAAATATAGCATATCCTAAAATTAATGCAAACAATAATCCAGATATGTTTCCAGACAAAATAGTCATCAGGTTGAAGAATAGCAAAATTGCGAAGATTACCGTTAACCCTCCGATAATGATTGGTGCAAACCAATACGCCCAAGCAGACCTATTCTTGTAACCAGACCACACGGCTAGAAAGAAAGCGCCAGGAATCAAGGCTAGACTACCGAAAAGAGAGTAGAAGGCAAATGTGACAATTGCTGAATCAATAATTAGAACAAATGCTGTTCGATTGTGAAGAGATTCGATAGGATTCGAATGCTGCGGCCTAGAGCCAGCCAGCACAATCTCATCAGCATCTGCCATACCCAAACCACAGTAGATTTACAATTCAAGTAACCGGTTCTTTGTTCCAAATTTTCAATATTTCACAGCGAAGGCGTATTGAAGCAGTGGCCCGTGCCCAAAACATGCGTGACACCGATGTCGAGATTCGTGGCTCTTCTCTGAAAGGGCGTCACGTCTTACTCGGAGTAAGCGGAGGTATTGCCGCAGTCGATACCGTAAGACTAGCTAGAGAACTCAGAAGGCATGGAGCAAATGTCTCTGTAATCATGACACCCTCTGCCCAACAGGTCATCACTCCAATGGCAGTTCGCTGGGCATGTCAGGGAGAGGTAATCACCGATTGGGATGGAGACTTAACCGCTCTTTCAGGATTTGATGCGGTTTTGGTCACTCCTGCAACTAGGAACATCATCGCTTCCTTCATTCATGGCGTAATGAATGGACCACTTCTGATGGCACTCGCAGCCGCTAGAGGTAGAAACTGTCCGATTATGATGGTCCCATCAATGCATAATGATCTTGCAAATGATCCAGTTACAGAGGACCTAGTTATCGAATGTGTGAAATCAGGAGTCAAAGTTCTTTGGGGGCCTGAAGAAGAAGGAAAGCGTAAGACTCCAAACCATGAAGAAATTGTTGCCAGACTCGGAAACTTGGTGAATAAGAACACGACCTCGGTTGTAGTAACACTTGGTGCAACCAGAAGTTCAATCGATGATGTTCGATATGTTCAAAACACTTCTAGCGGAAAAACGGGTTACAAGATAGCAGATGACCTTTACAGACACGGCATGGATGTTACTTGCGTTAGTGGTGTTACTACCTGCAAAAAACCAGATTGGCTTTCCCTAGACATCAATTGTCCAGATCCTGATGATATGTTGAGAGAACTAAAAGCCTTAGCGAAAGACAGGATCGATGTTTGGATTCACGCTGCAGCCGTCTTAGATTACATTATTCCAGAACCAGTTGAAGGTAAAATCGCTTCATTACAGGGTGCTTTGGATATTCAATTGACTGAAGGTGCGAAGCACATCAAAGAGTTGAGGGAACTATGTGAAGGCTCAACTCGAATAGGTTTCAAATTAGAGAGTGGAATCAAACAGAAGGACCTCGTTTACAGAGCACATGCCCAGATCCAAACCGCAGGAATGACTGCAACAATTGCAAATCGTATGGAAGACTACGGAAAGGAAGGTAAGCCAAGGGGATGGCTAATCGACGCACATGGCGCCAATTTTGTTCTAGAAACAGAAGACGACATGTGCGAAGCAATACGCTCTGTAATCGAGAATAACAGGTGATTATTCTGCGAAGATTTGTCATTGTTGGAACTAGAGCCATGGCAAAAGGCAAGCTCCCACTCAATGACATGGCAGGAGGAGCAGGAAGAATGGACGTCCTAGTTAGGGCTCTAATGTCATCAATTCTAACCAGTCATGGGATTAGAAAGGACGTCGAATTTACTATGATACTTCTTGGTGGACCTGGACCAGCAAGGAGAATCAAATTCGTTTCAAATGAACTCAAAGGAATACATGCAGAAGAAAGAGCGGTTGCAGGGAAGATTGCTGCTGTGATAAAAGAGCCAATACCACCAAGAGGACACTGGATTGAAAGAAGCCCAGGGATATATGATGGAGGAGGAGATTTGGACATGACATTGGATGATTGGAACTGTCCATCAATTAGGCTAGAAGCAGATTCTCCAAATCTATATTCCGGCCAACTACCCTCTGATTTTACTATAGATGACATCGGATTTATTCTAGGGGATGACAAAACTTTGGAATCTACAAGGGGAATACCTCGTAGTCTTGGTAAGACATGGTTACAAGGGCATACATGTATAGCGATAGTTCACTTCCTTTTAGACGAAGGTGTGAATCTCGAACTCTGAGATATCAAAGCCAGTTTGGAAGACCATCCTTACTGTTTTCTAACGCCCAACCTAACAAAGACATGTCCATCTCGAGAGGATGTGTTTGAGGCCAAGATGGCATGCACGTGACGCTAGCAACCCCGACAATATCTGAATCAACATCTCCCCTATCAACTTCGTCGACGTCGATTCGAGCTGCTCCAAGTTGGAAGGTAGACGTATCATTAGAGAAAGTGATTGCACTGCGATACCATCGCATGCCAAGTCTAGTAGTTGCAAATTTGCCTTCCCATCCCCGTGGGACGTTTAGATTGAGTAGTATCTCACCCGCTGCAAATGATCTTCTCAAGGCAGCGATTGGGTCATCTTTCCAACCCATATTTGTCTCCTTTGGCCAAGAGGTTAGATGTGGTGCGTTAACGTCAACGTGGGGGCGATTGAGATTAGCAGGCTCATCTGGAAGTACTGCTAGTGCTGCCTCAACAAGTTGTACTGTTGCTTCTATTGCAATTTCCATTCCTTCTGGGTCGAAAGAGGACCATGATGAGGCGATCGCAGGCATTCCGTACATTCCCGCTTCCCTAGCAGCGGCTATAGTACCGCTGTGGTAGGCATCCTGTGAAAGGTTCGGACCTAGGTTTACACCACTAACAACAAGTTTTGGCATTATGCCAGGAACCAATTTTTGCAACCCTCCATCCAAAGCAGCGATGATGCAGTCACAAGGAGTGCCTCCAATAGAAAATTGATGCATTCTATCTCGGTCGTCTTCGATTTTTGTAACAGAAAGAGGCTTACCTAGTGAGATTTTCATACTCACTGCTGAATTGTTTTCACTCGGTGCGAATACGATACAGCCATGTCCTCTTTCGTGTAGTGCTGTAACAAGCGTTTGCAGACTTTCTGCCTCAATACCATCATCATTTGTCAGAAGAATCCATGCCATGTTCTGCACCTCCCTTAATCACGAGCATGATTCCGAAAATCAGAATCAAACCACCAAGCCATGTCCACTTTTGTGGAATGTCTTCATCAAAGAAGAACCAACCAATGAAAGCGCCAATAATAGGCTCGAGAGTTACTGCGAATGATACCGTTAGTGGTCTTAGCCAACGTAGACATGCGTTTAGTCCTGTGTGTCCGACTATACCCGCCAAAAAGGCGAGTAAAATGAACCAACCAAGCAAATCTGATTCAACCCATCCTACGGCAGATGTGCTCTCACCCATCAAAATTGAGAACGGAATAAGCAAGATTCCTCCTAATAGAGTAACAGGTACTGCGTAGACAAATACAGGCATCCATTCTCTTAGTATCCTTCCTGCGACGATATAGCCAACAACAGTAATCGCTCCTGCAAAGGCAAGGAAATCGCCCCAAAGTGTCACGTCTCCACTGTCCTTTGCGTCTAATAGAGTAATTCCAGCACCAACCAGACCAACTAAAGCACCCGCTGTCTCAAGAGAGTGAGGTTTTCTAACAAAGATTGCCGTCCCAATTACGATGATAATCGGATGACTTGTAACGAAAAGTAGAGAATGCGCTAGTGAGGTATGGTCGAGAGAAGTAACCCAGGTTCCAAAGTGCGCAGCTAGTGCAATTCCTGAACCTGCCAATATTAGAACAGTTTTCTTCTCAGTCAACTTCCTTTTTTCAGTGATTTCCATCTGTCTGTATTGCCAAATTGCGAATGGAAGTAGCATCAACACTGTGATTTGTAATCGCCAAGATGCTCTCATTAGCGGTGGAACCGAGTCGACATGGGACAAAATAGCCCCAGCAGATGAGACTCCAACTACTCCTGCAGCCAGTAATCCCCACACCAACGGTGGTGTGCGACTCATTCTCATGCCTCGACTAGTTCAGCATCTTGAGATGAGCCACCAATGACTCCCGCTCTCTTGAAGAGGAAGTAAATCAGGTATCCAATTACCAAGTTCAAGAATACGAAGCCACCTAGTCGCACGAAGTGCCATGTAAGGCTACTACCGAACTCAGGGTCCCAGAGCGAGTCGATGAATGATAGAATACTGCTTTCTGTACCGAAGAATGCCTCTCCTGTTAGCAGACCTGCTGCAACCATGAATGTTCCAAGTAAGATTAGCGCTCGCTTCTTTTCTGCCACTACAGTGCCTTCTTCTTCCTTGATTGCATCGATCTTTGGTTTGAGTTTCTTCTCTTCCCACTGATCTCTAGCAACTCCACCAATCAACATTGGAAGTGTGTGAGGAACATCCAGGTACATACCCAATCCGAATGAAGTACCCATTCCAGTTGCCCATTCGACAAATACACCTAGAAGGAATCCTAGTAGCAGTAGGGTTAGGTCTCCTTGTCCCTCTGCGAAGATAACTGAGAAAGTTGCGAATGCATTTGCTTGTGGCGCAATCAATTGAATTCGACCTTGTGCCAACTCATTGGCTAGGAAAATTGCAACACCTGCGCCGATTACAGCACCAGGAACAACTCCCATGATGTTACCCTTGGAGATATGATATGGCCTGTTTCCGATGTACAGGCTATTCTTGTAGTCTCCAATTACAGTACCAGACATCGAAATTGCAGAACCGAATACTGTGGTTCCAACCAATCCCAAGAGAACAGCCTCTTGGGTTGTTAGGCCAAGTGGGTCTGTGAAGTTCAAGAACACACCAAACAACATCAATAGAACGATGAATGATGTACCAGAAACAGGCTCAATTCCTGTTTCACCCATTACTCTTACAGCGATCGCACCTAGCAAGAATGTAGTCATTAACAGAATTAGTGAGAACACGATACTTGCTACAAGAGGGAATTCACCCAACATGAAAATTACAATCATTGAGCCAAAGGTTAGCAGCATGAAGATTGGAATGTGAGAAAGTGGCCATTCATACCATCCCTTTCCTTCCATGTATTCCTTGCCGCTGTCTCCCTTGAACGCCTTACCAATGTCAACGAAGATGTTAGCAAATGTCTTCCACATCTTTAGTAGACCAAATATTCCACCACCGACAATTGCACCGATTGCAATGAAGCGTACTGCCTTTGCGAAGGCGTACATTTGTACTGCTCCAGTGCTACTTGGGTAATCTGCAGGATTGACAGCGTGTAGAGCTGCAGGTAGTTCCTGCAATGGCACACTTGCCCCGATTTGCCCTTCATAGACAGGAAGGTTGAATGCAACCGCAAGAGGGACAAGGAAGAACCACCCAACTATTGTTCCAAGGTTGACTAAGAATGCAACTCTTGTCTTCATGAACCAGCCGATAGCGAACATCGAAGGTGTTAGTGCCACACCAACGTAGGTGTACATGAATGGATTGAAAACCGTATCTGGATTGTAGTGGGCCGGACCTGCTGCAACACCACCAACGACTTCACCCGGTTGGTGAATCTTGGCGTGGGAGTAGAATGATGCTAGACCAAATGTGTCTCCGGATAGCATCTCGGCAAGATAGTCGCTCAGTGCTTGACGCTTACCATTCATCCATACCAATGGATATTCGATTAAGAACAAACCAACCATGGTTATTGCAGTCCAAACTCCGATTGTCTTCAGAGATTCTCTCGCATGCTCAACTGCACCAGTGCTTACGTCGCTAGCAATGTCGAGCATTTTCAGTGTTGCCTCGAATCCCGGCAAAGGAAGTGGATCCTCAACAAGCCAAACACGTCTAAAGATAATGAAATACATGACTCCGAGGAACCCAGCAAACATAGATGCTACAATTCCAACGAATGCTAAACGCATTGTTTCGCCTTCACCTAATACGATAAGCGGTCCATCCGATAACCAATATTGAGGGTCTGCTGCTAACAAGAAAATAGCAGGGAATGTGAAAATGAAACCTGTGGAAGCGTGAGTTGCACCTGTTGTTGCAGATGTTGCAATGTTTACTTCAGATGGCGACCACTTCAGAGCCATACCCAAAACGTAAGCGATGTACCAAGCTGCTGAAATCGCCAAACCAAGTTTTAGACCAATGTATGCGGTAACACCAGAGAAAATTGCACCGATTCCAATGCCAATCATTACTTTCTTTGTATCCCAGTGGGAAACTTCAAACGCTTCTTCTAGATTCTTTTCTTCGAGATACTGTTCCAAAACACCAGTGTTTAGGTTGTTGTACATCTCGTCATCTAACCAAGTGAGAGTACCGCTTTCAATCGCCTTCAGACCTTCCGGTGTAACCGGTTGGCGATATGCCGACTTCTTTACGCCCACTATCTCACCTCAGACGAAGTTCAATGGTCACGGATAATCTTGTAGAGTCCTAATGCTTCCATCCACATGATTTCTTTGCCAGCGTCGATTTCCATTTCATCTTCCATTGGTAGAATCATCATTGAGTGGTCACGCATGTTCATTGCGTGAACTTCAGCGCCTTCGATGTGGGTTACCATTGCAGTTCCCTTCTCGATTAGTGGAACGTTGATGGAATCTGTTACGCTTCCTACGTGGGAGATTTTTTGGCCGGTGAAAATGTCTACAAGTTCTAGTCTTGCCTTTGCAGAACCGTGCTTACCTGGCTTGGATTTCGATATGGAATTTATCTTGTACGCTTTGTCTTCAACGCAGCAGTATCTACCTACCTTCAGAGTTCGAATTTCAACACGGGTTGTTCCTGGCATATGGCTCCCTCAGCCACAGGCAATGGTTGGGGCTTATGACGGTTGCCATTGATTCGGCTAACTACTCACAAGTTGCGTACATCCAAAATGTCCCCATTTTGTCCTAAATCACCTACAACGTAAGGTAGTAGTTTTTTTGCCACATCGTCAGGATTTGTCAGTTCTCCGTTCTTGTGATAATCAATGAAATTTTGAAGAAGTGGGAATGAGGATTCGTCCGCTTGACGTATCTCCTTCTGCATCCCTGTATCAACAATCCCCGGAGCAATTGCCAGAGCAGATATGTTCTCTGATTCTCCTTCTTCTGCCAAACATCTTGTCCACATATCTAGACCAGCTTTAGAGACACAATACGAACTCCAACCGTGCAGAGGCCGCTTTGCTGCACCACTAGAAATTGTAATCACTCGTGTATGAGAGTCACCACCGATCAGCATGTCTAATGATTGAGTTAAGTCTTGAACTCCAATGAGGTTTACATTCACAGCTCGCTCCCAACTATCTCGCGAAACATCAAGCATATTTTCGATTGGAGAGATAGTCCCCGCATTATGGACAATACCCGACAGGTGTTTGAAATCCCGTTTGATTTTGCCAACGGCATTCAAAATGTCTTTTTTGGAAGCCAAATCACAAGAAACAACTTGTGAATTTGGTGAAATCTGTTTCAATAAATCATTCAGTGCATCTAAATCTGGACTATTTCTTGCTAGCGCAATTACAGATTTTCCAGAATTTGCGAGCGACAGTGCGATTGAACGACCTAAACCCTTGGACGCACCAGTGACGAGAAATGTATCACTCATGCCTCTCTTAATGGGATTAGGCATTTGATGCTTTCATTCATTCCAAACTCTGAATCCATCATCAGTAGAATGCCAATATCTGCCATCCTCATCTTGGTACCAATTTACACCGTGCTCATCATTTGGAAGCCATTCGCCGGTTGGCAACTCTTCCCATGATGATACAAAATCAACTGATGCGGTTGATTCCATTGATTCTTCTACAAGTTTAACTTGCTCATGTGTTTCAGTTACCTCTAATTCAGATTCATCATTGTCCAATGCCGGATGGACAGGTCCAATTACATCAGCTGTTTTTGAAGATGGTTTCTTCCTAAGTAGAACTGCGATAGCACCAAACAAAACGAAGATAATTCCAGTTGCTGCTAATGAAAGTATCAGAACTAGATTAGATTCTTCTTCTTCATCTTTGCTTTCAGCAGCATTTTGTTCAGTTCCGTCTGGAGACTGTGGAGTTGTCAAACAGCCTTGTGTATCCGAATATAGGAAAGCAGAATACTCATTCGGACATCTATCGGGTTGTGTTGCACCTTCTACGAATTGACCGAGTGTTCGACCCTCGCTCCAATTCATATTGTCGTAATTATCTCCAAACCCATCTCCGTCGGTATCCTTCCATTGAGTTGGGTCACCGTCATTGAAATCTGTTTCATATGACCAGCCATCACTATCAAGATCTAAGCAGCCACGCTTGTCCTTTGTTGATGTCCCTTTTTGCAATGGACAATCATCTCCATCAGGAGAGTCGCTGTTATCACCAAATCCATCACCGTCACTATCAATTGACTGATTTGCATTATTGTCGTCCCAATCTAAGTCAGCAGTAACCCCATCCCCATCAAGGTCAATTTCAGATGGGGCACAACCGACTAATGGATTTAGGATTGTTTTGTCTTCATCCAAAAATAGAGTCGTGTTCACCAGAGTTGTCTTCAATAGTGGAGTTGTTGGGCACTGGTCGACATCATCTGTGAATGAGTCGTAATCCCCATCTCTCTCGGATGGGCCACAACCACTTGAATCAACCATTGACCTCTCTTCCGGAGTAGTTTCTGGGCACATATCAAAATCAGAAGATGAGATTGAATCTCCAATGCCATCGCCATCCGCATCAATATGCTGCAGAGGATCGGATGGCAGATCATCCATAGTATCCGCCCAGCCATCACCATCAGAGTCAAGGCAACCAAACAGTCCATCTTTGTTTGATGTTCCTGCAACATCAACACAATCATCCCCTTCTAATCCGGAGTTATTGTCTCCAAACCCATCTGAATCCGAGTCAAGCCATTGAGTTGGTTCATATGGGAATTCATCTATGTTATTTCCATAACCATCACCGTCAAAATCAAACCACTCTGAGCTATCATTCACAAATGCATCATTCAAGTCTGCCCATGTATCGCCATCACTATCTAGGCAACCAATACTACCTTCGGTTGAGTTTCCAAATTCGTTAGGACAGTCATCTGAATTATCTCCAAAACCATCTGAATCTGTATCATTCCACTCTGTTGAGTCATTGGGATGGGTGTCATTGGAATCCTCCCAACCATCACCATCTTGGTCCGGGCAACCTATCTTATCGAGGTATGATGTCCCTGCCAAATCATCACAATCATCAACATCATTAGTGTAACCATCATTGTCGTCATCCAACTCATTTTCAGGACACCCAACGTCATTTACACTTAGACCAACTTCTGTATCTGGACAGATATCATCACCATCCCAAACTCCATCCATATCTTCATCAGGTAGTATGTGATACATATCGAGCCCTAATTTACCCCAAGTCAGGTACAAATCCCAAACACCAAGGCCTACAAAGCCCATCTGCTCCCATTTTAGTTGCCCAATCTCAGATAACAAATATCTGAGGAAAGGCATATTCTTAGTGAGATTACTGACAGAAGAAAACGCTCGCATGTCTGTCTGAAGTGGCCATTCACCGTTGCGAGAGGCATTAATTGAAGCGTTAATTGCATGCCCTCCCGCTAGAATTGCATCTTCCACTCCATGAGTTAAATTGTCAACTATTGGAACTATGTACAATCCATCTGAATTATCTAATGTAAATCCTAACTCTGTGAAACCGATGGAACCATCGCCCGCAGGGGCGGAGATTATGTCGGTTACGTTTTCCCTATCTTCCCCGACATCAAACCTGAATCTCGTTGATGTTGATGGATAAAAAGAGTCCTTTTGAGCACAGTTTTCACAAAGGACAAGTTCCTCAAGAATTGTTGTGTCGATTCTTTCTTCAGAGCGGTGAGCTAAGATGATCTCATCATCAATACAAGAGTCGTGTAAGTCACTCCATTCTCGAACACCATCGTTGTCATCACTTGGTGCTACTGAGTTCCAATCTAACGCCGGCATTCCACCTGCTGTTGTCAAAACACTCCTGCTTGACGCTGACGCTATCCAGCGAATTTGTGCTAGAGATAGCCCTCCAATTGTCTCGATACAAGTCTGTGCGTCTCCACCGGCTTTGACTATTAGAGCGCCGGCTGCCCTTCCATATGGAATTTCAAGAATCTCTTCATCGGTCGTATCACATTCCCAAATTCCTGTAAGAGAGTAATTGTTTGATTTGGTGGCTAGAGATGGATCTACACCATTCGTAGTCGAACCAATGTAGTGTTTAGATTCACATGCATCGAAAGTAGACTGGAATCTACCATATTCCCAAACACCAACGTAATCACTTGTAGCAGTGTAGGTTGATTTCCATGGAGACTCCATCAATGAGGTATAATGTAAACCTTGAACCCTCATGAAATTTTCAGAAATAGTATGAACAGAAACCCAACCTCTTCGCCAACCTATTGCGATTCTATCCCCATCTTCATTAAATTCTGCAGAAAATACACCACGGTTATTTTGGGTTGTTCCAAATCCGCTAATGGTACCGATATTCGCCCATGTATCTGTCCTGTATACGTAGAATTCTGTCCCATATCCTCGAGTTACTAGCATGCTTCCACCATCACTGGAAAAGTGGATATCGTGAACCCAACCTCCCAAGGATAGTTCTTTGATTATCGATTTTGATTTAATGTCAGTGACGATGACAGTGCTATCCTGTGCACCTGTTGCTAGATACCTCCCGTCAGGACTCACCGTCAACACTCTAACGTAATTTGAATGGTTTGTTAAGTTGAGATACATTGTGGAATTTTCTGTCCAAAAACCAAAGACTCGCTGATTTCCGCTAACGAAAACAATCCTTCCATCTGGTGTTGTATCAATGCCGCTCACCCAGCCCGGCAATCCAGGGAAATTTTTCTCGAAACTATAGTTGCTGGTGTAGTATGACTTTAGGGTAGAATCGAAACCACCACAGAATATTCTTTCATCATCTCTCGACCATCCGACTTCGTATATGTCGCTAGAGGTTGTACCATTCCATAGATCTGCTACAAATGTCCCTGTTGTTGCGTTAATTACTGTGCAACCACCATTTTTGCTACCAATGACTAGATTATCGCCATTTGGTGATATCTCGATGTCCATTATATCCCCTTGCATTGTGTATAGATTTTTGAGGAAAATTCCAGAGCTATCATACATAGTAACTCGATTGTTGTTGCTTCCAGCAAAGAAAACGCTCCCGTTTATTGCCCACTCAATTACGTTGACTTCTCCAGAGGTTGTACCGGTGGTAACCCGTACAGAAGCAGACTCACTCCAAGCATGTCTTGTTGGCTGCTCAAAATCTGCTAGACCGTCTCCATCACTATCTGGACAGCCAAAACCAGCAGTAGAATTAGCGGTACCGGCTGCAAACGGACAAACGTCGTTTGAATCGTTGATTCCGTCCCCATCCCCATCTGAAGCACTGACTAGTGGTATGAGTGTCATTGACACCATCAACGCCGCCAAAACCAAGGCTTTACGCATGAGGTAAAATGTTCAAATCGACTACTAAATGTTTTATCCGATACGAGTCAAAGACTCAAGAATAATCGTAGAACCCTTTGCCTGATTTTCGACCGAGTTTTCCTTGTTCAACCATTTCTATTAGAAGAGGTGCTGGGGCGTATTTGTCGTCACCCATTCCTTCGTGGAGGACATTCATAATGTGAAGAACTGTATCGTTTCCAATCAAATCTGAGAGAGCAAGTGGGCCAATCGGATGATTCATTCCCAACTTCATTATTCCATCAATCGCTTCTGGTTCTGCAACACCCTCTTGCAGAGTTAGGATTGCTTCGTTAATCATCGGGCAAAGTATTCTGTTCGATACGAATCCTGGTGAGTCGTTGCACATGAGAGGAATCTTACCCATTCCCTCTGCTGCTGCAAGGACTGCTGAAGTTACAGATTCGGAAGTCTCCTTTCCGTTAATGACTTCGACTAATTTCATAATTGGAACTGGATTCATAAAGTGCATACCGATGACCTTGTCTGGCCTAGAGGTTGCGGCTGCAATTTCGCTAATTGAAATCGAAGATGTGTTTGTAGCAAGGATGCAATCTTCCTTGCATATTTCATCTAGCTCTGAGAATATCGACAACTTCAAATCAAGAATTTCCGGCACTGCTTCCACAACTAGGTCAACATCTGCACAAGCTGACCTGTCGATTGCTGTGCTGATTCTAGAGCGAGCAGCGTTTGCATCTTCTTGCGACATTCTTTCCTTGGAAACCAACTTAGCGAGAGACTTTTCAATTGTGGAAATACCTTTGTCGACATATTCTTGCTGAATATCGATCATTACTACCTCTATTCCAGCGCATGCTGCGACCTGTGTAATTCCATTTCCCATTTGGCCGGCGCCCAAAACAGCCATCTTTGTGATGCTCATATTGTAACCCAAATGTTTCATGTTCATGATAATTGGCTTCAATCCAAGATAGCAATAAGATGATTCAAATTTGAATCCCATTTAGAACAACCATGCGAGAATGGCTTGGACTGAAAGACATACTCAGAACAGGATGGGTTAGAGCGGGTGTCGATTCGCCAGAAAGCGTGGCTGCACATTCTTGGGGAATGTCGGTGCTTGCCATGCATTTGTGCCCAAAAAATCTAGACCGAATGCGAGTAATTGAGATGTGTTTGGTTCATGATTTACCCGAAGTAGAGGTTGGAGACCTAACTCCTCACGATGATACTAGCACAAAGAGTGAGGATGAATACAGAGCGATGACTAGGTTAGCGCCACAATGGTTGGGGCTGTTTGAAGAATATGAGGCACAAGAGACTGAAGAAGCAAAGTTTGTGAAGTACTTAGACAAACTTGACATGGCCCTAATGGCCCGAATTTACGAGGAAAAACAGGGCTTAGACCTAAGTGAATTTATTGAGTCTGCTCGCAAAGTAATAGGCGAAACTAACTTGAAGTGAATCCTCCACGGCGGGACACCACAGTCCTGTAGTGTAGTGGTCCATCATCTCGGGTTTTGGTCCCGGGGACGTCGGTTCGACTCCGACCAGGACTATCCTCTAACCTTCTAAGCTGCAGGCGTGATTGTGATAGATTCAGGAGCCTGTTGCTCTATTGTCACATCCTCAAGTTCACGGCGTGTTTCGTCTGGATCGATGAATAATGCAGTTGCGATAATAAGTGTCTCAAAGACTGCTGCAATCAAGAAAAGAGTTGGATAATCAAATCGCTCTGATAGTGGTGCTGCAATTTGATACCCAATAATCGCTGAAAGATTCATCATAGCCATGTAACCTGTGAATTGTGTACCACCAACTTCGCTCCAAGTTATTCTCATCATAAGTGAGTAAATGCTGATACTGACAATTGCCATCATAAATTCTGCTAATGACCAAATGAATACAAGGTAGAATTCACTTCCCCACCATGATTCAGTTAACCCCCAAAATGCAGTAACTAAAGCACCGATTGTAGTAGAGTAAATGATAACGGATTTACCTCCAAATTTCTTTCCAAGATATCCTCCAGCAAGATAACCAAACATGGTTATTATCAGCACTAGGCCACCTTTTGTCGCATTGAATCTCTCTTGTGACCAATCTAATTCTCTTAGGAAAAGTAATGGCAACAGAGGAATCAAAAAGTGAGAAAGCGATACGAATAGGCTCAGTAGAATTCCCAACTGGGTTGACTTTAGTGAGAAAGCAGTTTTCACTTTCCCAATAATTTCTCTGAAATTTTGATTGCTAGATACTGCATCTTCGAAAGCAAGGTGTGAATCTTCGCTCCAAGGGAATAGTTTCTCGCCAGGTCGCTCTCTCATGTACAGTGGAACCATCATTATGGCTAGTAATATTGGGATTTGGACAATCAGTGCACCACGTATTCCCGTGTAACTGATTATCGTCCCGAGGCCAGCTCCTCCAATCATCCCACCAAGAGTTTTGGCAGTGAACATGTATCCGTTTACTTTCTCTAATTCTTGAGGTTTCAAAATGTCTACAGCAAGTGCGTCTGTACTCACGTCTTGAAGCGACGTGAAGATATTGTAAACAAGGAACATGTATGCAATAGTGGTAACGTCTTTCTCAACATCAATAAAGAAAACCATCAAAGTAAGCAGCAATATCATTCCTGTTTGAGCAATGAGAATCCACGGCCTTCTCCTGCCCATCGGACGATATTGGTACCTATCGATTATAGGGCCCCAAAAGAACTTGACTGACCAAGGTAGAGTCCCAAGGGTAAGCAACATTGCGAGGTCTTTAGCGGCAAATCCTTCTGCGGCTAGATAGGTGACAAATGTGACAGTGATGAATCCCCATGGAATTCCTTGGGCCACGTAAAGTGCACAGAGAGTGAATACCCTAGCACTGTAGCTCTCAACGAGAGTTTTCCCTTCCTCGCCTCCATCGTCATCAATCAATACAGCATCAATTTCTTCCTCAAGAATTAACCCAAGTTGGAACTGATCACTTCTTGTTGAAATGAATCCCACTAAAACTATGACTCCGATAAACCAAGGAGCAAACAGGAATCCAGATATCTCTCCACTTCCTACTGACATAGCAGTTGTATCATCATCTTCGTCAACCGGGTCTTCTGGTTCAGGCTCCGGTATTGGTTTTGGCTCCACGATGATTGTACCAATCATTCCAAGGTCTTCGTGAGGTTCACAAACATATTCGTAGGTACCATTTTCAGTGACGTTGAAAGTATAGGTGTAATCGACATTCCTCTCAGGATCACCTGAATCGAAAACACCATTCCGTTCAACTGCGTTATGGGGAAGTAATTGATTTTCCCACAAGAATCTGACAGTATCTCCTTCCTTGATGATAATTGTGTCCGGAGAAAATCGTAAATTTGTTCCATCGACTGTTACGGTAAAGGTCTCACCATCTGATTCGTTTAGGTTCCGAATTTGAGAGTCGACTGATTCAGTTATGCTGTTACTTGGAGTTTCATTCGTGTTAGAAGCAACAACTACTGAAAAAGACATCAGAAGTGCCAAAGACACAAGCATAATTGCAAGTGGTGACCTTCTGCGCATGAATGTCGGTTGCACCCTCATCTCATAAGAACTTCAGTTAGAGTTCTATGTTGAATATTGAACAGGTTTGGAAATTTAGTCGTTGATGACTTCTGGAGTTTTGGAGAGGTCTCTTGTGATATTCTTCTGATGAGATTCAATGGTTCCTCCACCGATTTCAAGAAGTTTGGAGTCTCTCCATAGCCTCTCAACAACGTATTCAGCCACGTATCCATAGCCACCCATAACCTGAATTGCTGCGTCTGCGATTTCCTTTGCTGCGGTTGTTGCGAATAACTTGACACCGTCGCTATCGAGTCTTTGTCCAACCTTGCCTAAGCCAAGATTGTTTGCAGTGTCGTAGATGTATGCACGCATTGCTCTGTACTTTGCCCAAGATTCTCCCACATACCTCTGAATCTGACCGAAGTCCCTGATTTGTCTTCCGAATGCCTCTCTGTCAGTAGCGTACTTGTTCATCTCATCTAGAGAACGACGAGCAATACCTAAAGACATAGCAGCTAACGTAAGACGTTCAATTTCTAAGTTACCCATCATGTGGAGCATTGAATCTCCAACCTCTCCAACGAGATTTTCGGCAGGAATAATACAATCTTCGAATACAAGCTCTGCCGTGTTTGAAGCACGCATTCCAGTCTTGTCTATTATTTTCTGACCAACACTGTATCCTGGCATACCATTCTCAACAAGGAAAGTTGAGAGTTGAGCTCTGCCCTTAGCATCCGTTCCGGTTCTGGCGTAAACCCAAACGACGTCAGCAGGAGTTCCATCATCGTCAATGCAGCCGTTTGTAATCCACATTTTCCTTCCATTCAGGACCCATGAGCCATCATCCCTCTGAACAGCAGAGGTTGAGAGACCGAGTACGTCAGTTCCTGCATCAGGCTCGCTCATTGCCATAGCACCAATCCATTCGCCGGAGCAAACTTTTGGCAAGATTCTAGCCCTTTGTTCTTCATTACCGTTGAATTCTAAGTTGTTTACAAAAAGCATTGAGTGTGCTAAGTAAGCAAGTGCAAACCCAGGGTCACTCGCAGATAATTCTTCATGAACAATTACAGTTGCAACCGCATCTAATCCAGCGCCTCCAAACTCTTCGCTAGCTGTTATCCCTAGCAAACCCATTTCTCCGAGGGAACGCAATAACTCGACATTGAATTTCTCATCACGATCATATTCCAATGCTTGTGGCTCAACGTGCTCGTTAACAAAGTCACGAACCATTTCACGCAACATTTGATGCTCGTCACTAGGATTAGCGATATCCATAAACATCCCTCGTTATACCGGGGAGTGAATTTGCTTTTGTGTGTTATCACTCAAAGAGTAATCTTCCTGGCTCTGCGACGAGGACGATTTTCATGTCCAACTGCTGGCCTAGTTTTTGCTCTCCTCACAGCTCGTCGCTTCTTGGATTTCCTTTGGGTGCGAACTAGTTTACGTGCACGCTTACCAACGTGCTTGAGGTGTCCTGATTGAATCTGAGGCTCAGCTGGCTCGTCTCTATTATCGATACCTGCCCTGGCAAGAACATCTTGCGCAAGACCACGGGGAGAAACCGTGGTTGCTTCTTCGACGATTCTTGATGCCATGTGTCGCAATGTATCGCCGTTATGAACGATTGGTTGATTGTTTACATCAATCATTACATGTTGTTGAATTCCGAGTTGTTCCTCCATCAAAGAAACAAGAAAATTCTTTGTTAAGTCTACTTGCTCACGCTCTCCCATATGCATCCCATCCAGTCTCGAGGGACTCTGACGCAGTTATGAAGTTTCGGCGACAATTTAGGCCGATGGCGAGGATTTGGTGACTCAAATTCAGATTACAAATTCAATTTAATTCGACCTTTGAAAAGAAAATGGGGCCGTGACCGGGAATTGAACCCGGGCTGGCAGGACCACAACCTACCGTGCTAACCGCTACACCATCACAGCCATCGGTTATTGTGTGCCACCGACAAGCCGTATTTATCTCATTCCGTCTAGTTTCTTGACTCTTTACACCGTTCTATTCAAGGCATGTCACCTACGAGAGGTTTCTATGCGACGCATGGCTATGCTTGTGCTGTTAATGCTCTTGATGCCTGCCACAATGGCTAATGCAAGGAGTGTCCATTCTACATCCGCCGACGAAATGTTCCCTCAGGGTGACATGACAAACGCAAGTAATTGGGAGATTAAGAGACATCTTGCATTCACTGCTGAATCTGCTCCACAAGATGGCCAATACGTCATGGGAATGGTGGCCGATAATCACATGACGATGGGGATCCAGTTACCTGAGCATCTAGACCACCAAACAGTATGGGCATCCTCAACTTCAACAAATTCAAATGCATCTCTTGGTGCTCCTGACGGGGCATACCAGTATTCAACCGGACCGGATATCAGAGTAGGTGGTTTTGATGTGAGTTCTTTGACTGGAAACTCAATCAAAACTGTGGAGTTAGTTGTACACTTTGAAATTCCAGACGCACTTCTCCAAGACAAGACTAGGTTCTCAGTTATCGATGATGGCACTTACGACCTTGTGAAGACATGGAGTAACACACAATCTGGCTTGTATTACATGAGCAGTGGCTGGTCTATAGAAATATCAAATGATGATAATTGGACATGGGATGAACTAGCAAATATTGAGATTGACCTTGATTATGTCTCGAACGGAGGTACTGATGATTCTCAGTTACGCGTTGATGCTGTGGGATTGAAAATAACCATGCGGACAGCATGGTATGGTGCAGAAAGAGTAGTCGCAACCTCCAATTATGAATTCAACAATTGGCCAATAATTGACCTCGACCTAGACACGGGAACGCTCAACTCTGTATCTATAGCACCATGTGGACTTGATTCAGATGGAGGAACTTGGACAACCGAGGCTATGGAAAAGCCAGCAGCACAGGAATGGGGCAGGATACACCTTGAACACTCTGATGAAGAAAACGGGACAGTCACGATAGAATACAAAGACAATCAAGGAGCATGGGTAATGATTCAAGAAGGGACAAAACCAGTTGTTAGTTCCGATCTCCAACTCAGATTCACAATTTCCAATACTTGCCTAACCAAAGCTTGGATCGACATTAATGACCCAAAAATCAGGGTGCAGGGAAGTATATCGGGAGATGCAAATGCTATGGTGGAAAATTCAACTCGATGGACTATTGTCGTAAATGGTCTAACTGTACAGAATTCCGATGCGACAGATTTAGGCGATTTCGATTTAAACATACCAATCGGTCATGCTCTTGATTCAACAGATACTGAACTGGAGATTAAAATCAAAGTCTGGTACAACTGGGGGAACGATGGTTCGCCATCAACTCTTAGCCTTCGAATCAACAATATCGAAATTGATGGAGCATACCTAATCGAATACGATGAAGATCCTGTTTGCGGCTTGATTGGTTCACATGACATGGAGGAAGACGGAGGAGGCCTAATCCTGCCATTGCTAAGCCGTTGTTCTGACGACAGAACGTCTGTTGATGATTTGGTTGTTTCATTCGAAAATACAAATACGGATTTAATCGAAGTTGACTTAACAGAAGGTCAGATTAGGGTTCGATTGATTCCTGAAGCATCTGGCATCGCAGAAGTAACTACAACTGTAACTGATTCTGCTGGTAATTTTTGGTCAGAAGTATCTACATTCAATGTAGAAAATGTCAATGATGAACCTGTCCTTGAAGAGTTCCGAGGAGTTGTTCCAGTTGAGCATGGATATACACACAACGTGAGTTTCGAGTTAAGTGACGTTGATACCTTCAATCAGAATTTGGCAGTTACAACTAACAGATCTTGGGTGACTGTCGATATGGACACACGACAACTAATCATCGATGCACCCACTCCTGGGTTCACATCCATTCTAGTTACCGCATGTGATGAAACAAATTGTGTCGACAGAGTCCTTGACTTAGAGGTTAGAGCGTTGGCAGAACTTTACGTTGAAGAAATTCGCATCAATGAAGATGTAAGAGCTGGTGAAATATTCGAAGTCAAGGTGTTTGTTAGAAACTCTGGGCAGGTTCAAGCGACGATGATTGGAGTTCGATGCACAGCAGATGGACAATCATTCGGAAGTGGAACAATCCAACTGCTCCAGCCGGGCCAATTAGGTTCGATTATTTGTGATATGCAAGCTCCTGATGGTGATGATAGCCTCCTAATCGAAGCAGAAGTAGATAGAGGCACATCAATCGATGAAGTCGATGAAGAAAACAATGTAAAATCAATTCTAGTAACAATCGGCGACGCCATCGAGGAAACTTCAAAATCGGATGATGATTCATCAATAAGTCTAGGTCCAAGCGCAGTTTACATCGCAGCAGGATTGATCTTAGCATTTATTGCAGCAATATTTGTTGCTATAGCACCACCAAAAATTAAGAAACTCGAATAGGGTATGAAAAAACACCCTGTTTGACGGATAACCGCAAAAAGTGGGTTAACATTCATATGCAGTAATACTCAGAATTGGTTACTTCGCATGAGCTGTGGGGGCTCTTCACCATTGGTGACGAAGTCGAGTGTGGAACACATGAGTGAATTGAAAATTAGAATAGAAACCGATGAGTGGGTTTACGAAGAATACGTTGAAGCTTGATTACTTCTTCCAGCTGCGAGGATAAGTATCCTCTTTCATCAATACACAGTTGGGTTTAGCGACTTCACCCTGATTCATATCAGGAATTACTTTGCTGTTTTGAGACATCTTAGCGATAGCTACAGCCTCACCTTTCATTGTTACAAGCAAGACCTCACTACCAACTTTGAGATCTTCATCAATACTAACTACACCAGGGCGGAGTAGCGGGGCTCCATGCGAAAGTGCTGCTGCAGCACCGTCTTTTACTACCACTCTAGGTAAATCGGAAAGCATGTCTTCGATTGGATGTAATATTCGTAACATCGCATCTTCTTCGCCTTTTTCTTGCCACAGCCAGTATGCATCTGCTAATTGTTGCATTGTGATTGACTGACTGAGACTGAACTCTCCCGATGTCGGCCTTCGCAGTTCCTTCAGTTCAACGGGAGTATCTAGTAGCAATCCTAAGTCTCTTGCCATTGTACGTACGTACGTTCCCGCTTCACACTCAATTTTGGTCAAAAGCGAAGTTCCATCGAAATCTAAAATATCGAATTTTGAGATTTTTCTTGTTCTGACCTGAACTCTCACAGCGGATATCTCAGGAGGTACATTGTACACTTTCCCTGTGAGCATTGCCATTTTGTCTTCAATTTCATTACGGTCAAGTTCCTTTCCAAACTTGAAAATAGCAAGGTACGATTTATCGTGCGTGAGGATTTTTCCAGTTAGGCGCATTGCTTTCCCAGAGAGAAGGGGCAGCAAACCAGATGCAAACGGATCTAGGGTTCCTCCATGACCTAATTTCTCTAGCCCCATCATATCTCTAGCCCAAGCGCTAACTTGGTGGGAAGATGGACCTGGAGATTTGTCTAGAAGTATGAAGCATGATTCGAGTAATTGTTCGATAGTCCTTTCACTAGGATTAGTTCCATGATCGGGTGAAGTCTTTGCATCTTTTTCTAAAATAATCATTCAATACCCTCCAGAATCTCAAGAGCCTTAGCGAGAACTTCCTCTACATTCAAATTAGAAGCGTCAATAATGTGAGTGTAAGGGGTTTCATCCTCTGGATTTAAACCGTACATTTCCTCAAATCTCGCTTTATCAACTGCTGTTCTCTGCTTATTGTTGGCTATCGCGACATCGAGTGATAGTCCTTCACGCATCACAACCCTCTCCGCTCTAGCCTCTTCACTTGCATGCAGCCACAATCTCACACAATCAACATCAAGATTGTATGCCCACCAGCCGCACAACCTACTTTCCAAGACATCAAACCCATCTGAATCTAGGATGTGATTTTTCAAAATCTCGTCCAATGACCTATCTACAGTTTCATCTTCAGCACAAATTTTTTCGAACTCGGAAAGAGATAAACCTCGATTCTTTGCTTCTTGCCTAAAGATGTCGCCACCGTTCAGTGAAGACCATCCTTTGGATTGACAGATACCTTTGACAAGAGTGCTTGTACCGCTACCAGGGTGTCCTGAGATGGTAATCTTTGGCAATATTTCACCGCCATTCGTGACGACAAATCTTACACACGTTTGTGTTTGGTCCATCTCTCTCCACAAGAGTACTGCCGCATGCAGGGCATTCTTTTGAGTTCAGAATGACCGTTTTCGCATCGGAGGTAGTTTGATTATTGCTCTTCTTTTTTGGGCCTGAACGCTTTTGTTGTGAGCGCCTTCTTCTGGAATTTGCCTGGGAATTGTTTCTCCCCTTTGGAGCACTGACCAAGTGAAGAAGTGGTTCTTTGAGTCTCTCGCCTTCAGCAACGATTGGGTGGGATTTGTATCTAATCAGTTTCAGATGCCTATCCACTACTCTTCCAAACGGAGCAGACATGCAAATGTAAACTGCAATCCAAGCAGGGAAAAATAGGAATTTACCGGTTTCGAGATTCCATTCAGGAGACCAAGGAAGTGAAACATAACTAACTCTGAAGTCTCCAACTATATTTCCCATCCATGAGAATATTGCAATGATGAAAATTAGAGTGAACATCATTGGCTTCATCGCTCCCATCTGAATACTCATTTGCTCGGGCATCATGTGTTGTTGTAGGGTCTGAGCCTTCTCCATCAAGATTGGGTCACGACCAATTCTAGCCTCGTTCATCATTTTCCTGACTTGTCTTTGCCTGTGTCCAATATGAGCTTGCGAAATTGGGTCCATGAATAAATTACGAAGAACTGTATTCACGAACATGGAGATTGTACCCAGAATTAGAACGGTTAGTACAAACCACTTTTCCTCCGGTAACCAACCCGATAGGAAGGGATCTGCATAACTCCCCATGCTAGTTCTAACACCTTCTGACATTAGCATGAAGGTCATGACAATCATGAACAGCAGCATGAACATCATCGAGCCGCCAGGTGGGGCAGGAGGAGGTGCAGATTGTCCGCTCATGCCCCTACGGGGCATACCTCATCGCTTGAACGTTGTTACTATGCATTGGGGCGAAGACCTCAAACATGCGGTGAATACTCGCTGCTCATGGCCGATGATGAGAGAACTTGGCAACACTCGCAACCAATGCCTATGAGAGGTTCCCCCTGTGTTGTAAGCGAAGCAAATGCAATAGCATACACGTCAAAACTGCCGAATAAGAGCAGAATTTTCCTTTTCTCTGATTCAGACCGTGCAGTTCCCAATGGTTGGGATTACCTTGCAAGCGTCAGGCCCGGTGTTCCTCCGGAAGGAATTATGGCTGAAGTTGACGCATGGCTTAGACAATACCCCGATGCTTGGCTTGCTGTTGATATGAGAGTTGGAGTAATTCCACCTGCGGTACACGATCTGGAAGAGATGCTACGCACTTTTCCTCGAATTGTCATCATCATAGTGTCCAACGACACTCTAGACCATGCTTGGCCACGCTGGGAATATCCTCTGTAATCAGAATGCAAATCCACAAGATCCGCAGGAGACTGCTCCTTCAGGGTTCTTTTGACCACAAATCGGACAATCTTTTGTGCTTGACTCCTCAGTTGGAGTCTCTTCAACAGTTGCTTCTTCGGTTGCTTCTGCTTCTTCGGCAGGGGCATCTTCTGCTGCTACTTCCTCTTCTGCAGGAGCCTCTTCTGATTCTTCGGATGCAGATTCACCCGCTTCTTCTGCTACTGTCTCTTCAGCAGCCTCTTCTTCTTCAGAATCTGCACTGTCGTCAGCAGAGCCCCAAGCAGCAGCTGCTGCTTCAATCTCTGCCTTCTTCAGGTACTGGTTGTCATCGTCATCGAATTTGACTGCATGGCGAACGAAATCATCTCTGTGCGATTCATCGATTCCGTTTGCTGCCATCACACGCAATAGAACATCCTCTCTCCACTTGAAGCCCGCTCCAGGTTCATCCTCAGATTCTGGTGAGTCATTGGATGAAGGCTCTTCTTCGGTGGACTCTTCAGCAGCAGGCATGTCATCCTCAACCTCGTCTCCGAATGTTACACCATGGAATTGGTTCAATACCTCAGCGTCTACTTCGCCTTCGCCCTTAATTTCGAAAGATACTTCCAGGCGTTCTCCTTTTTCTACGACTGGAATTGACCAGACATTTTCGTTGCCGTTTTCACCGGCTGTAGATTCGATAGACACATCATCTCTCTTGTTTCCACCTTCGCCTCTTACGATCCAGTCCTTTAGTTCAAAGTTTGAAGGCAATACATCGTTGATACATACGTCTTGAAGAGCTGTGTCTCCGTTGTTCTCGAAGATGATTAGGACCTCATAGCGTCCTTTTCCACCCATAGGCATGACAGACTTACCTGCAGAGAAGTTTCTGCGGTTGTGCCTAACTCTTACCACTGGCACTTCATCTACATCACGGGTGCAGACAGGTCCAAACCTTTCAGCACTGAATTCACAACGTGCCGGTCCAGCAACTGCTTCATTTCCTGGACTTGGGTCAGGCGCAACTAGTGGATAAGAGACTGTTAGGCTCTTTCCTGGTGCAAGACCGATTGGCTCTTTTGTACCGATTGTCATAGACAAAGTGTGGCCGTCACCATCAGGGCTTCTCATTTCTTTTTCGATTGAGATTCCATGTGCGACTTCTGCCTTGAATTGTTCTTCAGTCATGTTGTTACCGTTAATCTTCACTGTGATGTCTTCAGCTGCTGGTGCATCGAATAGCCCCGGTATATCATCTGTCAATCTGATTAGGTTAATCGGAGAAGAACCATCATTAGTGATTGTTACTGTTGCAGACAAATCATGTCTTCTGTAAGATGGAAGCACGGTCTTTGAGTACTTCTTAGCAACGCTAGCATCTAGAACTTCGAATGTTGATGCCTCTAGTTCTAGTGTACCTTCAGTACTGTGAGATGCTCGAGGCAGTACGGTGTATCCTAAATCCCATGTGAAATCTGGCTTTCCATTACTCTCGACTGTTACTGTTTCAGATTCCCATCTAGAATCAGGCAGTACATCTTCAGCAACATCACTGATATCGAATAGAAGGTCATCACTTCCCTTCATGCTGACTTGCAACTTAACAAGGTCGACTGTGAAAGATGAGCGATTCTCGAAAATCGTCTTACATTCCCAGTTGTCAGGTCTTTCGGATTCTACAGAGTTGATGTAAGCGAAACCTCGACAGAATGCGTCTAACTCTCTGAAGGAGAGTGTTGACAGTGTTGCATCTGCCTTGTATGTCGCTTTAGCAGTACCAGCGTTGATTGGTTTAATTCCATCAACATGTATGGTTCCTGATAATGTCAGAGTTGTGGATTGACCCGCACCGAGATGACCTACATCCCATGTCAAAACCGAGTCTTCTATCGTAGCACCACCGGTCGCAACCATGTTTAGTTGAGACGGGATTTCTCTTGTAACTACGACATCATTCAGGGAAACACCGCATACGTTTTCGACTTCTAATTCCATCATCAATGGACCGCCATCTCCGCCCTTGGAGACAGATAGAGAGCGTTCCTGGTCTCTGTCAGGATTGGTGTCTAATCTTTCTCTGAGTACCAACATTCTGCTGTTCTTTACCTTGTACTTGGTAGAGAATTCTTTGCGAGATTCTAATTCATCAACCTGTACATGGTCACCAGCTAAGTCAGTGTTAACTGTGTTGTTCAGCATTACATCAATGTCATAGATTCTGTCAGATTCTGAAGGGTTTCGAACTTTCAGTACACCCTTTACATTTTGCTTGATAATCTCTCCACCAGCAGTCAACTTTGTTGTCTCGGTTTCATGAAGTGAACCTTCTAACTTGTCACCGGGCACATCATCGACGTCCGATGATTTTCGGATTTTTGCGCCCGCTGCAACGAAGTCATCGCCAACTGGTGTAACTGGTGCCAGAGGATCGATAACAGGCATGTCAGATTCCTCAACTGCAACCTCCGCAGCAGGGGATAGCAGTGCATCATCAGCAGGTGCTGGTGGTGCAAGAAGTGCATCGGCTGCAGGAGCAGGTGGCGCTAGTAGTGGATCAGCTGCAGGAGCAGGTGGTGCCAGCAAATCTCCTGGCGCTGCTGGCATCTCAGGAGGTGCTGGAGGCATCTCCGGTGGAGCAGGTGGTGCTAGCAAATCCGCTGGTGCTGCTGGCATCTCTGGTGGAGCCGGTGGCATTTCTGGAGGTGCTGGAGGCATCTCCGGTGGAGCAGGTGGCATCTCCGGTGGAGCCGGTGGCATTTCTGGAGGCGCTGGAGGCATCTCCGGTGGAGCAGGTGGCATTTCCGGAGGTGCTGGTGGCATTTCCGGGGGTGCTGGAGGCATCTCAGGTGGGGCCGGTGGCATTTCCGGAGGTGCTGGAGGCATCTCAGGTGGGGTCGGTGGCATTTCTGGAGGTGCAGGCG